>JADHEE010000110.1_pt1 | contig 50891 bp, 24 predicted proteins | sample 8952401 | NCBI WGS metagenome assembly JADHEE01 (sample SAMN16124438, study PRJNA663242) | bioreactor sludge metagenome | isolation source: sludge (ammonium) | place: India:Bengaluru | collected 2019-02-28 | reverse complement strand
CTTTAAGCCATCTTAAATGACTCTGAGGTGTCTGTTAAACCCGTGGCGATTCATGATGCCCTGGGCGAGCAGCTATCCGGTTTCTCCACCTTTGCGTGGTGATCCGGTTCCAATTACCACGAGGTCTTTTTATGCGGACATTAACCACCGAAGAAGCCCTGCAAATCCTGATCGACTGGCTACGGGATAATATCGACTGTGACACACCGATTATCTTTGATAACGATAAGGACAATACGAACTCCACCATCCTGCTCCCGCACGTGGAGCAGGCATTGAATGATGTTCGCGATCTCCGCCATCTGCAGTTGATGCAACGGGCCCGGTCAGAATAACCCTGCCTCCTGCACATTACATATATACGCAAGCGCCAGCCTTAACCGGGCTGGTGTTTTACTTTATATAAGGAAAGAAAATAATGGTCGCACTGATGCACACCGATCCTGACGTGTTAACCGATCACACACATGTGATTTGCTCCACCAGCATTGAACGTATCGTCACCGGACGTAATGCAGCGTTGAGCCTGACAGAAGTCATCATCATTCAACCTATTGATATTTATGCATTAATCGACAGTATTGATGGGGGTAAAGCGAATGAATGGGGAGTGTGGCAATACCGTTACGACTATTGGCTGACGGAATATAACAGCGAACGGCCTCATGAATCCCTGAATAACCTGATGCCGTAAGTGTACCGGCTAATGGTGGGAAATCTTCTCCCCACGGAAATCTCAAAAAGTACGTGGAGCTAAAACAAGTGTGCTTACAACATAATCCATTGTTCAATTCATTCCTTCACTTTGCCAGTGAAACTGAAACGCCGATCTTTTCGTATCCTGCATATTGATGACATAGAAGTTGCGGGGAAAATACTCTGTTGATGTCTCGCTAAAGGTGTTTAATCCGTACAGTATGATTTTTTTTCCTGTTATTTCCGTTGGTTCTGGGATGGTGCTGGAAGGCACACGAAAGACCTTAACAACTGAATTATCAGGTAGCAGGATCTTCAGCGTAAGAAGATGATCGTCACTTTCCGCTTCAAGTAATTTTCCGCTGATATCAATTCCGCCATGCTGTTGTTCAGAAAGAGACGGTTGCATCTGCTTTCGTAGCTTTTCTGTCCAGGCCGAGCACGAGCAACGGCAGGAACAATGGGAGCAGTGCGTGCCAGGACAAGTCAGCTCATATACTGAAAGTGGGATATTCCGTGGCAAAAGTCGATTAATATTTTTGATAATCGTAGTGACCCGCTCAATCAGCTCTGTATTCAGCGTACCTTCCCAGCTATCACGGCTCCCCGTCAGAACTAACCCAATGTTCATATCAGGTGCTCGCTCTTTTACCATTATGCCATAGGCCGCAATCTGTAACAGGTTAGCTTCTTTCGGCTGGTTTTGTTCGTCTGTTACCTTTCCGGTTTTCAAATCAACTACGTTTAACCGATCGGGTCGCTCCTGATATATGAGGTCGGCCCGCCCATGCATATCGAAATCATTGCTGGTCAGCATAACCTCCCGGCCAACGGGTAATGTTTTTTCGTGTGCAGGGCCCCCTTTTACGAAAACAGGTGGCATAAGCGATCTGACGTAGCGGATCTGGGTAACAAGCATTTGGCGTGACACCAGCCCGGCAACGCCGTGACGGTCATATATCCAGTTTGCTACCGGTCCGGCGCGTCGATTGGCTGTCAGCGCGGTCGTAAAATCATTTTCCAGTTGCCTAAGGGTATAATTCTCGAAAGCGGCCTCCCGATGTGTCAGTGAATTGACGCGCTGATGTATTACCTGGCCCAGAATGACTGCCGGATGCAACGGTAAACGTGCGTAAGAATGAGCTTCACTTTCCAGCAAGTATTTCGCCGGACAAACAGCGAAACTCCCCAGCAGAGAAGGAAGCACCGGATGAGTACGCGATAGAATCATTTCATTCATTGCATTATCACTCCAGAGATGAGGACGCCTGAGTCCGTAATTTCGCCATTTCAGTCCCCATGCGGCGGGACAACGCAAAAGTATTCGTCGCGTCTACGTCCACCTCATATGAAAATGCCTCAAGTTCGGGGTTTGCAGCAAATGCAGCATCGGGATCCCAGAATGGATGTAGTACGGCGGCCCACCGCCCGTCACCGGTGCGAATCACGGGTATATTCCCCATCACTTTTACGTCACTGTCGCTGTATAGCGAAGCGGCCTCTTTAGCTAATCGTAGGGCATTTTCCGGCCAGTCAGACACGCCCGGAGATGTAAAATCACCGTTCAGCCCGGCGTTATAGGTTTGATCCAGAAGAAGTTGAATAACATCCAGTCCCAGACGCCAGTCCAGCAACCCGTGATACGGCTGGTTTCCGTATCGGTGCAGGCAGTGATAACATCCTTGAAAGCATCGTTCGCGATGATCGGATTGCAGGAACTCAGCCAGCGGGTAAGCCGTTTTGTTATTTAAAATCTTCTTCATGACCTCAAGTATAATGAGAGAACCGGATGCGTCCTTCTGCTGCAGCCGTTCACATAACCCTGAACCATTAACCAGACGATCGGCCATTTGCAGAACTGGTACCGACTTACCGTTTTTCAGCATTTGAACGCGGGGTTCCAGAATTTCAATTTCTTCAGGATCAATATCCAATAGCTCTTTTGATGCATAGTTAACAATGATAAAAGACGCCGAGAGCGCAGCAGCTCTGAATGCCGGAGTTAGAGTGGAATACTGTAGCCGGAGACCCGGCGGGGTTTGGGCAACCATCAGCGCAAGTAGATCAGTCACTTTAGGCGCGGCAAGATAAAATGTGTTTCGGGTTTCTCCCCGATCGTTAAAGCGGTTTTTAACTAACAGGTCGGCCTCAATAATTTGACTATCTATCCAAACCCGGTTAGCCCAAAGCGGCTGGTAGGTCCCCTGCTTTCTGAAAGGGACCGTTAGGCTCCCCTGTGTTGCGCTGAAACCACGCCATGTTTTATCGGTATAAATTCCCCGATTCAGGCGGTGCAGACATGTCTGCGGCTGAAGCTGTATCGCCACATTAACGTCAGGCTCTGGCGTGGCAGAAAAAGTGTAGGCTTCTGCAATTGATACACGACTGGCCGTGGTCAGGATCTGATCAAAATCCTCTTTGGCCGATTTGGGCTCCAGCGTGGTGATAAATCCATAAGGAACATAGCATTGATAGCGCTCTGCCTTATCCATAACGGCACCGCAGATAGTACATTCGGTGGCCAGAGAGTTTGCCGGAGCCCAGATGTTGCACACTGGACAGGCGGTCATTGTTCTGAGTTCACCCGGTTCGCAGGCATTTGAATAAAATGATCGTGGATTTTTTCTGCTCTGTTTAAGCAGTCCACTATAACCTGCTGTAAAGTAGCGTCGTTTATCCTGAACCAGAATTTTTCCGGGGGCAAATTCCTGTATCGCAATATCCAGATCGCGGTCCATGCTGGCGAATTCGATTTCTTTTTCACCTGTGCTGACTGGCCTTGTCAGCAAAAGGCGTGATCGGGTCGGCATGCCATACATTGGGAATTTACCGTGTTCCGCCAACGCTTCTGCCAGTCCTTTCGCCTCCATCGCGCTGTCGTTCAGTACGGCGTTGATATCCTGAATCAGCTGTTCCGGCGTCAAAGGCTGAATAATTTTCTGGAACAAATATGGGTTTTGCTGTGTGCTGGTCCGGGCAAATTCATCGCGCGCCAGGATGGTTGCTTCGATGGCCTGCCGGATTTTTGGCAGCCAGTCCGTTTGGTTTTCTTTCAGCCAGTGCACCGGGAAAAACTCACCATGGTTATCAGGGACGTGTGCGTAGTCGTCAACCGGCCATGGGTGATCGGCTTTTTCCGTTTGCTGCCTTAACCATTTGAATGCCGACACCAGCCAGATTTTTCGTACCAGTCTCTGGCAGATCATTTCCAGCTTTGTGGTCAGAAACGGTGGCGGAGGGAGATCGCCAGTAATTTTTTCCGGGTGGCGGAAGTAGAACAGATCGTGGCTCTTGCTGCGACACGCGGTTAAGACGAATGAAAACGCCTGTCCACGTCGTCCGGCACGTCCGACACGCTGTTGATAATTAAAGCGCTGTGGTGGCATGTTGGCCTGAAAGACCGCGCGTAAATCACCAATATCCACGCCCACTTCCATGGTGGTGGTTACGGAAAGCACATCGACCACGCGAGCTGCCCGGTCAAGGTCTCTATCGGGCGCAAAATCTTTCATTCCTTCCGGTAAAATATCATCGTCGTCGGCAATCAGAATACCTTTAAACCGGCGTAGCCTTGCCGCCGGATTTTCGGTCATTCCAGTCAGTTCCTCTGAGCGCATCCTGTGAATACCAGAAGAATGTGAGAGACGTTTGCCTAGATAGTGTTGCATCTGGAGCGTTTTTGCCTCACTGCACGGCGTTTCTGGTAAAGGAGAGTAGCAACGAGTACAGATTCCCGCGCCGGTATGCATGTGTATACGCCCACAGCGGGAGCAGCGCCAGACGCGATCTGTAGGTTCCGCCAGGCGAAAATGCATTTTACCAATATCAATAATACCGCCCTGATGACCCGCCAGCTCTAGTCGCCGGAGAAAACTATCAATTAAAGATAAAGGCTCGCCTCCTGAACACTGGCATATCTCCTGTGTAAAACGGTACAGGCGGTTTCTACGATTGACATCGCGCGCTGAACTCCATGGAGTTTCTGGCTTTGTATATTGTGAAGGGGTAACCCGGTATGCGTCCGCCAACACACGAAACATTGCGTCATAAATCGCGAGATGTTCCCGTGAGTCGTTTCCGGTAATGGGAAGGCAGGGATAACCCCAACCGGACTCTTCCAGCGCGAAGTAGGTTTTACTGAATACGCTTTCCCCCACCAGCCGTTTCAGATCGCGTGAAATCTCCTGTCGTGCCACAAGCAGGTTGTCTTCATAGGATGGAAGCGCCTTCCAGCACCACTCCCCCTGCGTGTTCTTTTCAAAGAGTTGTTGCCATGCAAAGGTCAGCGTGCCTTCTTCATGTTTTTCTGGATCGGGAACAGGCGCGATGCCAGTACGATCGGAAGGGTGAATACCTGCATCTACCTGCGCCCTTAACAGCGGGCCAAGCGGTTGACCTGCATCCGGTGATTCAGGTTCGAGGATTTCACGCAGAGGTATGCTGTCAGATTCAGGCTTTGATAATAACCCTCTGATTTTCTTTCGTTCATCAGCAAGTTGATCCAATTCATCCTCTTCCTCATCCGACCTTACGCTGAGGTTAACTAGTGTTTTGTTCCGGTTCTCTATCTCTGCCTGGCGTATTTTTAGTTGGTTATGGGACGGTTTATCAGCCGCAATAGTCTGTAGCGAATGGACAACAATTTCTCGTCTGACGTCGTCATGGTGACCCGATTCCAGATCGAGCGCCGCCCTTGCGGCATCTTGACGACTGTCTGAAAACGTTACCAGTTGCTCACGGTTACCCGATCGCTGTAGTTCCGCCATTAGCGAGCTGGCCAGTAGTTGTGTCGTTTTCGAAAAACCGACGCGAAAGCTACGGATTGGGGAGAGCTTACCTTTGCCGTATTTATAGGACGTACCACACGCCGGACACTGAAAAGGTAGCGCCGTTCCAGGTGACTGGCTGGATGACTGGCCTCTTTCCGAGGAGGCAAATTCACCGGGTTTGACGTAATAGAACCAGCCCGCTATATGGTTTTCCGGTAGCGGTTTTAAGAGCGATACTGGGTGTTGAATAGTGGCGGTAAATGGATCGTAGCTGGCTTTTACCCAAGTACCAAAAGTATTGTCATTATCGCTGTTTAGCTCCTCATTTCCTTTCGGCCAGAAACGTTCGACAACGGGCATAAATAGCGCGTATTCTTCAGCAGATCGGCGTTCTACCATGACTGATTTTGCGTGTTCGGGCAGTTGTTCCGTATCAGGGTCGTTGGGTAAAAGTTCAATTCGACTTTCTGAACCGGAAAAGACCGAAGGTTTACCCCCCCAAAAGAGATTACCGCAACATTCACAATAGAGTAATTCGACACGCCGCGATTTTTTATCTTTGCCGTAACGTAAGCCGGACTCCACGGTAAGATCGCCAAAATATCTTTGATTAATTTCTTGCGCAGATGCAGCGCTAGGGACGGGCAATGGCGCGACATATAACCCCTCAAGAGCGCGCAAAAAAGCATGAGCGCGGAAACGTGGCGCACCGATATCATCAGGAAAGGCATGTGAAAACCATTGCGGCCAATCTCCCTCAGTCGAACGTAACCAGATTAATGCCTGGAGCGCTTTGTCACTATGGGGTTGGGCGTTAAAAAGGCGTGAACTAAGCATTTTGATTGACGTAGCTCTCGGAGAGAGATCGTCCGTATAGCAGCCACTTTCAAGCAGGTTGCCCGCCTGTAAAACGACACGTTGCGCTAGTTGTTCTGTAGAGGCTTCACTGGCTGTCATTTCCATGCTGCGGGCGACATTCTGCCAGTGTTGTAATGAGGTAAGTGGTGCTTGCTGTAACTGAAGCACTGCGTGATAAAACGCCTCCCGATCCCCCTGGAAAAGAGACATATTGCCCGGGGGAAGGGGGTCACCTTTAATAATACATTCTCTCCAGTCGTTGGAAGAGGCACCTGCGGGTAATCCCCGCTGACCGAACATCCCCCATAAATATTCGACGCTTTGATCACCTTCAGCACCTTCAACGGGTAAAGAGGCGCTGGAGGCCAGAATGCGCAGTTTGTGTCGGTGTTTTTCCTGATCCAGCCCCAGCCGGTTGATCAAATGTTTAAGCAAGTAGCTGACTTCAGTACCAGCGGTTCCTCGCTGTAGATGAAGTTCGTCAAGAATAAGATAAAAATAGGCATCAGGATCGCGCTCAATCCACTGTCGGGTTTGCTCAAAAATAGGATCGTCCACCTCGCGAACCAGCATCGTTGAGAGCATGCTGGTGTTGGTGATCAGAATATCGGGCGGTGTCTTTTGCATTTCCCAGCGGCTGAGAACCTCTCCGCCAGCGGTTCGGGGGAAATTAAACGATAATTCGTTATCCTTGTCCTGCTGCGCTTGTCGTACCGCCTCCTGATGGGTCTCTTCCGTTAATTGCATATATTCACGCAGCTCAGTGATTTTTTTAGCCACGCGCTTTTTCTCATTTTTTTCTTCACTGAGTCGGGGATGTTTAAGCCAGCCAGTTACTTTAGTTGCGCTGGTATAACGGCCAAAGAAGATCCGGTTGCCGCCGAAATGCGTATCCATGACATCATGAGCTTCGCTGGAATCCAGCGCCCGTCGCATACGTACCAGTTGATCTTCTACCAAGGCATTCATCGGGTAGAGGATCAGCGCGCGTACCGCTTTCGGACGAGCAGCGGCTTCATGCTCGCGCATGAAGCTGGGCTGTTTATCCGCAACCTTATGCCACCACGGTTGCCAGCACTTCAACGCCGGGCTTTGCGGCCAGCCGGTAGCTTCTTTTGCGATCTGTGCCAGAACAGGCAGTAAAAATGATTCGGTTTTACCGGAACCAGTCCCGGAGGTGACAATGCCCGGTTTCCCTGGCTGTACCCCTCTTTTCAGCATGTCCAGTTGATGGGTATAAAGATTAAAACGTCCCTTAGTTGAATCCGTTTTATTGTGGGGCAGAAGTCCACCTAAACAGAGGTCGATGAATGCCGCCCTTTGTTGCGCATTAAACCCTGGCAACCATGTCTGACCATAAGCATCATTTCGTAATTCGCTGATAGTTAAGCCATAATGCTGATATCGGGGCATCGGTTCAAGAAATAGATCGGCACATAATGTCCCTTGCTGTTCCAGTAACGCTCGCCGTTCAGACTGTATGTCTGATGAATCAATACGGAAGGCTGTTTCAAGGTACGAAATATAAAAATCTCTTATTGATTCAAATGTTTCCAGTGGATTATTCATTATTATTCCTTTGCTTATAACTGGAAAAGGTGCTCAAGTACGCTTGCCGATTCACCGCTAGTCATTTCCTGAACATATGGCCCTAATTCCGGTGCAAGAATGTCAATCGTGGTCGCAATATCTTGTGTTGTACTACGACCGAGACCGTAAGCCAGACGGGCAACGGCTTGCGCTTGTTCATCAGGAAGTAAAGAGAGTAGCGCTGCTTTTAGTGCTTCCCATGGCGCACAAGCCGGGTGCTCTGGCTGGTGGTTGTCCACATAGATTGTCTGCCATAGTTCTGGGGCAATACGAGAAGGCGTGATGTCAGTATTTTGCTCAAATGGCCGTTCATCCGACCATATATTCTCTGCCAGAAACAGAGGTAACTGGTAAGCAAGAGGAGCCTGTAATGGAAACGTGCTTTTCCCGGTGGTGAATGTGAGTAAAAAAAGTATTGGGTGCCGGATGGGCAAATGTCGCAAAGCCTGTCGCCGATCCGTCCAACTGCATGCGGCAGGATGGGGAGTTCTGAATAAACACTCGTGGAGTTCGGGGAGAAGCGTTTCTGGCGGAGTACGGTTAAAACCACGCAATTCAATAATGCTCGCCAGCCCTGCCTCTTGTTGTTGGGTCAAAAAATCGCCCAGTGTCATGGTATGAGTATCGCCGGATAAGCGGATCAGCGTGGGGGAGTTCATTAAATCGCTGAAGCTAAAATGATCGCTATGTACCGATACTTCCCCCCAAACATTACCGGCTAAAAGGTTCGCTAATGAAGCGATAGTCTGTTTTGTCTGTTTTCCCATCAATCCGATCGCGGGTGTGATACTCGCAGTGGCAATCAGGCTGGATAATAAAGATTCACTTAGTCCCGTTGCCTGTGCCTGTTTTTCGATAGCCAATGATAGTTGATGCTTGCGAGTCAGGATGCTCACCTCTGCTAATGGGAAATTAGAATTTACTGATTCGGCTACAGGTTCTGGTGTTATCCGTTGTTGGACAGGTTGTTCCTGCGCTGTTTCATTTTTGATAATCGCCCGCAGTAGCGCTGTCTGGGCTAGCGTTTCCACTCCCGCTTGAGATGCGGCTTCGAAGGTCTTTTTAATCCGTTGTTCCAGCTCATTTTCTTGCTGACGTAGTGCTTTATTAATTCGATCGGTCTCTTTTTTCAGTTTTTTCTTCTGATCGGCTATTTCATTTTCAAGCTGGATTTTCTTTTCAGATAATACCATTATTGATTGTTTAATCTGATACTGTTCGTCTTCGTAACGAGTCAGTATTTCCTGTTTCTCAATATTAATTTGCGCCTCAACCTCAGGTAAAGCCAGTAACTGTTGAGTCGTATCATTAAGAAAGGATCTTGTATCTGCTATCTGCTCCAGATGAGATACTGCACGAAGATAGGATGCCTCATTATCAGATTCATGTTCAGCAATAAAATGGGTTAAGTTTTGTAGCTGCCCTTTACTGAATTGAGGGAAGTCTTTTGCTGAATCAGTTCGTTTAAGCAGGCGTTTGATCCACGTAGTAGCTTCAGCACAATCATACTTTTCACTCACCTGAGGGAGTTCAGTGATCACCGTGAGGGCATGAGAACCAAGTAATGTCTGAGGAACCTGACGATAACTCTCCAGCGGCATATCAAAGTCATATTTTTTAGGATCAGACAAGTCACCCGGTAATCTCAGGGATACTCCATCACTTAGCTGAAAAATGACCGACGTATCGTTTTGCGGTTGGTAGCTGGTGAGTAACCACTCTCTGACAGTATCAGGTTCATCAGAGGCATGAGGCAGCGCGACGACAGGATAAACGCGCGACAGGTAGTCAGTAATGACATACTGCGCGGGTTTATCAGACGGCTGATATCGGGCTTTCCATATTGCAATTTCACCCCGAGTAAATTTTTTGCTGAAATGATTCTCAAAACCAATGGCTTCACCACCATGAGGGAAAAGATCTTTTACCAGTTCCTCCGGGAGGTCTCGTAGGTTGCCATTAATTAATAGACTAATCGGCGTTACAAAAAAAGCGCCGGACGCGGTTAACGCTAACACTTTTCCAATGAACATAACTTCGTCCATCGAACTGTCGATTTCTTTGGAAACAACGGGAGGAGCCTGTATTACACTGGTACCATCCATTTTTTTAAGGTCGTGACTGGCTTCAAACTGATCGATAAGTTCACCCAATTTTCGCGCCAGCGGTAAAGAATGTTCTGATAGCTTTGTCCGCCATCGATTATCGGCTATACGCGTTCCCCTAAGTGCGTCAACCAATCCCCCAACAAACAGTGGAATAGTGCGCTCTGGCATAGAAATTTCTTTACCCTGACTAATTAAGGCACATTGTTCAATGTCTTCGTCAGTGAAATTAATTGTCAAGGAGTCAGAAACACCATGTTGGGGTAAATCAATTTCTTCACCATTCAGGAATTTCGTTATAATTTCAGGGCAGTCAGAAGAAATATAGAATCCCAGAATGGTGCGCCATAACGGTTTACAGAGTTCAATATCTTCTGCATTACTTTCTGCTTCTAACAGATCTCTAAGAACAATTTGTGGGTCATTTTGTTCAGAAAACGTTAAATTTTCACGAAGCCAATCAGACACAACAGGTTTGGCCTTAGGTGGTAACGTACGGAGAAAATGTAACCTTTTCTCCGGTCCTTTCGGTAAATTATCCGCTTTAGCGCCATTTCTGGTGAGTCTTTGCTTGCACTCTTGCAAGCATCTGATCAATTCATGAGATTCTGTACCGAAGTAGTACATTTGGCCCAGCCGGTCGCTGATAATATTTTTCTTTTTAGCCATCTTAAACGTTCTCCTTACCACCTGATTCTGTAAAATTACTGTAAGGTTTTGCGCAACTTGCGTGTTGTCAGCGCTCTGTTCCGTCGTGCCAACGCTCGTTGACAGGAGGGGAAGGTCATTACATTGTCCCAGAGTGGAACTTTCCCCCCTGCAAATAAGTAACCACCGTTATCTGTTATCGACAAGCATCCATGGGCAACATGGATCCACCACTGTAAAACGGAGGGCGGTAACGCAATAATTTTCGTTGACCAGCACCAGCCACTATCGCCTTTTTGCACACCAACCGTTTCTCCTGAACATATCATCTGAGCCATTAAGGCCCAGGAGAAGCTATCGGTTTGCCAGTATCCAGCATTCTGCCTAATAAAATAACGATAACGCTGTTTTTCCTGACACCGTATCAATAGATTATTTGCCGTTTGAGTAATCCGCTGTTCTTCTGACCATTGGTATTTTTCAGCTTGCCATAGCGACACATGGAGATCCGGGGGTAAAGCCGGGGTAAACTGCATTTGAGACATCGGTAGCAATACTCCGCTCAAAGCATTTACGGGGAAATCGTCGTGATTAACCAAACGTAACCCAAACTGTTCAATGAAAGCATGGACACGCTCTCTGGCTGACAGATGCAATTCAATACAACCCATTGAACAGCCGTTATCCTCAACTAACCGACGCCCTATTCGCTCACCGTTATTAAGTGCTTCTTGTAGAAGATTACGTTCACTTCTTGTAAACATCCCCAGAATTCGGGCAACAATTCCCTGCTCAGTGACATCAACGGAAATGGTTCTTTCAGCCAATGAGACTAACGAATATGGCGCATGACGTCGTTGTACTACACAAAGCCACCCAGCGGCAAAGAGCATGCGACGCAATTGCCATTCGGGTATCCTCGTTACCTGTGATACCGGTTCAATATGTTTTTTTAATTCACCAAAAGGCAATGTGCTACGGCGTTGAAAACGCAAGGCCAGCGCTTCAGCGATCCAGTCAAATGCTGCGGGTATATTATGTAATTCAGTATATTGACATGTTACAGGAAAGCCATTTTCATACTGCCATAACATCTGAGCACCACTCAATGGCGTTATTTCTTCGCGTTTCAGTGGGGGGATCACTGCCGTATCCCCTAACGCCATTAATACTCCCGATGGTCCATCAGTCAGCCAATCATGTGGCTCTGAAATTTTACAATAAGTGGCGTAAGGCGCATGATCTAACACGTGCACATCAAAATTTACTGGGATATCTGAATGCGCTAACGTAAGTTCGTAGCGACAAAATGCCTGACCAGATATTTCCATCAACTCCTCTGGTGGAATGAATAATCCTTCAGCTCCCTGAGATAGCGAACCATGAGTTAATTCTTCTCCGTCTTTATTGCTGATGACATAGCATCCTCTTAGTACTTCAGGCATATGAATTATTGGTGTACTGGCAGGGTTAAGCAGTATAGCCTGTCCAAATCGCGCTGCACCTGACATACGAGGTCGAGCCGGCTGCCATCCCTGTATTAGAAAACGACGGGCTTCTTCTGGTAACAAACGGGCAATCTTATCCAGCGTTTGCCTGCCAACTTTATCGGAAGAAACTATCGACCATTTGGTAGATTTAATATCCCGACGTTGTACTCTTTCGCCAACCTTCTTCAAGACAGTGAAAACACTGTCTGCATATGTATGATGAAGTATTAAATAGGTTGGAGAATCTTCATAACATTCTCCTTCTGAACTAATATGACAAAAATCATCACGAAAAAGCGGTAAACACCCAGACCGTAGTGCGACTCCCACTCGTGATTTATAGAAATAACCCTTCCGTTTTTTTAATAATAAATCCAAGGAATTTAATGTGGTGCCTATGTCTCGTTCGTAATATATATTATTATAGTTCTCTATTTCATTAGGCAAGGAGTCATAATGCTGGATTTCTGAGGCTGTAGCAGCAGCGTCATCCATAAGAAGATAAATCTCCGGATTACCTGAATCATTAAACTCCATGTGAATACAATACTTACCATTCTCTTTGAGTTGTTCTCTCTCCGTATGTACAGTGATATCACGAACAGCGCCCCAAAAAGGAGAGTCATAAGCCTGCTGCATGGCAGCCTTTGAAAGTAATGTTCTGAACTCAATAAACTCTTGGTTAAAAACCTCGCTAAAATAAGATATATATTGATGTACTACCTTATTAACTGATTCAAAAGTTGAATAGTTATCTAGTTTATTATCGATGAGAATATTCCGTAAAAAGACCTCATCTTTGTAGCAGGGAAAAGCAATTCTCTTGGAATACCCAATCAATCTTTCATGCTTTGATGGCCTTGGCAAGATTAAACGGGTACAGTTTTGTCTTTTACTACTCCATCTTTCTAACCTTTCCCATAAGTTGGGTAATTCAGTAAAAACAAATTTTTTATTTTTATCAAAGCCAAGCAGCACAGAAAATCGAACCCGAAAATCCCCTTCGTCATGTGTTTCATCATCAGCACTGGCAGCAAGTAATGTTAAATATAAAACGGCAAAATAAGTAGGGTATCCTTTTATTTGCGCTAAAATGTCTAATCGCGACTCATCTCTGAGAGCATCCTGGATTTTAGACGCTTTTTTTCCAAACGAAATCAGGAAACTTCGCTTAGCATCCTCTTTGCTACGTGGACCTGCAAGTTGCTCAAAAATGCGGCCCGTAGTATCAATTCGGCTTAAAGTCGAGCCCGTATGCGAAGACTCAAGAAAGACGATCTTTACTAGTTCAGTATTCCATTCTTCTAAAGTAACCGGGAAAGAATCATCCATACTCACCGCCTAATTACCGTTCGCTGTCATCATTTTCAAACCAGTACCAGAAAATAAATGCCGAAAAAGTACCTCAGCCAGCAGTGGAGGAACAGCATTACCAATTTGGGTAAATTTTGACTCGACGTCTCCTACAGGCTCAAAACCCTGTGGAAAAGTTTGTATTCGTGCACATTCCCGCCATGATAACCGCCTTGCCTGTTCCAGTTTGGGACGAGAAGTATCAACAATTAGATGCTCATATTCATCAGAAAAGTCCCAGCGCTGCTTCCAGCCATCCTCCAGGTTTGACCATGTTAACTTCATCACCGGGCTGGCAGGATGTAATGTCACATGACGCCAGTTAGCTACGACGGTGTAAGCAGGGCTGTCCCATAGAGCTTTACGATTTCGGGACATGAAATACCATGAGAAATGCCCTTCAGGATCATGTGGTCGTTCGTAAAACTCACCTTCAGGCCATAGTGGTAAATCCCTAATAGCCTCACCATGTGAAACATAGGGTTTTAAATGAGGATTCTTTTTTGTCGCTTTGCCATGTGTTTCAGCAGGAAATTCAAAGTATTGCCCCAGATCGTTTCTGACACCAATGATAAACAAACGCTTGCGTGACTGAGGTACGCCATAAGCCCTTGCGTTTACCATATGATAGCTGACCTGGTATCCGGCAGCTTTGTATGCTGTGAGCTGTTGTTCCAGAAAACTACCGGCTCCCAAATGTTTCAAGCCAGAAACATTCTCAGCAACAAAATACTTAGGCCGAACGGTCTCTAATACCCGTAGAAAGTGTTTATAAAGGTTTGTTCTGTCGTCATTGTTTGGTTTTCTGTTACCTGCCATTGAAAATGACTGACAGGGATAGCCACCAACAACAATATCAACATCTGGAAAAGACTGAATTTGAGAGATATCGCTATGCCTGATATCAGTATCTGGGAAATAGTTCCCTAATGTTTTGCAGGCATTCTCTATGACATCGTTGGCAAAGACGATGTCTCCACCAGCTGAGGTAATTCCAAAATCCATACCACCACAACCGGAGAATAGTGAAAGTACCCGGATATTATCGTTCTCTCTCTCGAAAACACTGTTCATATGCCCATACCAAGTATCTTCTTATAACAAACCGCACCTGGTTGTTAATTTTCCATAAAATCATAGAGAAAGATTATACCCCTATGTAAGGAATCTTACATCAACATGCTTAGCTTTTAAGGGTTAAGTAGTGCTTTTGTTGTTATAGTATTACAAACGACCGTTTTTCAGATAGCACTCCCCAGCAAATCCCCCAACATCACCATGATCGGATCCATCGGCGATGGCTCAAACCCCACCCGTAGGTAAAATTCCCGCGTTTCATCCGACATAGCATGAACCATGCATCTCGCGAATACCGATAGTGTCAACCCCTGAATCACTCGTAGTCCGGCACCACTATTTAAAGAACCTAGCCTATGGCTGAGCTCTTGCTTTCTTGGGTTCCAGTAGATTTCTATCGTTGCATAACGGATTAATCCATTGTGGCTTTCTCATCTTCAGAAACTGCTGGCATTGGCCATATCTTTTTGAGTTGCTCAGTCAGATAAAATGTACGGGTTTCAATTTCTTTCTCCCCCCACTGCACAGCATGATCGCCATGAAAGTATTGCGTCAAATTGAGTTTGCTAAACTTCAGCAGCTCTGGGCGTTTCAAGGTCCACGCAGAATTCGACAATGCGGGATTCAGACTATGAGTAATAAGCGTTAAATTACCTATAGTATTTATTAGCTTATCTCTCCTTTGAATAGCCTTCTGCTCAATCAGTGGGTCAGTTTTATCATCGGGGCAAAGTGGCCAATTATCTGCCCACTTTTGCGGCATTACATGCTCAATCGTTAACCCAACTGGTAATGGTTCTGCTTCACTTTTTTTGTTAAACGCATAAGCGTCAAGTGCTTCAAGTATGGTTCGCACTTTATATTGAGCCAGCCGGCCATAAAAGGGCAAATCTGTAATGGCCGCAGCCAGTACACTATCATCAGGGAATCGAGTACTATCTCCAGCACTTTTATTCATCTGGCCAGCTACATTTTCTGCCGTTATGATCCCTTTCTTGTCCAATGCTTTAATAAGCTCAACAAAGTAGCGATTGTAGTTTTTACTTGTCATTCCACAGATCATGCGACGTACTAAATACGCTTCAAGCAACTCAAGAATTGCATCAAACTCCGTAACATTGGCGGGGACTAATTCAGCGTATGCATACAACAAAAACGGAATAACTGTGGTTGTATCTACAGCATCTAATCGGCGCATAAATGTCGCTAAGCGGGGATGACTATCAGACTGATAAAATCTCTTGAAAACATCAGCGTAACGCGAAAGTTGTGCAATGTGCTCTGCCGCTGTTTTAGGGCCAGAAACCGGGTCCGAACTCGATTCAGACTGCCTGACAAATGCCTTGAATGCATTAAAAATATGTGAAGACCTGACCTCTTCACGCGTCATCATCGTTAAATAGTGGTTGATGAAAATATCCACTCGGGGGCGGGTGATTCGTCCCTGTCTGACTTCCTCTCTCCACCAGTCAGTCTCGAATGATTTCCAGTTATTTGCATAAAGCTGTTCAACATTATCCCCCCTGGCTTCTGCGAGCCTGAACAAGTAATTCTTGATCAGGTCTGCAGGAAGAAGGTCCTCCCCTCTTGCATTCAGCGTCTCAAAGATGACTTGAGTCTCATCATTCTGGTCCAAATCGATCACAACAATCTGAAGACAGTCCTTAACAACCTGCCAGAGAGAATCAAAACGTTCATCGAGAGACTTTTCACTTAATGCCTGGATATCTTCCTTATCATCAAACGAACCGTTTAACCACTGCCCTATCTGCGCATAAAAGTATTTGTAACCGTCAATAATATTATTAGCACCATCACGAAGAGCTGGCCGTAGTGTAATTTGCTTATCAACAGCATCAGGTGACCCAGCCTCATGAACTACTTTGAAAGCTTCTCGATTGCTATTAGTAGGCCATACTTTGAACACTTCGTCATCGTGATCGATCTTGCTACGTCGGTTGGTCACGAGATCTGAAAAGCGTTCGACATATTTAATCTGTTCATGCGCTACCGCCTGGTCACGCGCCGCCATCAGGAACAACTGGAGCGTAGTAAATCGTTGTTGACCATCGATCACCTGACGACTTTCGATGGATCCCGTCGGGTTCGCGACCTGCTCCAATACTACAGCCCCTAAAAAATGGGGGTGAGCTCTACCACCATTAAGTTGCTTATCAAGAAGTGTCTGGATGTCCTCCCACAAAGGCTCCCAATTTTTCTCACACGTCCACACATAAGGACGCTGGAATAGTGGCACTTGATAGGTGATGGTTTGATCAAAAATTCTTTCTAGCTTACGCGTGTTGGCTTCCATAACGACTCACTAACCCTTAGTTTCAATCCATAATGTGGTAAATACCAAATCCACCAGTCAGGTACTATGAAACAATGATCTCATCCGCTTTTCCACACCTGTCTTAGAATTTAACGTTTTTATGAGCGGTATTAAATGAAAGAACATCGCAATCCTGTATATTCGGTTAAAACAGGATGCATTTCTTTGCATAAGAGTCAGAAAGCTAAAACGGATACAAAAACAGTGACCATTTTAATGAACCCAGCCGTTGGTTGGGTATTTGTTTTTGCAGAAATTAGCCGGATGGCAGCGTAAACACCTTATCAGTCCTACAATACCGCCAGTAGGACTGATAAGCGCAGCACCATCAGGCGTTAAACATCGCTGTATCATCGATAAAACTCACGCCGTCAGTCGTTCCCAGCCAGCGTGGTGCTTTCAGCCCTTCAACGAAATACCAGACTAGTTCATACAACAGCGTACAGATATGCTCAAAAGGCCAGCTGGGTCCGCGTTAGGGAGAAAATGATTTCAGCCCGTCAATGCCATAAAGGGTAAACCAGTTAATCCAACGACCAACTGACGAAAGGGTGCTGCAGAGCGGGCGACATGGCAGACATTCCCGCTCCGGTGCAGCATCAATATGGCGGTCAGTCTGCGGGTATGGTTTTTGTCACGGGTTTTATGAATCGTTTTCTGCATCAGGTGTCGTTCGTTGCGGGAAATAGGTGCTATGATCGACATTGCTCAGTCCAGTTGGTGGTTTGGGATAGTTGGCGATTGCTCAGATCGCACAATCTTGGCTGATTTCCCTCAAAGTGATCAACTATTCCACGCAGCAATTTCGGTATATTAACCTTGGAAAGGTAATTAGCTCATCATTATTGATTGAAATTTAGCCACCACTAGTTTTAGGCCCAACGATAGGCCCAAACAAAAAGTTGAATTATAGTTTATTTATTTCAAAACAATACATTACATCACCAATTCAGACTCCGCCAGCCCACCAAAATTCTTTGTAGATGGTCACCAGAGCCTGATACGAAGTCCTGAAAGCCCGCTATGCGGGCTTTTTTGTATCTGCAATTCGTCCTGCGCAGTCCATCCATCCTGACAAAACGATTACGGCTCTACCGCCGTCAAATAATCCAGTCGCAACGGCTCCGCCAGTAACGCCTCCATCTGCGGGATAAAGGCCTGAAAATGAGGCAGCGCGATGTGTGCCTCCAGCGCCTCCTGGCCTTGCCAGGCTTCCCGGACGTAAAAACAGTCCGGTGTGTCGCGCAGCTGGAACAGCTGATACTCAACGTTGCCAGGCTCCTGGCGAGTCGGTATTAACAGCGCCTGCAGGGCCACCTTCAGCGCGTCACGCTTGCCGGGTTTCGCCTTTAACACCGCAATGATAGAGATGATGTCAGAAGCGCCCATCTCAGAAACCCTCCAGCACAATCTTCCCGACCGCGCGTCCGGTTTCGATCTGCGCATGGGCTTTCTGCACATTCTCTGCCGTAATCGCCCCGTAATGCTCACCCAGCGTGGTGGTGATCACCTGCTCATCAATCAGCGCGGCAACGCGGGTCAGAAGCTGATGCTGGGCGATCATATCCCGGGTTTCAAACATTGAGCGGGTGAACATAAACTCCCAGTGCAGGGAGATGCTCTTCGCCTTCAGCGGACGGGCATCCAGCGTCTCGGGATCGTCAATCAGCGCCAGTTTGCCCTGCGGCGCGAGAGCCTTAACAATCTCCGCATAGTGCGCTGCGGTGTGGTTCAGGCTGGCGACGTGGGTCACCTCTTTGATCCCTAGCGCGGCCAGCTCTTCCGACAATGGCTTGCTGTGGTCGATGACATAATGCGCCCCCGCCTCCCGCACCCACTGCTGGCTTTCCGGGCGCGATGCCGTGCCAATAACGGTCATTTTCGTCAGCTTACGCGCCAGTTGAACCAGAATCGATCCCACCCCGCCCGCAGCACCCACGATCAGCAGCGTATCCCCTTCGTTGCCCTGCTCCTGAACACCCAGGCGATCGAACAACATTTCCCAGGCGGTGATCGCCGTTAACGGCATCGCGGCGGCTGCGGCGTTATTCAGCGTTTTTGGCTTAAGCGCCACAATGCGCTCATCCACCAGCTGATATTCACTGTTGCTGCCCGCTCGTCCCAGCGCCCCGGCATACCAGACTTCATCCCCCGGCGCGAAAAGTGTTACCGCTTCACCCACCGCGGTAACCACGCCGACCGCATCCCAGCCGAGAACGCGCGGCGTCTCCCCGGTAAACCCGGCGCGGATCTTGGTATCCACCGGGTTGACGGAGATGGCTTTCACTTCAATCAGCAGATCGTGCCCTGTCGCCGTTGGCTGCGGCAGCTCAATCTCGTGCAAAAACTCGATGTTATCTGGTGCTGAACGGGTAATGGCAATGGCTTTCATAATGTCTCCGGCGTTTTATCCAGTGTGTCGCAATAAAGTGATGGTAAAGCGAAGCTGTGACGGGAAAAATAGCCTCGCGGAGACAAGACTTATACTCGGGAGATGAAAATGGTTCGGCTTGAGGATCTGATACTGTTCGTTCGCGTTGCCGCGCTGAGCAGCTTCAGCGATGCGGCACGAGAAGCGGGCGTCCAGCCGGCGCAGGTCAGCGCCGCCATTAAACGGCTGGAGTCGTCTCTGTCCATCCGGCTGTTTGCGCGCTCCACCCGCAGCCTGCGCTTAACCCCGGAAGGCGAAGCCTGGCTCCCCTACGCGCGGCAGATGCTGGATGCGATGTATGCCGGGATGCAGAAAATCCAGACCCCGGAAGAGGAGATCTCCGGCACCCTGCAGATTGCCGTTCCGTCGGATTTAGGCCGCAATTTGCTGCTGCCGGTGTTCCAGGCCTTTGACGAACGCTACCCGGCATTACGGCTGCGCATCTTCTTCTCCGATCAGGTAGCCGATGTCTTTAAGGATCCGGTCGATATCGCCTTTCGCTACGGCATGCCGGAAGATGCCTCCTATATTGCCCTCCCCGTCGCCCCCGACAACCGCCGCGTGCTGGTGGCATCGCCCGAGTGGGTTGCCCGCCACGGTGACCTGCAGCATCCCGATGCGCTAAGCCGGGTCAACGCCCTCACCTTTGTTCTGCGCGGCCGTCTTCACGATCGCTGGACGTTTTTGCGCGACGGCGAGATGCACAGCGTCAACGTCAGCGGCAGCATGATGAGTGATGATGCCGAAGTGATCCGCCGCCTGGCGGTCTCCGGGGCAGGCGTAGCGTACAAATCCTGGCTGGATGTCGCAGAAGATGTTCGTGCCGGTCGGCTACAGGTGTTAATGCAAGGCTATCAGGGCGAAAGCGTGCCGCTGAATATGATCTGCCCGCACCGCAAACAGCTCTCGACGGGCGTCAGATTACTCTATGAGGCGGTCAAAGCATGCTGTGAAAGTCAGACGGCGCAGTAATCTTCATTAAAGAAGAAAACTGCCTGCGTTTTTGGTACGAAAAGCGACAAAAATGCGCTATAAAAGCCGCATGAAAATCCCAAACAGACTCCAGCCCCTGGTCGACGATGGCCTGATAGACAACGTGCTTCAACGCCTGAAAAGCGGCAAAGAGGCAGATGTTTATACCGTGCTATGCGGGGACCATATTCAGTGTGCCAAAGTGTACAAGGAAGCGTCACAGCGCAGCTTTAAGCAGGCCGTGCAGTATCAGGAAGGTCGCAAGGTGCGCAATACGCGCGATGCCCGCGCCATGCAAAAAGGCTCCCGATTTGGCCGTAAGCAACAAGAAGAGGTCTGGCATACCGCAGAGGTGGATGCGTTATTCCGCCTGGCGAATGCTGGCGTGCGTGTGCCTCAGCCTTATATGTGTCTGGACGGCGTGCTGCTCATGGAGCTGGTCACGGATGCTGATGGCGCCGTTGCGCCTCGCCTGAGCGATGTGAGCCTGTCACAAGAGCAGGCCCTGGCGGATTTCGACACCATGATCCGCAATATCGTGCGCATGCTCTGTGTCGGTATTGTCCACGGCGACCTGTCAGAATTTAACGTGCTGCTGGATGCCCAGGGGCCGGTCATCATCGACCTGCCGCAGGCCGTAGACGCCGCTGCGAACAACCATGCCCAGTCCATGTTTGAGCGCGATGTGAATAACATCACCGAGTATTATGGCCAGTTCGCCCCGCAGCTGCTGAAAACACGCTATGCGAAAGAGATCTGGATGCTCTACGAAGACGGTAAATTAACCCCGGAAACGCCGCTCACTGGGCTGTTTGTCGAAGAGACGCATGACGTGGATATGGATTCCCTGCTGGATGAGATCATTTCTGCAGAAGATGAGTATTACGCACGCCAGCGTGCGGTTAAAGAGCGTGAAGACGATTAACAGCCAGCAAGCCCGCAGGTACTGCGGGCGTTGCTGTTCGCCCTTAACCCAGCAGACTTCGATGTACCTTAATGACCGCTTTCCTGATCATCCCCGGCTGGGTGACCGGGCAGCCGGGTTTATGCGGCTCCCCCGGCATAAAGACGGCAAACATACCCGGTTTTAACGTCAGGGCCTGTTCGTTTTCTGTCTGCTGACAGAGCTGATAATCCTCCTGCTCGTGCCACGCATCACAGGCCCGGGCGCTCCCCGCCAGGCCGTAGTAAATCCGCTCTTCCCCCTCCAGCAGGATCTGAATATCAATGTAGTTACGGTGCAGTTCCGCGCGTTTTTCCTCGGGGCGCTGCGTCGCAAACTGCATCACGTTCACAAAGACCGTTTCCCCTTGCAGGGGATAACTTCCCGGTGCGAGGCTGGCGATCCCGGCGCTTAGCGCCTGATCCACCGCCTGACAAAACGCCGCCGGCAAGCCTGCCGCCTGAAACTGGTTAATATCACCCACAATCATGACAAATTTCCTTGTGCCCATAATGCCGCGCCAAGCAGCCCGGCGTTGCCCTGATGGCGGGCGGAAGAGAGTTCGGTCTGGTACGCAGAAGGTTCCTGCGCCAGGTAGGATTGCACCCGCGGGAGATAGCCATCAGCCAGCCCGATGCTGCCGCCGATCACCACCCGCTGGCAGTCGGTCAGGGCTTTCAGATCCGCAATAAGCCGCGCCAGCGTTCTGGCGGAACGCTCGACAAGCGCTACCGCCTGTTCATGCCCCCGGGCGGCGTGCGCGAAGATGGCTTTCGCATCCAGCCCAGCCAGCTCCCCTTCCGCCGCTGCGGCGATCCCCCGCCCCGAGGCAATCGCCTCTACGCAGCCGACGCGCCCGCAGCCGCAGCGCGGGCCGTTCGGGTCAGCAAGCGTATGACCACAGTGGCCGGTCAATCCGCCGGAGCCGGTCACCAGCCTGCCGCTCTGGATCACGCCTCCCCCCACGCCGGTCGAGACGGTGATAAACACCATGTCGCGGATGGCGGGTGGCATCTGCTGGTACTCGGCCAGCGCCGCGGCCTGGGCGTCGTTCAAAGCCACGCCAGGCAGCCCGGTAAGGGTGGTTAACACGTCCACCAGCGGAAAGTGTGAAAGCCCGCCGAGGTTAGACGGGTTAATCGACGTTAATACGCCATGCTGAATAATCCCGGTCGAGGCGATAGCAAATTGCTGCGCCTGCGGCCAGAGCGGCGTCACCAGGTCGCGCAGCGCGGCCTCCAGCGCATCCGGCGTCTGGCTGGCGGGCGTCGGGATCTCCCGGCGCGCGATAATCTGTAAGGCGCTATCCACCAGCGCTGCGGCGAGCTTGGTCCCGCCGATATCCATCGCCAGGGTGATCATTTTGCCGCTCTCTGTAATGCATCCCGATACCACTGGCAGATATGCTCCAGCCGGGTGATCGCCGATCCGACCGTGACGGTCCATGCCCCATGTTTTATGGCCTGCGCTGCCAGCTCCGGCGCGTTATAGCGCCCCTCGGCCACTACCCGGCAACCGGCCTGACTCAATGAGGCCACCAGCGCCAGGTCCGGTTCGGTGGGGGTCTCATCGGTGGTATAGCCCGACAGCGTGGTGCCAATCAGCTGCGTCCCCTGCTGGTGGCAGTACAGCCCCTCCTCCTGCGAAGCGCAGTCGGCCATCGCGATCAGCTGGTGGTCCTGGATCCGCGCCAGCAGCGCATCAACGGAGACCGGGCGAGGCCGTCGGGTGCCGTCAAAGGCGATGATACTGGCCCCCGCCCCGGCCAGGGCATCCACATCCTCCAGCCAGGGGGTTATGCGCACCGGGGAATCGGGCAGATCGCGCTTCACAATACCGATAATCGGTACGCTCACCAGGGCGCTGACGGCTCGCACGTTCTCAATACCTTCGATGCGCAGCGCCACGGCCCCCGCCTGCTCGGCGGCCAACGCCATCGCCGCGATAATCTCCGGTTTATCCAGCGGGCTGCCCGGCACCGGCTGACAGGAGACAATCAGTCCGCCCTGGGCTTTTACTTTTGCATCCAACTCGTCAAGAAATGACATAACACCTCCATTAAGAAATTCAGCTTCAGCCTTTGTTTTTGACAAAGTGGCTGGCCCTTTCCCGGGCAATCAGGGCACCGCTAAAGGGTTTACCGTCGATGGCGTCATGGGTACGCAGTGCTTCCGGGTGAAGCCAGCGCTGAACGCGGGACGGCATATCAAAACCAATCAGCAGGATGACGACAAAGGTCAGGCCAAACGAGAGCGAACAGAGCGCGGTGCCCAGATCCAGACGCTGGGCGATAAACGCGCCCAGCACCGGGGCCAGCGCCCCGCCCAGTGCGCCGACGTTATAGGTAAACCCAAGCCCGGCCGCACGCTGTTCGGTATCGAAGTAGCCTCCGATCAGTTTAGGCAGGATGCCGGAGATCCCCTGACCAAGCATCTGCTGGAAGAAGAGCAGCAGGCCCAGCACCCAGACGCTGCTGCCGCCGATGGTGAACACCGGAACGATCAGCAGTTGGGATGCCAGCAGGCTACAGACATAAGCTTTACGTGTGCCTAGCCAGTCGCCGAGGAAGCCCCCCGCACAGCATCCGGCGGCGGCACCAAAGCCACTGAAGAACAGCACCTGCGCGACGGTGGCCGGATCGTAAGCCAAATCCGTTTTCAGATAGGTGGGTAACAGGGCCTGGATAGGCCAGGAGTAGAGGAAAGCAAACAGCACCACCACCATCAGGGTGACGCCGGTCGGCCAGCGCTTGCCGCTGCTCTGCACCATAAAGCTGATAAAGATCCCCGCGCACAGCAGGCCGAGCACGGCGACAATGGCAGCACTCTCCAGCTGGCCTGCGAAGCAGAACCACAGCGACACGGACGCCACCAGCGTCATGGCAATATTGATGAAGCGATGTTCGCCGTGATAGAGAATATCCACCATGGTTTTGACCGGGGTTTTACTCTGCTGCTTCTCTTTCCAGTCTTCCGCTTCGGGGATATTTTTTCTCAGCCACAGGGCAAAGATAATCGGCAGAATGCCGATGAAGAACAGCGCCCGCCAGCCCCACTCCGGCACTACCAGGCTGTAGACCTGGGCCGCCACCACCGCACCGACGGAGAAGCCAGAAATCAAAAAGCCGCTGGCTTTATTGCGCAGGTGTTTTGGCCAGCTTTCGATAACATAAGTCGCGCTGGAACCGTACTCCCCCGCCATCCCCATCCCGATCACCAGCCGGGCGATGAACATGGTGGTGTACCCCTGGGCCAGACCGCACGCCAGGGTGCCCACGGAAAAGAGAACAATACTGCTCACCATCGCCAGGCGGCGACCGTAGCGATCGCCCATCGCGCCCAGCATCAGCCCGCCGAACCAGCGGGAGATAAAGGCGGCGGAGATCAGGCTCGCGGCATGCAGGGTGGTCAGGCCGAATTCGGTTTTTATGTCGGTTAAGACGAGGGCTATCAGAACAAAATCAAAACCATCAAGAACATAGCCAACCCAGGCCGCGGAAAACGCACGCCACTGTTGTCGGCTCAGGCAACGATACCACGGGACATTTTGTGTCATTGTATTCATGTCAGTCTCCGCAATGGGTAACCCCATACGCTGTTTTTGTAGGATACAGCTTCAGTGATGCCGGATATGCCCGGCATCAGACGTGGTCTTAGCCTTGTTCTTTTTCTTGTTGGAGTTGGTGGGCTAATGCCCGCAACGCTGGCAGATATTTTTCATCCACCGGCGCAAACGGCTTACGGCACAGCGGAACCTCAATCACGTCCATATAGTGCAGCACCGTTTTCAGGCCACGGAAAACACCGACCTTGATCAGCAGATCGATAACCTCATTACATTTGGTCTGCAGCGCCTGGGCGGTGGCGATATCGCCGGCTTTCAGGGCGTTGACGATCCCCTGATAACGCCAGCCCATGATGTTATAGGTGCTGCCGATCCCGCCATCCGCCCCGGCCAGCAGGCCAGACGCAAAGATCTCATCGTATCCGTTATACAGCACCAGATCCGGGTGCGCCCGGCGGATCTGCTCCATCTGGAAAAGATCGCCCGAGGTCTGTTTCAGGGCACCCACGCCCGGCAGGGTCACCAGGGTGTTGATCTGATCCAGAGAGAGTTTCACCCCGCTGAGGGCCGGAATGTTGTACACCACCATCGGCAACCCTTCGGCCGAATCAATGATCGCGCGGTAGTGGTCGCAGTGTTCCTCAAAGCTGAACGGGTAGTAGAACGGCGTCACGGCAGAGACGGCGTCATAGCCAAAACGGCTGGCGGCATGGGCTAACTGCTGGCTTTCATGGGTGCTCACGGTGCCCACATGAGCAATCAGGGTCACTTTCCCTTTCGCCTCTTCGGCAACAATTTCAAGCACTTCCTGACGTTCAGCGCTGCTCTGCACAAAGGCTTCGCCGGTGGAGCCGCCGACGTACAGGCCGTCCACGCCCTGCGCGATATTGAACTGCACCAGCTTGCGCAGGCTTTGGGTATCCGGCTGCTGCTGGTGATTAAACGGCGTAAGAAGAGCGGGCATGACCCCTTTCAGCGTAACTGACATATAAACCTCGTGTATGTGATGATGATGTTATGACTGTAGACCTTTATACCTGTTATACCAGCAAGATGAAAAAAAACGGCGTCAAAATACGCAGAACGCGATCCAGTTCACTAAATGATCGCGGGACTACTTGCGGCGCTTTTTGCTCTGCTCGAAGGCGTGCCAGGTGGCGAAAACGCTGGTGAGGTGCGCCTGTAAGGCCTGTTCAGCCGCATCGGCATCCCGGCTGCGGATCGCCTTGAAGATGGCGATATGCTGTTGATAACTGGTGTTATTGTGCTCGTGCAGCGCCTGTTCTGGCACTGTGGGGCGGGCGGCGATCAGCCAGTCGATCAAGGCAACGTGGATCGCCATAAAGATAGGGTTGTTGGGGATCTCCGCCAGCACGCGGTGAAACTCAACGTCAGAGCGGATAAAGAGCGCGTTGTCATCCAGCGACTGGCTGTTCAACTCCAGCGCTTTTTCCAGCAGGCCAATCTGCGCCTCGCTGGCATGTTGGGCGGCATGGCGCACCAGGCTGGATTCAAAGAACAGGCGCAGCTGCTCGAAGTGGGCAATCCCGCCCGGATGGGCAAGAAAATCTTTCGCCATACCGGACAGCTCGTTGATGATGGTATCCGCAGACGGCCGAGAAATGCGGGCGCGCTCGCCGTTCTGGATCTGCACCAGTCCTTTGCGTTTTAACGCCGCCAGGGCTTCACGAACCGAAGGCCGACCGACGTTAAAAAATGCCATCAGCTCACGTTCAGAAGGGAGCTGCTCCCCTTCGGCGAACTCGCGACGACGGATCATCTGCTCCAGCTCTTCTTCCACCATCTCTGACAATTTTTTGCGCGCCAGCGGGCGACGGCGTAATGCACGCCCAATGGTTTCCGGGGAGTTTTCTGCCTGTTTTTCGCTGGAGATTGTCATAGAGGTTACATCGTAAGAAGTTGAGTTAAGAAGTTCTTTATCATAACACAGGCCTTACTGCCAGGTGGTATGCGCGTTCCGGGTACCGGGGATAAAGGCCGGGTAAGGCATCAGGCCACCCGGCCATGCAGCGGGGGCCTGGCACCTTCACCCCTGAAAACTTTCTAAAACTGTGACCTCACCGCAAATGCAGGAATAACAATGCCCTGAATCCCCTTGCCGATGCCCTCACGCCTTTCTACGCTTATCTCACGCAGGGCCATACCTCGAATAAACCTGCGCTTTTTGAAAGGGAGACCTTATGCTGCGCCTGTTTCTTCTGCTGGTGGTCACGCTCACCTGCCCGTCGCTACAGGCGGCGTCAATTGCTCATACCATCGACACCGAGAGAACCACCATCAAACTGTCGTGGCGCGCCTTTGGCGGCATTCCATCGTGGGCGCATCTGAAGGGCGTGACGGGTAAGGTCATCCTGAACCCGGAGAATGAATTTGACGACCACATCAATGTCACCGTCCCGGTGGCGACGTTACAGGCCTCCAACAACCTGCTCACCTGGCAGCTGAAAAGCGACATGTTTTTTGATGCCGCCCGCTACCCAACCATCACCTTCTCCAGCACCCGGGTGGTGAAGCTCGGCCCGGATCACTACCGCGCCTTTGGCACCCTTACCGTCCGGGATCTCAACCGTCCGGTGATCCTCGACGCCCGGCTCGATCGCCTGTCGGGAGAGACGATCGCCCTGCATGCCACTACCGCCATCTCACGATCGGCCTATAAGATGGATCGTTTTGCGCTGGTGGTGGACGATCGCATCGCCATTGCTATCGATATCCAGGCAAAACCCGCCACCGCCCTTTAACAACGCCAGGAAGGAAATGTACAGCGGCGTCAGTTGACGCATGACGGTGACTGCGGTTCGCTTCAGCGGGAATACCCGACAGATAAAGGCGTAAGAGACGATTTTATTCGATAATATTTATCAATTATTGCCCCGAAGAGTTCCGCGGGGTGTTCTATACTGCGCCAGCGGAAATAACAACGCCGGAGAAAATAATACGAATGTCGTAGAGATATTTACCAACGGCCCGATGATAAAATTAAAAAATCATACCTTTGTATTATTACTATCCGCAGCAATCCGTCTAATTACTCGTCCTGCCAGAATTGCAAACCTGATAAAAATAAATTTCCGGCTATAATGATGCGCATGAAATAAATATCACATGATGGTTTTTTTATTACGATAAAGTGTGATCGGTCTCCATTTCCACAGCCTTCACCCTTCCTGAAAATAAAGCCACCAGGTAACGAAAACCCACGCACCGCAAGGCTTTGCGAAACATCACCTGCTGCTACTCTCTTTTTTATCACCCTACAAAAAGCGCTATCTCGCTTATAATTCATTTCGCCGCTTCGTCATTTGCGCTTTTAGTGCTTTCTGGCTATATCATTTTTAAGCAATAATGAGACGATCGCAATATTAATAACAGGGATGACAAAATTCACACCTGGCCTTACCGCAATGTTTAGCTGATTCAGATTGAGCTTTAGCGCAATGCCGCTTCCGGGCATACGGGTGGGCATAAGTCGCTTTAAAACTATTACAGCAGGTCACTCTTTCTAACAAATAGTGTCTCCTTTGGGACGCTTAAAATCTGCTGAGAACAAATGAATTTAAACACACAGCATTTCTTTCACTCTGTTGGGAGTAATACACATGAGTAAATTCACTGTCATCTCCAGACTGACGCATCAACAAACGGTAGCAGAAGGAAACCAGATCATACTGGGCGAAGATTCCGTGGTGAAGCTTCAGGCCGGCAGAGGTGATATCGCCAGCTATTCCCGCAGCAACAGCGATCTGCTCGTCAGAATGACCAACGGCGAAACCGTGACGCTGAAAAACTACTTCGTCAACAACCACCAGCTGGTGCTGGATGAAAACGGTGCCCTGTGGTGGATTAACGATCCGCTCGCGGTGGAGCGTTATCAGTCGATCCCCTCCACCGATGCCCTGATTGCGGGCAACGTCAATAACTCGTACGGCGATACCCCAATCTGGCCGTGGGTGCTGGGCGGCGTGGCAGCAGCAGGCGGTATTGCGCTGGCGGCGGGCGGTGGCGGCGGTGGTGGCGGCGGCGGGAGTGACGATCGTATCGATCCAGGCCCGGTGCCCCAGGATACCACACCGCCAACCGCGCCCACTAACCTGCATTTCGCGAATGGAAATACCCAGCTACTCGGCAGTGCCGAGGCCAACAGTACGGTCACCGTGACCGATACCAGCGGTAACGTAGTGGGCAAAGCGAAAACCAACGGCAACGGCGAATTTAGCGTCGAGCTGGGCACGCCCTACACCAACGGCGAGACCCTGACAGTTATCGCCACCGACGGTTCCGGTAACGTCAGCCCCTCCACCAGCATCACCGCCGCGGATACGACCCCACCGGAAGAGCCGATGATTATCCTTGCGGATGATGCGGTCGGCAGCCTGACCGGTTCGCTCAACAGCGATCAGACCACCGACGATCCCCGTCCGGTCTTTAGCGGCAGCGGCGAGGCCGGAACCACCCTCACGATTTACGATAACGGTAAATCCATCGGCTCCACGGTGGTGAACAGCGACGGCAGCTGGACCTTCACCCCCGCCAACAATATTGCAGACGGCTTCCACCAGTTTACCGCGGCCTCCACCGACGCTGCGGGCAATGTCAGCCCGGAATCAGCGGTGTTCAACCTCACCATCGATACCGTTGCGCCGAATGCGCCAGTACTGGAAGTGACCGACGACGAGGGCACCCTACAGGGGCTGCTGACTAACGGTGGCTTTACCGATGATAACCAGCCCGAACTGGGTGGCTCGGGCGATCCGGGCAGCATCATTGCCATCTATGACAATGGTCTGCTGGTGGCGGAAGTGGAGGTTGCCGCCAACGGGGCCTGGAGTTACACCCCGCCTGTCGCCATGGAGGATGGACTGCACAGCATCACCCTGACGGAAACCGATGAAGCGGGCAACCTGAGCCCCGTTTCCGCCCCCTTTGAATTTACCATTGACCGTACGCCGCCGCCTGCCCCCACCGGTCTGGCGATTAACGCCGCCGGGACAATCCTCACCGGCACCGCAGAAGCCAACGCGACGGTCACGATCACTGACGATGTGGGCACCGCTCTGGGCACGGCGATAGCCGATGCCAACGGGGCCTTTTCCGTTACCCTGACCCCGCCTCAGCTCAACGGCGAAACACTGAGCGCCATTGCCACCGACAGAGCCGGTAACGAAGGCCCGGCGGCAGACCTGGTTGTCCCGGACATTACCGCCCCAGCGGCACCGACCGCCCTGGTGGTGGCCGCGACGGGTGACAGCATAAGCGGTGAAGCCGAAGTGGGCGCCCGTATTTCGGTGCGTGATGCCGGGGGAACGGAGTTAGGCTCCGGTGAAGTCGGGCTTGACGGTAAGTTCACTGTCCCTGTCTCCCCGAGCCAGCTTAACGGTGAAGTGCTGACGGTGTACGCGTTCGATACCGCCCAGAACCAGAGTCCTCCGGGGCAGGCCACCGCCGCAGACTCTACCCCGCCACAACCGCCTGCAGATCTGGATATCTCCACGGATGGCCTGACGCTCACCGGCACCGCGGAAGCGGGCAGCACGGTGGTCATTATGGAAGGCACAACGAAGCTGGGTGAAGTCGTGGCTGGCGAATCAGGTAGTTTCACCTTTGCTCTGACACCCGCCAGGCTCAACGGTGAGATCCTGAGTCTTACCGCCACCGATGAGGCGAATAACACCAGCCAGCCCAGTACGGTAGAAGCCGACGACACCACGCCTCCGGCCACGCCAATTATTACCGACGTGGTGGATGACGTTCCTACCCTTCTCGGCACCATTGCGAGCGGGACAATAACCGACGACCGCACCCCGCAGATCGCCGGGACGGGGGAGCTGGGCACCAAGGTCTTTATCTACAGCGAGAATATTCAGATCGGGATGACGGAGGTCGATACGACAGGCCACTGGTCGTTCCAGGTCCCGGCAAGTCTGACGGACGGGGCGCACTCCCTGACCGCCGATGCCGTTGACCGCCGCGGTAATCACAGCGTGATGTCCGAGATCTGGGCCATTAACGTCGATCCGGCAGCCCCGAATCCGCCGACCGCGACGGTGGCCACCACGGCATTCGCCCAGGCCGACGAGCCGGTGGTCAGCACCCTGAGCGCCAGCACCACGGGCGAAACCTTGATCTATAACGTGCTCAACGACACCGGTGACGACCACGTCAGCCACTTCTCGCTGGCGGCAGGAGACAAAATCGACATCAGCGAGCTGTTGATCGGCTGGAATGGCGATCGCGCCACCCTGGGGGGTTACATTCAGGTCAGCAACAGTGATGGCAACACGGTGATCAGCCTCGACCGGGACGGGGCTGGCTCCAGCTATACCCCCGCGACGCTGGTGACCCTGGATGAGGTCCAGACCACCTACGAAGAGCTGGTCAACCAGAACCACATTATTACCGGTTAGCCTGTACGCGCCGGGGGGGCGGCAACGCCTTTCCCGGCTTTAAAAACCGAAATATATTTTGCCCTCCGATAATAACCCCACACTTAATGCCATAAATATTGTGATCTTTCTAGCATAATATTATTACTACTAAATACCTTGGTTGCCTTAACTTAAACCATGCTCTAAGTGGCAACACTATTTATTAATGCAACTCCTGTATATGGATATTAAAATACGCGCCTGATATATCTTATTCACTGCCTTATTTACTCCAGCTTAATTCTTTACACAGCCACACTAAAATATAAATTCGCCTGTTTTACACATCCAGATAATTCCTAACCCCTTAAATTACCTTTAAAATGAACGCCTCCACTCAGCGCTTCGCCCATCACGCCAACCCGCACCCCGCCTGGACTCATTTAATTCACCTGCATAGCAATTACCGCTTCAACACTACTAACCCTTTATTAACCTGCGCTTAAGTTGCGCTTTTAGCACTTTATGGCTATATCAAATTCAGTCAATACGAAATTGTTACCAATATTAAAGACAAGGATTTTACCGCCGATAAATATATCTCATATCGCCTTACCCCTTAATATCAAGGGCAAAATGTCGCTGCCACCATCGATTTATCGGCAGCCATGAATAACTTTCAAATAATTACCCTGGGTCATTGTTTCAAATAAACAGTTTCCCTATGGGTGGCGCTCAATCTGCTCAATAAAAATGGCTGAAACCGCTCGCCATTTCATTGCACTCTGCCGGGAGTAATACACATGAGTAAAATCACTGTCATCTCCAAACTGACGCACGTGGAAAGGGTAACAGACGGGTCTCAGGTGACGCTGAATGATTCCTCCATCGTTAAAATCGATGCCGAACGCGCCGACATTCTCGGCTACGAACGCAGCGGTAACGACCTGATCGTTAAGCTGAATGATGGCGAAGTCATCACCCTCAAAAACTTCTTTGCCGCGGGCGATCAGGGGATCAGCCAACTGGTGCTGGAGGAAAGCAACGGCGCCTTATGGTGGATTGCCGATCCCATCGCGGCAGAGGGCTACCAGTCGATAGCCTCCATTGATGACCTGCTGGCAGGAACAACCACCGCGTCGGCAGGTGAAGCGGCGATCTGGCCGTGGGCGTTGGGTGGCGTGGCGGTGGCAGGCGGCATTGCCCTGGCCGCAGGTGGCGGCGGCGGCGGTGGTGGTGGCGGGAGCGACGGTGACAATGGCAATGGCAATGGCGGAGGCAATGGCGGAGGCAACGGCGGTAATGGTAATGGTGATGGTGACGGCGGCAACGGCGGTAACCCCACGCAGCCAGGCACCGATCCGAACGACACGACCCCACCGGGCGCGGCCAGCAACCTCAGATTCTCCGCAGATGGCACTCAGCTTAGCGGCAGCGCCGAAGCCAACAGCACCATCACCGTCACCGATGCCAACGGGAATGTGGTCGGCAGAGGCCAGACCAACGACAACGGCGAGTTCACCGTCGATTTGGGCACGCCGTACACCAACGGCGAGACCCTGACCGTCACCCCGACTGACGGGGCAGGCAATACCGGACCGGGTACCCCGGTGACCGCAGTAGATACAACCCCCCCGCAAGCCCCAATCCTCGACAGCGTTACCGATGATGTGGGCAGCGTAACCGGCACGCTCGCCAGCGGCCAGACCACCGATGATGCCCGTCCGACCTTTAGCGGCAGCGGCGAACCCGGCAGCACCATCACAATTTACGATAACGACGTCGCCATCGGCACGGCGCAGGTGAACAGCGACGGCAGCTGGAGCTTTACCCCTGACACCGCCCTGGGCGAAGGGGCGCATCAAATCACCACCCGGGCCACCGACGGCGCGGGCAATACCGGACCGGCCTCACCGGCATTCAGCTTTAACGTGGACACCGTTGCCCCGAATGCCCCTTCCAGCGTGACGATCACTGACACCACCGGGACGGTGCAGGGCGTGCTTACCGCCGGGCAAACCACCGATGCCAACCGCCCTGCCCTGACCGGCACCGGCGAGGTGGGCAGCACCATCACGATCTATGACAACGGTCAGCCCGTGGGCCAGACCACGGTGGGGGAAGATGGCAAATGGAGCTTTACCCCAACGACCCCTCTCGCGGATGGCGCGCACAGCATCACCCTGACGGAGACCGATCTGACGGGCAACACCAGCGCCCCTTCCGCTCCGTTTGACTTTACCATTGACCGCACCCCGCCGGACCAGCCGACCATCAGCCTGATCCCTGGCGGCACCGAGGTCATCGGCACCGCCGAGCCAGGCAGCACGATCACCATCACCAACGGTAGCGGAACGGTGATTGGTACCGGCCAGACCGATGCCAACGGCGACTACAACGTGGTTCTCACTGAGCCACAAACCGAAGGGAATACCCTCAACGTGGTGGCCTCTGATGCCGCCGGGAACCAGAGCCAGCCAGTGAGTACCGTGGTGGGGGATGTCACCCCGCCTGACGCACCGACCGATCTGGCGATCAATCCTGAAGGCACGGTGGTGACCGGTAAGGCGGAAGCAGGCAGCACCGTCACCCTTCGCGATGGCGACGACGTCATCGGCAGAGGCGTTGCCGGCCCTGACGGCAGCTTCGAAATTCTTCTCAGCACCCCGCGCCTGAACGGACAGGAACTGGTAGCCACCGCCACCGACCCGGCGGGCAATACCGGGCCGGAAGGCAGTGTGACTGCACCGGACGTCACCCCGCCGCAGGCCCCGCTCATCACCAGCGTGGTGGATGACGTAGAGGGCCTTACCGGCGTGGTGGGCAACGGTCAGGTCACTAATGACTCCCGTCCGCTTATCACGGGTACCGGCGAACCGGGCGCGACCATCAATATCTACAACGGCGAGGCCCTGGTGGGTACTGCTGAAGTGGATGAGAACGGCAACTGGACCACCGAGCTGGAGCTAAGCGGCGACGGCGGCTACGTCCTGACGGCGCAAGCCGTTGATAGCAATGACAACCGCAGCGAAATCTCCAACAGCTGGAGCATCATCCTTGATGCTACGCCACCGGCCACGCCAGCCATTTCCCAGGTGATCAACGATCTGCCTGAGACCGCAGAAGCCATCGCCAACAACGGCACCACCAACGACAACCGCCCAACCCTGTACGGCACCGGCGAAGCGGGTTCGACGATCAGCATTCGGGTGGATGGCGTAGAGATCGGCACCGCCCAGGTGGGCAACGGCGGGGAGTGGAGCTTCACCCCAGCCACGGCGCTGGCGGATGGTCTGCACGAGATCACCACGGTGGCAAAAGATGCCGCCGGGAACAGCAGCCCGGCTTCCGGGGCCTTTACCCTGACCATTGATACTGTCGCCCCGGACGTTCCGGTGATCACCCGGATCGAAGACAACACCGGCAGCGTGCAGGGGGATGTCAGCAACAACGTCCCGACTGACGAAACCCGTCCGGTGATCCACGGCAGCGGCCCGGCGAATGCGCAGATCAGCATCTATGAAGGCACCACCCTGCTCGGCACCACCACCAGCAATGCGGAGGGTATCTGGAGTCTGCAGCTTGCCACCCCGCTGGTTAACGGCACCCACGTCCTGACCGCATCGGTGAAAGATGCAGTCGGCAACGTCTCCACCTCCGACAGCTTTAACCTGGTGGTAGATACCCTGGCCCCGGCCACCCCGGGAGTACCGGCGATCACCGTCAACCCTGACGGAAGCGGCGAAGAGCCACTCACCTCCGGCGGCAGCACCCGTGACACCACCCCAACCCTGAGCGGCACCGGGACAGAAGGCGATATCGTCACCATCTACGACGGCACCACCAAAATCGGGGAAACCACCATTCCGCCGGGGGGCAACTGGACCTGGACCCCGCCAGCCGGGCTGCCAAATGGCACCTACGATCTCAGCCTGACCGTGACCAACAAAGATGGTGCAGGCAACGAGAGCGCCCCGTCGCAGCCGGTGTCTATCACCATCGATACCGACGCGCCGGATAAACCTGACGTGCCGGTGGTCACCGATAACGTCAGCGACATTACCGGGCCGGTGGACAACAACGGCGCGACCAACGACACCCGTCCGGTACTGAGTGGCACCGGCACACCGGATGACGTGATCAGCATCTACGACCAGACCGCGGACGGTAACGTGCTGGTGGGCGAAGTGGTGGTGGATCTCAACGGCAACTGGACATGGCGTTCAGAGACGCCGCTGGCCGAGGGGTCACACAGCTTTACCGTCATCGCCACCGATGCCGCGGGCAACGCCTCGGTGGTGTCGGACACCATTACCGTGACCGTTGACAGCCAGCTCCCGGAGATCCCGCTGATTAGCAGCGTGGATGGCATCGCCGCGGGCGGCAGCACCAACGACACCACCCCAACCGTCACCGGGACCGGCGAAAACGGCACCACGGTGATCCTCTACAGCAATGGCGTTGAAGTGGGACGCGGGCTGGTCAGCAACGGCAACTGGTCCATCACCACGGCCGCGCTGAAGGATGGCGCAACGACCCTTACCGTAGCGGCAGTGGATGCCGCCGGGAACGTCAGCAGCGCCGGAAGCGACTTTACTTTCACCATCGACACCGTGCCGCCGGGCAACCCGCAACTGCTGGAGATCTCTGACAGCACGCTGGCGAACGGCACGCTGTACGTGAACAGCGGCACCCCGACTCTCAGCGGTACCGGCGAACCGTTAAGCACCGTTACCGTCTCCGTTGACGGCAATCCTCTCGGCGAGGTACAGGTCAACGAGCAGGGGCAGTGGACCTTCCCGCTGCCGGTCGGCACGACGCTGTCCGATAATCCGCATACCATCACCGTGGTGGCGCGCGACGCGGCGGGCAACACCAGCGAAAGCGGCCCGGTCAGCGTGGTCGTCGATACTGACGCGCCGGACGCGCCGGTGGTCAGCGAGGTCGTCTCCGGCGGTACGCCGCTGACCGGCACCGCCGAAGCAGGTACTACCATTACGGTCACTGGCCCGGGTAACGTGGTGTTGGGCACAGCCGTGACCAATGCGCAGGGGCAGTTCTCCGTGGCCCTGACCCCACCGCAGTACAACGAAACCACGCTGAACGTGGTGGCGAGCGATCCGGCGGGTAACGCCAGCGATCCGGTGAGCTTTGACGTCCTGCCGACGCCACAATTGCCGGACGTTCCTGTTATCGACGCCATCCTGGATGACAACGGCACCGCCGGTGACGTCAACGTCAAAGGCGGCAGCTCCAACGACGCCACCCCTACCCTCACCGGTACGGCGATCGCGGGCAGCCTGGTCACCATTTACCTGGACGGCAGCACCACGGCGCTGGGCACCGTCACGGCCGACGAAGTGACGGGAGCCTGGTCGTTCCCGATTTCAGATGCCCTGGCTGAAGGCAGCCACAGCTTCAGCGTGACCGCTACCGTCGACGACCAGACCAGCGGCCAGTCTCCGGGGGCGACGGTCAATATCGATCTCACCCCACCGGCCGCCCCAACGTTTGGCAGCGTGGTGGACGACGTTGGCCCGCAGACCGGCACAGTGGTCAGTGGCAGACCTACCAATGATGACCTGCCGACCTTCACCGGCACAGCGACCCCGGGCGATGTGATCCGCCTTTACGCCGACAATACCCTGATCGGCACCGCGACGGTGGGCAACACCGGGGCCTGGAGCATTACCCTGGCCCAACCGCTGGATGATGGCACATATGCCCTCACCCTCAGCGCCACCGATCCGGCCGGGAACGAAAGCCCGCGTTCGGAAGCCTTCTCCCTGGTGGTGAATACCACTGCGGACGCCCCAATCATCACCGGGGCCAACGATGATGTCGGGCCGGTTACCGGCAACGTCGCCAACAACGGCAGCACCGACGACAACACCCCAACCCTGACGGGCACCGCGGAAGCGGGCAGCAGCGTCGCCATCTACGACGGCATTAGGCTGATTGGCACCGTCACCGCCAGCGCCACGGGTGCCTGGAGCTTCACGCCGACCACCGTGCTGGCGGAAGGTCAGCACGTCTTTACCGCCGTCGCCACCGATAGCGCGGGCAACGTCAGCCCGATCTCCGGTTCCTACACCCTGACCGTTGACGTGACCCCACCGGCCACGCCGCTGATCACCAGCATCAACGACGATGTGGCGGGCAATACCGGCCTGCTGACCAACGGGCAGGTCACCAACGATGTGCGCCCGGAACTGACCGGCACCGGCGTGGCGGGCAGCACGGTTCACATTCTGGATAATGGGGTGGAGATCGGCACCGCGCTGGTCAGCGCCAGCGGCAACTGGAGCTTTACGCCATCTACCGATCTGGCCTCAGGGCCACACGATCTGCGCGTTAACGCTACCGATGCCGCGGGCAACGTCTCTGGCGCCTCGCCGGTCTTCAACATCACTATCGATATCACTGCCCCGACGGCACCGGTGCTGGACACCGTGGTGGATGATGTCGGCACGGTGACCGGCACGCTGGACAGCGGCGATGTCACTAACGACGCCCGTCCAACCTTTACCGGCAGCGGCGAAGTGGGTGCCACTATCCGTATTCTTGTCGATGATCAGGAGATCGGCACCGCGGTGGTTAACGCCTCGGGCAGCTGGACCTTTACCCCGGAGACGGCGCTCGAAGAAGGCTCGCGCAGCATCCGCTTTACCGCCACCGACACCGCCGGGAACACCGGTCCCTCCAGCGATCCGTTTATTCTGACGGTCGATACGCTGGCACCTGCGGCCCCGACGCTCACCGCCATCAGCGATAACGTGGGTCCTATCCAGACGCCAATCACCACCTCCGGTCAGGTCACCGATGACGCCTTACCAGGGTTAACCGGCACCGCTGAAGCCAACGCCACCGTGGTGATTTACGACAACGGTGCTCAGGTCGCCACCGTGCAGGCCACGGAAACCGGGGAGTGGAGCTGGACCCCAACCACGGCCCTGAGCAACGGCAGCCACACCTTTACCACCAGCGCCATTGACGCGGCGGGCAACCTCAGCGAAACCTCGCCGGGCTTCACGCTGATTGTCGATACCCTGAAACCGACCGCGCCAGTGATCGCGCTGGCGATTGACGATGTTGACCCGGTGACCGGGGCGCTCACCAGCGGCCGCACCACCAACGATCAACAGCCTGTGCTCACCGGCACCAGCGAACCAAATGCCCGGGTGCAGATTTTCAATGGTGAGACCCTGATCGGTGAAGGCATTGCCAATGCCAATGGCAGCTGGTCGATCGAGGTGAACACACAGCTTAGTGATGATGTGTACAGCTTCACCGCGGTGGCGATCGATGCGGCAGGGAATATCAGCGATCCGTCCGCGCCATTCACCCTGACAATAGATACCCAGTTGCCGGACGCGCCGGTTCTGGTCTCGGTCACGGATGATGTGGGCGAGCCGGTGGACCTCACCAGTGGCCAACTGACCAACGACGCCAGACCGACCCTCAGCGGCACGGCCGAAGCGGGCAGCACGGTGAACATTTACGACGGCACCACCCTGCTGGGCAGTGCCACCGTCGGGGCGAACAACGCCTGGAGCTTTACCCCAACGACGCCGCTGGCTGACGGGGAACATACGCTGACGGTGACCACCACCGATGCGGCGGGCAACGTCAGCCCACCTAACGAAGGGTTTGTCATCAACGTCGATGCCACCGCTCCGGTCGCACCGCTCATCACCTCAGTGGTGGATAACGTCGGCTCGGTGCAAGGTCCGGTGCTTAACGGCAATCCGACCAACGACACTCGTCCAACCCTCAACGGCACCGCCGAAGCCGGCGCAACCGTGCGCATTTACGACGGTGAGACCCTGGTAGGCGAGACCCTCGCCAACGATCAGGGACAGTGGACGCTGGATCAAACCCTCATCGCCCTTGAGGATGGCGAGCATACCTTCACCGCCATTGCCACCGATGCGGCGGGCAACCTCAGCGCGGCATCCCCGGTGGCTTCCATCACCGTTGATACCCTTGCCCCGGGCGCACCGGACAGCTTCACGGTCCTTAACAATGGCAGCACCCTCACTGGCCGGGGTGAAGCAGGCAGTACCATCACCGTGCGCGATGGCAACACGGTGATCGGCACCGGGGTGGTCAATGACAGCGGCAGCTTCTCCATCACCCTTACCACGCCGAAACAGAACGGCGAACTGCTGACGGTCACCGCCACCGACAGAGCCGGAAACACCGGCGCGGAAGGCCAGATCGCCGCCCCGGACACCACGCCTCCGGCCATCCCGGTGATTGTGGATGTGGTGGACAACGTGCCCGGCGTGACCGGCACCATCACTGACGGGCAAACCACCAACGATGCAACGCCGCTGATCCGCGGCACCGGCCCTGCCAACACGACGATTCAACTCTACAGCGGCACGACGCTGATCGGCACCACGCAGACCGGCGAGGGCGGCACCTGGGAGATCCAGCTCACCGCCGCGCTGCCTGACGGCGGCCACGTCCTCACGGCGCAATCCGTGGATACCACGGGCAACGCCAGCGCCGCTTCCAACAGCTGGAGCATCGTGGTTGATGCCACCGCCCCGGACGCCCCGGCGATCACCTCCGTGATCAACGATCTCTCCGGCACCGCGGTTATCATCGGGAACAACACCGCCACTAACGACACCCGTCCGACCCTGAACGGCACCGGGGAAGCCGGGGCCGCCATCAGCATTCAGGTGGATGGCGTGGAAGTCGGCACGGCCCAGGTAGGGACAGGAGGCACATGGAGCTTCACCCCGGAAGACCCGCTCACCGAGGGGCCGCACGCGATCATCGTCGTGGCGACGGATGCCGCGGGTAACACTGGCGAGGCCTCCCCGGCCTTTAACGTTACCATCGACACCGTACCGCCTGTTGCCCCGGTCATCACCCTGGCCGTGGACAGCGCGGGCAGCGTCACGGGCGACGTGGTCAGCGACCAGCCGACCGACGAAACCCTGCCGTTGATCCGGGGAACAGGCCCGGCCAACGCGCAGATCAGCCTCTATGAAGGCACCACCCTGCTCGGCACCGCCACCACCAGCGCGACGGGGGCATGGAGCGTCCAACTGACGACCCCGCTGGGTAATGGCACGCACGCCCTGACCGCCACGGTCAGCGATGCGGCAGGCAATACCGCCGTATCCAACACCTTTAACCTGGTGGTGGATAACGTGGCCCCTGCCACACCGGCTATCCCGGACATTACCGTCAACCCTGACGGCACGGGAGAGATCGCCCTTACCGGCGGCGGTAGCACCCGCGATACCACCCCAACCCTGAGCGGCACCGGGAATGAGGGGGATATCGTCACCATCTACAACGGCACCACCCCGATCGGTGAAACCACCGTCCAGCCAGGCGGCACCTGGACCTGGACCCCGCCAGAAAGTCTGCCAAATGGCACCTACGACCTCAGCCTGACCGTGACCAACAGTGACGGCGCGGGCAACGAGAGCGCCCCGTCGCAGCCAGTGTCCATTACCATCGATACCGATGCTCCAACCGCACCGGGTCTGCCAGTGGTGACGGATAACGTCAGCGACATTACCGGGCCGGTGGGCAATAACGGTGCCACCAACGACACCCGTCCGGTGCTGAGCGGCACCGGCACACCGGATGACGTGATCAGCATCTACGACCAGACCACCACAGGTAATGTGCTGGTGGGCGAAGTGGTAGTGGATATTAACGGCAACTGGACATGGCGTTCAGAGACGCCGCTGGCCGAGGGGTCGCACAGCTTCACCCTGACTGCCACCGACGAGGCGGGCAACGTCTCTGAGCTTTCCGGCACCATGACCGTGACCGTCGACAGCCTCGTGCCTGACATTCCGGTCATCACCAGCGTGGATGATAACGTTGGGCCGGTCACCGGCAATATCGCAGCGGGCAGTAGCAGCAACGGCAACATCCCAACCGTCACCGGCACCGGGGAGAACGGCACCACCGTTATTCTCTACAGCAACGGTATCGAAGTGGGACGCGGCCTGGTCAGCAACGGCACCTGGACCATCACCACGCCAGTGCTGAAGGATGGCGCGACCACCCTCACCGTGGCAGCAATGGATGCCGCCGGGAACGTCAGCGAGGCGGGCAGTAACTTTGCCTTCACCATCGACACCGTGCCACCGGCAATCCCGCAGCTGCTGGAGATCTCCGACAGCACCCTCGCCAACGGCACGCTCTACGCTAACAGCAGCACCCCAACGCTGAGCGGCACCGGCGAACCGCTGAGCACCGTTACCGTCTCCGTTGACGGCAATCCTGTTGGCGAGGTGCAGGTCAACGCACAGGGACAATGGACGCTGCCGATCCCGGTCGGCACGCCGCTGTCTGATACTACGCATACCCTCACCGTGGTGGCGCGCGATGCGGCGGGCAACACCAGCCAAAGCGGCCCGGTCAGCGTGGTCATTGATACTGACGCACCGGATGCGCCTGCGGTTACCGGCATCGTTTCCGGCGGTACACCGCTGACCGGCACCGCCGAAGCGGGCACCACCATTACGGTCACTGGCCCGAATAACGTGGTGTTGGGCACCGCCGTGACCAACGCGCAGGGGCAATTCTCCGTGGCCCTGACCCCGCCGCAAAGCGATGCGGTGACCCTCACCCTGACCGCCAGCGACCCGGCGGGCAACGTCAGCGGCCCGGCAACCTATGACGTCCCGGCCACGCCTGCGCTGCCGGATGTCCCGACGATCGATGCCATCCTGGATGACAACGGCACCGCTGGTGACGTCAACGTCAAAGGCGGCAGCTCCAACGACGCCACCCCGACCCTCACCGGTACGGCGATCCCGGGCAGCCTGGTCACCATTTACCAGGACGGCAGCACCACCGCGCTGGGCACGGTGACTGCCGATGCCACCTCCGGGGCCTGGACATTCCCGGTCTCGACCCTTGGGGAAGGCAGCCACAGCTTCAGCGTGACCGCCACCGTTGATGGCCAGACCAGCGGCCAGTCGCCAGCGGCGACAGTCAATATCGATCTGACGCCACCTGCTGCGCCGGTGTTTGGCACCCTGGTGGATGACGTGGGCACCATCACCGGATCGGTGGTCAGCGGCAGACCGACCGACGACAACCAGCCGGTGCTGAGCGGCACGGCAACGCCGGGGGATGTGATTAACGTCTATTCCGGCGATACCCTGCTCGGTAGCGTCCCGGTGAGCGCCACCGGTGCCTGGAGCTTTACCCTACCTCAGGCGCTGGACGACGGCACTTATACCCTGACCCTCAGCGCCACCGATCCGGCGGGCAACGAAAGCCTGCGCTCGGATCCGTTCTCGCTGGTGGTGGATACCGTGACGGCTACACCGGTTATCACCGGCGCCAACGATGACGTCGGCCCGGTCACCGGTAACGTCGCCAGCGGCGGGTTCACCAACGACAACACGCCAACCCTGTCGGGTAGCGCGGAAGCGGGCAGCAGCGTCGCCATCTACGAAGGCAGCCGCCTGCTCGGCACCGTGCTGGCCAACGCCAGCGGTATCTGGAGCTTTACACCAACGACGGTGCTGGCTGAAGGCGAACATCGCTTTACCGCCATCGCAACCGACACCGCCGGTAACGTCAGCCCGCTCTCCGGGGAGTATGTCCTGACCGTCGATATGACCCCACCGGCCACCCCGGTGCTGGTCAGCGTTAACGACGACGTGGCGGGCAATACCGGCCCGCTGGTGAACGGCCAGCTCACCAACGATGCGCGGCCAGAACTGACCGGCACCGGCGTGGCGGGCAGCACCGTGCACATCCTGGATAACGGTATCGAGATCGGCACCGCGCTGGTCAACGCCAGCGGTAGCTGGAACTTTATTCCAACCAGCGATCTGGCTCAGGGACCGCACGCGCTGCGCGTCAACGCTACCGATGCGGCAGGTAACGTCTCGGGCACCTCTCCGGCCTTCTCGCTGAACGTAGATACCGTTGCCCCACTGGCGCCGGTGCTCTCCAGCGTGGTGGATGATGTTGGTACCATCACCGGCGCGATCAACAACGGCGGCATCACCAACGACAACCGTCCAACCTTTACCGGCACCGGTGAAGCTGGATCCACGGTTCGCGTTCTTGTCGACGGGCAGGAGATTGGCAACGCGGTGGTGAATGCGTCGGGCAGTTGGACCTTTACGCCTGACACCCTCATCGAAGACGGGCTGCACAGCGTGACCCTGACGGCCACCGATCCCGCCGGGAATACCGGTCCTGTCAGCGGTGCCTTTACCCTGACGGTGGATACGCTGGCACCCGCGGCACCGACCATTGTCGCGGCCGCCGACAACGTTGGCCCGATCCAGACCCCGCTCACCACCTCCGGTCAGGTCACCGACGATGCCACTCCAACCCTGTCGGGCAGAGCCGCCGCTAACGCCACGGTGACCGTCTATAACAATGGCGTCTCCCTCGGCACCGTGCAGGCCACCGCCGCAGGCGACTGGACCTTCACACCCGAAAACGCACTGGACAATGGCAGCCACACCTTCACCGCCACTGCCGTCGATGCGGCTGGCAACCTCAGTGAGGTCTCGGCAGGCTTCACGGTGATTGTGGATACCCTTAAACCGGTCGCGCCGGTCATCGCCCTGGCTCAGGATGATGTCGGTTCTGTTACGGGTGCGCTCACCAGCGGTCAGCGCACCGACGACACCCTGCCGGTGCTCTCCGGCACCAGCGAACCGAATGCCCGGGTGCAGATCTTTGAAGGCCAGGCCCTGCTGGGTACCGCCACTGCCGATGCCAACGGCAACTGGACGATCCCGCTGACCACGCCGCTCACCAACGCCCAGCACAACTTTACGGCGGTGGCGACGGATGCGGCGGGCAACAGCAGCGATCCTTCTGCGACCTTCAGCCTGACGGTAGATACCCAGCCGCCAGCGGTACCGGTTCTGGTCTCGGTGGTGGATGATGTCGGCACCCAGGTGTCGCTCACCAGCGGTCAGTTGACCAATGATGCCAGACCAACCCTGAACGGCACGGCGGAAGCTGGCGCTACGGTGAACGTCTACGACGGCGATCGACTGCTGGGCAGCGTGGTGGCCGACGCTAACAACGCCTGGAGCTTTACCCCAACGACGCCGCTGGCAGACGGACAGCACACCCTGACGGTGACCGCCACCGATGCGGTGGGCAACGTGAGCCTGCCAACCGCTGGCTTTAACCTTAACCTCGATGCTACCGCCCCGGGCGCGCCTGTCATCACCTCGGTGGTGGATGACGTCGGCTCGATTCAGGGTCCGGTACTCAACGGTAATCCGACTAACGACAACCGTCCGACCCTCAACGGCACAGCCGAAGCCGGTGCAACCGTTCGCATCTACGACGGCACCACTCTGGTGGGCGAGGTCACGGCGAACGCCCAGGGCCAGTGGACGCTGGCGCAGACCACCACCACCCTCACCGACGGGGTGCATAACTTCACCGCTACCGCCACCGATGCGGCGGGCAACCTCAGCGCGGCATCGCCGGTGACCTCCATCACCGTCGATACCGTAGCGCCGGGCGCGCCGGGTGGCTTCACCGTGCTTAACAGCGGCGGCCAGGTTAACGGCACCGCCGAGGCGGGCAGTACCGTGACCATTCTCGGCACTGACAACGTGACGGTGCTGGGCACCGGCGTCGCTGACGCCACCGGGAAGTTCAGCATCACGCTCTCCACGCCGCAGGTTAACGCCGAACTGCTGCATGTCTTTGCCACCGACCGGGCCGGTAACGCCGGGCTGACGGTGGATCTGCGGATGCCGTACTCGCAGGTGCCAAACCCACCGGCCATCACCAGCGTGAACGACAATGTGGGCAGCATCATCGGCAACCTGCTGAACGGGCAGAGCACGGACGATACCACCCCAACCCTGACCGGGACCGCGCAGCCGTCCTCCACCATCACCCTGTATGACAACAACGTGTTGTTAGCCACGGTGACCACCAACAGCGCGGGGGTCTGGACCTGGACCCCAACCGTGCCGCTGAGTAATGGCCCTCACGCCTTTACCGCCACCGCAGGCAATGCGGCGGGCACCAGCGCCGTGACGCCGCTGAGTTCGATTGTGGTGGATACCGTTGCGCCGGGCACCCCGCAGGGGACCTTCAACGCCGACGGCAGCGTCCTGAGCGGTACTGCCGAAGCGGGCAGCACCATCACCCTGCTGCTGAGCGATAACAGCGTGGTGACCACCACCGCCAACGCGCAGGGCAACTGGAGCTACACCTTCACCGATAAGCAGTCCGAAGGGGAGCGGATCACCCTGTCGGCCACCGATGCGGCGGGAAATACCTCCGTCACCGGCACGGTGATTGCGCCAAACCTGCCGCTGTCGGCCAGTGACAACGTGGTGGGGCTGGCCCTGACCACCAACGCCACCGTCAGCACTGCCCAGTACAGTGACTATGGCGTTCAGCTGGTGGGCGGTGTCGGCAACGTGCTGTCGCTGCTGGGGGAAAACTCGGCCCAGGTAACCTTCAGCGTACCGACCGGCGGTAGCGCGGATATGGAGATCAACGCCAGCGCCACCGGCATTGTCCTCTCCCTGCTCAACACTCTGGAGATCATCGTTCAGCGCTGGAACGGCACCACCTGGACCACGGAAGTGGATACCGGCCTGCCGCAGTTCGCTAACCTGTTGACCCTCGGGGCCAGCGGCGTGACGCTGAACCTGACCGGTCTGCCGGGCGGGCAGTATCGCGTGCTGAGCTACAACTCCAACCTGCTGGCGACCGGGTCGTACACCAGCCTTGATGTGGACGTCACGCAAACCACCGCGGGCACCCTGACCGGCACGCTGGTACAAAACGGCAACGTCATCACCGATGTGGATCCGGTGAGCGGCAGCGACAGCGCCCCGAACGGCACGGTGGTCACCAGCGTGACCAACGCCAACGGCGTCACGGTCAACGTGGCGGCGGGTGCGGCGGGCACCACCATCAACGGGCTGTACGGCACCCTGACCCTGCATACTGACGGGAGCTATACCTACACCCTGACCAACACCAGCGCCTCGGTGCTGGGCCGGACCGATACCTTCACCTACAACATCGCCGGGAAAGGGGCCACGGACGACGCCCGCCTGGTGATCACCCTGGGTGAAAACACGGTGCGCAACAGCGTGACGGCAGTGGACGATACCGCCTCCCTGACCTTCAACACGCAGGTGCAGGCTATCGACTACGGTCCATCGAGCCAGAGCGGCTTTACCGTGGTGGGCGTCAACCTGGGTAACGTGCTGAATCTCAACCTGCTGGACGATCGCAGCGAGACGATGAAGTACAGCGTGCAGGAAGGCACCACCCGCACCATGACCATTCAGGGGTCTGTTGGCGGGGTTGCCCTGGCGTCGGTGTTTGACCTCTATATCTACAAGTTCAACCCGGCGACCCAGAGCTATGAGCGGATGCGCACCGAGTCAGGCTGGCTGCGTGCGCCGCTGCTGGGCGGCACCTCAGCGCCGCTGACGCTGACCCTGCCGGCAGGGGAATACATCTTCCTGATGAACACCGTCTCAGGGATCACCGCCCTGACCGGCTACCAGATCAACATCCTGGAAGATCATGTTTATGCCGTCACCAGCACCACCGCCGCGACGACCGGCGACGTGCTGCAGAGTGACATTGTGCCAGCAGGCACCTTCGTCACCCAGGTGAACGGCGTTGACGTGAACGCCACGGGCACCACCCGCATTGAGGGGCAGTACGGCACCCTGCTGATCGACGCGCAGGGTAAATACACCTATACCCTGCGGGCCGGGGTGGGGGCCGACCTGATCAGCACGCCGGACACCTTCGTCTATACCGTGACGGCACCGAATGGCGATAAGGACACCGCCTCGCTGAACATCACCCCAACGCCGGTGGCGCTGGATGCGGTCAACGACGTCAGCGATACGCTGAGCGTGGATGCGACCCACCCTGTGGCGGCCTATCGGGATGATACGGTGGGTAACGCGACCTGGAACGCCGCCCTGCTGGCCCCTACCACGGGCAGAGGCAGCGGCGAGTTTGTGGTGGCGGCCAACACCGCCCTGCATGACGTCGTGCTCCACTTCAACGTCGCCTCACTGTTGACGCTGGGCGGCCTGAACGTGAACTGGACCATTACCGGGGCGGGGGTTTCCAGAAGCGGCTCCTTCAATGGCGGTCTGCTGCTGGGTGGCGTTGCCACCATCAACGTCGCGGGTCTGGATCTGGACGCGGGGACTTACACCCTGAGCTTTACCGGCTCCATGGGGCCGCTGGGGGTAGGCGCCATCTCCATCACGCCGTACGTCACCGGGACGACCGTGTTCCTAAACAATGAGCTGACCACGGCGGGCCACACCGTTACCGGCAATATCTTTGACGGTTCGGATTCGGGCGGCGTGCTGGATCAGCTCCATTCGGTGGACAGCCGTCTGAGCATCACCAGCTATACCGGCACCGTCACTACGCTGGATCCGTACACCACCGCCACGGCGACCGCCACGGTTCAGGGGCATTACGGGGTGCTGACCATCGGCGTGGACGGGCATTACACCTACACCCTGAACAGCGGCGTCTCGCTGGCCTCGATGACCACGAAGGAGACCTTTACCTACAAACTGACCGGCGATAACGGCACCTCCGATACCGCGACCCTGACCATTGATATGGCACCGAAGTTCGTCAGCTCCGAGCATAACGATACCTTCACCGGTAGCGCCTATGGCGACACGCTGATTTACGAGGTGTTGAACAACACGGCAGGTAACGGCACGGCGGGCAACGGGGGCAATGACCACTGGACCAACTTCTCGCTGGCGCAGGGAGACAAGATCGACATCAGCGATCTGCTGGTGGGCTGGAACGGTCAAAGCGCAACGCTGGGTAACTATCTGCACGTTACCAACAGCAATGGCAATACCGTGATCTCTGTCGACCGAGACGGAGCGGCAAATATTTACACCAATACTACACTGGTAACATTGGATAACGTTCAGACAACTTACGAGGAACTGGTTAACCAACAACACATCATCACCAGCTAAGGCTAATAACAAGACCCGGGCGCACGTCGCCCGGGCTTAACATTATAAAGTTGTTCAGTTTTTTAGGGATAATGCCATGAACAAAGTACCTTGCTGGTGGCTGGGGTGCTGCCTGTTGTCCGGGCAGGTCCTGGCCGCCGACTCCCCTGCGGTCATTAGTTTTGGGCAATTAAATGAAAATCAGGAGCTGCCCTCTCTGAATGGACGGGTTGCATTGCCGACAAGCCAGGCCGCGCCCGGCACCTTAACCCTGGGCGATGCGGTGACACGTGCCGTTAACTGGCACCCCACCATTCGCGAAGCGGTGGGCAAACTCTACGAACAGATACAGCAGGTAGATGTTGCCAAATCGAAGTACTACCCGCAGATCAGCGCCGGTATTAACAACGGCTACAGTAACAACTCCAGCGATACCGGTTTTACCCCTTCCGTGGTGCTCTCCCTCTCCCAGATGCTCTATGACTTTGGCAAGGTTGCCAGCCAGGTGCGCGCCGAAGACGCGGGTGTGGTGGCACAGCAGGCCAATGTGCTGCTGAGCATTGATACCATCGCCCGGGATACCGCCACCGCGCTGGTGCAGGTGCAGATGTGGCAGCAGATGGTGGATACCGCCGAAGAGCAGCTTGAGGCGCTGGGCAGCATCGGCAAACTGACGCGCCAGCGTAATGACGAAGGGGCCACCTCGCTCTCCGATGTGGTACAGACCGACGCCCGTATCGAAGGGGCACGATCGCAGCTGATGCAGTATCAGGCTAATCTCGACAGCGCCCGCGCCACGCTGATGAGCAATCTTGGCTGGAGCAACCTCAACGCGGTCAGCAACACTTTCCCGGAGAAACTGGCCCGCAGCTGCGACATCAAGGAGCCGGATGACCGGCTGGTGCCTGCGGTGCTCTCCTCCTGGGCGCAGGCCAACGTCGCGCAGGCCAATCTGGACTACGCCAACGCCCAGATGACCCCGACCATTTCGCTGGAGCCGGAGGTGCGCCACTACATTAACAATCGCTATCCCGGCCACGACACGCTGGATAAAACCCAGTACAACGTGTCGGTTAACGTCGAGATGCCCATCTACCAGGGCGGCGGCCTGAACGCGCGGCGTAACGCCGCCAGCCATGCGGTGGAGGCGGCGCAGTCCAACGTGCAGCGCACCCGGCTGGACGTGCGGCAAAAATTGCAGGAGTCCCGCAGCCAGGTGATGAGCCTGATGAGCACCCTGCAGATCCAGTCCCGCCAGGAGACCCTCAGCCAGCGCACCCGCGAACTTTATCAGCAGCAGTATCTGGATCTCGGCTCCCGCCCGTTGCTGGACGTACTGAACGCCGAGCAGGAGGTCTACCAGGCCCGCTTTACCCAGTGGCAAACCGCCGGACAACTGCACCAGCTGCAGATCAACTGCCTGTATAACACCGGACGGATGCGCAATGCCTTCGACCTTGAAAACCACACGATTCAGTCAGTGGAGATCCAGCCATGAAGCAAGACGATATCCTTCACGAGGAGCCGCTGACGCAGGAGGCGCTGGAACACTGGGCGCAGGCGTTTGGCTATGTTGCCACCCGCTACCGGGTGGCCTGTTCCCCTGGGGCGCTGGTGGCGGGCGCACCCTGGCTACAGGGAAAGAGTAAAACCCCGGCCCTGACCGGGCTGGCCCGCGAGGCGGGGCTCTCTTTTAAGCTGCTGAACAACGGTCAGGAGTCGATCAACAGCTGGCGGTTGCCGGTGGTGGTCGAGCTTAACGACGGCAAGATCGGCGTGATCGAGCACTTCGACGGCGAAGATATGCTGGACGTCTGCTTCTTCGACGGCAAGGCGCAGACCAACCGCATCTCGCTGGCGAAGATGTTACCCGCCATTCATCAGGTGGTGGCCCTGCGTCCGCTGGCGGCGTTAAAAGACAGCCGCGTGGATGCCTATATCTCAAAATACCGCCCGGACTGGCTCTACCGGCTGGTGATGCGCGACCTGCGCCCCTACACCTACGTGATGCTGGCGGCGCTGTTCATCAACCTGCTGTCGCTGGCCGGGATTTTGTTCTCGATGCAGGTCTATGACCGGGTGATCCCCGCCCAGTCCTACCCCACCCTGTACGTGCTGACCATCGGGGTGCTGATTGCCACCCTGTTCGGCTTTATTCTGCGACTCGCCCGCAGCCACATTATGGATCTGCTGGGGAAACGGGCCGACCTGCGCGTCTCGGACCGGGTGTTCGGCCACGCCCTGCGACTGCGCAACAGCGCGGTGCCCCGCTCCACCGGCAGCTTTATCTCTCAGCTGCGCGAGCTGGAACAGATCCGCGAGATGGTGACCTCATCCACCATCTCCACCATCGTTGACCTGCCCTTCTTCTTCCTGTTTGTCGGGGTACTGGCCATCATCGCCCCTCAGCTGGCGTGGATCGCCCCGGTGGCGGCGGTGCTGATGGTGCTGCCGGGCCTGCTGCTTCAAAAAAAGCTGGCGTCGCTGGCGAAGCAGGCAGCCCATGAATCCACCCTGCGCAACGCCGTACTGGTGGAGAGCGTGCAGGGGCTGGAGGACATCAAGCTGATGCAGGCCGAGAACCGCTTCCTGCAACAGTGGAATAGCTACGTTCAGATCACCGCCGAGTCCGGCCTGAAGACCCGCGAGCTGACCCAGGGCCTGATCAGCTGGGGGATGACCATTCAGAGCCTGGTCTACA
>JADHEE010000106.1_pt1 | contig 51255 bp, 48 predicted proteins | sample 8952401 | NCBI WGS metagenome assembly JADHEE01 (sample SAMN16124438, study PRJNA663242) | bioreactor sludge metagenome | isolation source: sludge (ammonium) | place: India:Bengaluru | collected 2019-02-28 | reverse complement strand
CTTGTTGATCGTCTCGATCATGTGCACCGGGATACGGATGGTGCGCGCCTGGTCGGCGATGGAGCGGGTGATCGCCTGACGAATCCACCAGGTGGCGTAGGTCGAGAACTTGTAGCCGCGACGGTATTCGAACTTGTCCACTGCCTTCATCAGGCCGATGTTGCCTTCCTGGATCAGGTCGAGGAACTGCAGGCCGCGGTTGGTGTACTTCTTGGCGATAGAGATAACCAGACGCAGGTTTGCCTCGACCATCTCTTTCTTGGCGCGACGGGCCTTGGCCTCGCCGATCGACATGCGACGATTGACGTCCTTGATCTCGGCCACGGTCAGCTCGGCTTCGTCCTGCAGCGCGGCCAGCTTGCGCTGGGCGCGGACGATGTCGTCCTGCAGGCGGCCGATGGCTTCGGCGTACTTGCTCTTGCCCTTGGCCAGTCCGGCGGCCCAGGTTTCATCGGTTTCATGGCCGGGGAACTGGCGCAGGAAGTCAGCGCGCGGCATGCGGGCATCGCGGACGCACAGTTGCATGATCGCGCGTTCCTGCTGGCGAACCAGGTCCAGAGCGCCACGCACGCGGCCCACCAGGACTTCGAACTGCTTCGGAATGACCTTGATAGGCATGAACAGCTCGGCCAAGGCCTGCAGTTCGGCAACCGTCTGCTTGCTTGCGCGGCCGTGCTTCTTCAGGGCTTTCTTGGCCTTGTCCAGCTGTTCGGAGACGGCGGTGAAGCGGCGCAGCGCCTCTTCCGGGTCCGGGCCGCCATCACCTTCTTCCTCGTCTTCGCTGTCGCCGTCGTCCTCTTCCTCGTCGTCCTTGGCGGCAGCGGTGTCGGTTTGCGGCTGCACGGGCTCGACCTCCTCGGCCGGCGCGCTGCCGTCATCGGGGTCGATATAGCCACTGAGAACGTCGGACAGGCGGCCGCCTTCGCTGGTGACGCGCTCATATTCGGCGAGGATGTAGTCGACGGTACCGGGGAAATGGGCGATGGCGCCCATGACTTCGCGGATGCCTTCCTCGATGCGCTTGGCGATTTCGATCTCGCCTTCGCGTGTCAGCAGCTCCACGGTGCCCATCTCGCGCATGTACATGCGCACCGGGTCGGTGGTGCGACCGATGTCGGTTTCCACGGCAGCGAGAGCGGCAGCGGCTTCTTCCGCGGCGGCTTCGTCGGTGTCGGCTTCGGCCAACAACAGGGCGTCCGCATCCGGAGCACTCTCGAATACGTTGATCCCCATGTCGTTGATCATGCGGATGATATCTTCCACCTGTTCCGGATCGGAAATATCCTCCGGCAGGTGGTCGTTGACCTCCGCGTAAGTCAGGTAGCCCTGCTCACGACCGCGTGCGATCAACTCTTTCAAACGAGACTGCTGTTGCGCTTTTCCGGACATAACACCCTATCCACTTAGGTCTTGGCGGGCAAAAAATAAGCTGAGCATTATAGCTGAGCCTTGACCTCACGCGCCAGTTGAGGTCGGGGAGACGGGAGATGCATTTCGACTGAGCAGGTCCCGAAGCTGGTCTTTCTCTTCGGCGGTCAACTCACTTTGACGTGCTTTACGAAGCAGGTGTTCGAGGCTTCGCTCGCGTTGGCGGGCTGCAAGCCTAGTTATAGTGTCGAAAAACTGTTGTTCAAGGTTATCGGCCGAAATCAGCCATTCCTTCTCGGCCAGCGCGCGCAGTAGCCGGCCCTGTTCGGTGCCGTGCCAGCGCGCGATCAGTTGCAGCGAGCGCAGCTTGGGATTCTTCTGCATCGCTTCCAGCAGCGAAACCAGGAGCTGCGCGTAGGTGTCGTCTTCTGCGGCGAAGTGGCTGGCATCTTCGACCTTGTGCGCGAGCTGCGGATGATGCAGAAGCGTCCTCAGGGCGGTCAGCGTCGGTGATTCGACGGCGGCTGGAGTGCGTGGGCTGCGCGGTTTCGGCTCGCCCTTGCGGCCGTTCTTCTTCCAGTCCTTATTGCCATCCCACTTCTTTTTCTCGCCCGAGCCTGGGTTGGGTCTCTCGAAACTGACCGGTTCGTAATCATGTTCGTGCGCCGGCATGGCCTCGTAGTAGGCGCTGTCGGCGTCCGGCGGTGGCGGGCTGTCGGCAGCGGGTGCGCTGTGCGCCATCTGCTGCAATGTATCGCGCTGCAGGCCGGTGATCTCGCTCAGGCGCTGGCGCATCAGTGCGCGCAGGTTGGCGCCGGGAATCTTTTCGATCAACGGTGCGGCGAGGGTGGCCAAATGGGCCTTGCCCTCGAGGGAGCGCGGGTCGGCTTCCTCGGTAAGTTGCTGGAAGAAATAGTCTGCCAGCGGTTGCGCATGCTGGTTGATGCGCGCATGGAACGCGTCGGTGCCTTCGGCGCGCACCAGGCTGTCCGGGTCCTCTCCCTCGGGGAGGAACAGGAAGCGCGCCCGGCGTCCGTCCTGCAGGTTCGGCAATGCCGATTCCAGAGCGCGCCAGGCGGCCTTGCGCCCGGCGGAGTCGCCGTCGAAGCAGAACAGTACGTTGGGTACCAGGCGAAACAGTCGCTTGATGTGCTCTTCGCTGGTCGCGGTGCCGAGGGTGGCGACGGCGTTGCGCAGGCCCTGCTGGGCCAGTGCGATGACGTCCATGTAGCCCTCGACCACCATGATTTCGTGCAGGTCCCTGTTGTTCTGGCGTGCCTCGTAGAGGCCGTAGAGTTCCTGGCCCTTGTGGAATACCGGGGTTTCCGGGGAGTTCAGGTACTTCGGCTTGTCGTCGCCAAGTACCCGGCCGCCAAAGGCGATCACCCGTCCGCGGCTGTCGCGGATGGGGAACATCACCCGGTCGCGGAAGCGGTCGTAGCGCTTGCCGGTTTCGGCATTCTCGATTAGCAGGCCGGCATCGATCATGGTCTTCTGCTGCAGTGCATCGCCGCCGAAGTGCTTGAACAGGTTGTCCCAGCCCGGCGGGGCGAATCCCAGTCCGAAGTCGCGGGCGATCTCGCCGGTCAGTCCGCGTCCCTTCAGATAGGTGACTGCAGCCTTGCGCGTGGGGTGGCTTTTCAGCGCCTGACGATAGAACTCCGCCGCGGCCGCGAGCAGCGGGTAGAGCGGCGAGTCGGTAGGCTGCCGGGCTTTCTGGCCGCGGCCGCCTTCCTCGCGCGGCACTTCCATGCCGGCACGCTTGGCCAGGTCCTCGACGGCCTGGACGAAGTCCAGGTGGTCGTGGTCCATGACGAAGCCCAGGGCGTTGCCGCCAGCGCCGCAGCCGAAACAGTAGTAGAACTGCTTGTCCGGACTGACCGTGAAGGACGGCGTCTTTTCCTTGTGGAACGGGCAGCAGGCGCTGTAATTCTTCCCGGTCTTCTTCAGCGAGATGCGCGAGCTCACCACGTCGACAATGTCGGAGCGGTTGAGCAGATCATCGATGAACGACTGGGGAATCAGTCCGGCCATGGGTGCGTCGGGCGCTCGCTATCAGCGGTGGGCGAAAACGAAAAAACTCCGACCATCGCCAATCGGCGAAGCGGAGTCTGTCGGCGCTTGAAAAGCAAAGCCCGGCAGAAGCCGGGCAATGCGGGGCGTCAACGGCGCAGGCTGTAACTCAGTACAGGCGCTCGCGACGGCGCTGTTCGCGCTGCACTTTCTTGGCATGACGCTTGACTGCGGCGGCGGCCTTGCGCTTGCGCTCGGAAGTGGGCTTCTCGTAAAACTCGCGGCTGCGGACTTCAGCCAGCACACCGGCTTTTTCGCAGGAGCGCTTGAAGCGACGCAGGGCTACGTCGAAGGGTTCGTTCTCTTTAACTTTGACGGCGGGCATCCAGGTCGTACCTTCATTAATACCGGTGGTGGAACGCTCTCCCGGCAATCGGCTCTGGGAGTACGTCGGTTTTCAAGGGTTGCGGATAGTAACGTCTCGTGCCGCAGAATGCAAAGCCCTTCAGTCGAAAAGCGCTGGTCTGCCTCCGGGGCGGCGATTATCATGCGCGCCTTCGAATTTGCCTAGCGGGAAGCTCATTGCCCATGCGCGTGCTGGGATTGGAAACCTCTTGCGACGAGACCGGCGTCGCGCTTTACGACAGCGAGCGCGGTCTGCTGGCCGACGCGCTGTTCAGCCAGATCGACCTGCACCGCATTTACGGCGGCGTGGTCCCCGAGCTGGCCTCGCGCGACCACGTCAAGCGCATGCTGCCGCTGATCCGCCAGGTTCTTGCCGAGGCCTGTTGCGGCACCGAGCAGATCGACGCAATCGCTTACACCGCAGGCCCCGGACTGGTCGGCGCGCTGCTGGTCGGTGCATCCTGCGCCCAGGCACTGGCATTTGCCTGGGGCATCCCGGCGCTTGGCGTGCACCATATGGAAGGTCACCTGTTGGCGCCAATGCTGGAAGACCAGCCCCCCGAATTCCCGTTCGTCGCCCTGCTGGTTTCCGGGGGGCACACCCAGCTGGTTCGCGTCGACGGCATCGGCCGCTACCAGTTGCTTGGCGAGTCCCTCGATGATGCGGCAGGGGAGGCGTTCGACAAGACCGCCAAGCTGATGGGCCTGAATTATCCGGGCGGGCCGGAAATCGCCCGGCTGGCCGAGTCCGGCACGCCAGGGCGCTTCACTTTTCCCCGGCCGATGACCGATCGCCCCGGCCTGGATTTCAGCTTCAGCGGGCTGAAGACCTTCGCTCTGAATACCTGGCAACACTGCCGAGCCTCGGCCGACGATGGCGAACAGACGCGCGCCGACGTGGCGCTGGCGTTCCAGCAGGCGGTGGTCGACACGCTGACCATCAAGTGCCGCCGCGCGCTCAAGCAGACCGGCCTGAACAGCCTGGTGATCGCCGGCGGCGTCAGCGCCAACCAGGCGCTGCGCGAGTCGCTGGAGCACATGCTGGGCGAACTCGGCGGCCATGTGTTCTACGCCCGCCCGCGGTTCTGTACCGATAATGGCGCGATGATCGCTTACGCCGGCTGCCAGCGGCTGCTCGCCGGGCAGCAGGACGGTCCGGCGATCAAGGTGCACGCGCGTTGGCCGATGGAGTCCCTGCCGGCGATTTGACCTGCACTTTCAGCTCGTTCAGAAGTGCCGTTCGCGGCCGCCGAACAGGTCGCGCAGGTTGCCGCGGTGGCGCCAGACGATAAGCGCGCAGAGCACGCTCATCGGCAGCAGAGCGCCGGGTTGCTGCCAGGCCAGCAGTGGCAGCGTCAGCGGCGTGGCGACGAGAGCAGCCAGCGAACTGGTGCGGGTCAGGCCGAAGGTCAACAGCCAGGCGGCGGCGGCCATCAGCGCCGCCGGCGGATAGAGACCGAGCAGCATGCCGGCGGCGGTGGCGACGCCTTTGCCACCACGGAAGCCGAAGTACAGCGGATACAGGTGGCCGACCACCGCTGCCAGGCCGATCCAGGCCTGCTGCTGGACGGAAAAGCCGAGCAGCTTGACGATCAATACCGGCAGGTAGCCCTTGAGCAGATCGCCGAGCAGGGTGAGGATGGCCAGGCGTTTGCCGGCCACGCGCAGCATGTTGGTGGCGCCGGGGTTGCCCGAGCCGCTGGCGCGAGGGTCCGGGCCCCCTGCCAGGCGGCTGAGCAGAATGGCGAAGGACAGCGAGCCGAGCAGGTAGGCGAGGGCCGCCAACAGCCAAAACATGGTATCCATCCCGGGGCGAGAGAGTCCCGATTCTAGCGGGGCGCAGGCCCCTTGTCGTGCCGCGGAGAGCGAAGTGGACAGAGTGTTTATCGACGGGCTGGAGGTCGACACCGTGATCGGTGCCTACGACTGGGAACGGGAGATCCGCCAGTGCCTGAGGCTCGACCTGGCGTTCGCCTGGGACAACCGCGCGCCCGCCGAGCAGGACGACCTGAGCAAGGCGCTGGACTACGCCACGGTTTCCGAGCGAATTGCCGCCTTCGCCGCCGAGGCGCGCTACGAATTGGTGGAAACCTTCGCCGAGCGGCTTGCCGCCTGCCTGATCGACGAGTTCGGCATGCCCGGCCTCTGGCTCAAGGTGACCAAGCCTGGCGCGGTGCCAGGTGCGCGCGGCGTCGGCGTGGAAATCCGTCGGGGTAGCCTGTGACGCCGATCCTGCTGGGCCTTGGCAGCAACACCGAACGCACCGCGCACCTCATCGCCGGGCTGGAGGCGCTGGACGGCTTCCTGCAGAACATCGCCTGTTCGCCGGTATTCGAGAGCCTGCCGGTGGGCATCAAGAGCGGCCCCTTCTACAACCTGGTGGTGTCGGCGCAGACCGACCTTCCACTCGGTGAGCTGGATCGCCGGCTCAAGTTCATCGAGGCCGACAACGGTCGCTATGCGCCGGATCGGCGCGGTTTGCCGCTGGACATCGACGTGCTGACCTACGGCCAGATGACCGGCAATTTCGACGGCCTGATCCTGCCGCGTGGGGAAATCCTGAAGAACGCCTTCGTGCTCTGGCCGCTGGCGTTGCTGGTGCCGGAGGGCCTGCATCCCGGCAGCCAGATCAGCTTCGCGGCGCTCTGGCGCGATGCGCAGATCGAGCAGACCTTGTGGCCCGTGCCCTTCGAATGGCGCGGCACCGCGCTGACTCCCGCGAGCCTGATCGCGCGCCATCCGCGGCCGGTCTGAACGCTACTCGTGGCTAAGCTTGTAAGCCTTCAGCGCCGCCAGCCGCTCACGGTTCAGCGCCTCGCCCAGCTCCGCACCCTGGAAGCCTTTCTCCAGCAAGGGCCGCACCGCCACCACTCGCGCCGCTTCGGCCGCGCCGCGCAGGTAGTCGGCCTGCGGATAGTCGCGCTGTTCGAGGCCCAGGCGTCCGCGGGCATCCATCTCGCTGGCGGAGATGAACTCCTCGAAGCGCTGCGGGCGGCGGTAGATGTCGAAGTGCTGGAGCAGTTCGAGCAGCGTCGAGGGGCGCAGCTCCAGAGCCCGATGGGCGTGGGTGTGATACTCGCCCACCAGTAGCGCCAGCTCGGCGCACTCACGCGGTACCTTGTAGCGCGCGTTCACCGAGGCGATCGGCTTGCGCCCCTTGTGTTCATGGGCGATGTGCTTCGGCCATTCCTCCGGCGGGGTGAGGCCCTTGCCCAGATCGTGCAGCAGGCAGGCCCAGCGCACGGTGAGCGGCTGCCCGTGTTCGGCGCACTGGCGCAACACGGCCAGCACGTGGGCGCCGGTATCAATTTCGGGATGGTGCTGCGGCGGCTGCGGCACGCCGAACAGTGCCTCGACTTCCGGCAGCAACTCGGCGAGGGCGCCGCAGTCGCGTAGTACCTGCACGAAGACATCGGGGCGCGGCTCCATCAGCGCACGGGAGATTTCCTTCCAGCTGCGCTCGGGCGTCAGCGCCTGCAACTCGCCGGACTCGGCGAGCTGATGCATCAGCGCCTGGGTTTCCTCGGCGACGCGAAAGCCAAGCGGAGCATAGCGCGCGGCGAAGCGGGCGACGCGCAGCACGCGCAGCGGGTCTTCGGCGAAGGCGGGGGAAACGTGCCGCAAAAGCCGGGCCTGCAGGTCCTGCTGGCCGTGGTAAGGGTCGGTCAGCTGGCCGCGCTCGTCTTCGGCCATCGCGTTGATGGTGAGGTCGCGGCGGGCCAGATCTTCCTCCAGGGTGACCTTCGGGTCGGCATGGAAGGTAAAGCCGCCATAACCCCGGCCGCTCTTGCGTTCGGTTCGCGCGAGGGCGTACTCCTCGCCCGTCTGCGGGTGCAGGAACACCGGGAAATCAGCGCCCACCGGGCGAAAGCCCTGCGCCTGCATTTGCTCTGCCGTCGCACCGACCACCACCCAGTCGACATCGGTTACCGGCTGGCCGAGCAAGCGGTCCCGCACAGCGCCACCCACCTTGTAAATCTGCATGTTTACCTCCGATGCGCGGAGGATAACGGTTGGCGGCCGGCGACACACCTGCGTTGAGCAGTGGGAGAGAGGGGCGGGGGCAGATCGGTGCACCCGCCCAGGTGGTTCAGATTGGCGGCAGGGCCAGATCGAGTCGCGGGTAGCCGCCGTCGTTGTCATGCTCGCCCTTGGCCGGCACGTGATGGGTGTGCATGAGTTTGTCGCCCTGCACGGTTTCCAGGTGCACGTCGAACCCCCACAGCCGGTGCAGGTGCTTGAGCACCTCGTCGGTGGACGCGCCCAGCGGTTTGCGGTCGTGCTGGGTGTGGCGCAGGGTCAGCGAGCGGTCGCCACGACGGTCGACGTTCCAGATCTGCACGTTGGGTTCGCGGTTGCCGAGGTTGTACTGCGCAGCGAGCAACTCGCGGATGGTCCGGTAGCCGCTCTCGTCGTGGATCGCCGGGACCAACAGCTCGTCCTTCTGGTCGTCGTCGAGGATGCCGAACAGCTTGAGGTCGCGAATCACCTTGGGCGAGAGGAACTGCAGGATGAAGCTCTCGTCCTTGAAGCTGCTCATGGCGAATTTTACCGTGGTCAGCCAGTCGCTGCCGGCGATGTCGGGGAACCAGCGGCGGTCTTCGTCGGTGGGGTTCTCGCACATACGGCGGATGTCGGTGTACATGGCGAAACCCAGGGTGTAGGGGTTGATGCCGCTGTAATAGGGACTGTCGAAACCGGGCTGGAAGATCACGCTGGTGTGCGACTGGAGGAACTCCATCATGAAACCATCGCTGACCAGGCCCTCGTCGTAGAGGTCGTTCATCAGCGTGTAGTGCCAAAAGGTCGCCCAGCCTTCGTTCATCACCTGGGTTTGCCGCTGCGGATAGAAGTACTGCGCGATCTTGCGCACGATGCGCACCACTTCGCGCTGCCAGGGCTCCAGCAGCGGGGCGTGCTTCTCGATGAAGTAGAGGATGTTCTCCTGCGGTTCGGGCGGGAAGCGCTTGCTGTCCTGCGCATCGTCCTTGCCCGCGCCTTTGGGGATGGTTCTCCAGAGGTCGTTGATCTGCTTCTGTAGGTGTTCCTCGCGGTCCTTCTGCCGGCGCCGCTCTTCTTCGGCGGAGATCGGGTAGGGGCGCTTGTAGCGGTCGACGCCGTAATTCATCAGCGCGTGGCAGGAGTCCAGCAGGTCCTCCACGGCGTCGATCCCGTGGCGCTCCTCGCACTGCATGATGTACTGCTTGGCGAACACCAGGTAATCGATGATCGAGCTGGCATCGGTCCAGGTACGGAACAGGTAGTTGCCCTTGAAGAAACTATTGTGCCCGTAGCAGGCGTGGGCGATCACCAGCGCCTGCATGCAAATGGTGTTTTCTTCCATCAGGTAGGCGATGCACGGGTCGGAGTTGATGACGATCTCGTAGGCCAGGCCCATCTGCCCGCGTGTGTAGGATTTCTCGGTGCTGAGGAAATGCTTGCCGTAGGACCAGTGGTGATAGCCGAGCGGCATGCCGACCGACGCGTAGGCGTCCATCATCTGCTCGGCGGTGATCACTTCGATCTGGTTCGGGTAGGTGTCCAGCGCGTAGCGCTCGGCGATCCGGCCGATCTCGCGGTCGTAGGTGCGGATCAGGTCGAAGGTCCATTCCGAGCCGGTGGAAAGGGGCTGGGCCCTGCGTTCACGTGCGCTCATCAGGCGAGCCTCCGTTGGAACAACTCGCGGAATACCGGGTAGATGTCGCCGGCCGAAACCAGTTGCTGCTGGGCGAAGCTGTCGTCGAAGGCTTCGCGTACCGCTTCGTACTCGTACCACAACGCCTGGTGTTCGCGCGGAGTGATTTCGACATAGGTGAAGTACTGGACGAAGGGCATGATCTGCTTGATCAGGATGTCCCGGCAGATCGGCGAGTCGTCGTTCCAGTTGTCGCCGTCCGAAGCCTGGGCGCCATAGATGTTCCATTCGTTGACCGGATAGCGCTCCGCCATGATTTCCTGCATCAGCTTCAGAGCGCTGGAAACGATGGTGCCGCCGGTTTCCCGCGAGTAGAAGAATTCCTCCTCGTCCACCTCTCGGGCGCTGGTGTGATGGCGGATGAACACGACTTCGATCTTGTCGTAGCTGCGCTTGAGGAACAGGTACAGCAGGATGAAGAAGCGCTTGGCGACGTCCTTGGTCGCCTGCGTCATCGAGCCGGAAACGTCCATCAGGCAGAACATCACGGCTTTCGAGCTGGGATTGGGTTGCTTGGTGAGCAGGTTGTACTTCAGGTCGAAGGTGTCGAGGAACGGCACGCGGGCAATACGGCCTCGTAGCCTGGCGATCAGTGCCTCGATTTCCTGGATGTCGCTGAAGTTGTCCGGTTCCTCAAGCCGGAGGCGCTCCAGTTCGATCTCCGCCGCCCGCAGCTTGGCGCGGCTGCTGCCGGACAAGGCGATGCGCCGGGCATGGGCCGAACGCAGGGTGCGGATGATGTTGATGCGCGAGGGGTTGCCCTCGCTGCTGATCCCGGCGCGGACTGTCTTGAAGGTGTCGCTGCCCTCAAGATGGCGCTTGACCAGGTTCGGCAGCTCCAGGTCCTCGAACATGAACTCGAGGAATTCTTCCTGGGTGATCTGGAAGACGAACTCGTCCATGCCTTCGCCGGAGTTGCTCGCCTTGCCCTGGCCGCCACCACCGCCGCCGCCCTGGGGGCGCGGGATGCGTTCGCCGGCGGTGAATTCCTTGTTGCCAGGATGAACGATGGACTGCTTGCCGCCGCGCCCGTGGTGGAGCACGGGCTCATCGATATCGCGGCCGGGAATGCTGATGTTCTCGCCATGCTCCATGTCGGTGATGGAGCGGCGGCCGACGGCCTCCTCGACCGCCTTCTTGATGTGATCACGGTAGCGCCGGAGGAATCGCTGGCGGTTCACCGTGCTCTTGTTCTTACCGTTCAGGCGTCGGTCGATCACGTAACTCATGGGCCCCTCCGAGGAGCAAGCTCCGGCTACGCACCCGCAGGCGATGCCCGGGGACGCGTAGCCAGGTGCTTATGGCTTGAGGCGGGTTACTGCGATTTGCGCACGCGCAGATACCACTCGGAGAGCAGGCGCACCTGCTTCTCTGTGTAGCCGCGCTCGACCATGCGTCTGACGAAATCGCTGTGTTTCTGCTGATCCTCCTTGCTGGCCTTGGCGTTGAAGCTGATGACGGGCAGCAGGTCCTCGGTGTTGGAGAACATCTTCTTCTCTATCACCACCCGCAGCTTCTCGTAGCTGAGCCAGGTCGGGTTCTTGCCGTTGTTGTTGGCGCGGGCGCGCAACACGAAGTTGACGATCTCGTTGCGGAAGTCCTTCGGATTGCTGATGCCGGCGGGCTTCTCGATCTTCTCCAGTTCCTCGTTGAGCGCCACGCGATTGAGGATCTCTCCGGTTTCCGGATCGCGGTATTCCTGATCTTGGATCCAGAAGTCCGCGTACAGCACGTAGCGGTCGAAGATGTTCTGCCCGTACTCGCTGTAGGACTCGAGGTAGGCGGTCTGGATTTCCTTGCCGATGAACTCGATGTAGCGCGGCGCCATGTACTCTTTGAGGTAGCGCAGGTAACGCTCGCGCACCTCGGCGGGGAACTGTTCCTGCTCTATCTGCTGTTCGAGGACGTAGAGCAGATGCACAGGATTGGCCGCCACTTCGTTGGGGTCGAAGTTGAATACCTTGGAGAGAATCTTGAAGGCGAAACGGGTGGAGAGGCCGGTCATGCCCTCGTCGACGCCCGCGCTGTCGCGGTACTCCTGGATCGACTTGGCCTTCGGATCGGTGTCCTTGAGGTTTTCCCCGTCGTAGACGCGCATCTTCGAGTAGATGTTGGAGTTTTCCGGCTCCTTCAGGCGCGACAGGGTGGAAAACTGCGCCAGCATCTTGAGCGTGTCCGGCGCGCAATGGGCCTTGGACAGCGAGCTGTTGACCAGCAGTTTGTCGTAGATCTTGATTTCATCGGACACGCGTAGGCAGTACGGCACCTTGACGATGTAGATGCGGTCGATGAACGCCTCGTTGTTCTTGTTGTTGCGGAAGGTATGCCACTCGGATTCGTTTGAGTGCGCCAGCAGGATGCCGTTGAACGGAATCGCCCCCAGGCCCTCGGTGCTGTTGTAGTTGCCTTCCTGGGTGGCGGTCAGCAACGGATGCAGTACCTTGATCGGGGCCTTGAACATCTCGACGAATTCCATCAGGCCCTGGTTCGCCCGGCACAGCGCGCCCGAATAGCTGTAGGCGTCGGCGTCGTTCTGCGGGAATTCCTCGAGCTTGCGGATATCCACCTTGCCCACCAGCGCGGAGATGTCCTGGTTGTTTTCGTCGCCCGGCTCGGTCTTGGCCACGGCGATCTGGTTGAGAATCGAGGGGTAGAGCTTGACCACGCGGAACTGGCTGATGTCGCCGCCGAACTCCTGTAGGCGCTTGGTTGCCCAGGGGGACATGATGGTCGAGAGGTAGCGGCGCTGGATGCCGTAGTCCTCTTCGAGGATGTCGCCATCCTCGGTGGCGTTGAACAGGCCGAGGGGCGACTCGAAGACCGGCGAGCCCTTGATCGCGTAGAACGGCACCTTCTCGATCAATTGCTTGAGTTTTTCCGCCAGGGAGGATTTGCCGCCGCCGACCGGGCCGAGGAGGTAAAGGATCTGTTTCTTCTCTTCCAGGCCCTGGGCCGCGTGACGGAAGTAGGAAACGATCTGTTCGATGCAGTCTTCCATGCCGTGGAAGTCGGCGAAGGCCGGGTAGCGGCGGATGACCTTGTTGGAGAATATTCGCGACATCCGCGAATCCACCGAAGTATCCAGGACCTCCGGTTCGCCGATGGCCATGAGCATCCGTTCCGCCGCGCTGGCGTAGGCGCTTTTGTCCTGCTTGCACAGGTCGAGGTATTCCTGAAGGGACAGCTCCTCCTGACGTGTGGATTCGAAGCGTTGCTGGAAGTGGCTGAATATACTCATTACATCACCTCGCTCGATGCTCGGAGCCGATGCGAGCTCGCTCTTGCGGGCGCTGGCAACCAGTCGACAAGTCGGCCGATCAATCCCCCAGTACACCTAAAAGGTCGCTCCCGCTCCGGTAGCCGGTGGGCCGGCTTTTCCCCTGATTTGGATGGCCTGCAGTGAAGGATAGTTCGATATCGCGATGATCAAGAACGCTGAAGCTTGTCCTCATATTGCGCTCCTTCCCCGCGCAGCGAAAGACCAGGCGGGGCAAGGCATGGCGTCATTGCAAAAAAATTATTCGGCGTGCGCCTGGGAGATTTGCTCGGGATAGGTGACCCGCCAGAGCTCGAATCCGCCATCCAGGCTGTACACCTCGGCGAAGCCTTGGTTGACCAGATAGGCGGCCGCGCCCTGGCTGGAGTTGCCGTGATAACAGGTGACGATCAGGGGCTTATCGAGATCGGCCTGGGCGATGAAATCGGCCAGGGAGTAGTTGTCCAGATGCCGCGAGCCGCTGATGTGGCCGGCCGCGAAGCTCTGCGGGTCGCGCACGTCGACCACCACCGCGCCCTGCTCGCGCAGCGTCTGTGCCTGTTGTGGGGGAATGCGTTTGAACTCGGTCATGGGCGGCTCGCTGACGGTTACTGACAGTCGCAATGATGGCGCTGGCCGCTGCCCAGGTCGAGTAGCGTCAGACTGCCACCCCATACGCAACCGGTGTCCAGGGCGAACAGGCCAGGCTCGTCGCAGCGCCCTTCGAGCGCCGCCCAGTGGCCGAAGATCAGCTTCTGGCCGAGGGTCTTGCGCTCCGGGAAGGCGAACCAGGGGGCGAAACCGGGCGGCGGGTTGTCGGCGCTTTCCTTGCTGTTCAGGTCCAGCGTACCGTCCGCGGTGCAGAAACGCATGCGGGTGAGGTAGTTGGTGATGGTGCGCAGGCGGGCGATACCTTCGAGTTCGCTGTTCCACTTCGCCGGCTCGTTGCCATACATGCCGTCGAGGAACAGCGGCAGCAGTTGGTCGTCACGCAGGACGCCCTCGACCTCGGCGGCGCGCTTGAGCGCCTTCTTCAGCGTCCATTGCGGCGGAATGCCGGCGTGGACCATGGCGAAGCCGAGCGCTGGATCGTGGTGCACGAGCTTCTGCCGACGCAGCCAGTCGATCAGCTCCTGGCGATCGGGCGCGTCGAGAATTTCGCGCAGGGTGTCCTGTTTCTTCATCCGCTCGACGTTGTGCGCTACCGCCAGCAGGTGCAGGTCGTGATTGCCCAGGACGACTACCAGCGCGTCGCGCATGGCGTACAGGTAACGCAGCGTCTCCAGCGACTGCGGGCCACGATTGACCAGGTCGCCGGCCAGCCACAGGCGGTCCTTGAGCGGGTCGAACGCGACCCGTCCCAGCAGGCATTTCAGCGGATCGAGGCAGCCCTGCAGGTCGCCGACGGCGTACACCGCCATCAGTGCAGCGCTCCGGGCACAGCCAGGCGGAAGGGTGCGATCGGTGCATCGAAGCGGGTGCCGTCGTCGGCCAGCATCTGATAACTGCCGTGCATGTTGCCGACCCGCGTGGCCATCAGGGTGCCGCTGCTGTAGGTATGGGTTTGCCCCGGCTCAAGGCGCGGCTGCTGGCCGATGACCCCGGAACCGCGTACCTCCTGCACATTGCCGTTGCCGTCGGTGATCACCCAGTGGCGCGAGATGAGCTTCGCCGGCTGCTCGCCGACGTTGCTCAGGGTGACGGTATAGGCGAAGGCGAAGCGCTCCTGCTCGGGCTGGGACTGCTCGGGAAGGAAGCGCGAAATCACGCTGACGTCGATGTGGTAACGCGGATCGGGCATGCGCAAGAACTCTGAGGTGTTTCTGGCGAGTCTAGGGTGTCAGGTCGTGCTTGTCTGCTCGCAGAGCTGGTCGGCGAGGCGAACGAAGGCGGCGAGGTCTAGCTGCTCCGGTCGCAGGCTGCCATCCACGCCGGCGGCCTCGATCGCCTGCGCATCGAGCAGGCCCTTGAGCGTGTTGCGCAGGGTCTTGCGCCGCTGGTTGAAGGCGTCGCGGACCACGCGCTCGAGCTGGCGGTGATCCTTGGCCGGGAATGGCAGGACCTCGTGCGGCACCAGGCGCACGATGGCGGAGTCGACCTTGGGCGGCGGATTGAAGGCTCCCGGGCCGACGTTGAACAGGTGCTCCACGCGGCAGTGGTACTGCACCATGATCGACAGGCGGCCCCAGTCGCCACCGCCAGGGCCGGCGGCGAGGCGCTCGACGACTTCCTTCTGCAGCATGAAGTGCATGTCGCGAATCAGCCCGGCGTGATCGAGCAGGTGGAAGATCAGCGGCGTCGAGATGTTGTAGGGCAGGTTGCCGACCACGCGCAGGCTGTGTGGCTGATCGCTCAGGCGGGCGAAGTCGAACTTCAGCGCGTCGCCCTGATGCAGGCTGAAGTTCGGCAGGTTGCCGAAGCGCCCGCGCAGAATCGGGATCAGGTCGAGGTCCAGCTCGATCACATCGAGCTGTGCGCCGCTGCCGAGCAGGCCTTCGGTGAGGGCGCCCTGGCCGGGGCCGATCTCCACCAGGCGCTCGCCTTCGCGGGGATGAATGCCGCGCAGGATACGGTGGATCACCCCGGCATCGTGCAGGAAGTTCTGGCCGAAGCGTTTGCGGGCGCGGTGTTGGTACTCGGACATTGCGGAAAGGCTCCAGGCTTCGGGCTGCAGGCGACAGGCCAGAGCGGAAGCGAAACGACGAAGGCGCGCAGTTTAGCAGCATTGCCCCGGGCGCCGATTCGCCTGGGGCACAGCCCGGAGCCGGAAACGGCCCGCTCAGCGTCGCGCGGCGCGCGCTTCGGCCATCTGGTAGGCGGTTTCCAGCGCGACCGCCAGGCTGCCGCTATCGATCCGGCCGCTGCCCGCGAGGTCCAGCGCGGTGCCGTGGTCGACTGAGGTGCGGATGATCGGCAGGCCCAGGGTGACGTTCACCGCCGCGCCGAAGCCCTTGTACTTGAGCACCGGCAGGCCCTGGTCGTGGTACATGGCGAGTACCGCGTCGCACTGCTCGAGGTGCTTGGGCGTGAACAGCGTGTCGGCGGGCAGTGGACCGATGAGGTCGATCCCCTCCGCGCGCAGCCGCTCCAGGGTCGGTTCGATCACCTCGATTTCCTCGCGCCCCAGATGACCGCCTTCGCCGGCATGGGGATTGAGGCCGCAGACGAGGATGCGCGGCTGGGCGATGCCGAACTTGTCGCGCAGGTCGGCATGCAGGATGCGCGTGACGCGCGTCAGGCGCTCGGCGGTGATCGCCTCGGCGACGTCCCTGAGCGGCAGGTGGGTCGTCACCAGCGCCACCCGCAGGCCCCGCGTCGCCAGCATCATCACCACCTGCTCGGTGCCGGTGAGGTCGGCGAGAAACTCGGTGTGCCCGGAGAATGCGATGCCGGCGTCGTTGATCACGCCCTTGTGCACCGGCGCCGTGATCATCCCGGCGAAGTCACCCGCCAGGCAGCCCTGGCCGGCTCGGGTCAGGGTTTCCAGCACGTAGGCCGCATTCGCGGGATTGAGCCGGCCCGCACTCACCGGGGCGCGCAGCGGCGTATCCCAGACGTAGAGGCAGCCGGCCGGCGCGGCTTCTTCCGGCCATTGGCCCGGCCCGACGGGAATCAGCTCGACGTTCAGCGCGCGCTGGAGCGCACGCTCCCCCAGCAGCGCCAGGCTGGCGATGGCCACCAGCGGATGTGGCTGTGCCTGCCCGGCCAGCAGCAGGCAGAGGTCCGGGCCGATGCCGGCGGGTTCGCCCGGGGTGAGCGCAAAAACGGGTTGAACGGTCATTGGAAGACTCTCCGGTGGCAGGGGCATTACTGTAAACCCGGGGGCCGCGAAAACGAAAAAGCCCGGCGGCTGCCGGGCTTTCTCAACGCTGCGGGTTGCCCCTCAGAGTTTGATCTCCACGTAAGCCTCGTCGCGGATCTGCCGCAGCCAGGCCTGCAGTTCCTCGTCGTACTTGCGGTTGCGCAGCGCGTTCATCGCCTGTTGCTCGCGGAACTGCGCGCTGTTGTCGGTGGCGCGGCGTCCGAGCACTTCCAGCACGTGCCAGCCGTACGGGCTCTTGAACGGTTTCGACACCTGCCCGCTGGGCGTGTCCGTCATCACCTGACGGAATTCGGGAACCAGCGCGTTGGGGTCGACCCAGTTCAGGTCGCCGCCGTTGAGTGCGGAACCCGGGTCTTCGGAGAAGTTCTTCGCCAGCTCGGCGAAATCCTCGCCGGCGCGGATGCGCTCGTAGAGACGTTCGGCGAGACGCTGGGTCTCGGCTTCGCTGCGGATTTCGCTGGGCTTGATCAGGATGTGGCGGACATGCACTTCGTCGCGGACCTGGGTGTCGCCGCCGCGCTTCTCGACCAGCTTGAGGATGATGAAGCCGCCCGGCGTGCGCAGCGGTTCGGTGACCTCGCCCGGGCTCATGGCGCTGATCATGCTGTCGAACGGCTGCGGCAGCTGGGCGGCCTTGCGCCAGCCCATGTCGCCGCCTTCCAGCGCGTTCTCGCTGGCGGAATGGGCGATGGACAGCTGGGCGAAGTCGGCCCCCTTGAGCAGCTGCGCGTACAGATCCCTGGCCTGGCGCTCGGCCGCCTGGATGGCGTCCGCCGACGCGGCGTCGGGAACCGGAATCAGGATGTTGGCCAGGTGGAATTCTTCGGACAGCTGCATCTTGCCCATGTCGGAGGCGAGGAAGTTCTGCACTTCCTGGTCGGTGACCTGGATGCGCTCGGCCACGCGACGCTGACGCACACGGCTGATGACCATCTCGCGACGGACCTGCTCGCGGGCGTCGTCGAACGACAGGCCATCCTGCTTCAGCGCGGCGCGGAACTGCTCGACGCTCATGCCGTTGCGCTGGGCAATGGTGGTGATGGCATCGTTCAGTTCGTCGTCACCGATGCGGATGCCGGAGCGTTCGCCGATCTGCAACTGCAGGTTCTCGATGATCAGGCGATCGAGCACCTGGGGGTCCAGCACGTTCTCGGGCGGCAGCTGGCCGCCCCGTTTGGTGATGGTCTGCTCGACTTCCCGCACGCGCTGGTCCAGCTGGCTCTTCATGATCACGTCGTTGTCGACGATGGCGACCACGCGGTCCAGGGGTTGTACCTGGGCGTGCGCCAGGGTACCGACAAACACTGCGCCCAACAGCAGCGGGCGCAGACACTCAGAAAGCTTGGTCTTCACGTTCACGATAACCTTCGATGCCTTTGTCGAGGAAAGTCTCGACACCATTGCCAAGTACCCCACCGAGGCCCTTGAACACGATCTGGAGGAAGATGCCGCGGTCCGCTTCGTCGTTGCGGTCCGGGTTCAGGCCGGTCTCGTCATAGTCGATCCAGTAGCGATTGACCAGACGCAGTTTCCAGCAGCAGCTGTCGTACTCGAAGCCGCCGAATGCCTCCAGCGTACGGTCGCGGTTGTAGTCGTACTGCCAGCGCGCGATGACGCTCCATTGCGGGACGATCGGCCAGATGGTCGAGAAGTCATGCTGGCTGATCTTGTAGTAGTCCTTGATGTAGCCCGGAGTGCCCGGCGTGCCGAAGTCCTGCGAGTAACCCCAGGTGCCCGATGCACGGTCGAAGCGAACGGTGTCGGCGCGGTAGCGGTAGCCGGCGTTGACCACCTTGTTCGGGTTGTCTTCCGGCTGGTAGTGGAACATCGCGCTGCCGGAGCGGGTTTCACGCGAATCCGGGTCCCAGTTGAAGTCCGAGGTCAGGCGCCAGTCGCGGTTGAAGCGATACATGTACTCCAGCGCGTAGGGCGATACCGAGGACTGCGATTCGTTGCGGTCGCGGTAGTCGATGCCCGGCATCTGCACCTTGCGGTCGGCGAAGTAGATCGCCTGGCCGATGCTGAAGCGCTGCCGCTCGAAACCGTTCGGTTCGATCCAGCGGTTGGTCACGCCGAGGGACAGCTGGTTGGCGTCGCCGATGCGGTCGCTGCCGGAAAAGCGGTTTTCGCGGAACAGCGAGGCATAGTTGAAGGTGCTTTCGCTGGTGTCGAACACCGGAATGTCGGTCTGGTCTTCCTCGGGTACGTAGAGGTAGAACAGGCGCGGTTCCAGAGTCTGGCGGTAGGAGTTGCCGAACAGCTGGGTGTTGCGGTCGAAGTACAGGCCGCTGTCGACGCTGTAGATCGGTACGCTGCGGCTAGGTGAGTCGTTGAAATTTGTTACGCCGTTGAAAGCTGGGTCCTGTCCCCTGGAGTCCAGATCAAGATCGTATCTGGTGTAGGCGTACTTGACCGACGGCTTGAGGTAACCGAAGGACCAGTTGAGCGGCAGGCTTACGCCCGGCTCGACGTGGAGGCGGTTGCCATTGGCACGTGCCAGGCCCGTAAGGTTGTTGTCGTACCAAGGTTCTGGAATGCCGTCTTCGTTGTCGGTGCTCCCACTACGCAAATTACGGTCGAAGCGGACGAGTTCGGTGTTGTAAGCGAAGTTCAGACCGCCCGGCTGGAACGGCAGTGTTCCGTTAAAGGTAACTTGCGGCAGACGCTCGTAAGGAGTGATATCGGAGATGGTGGCTCGTTCGTATCCCTGTACGTTGAGCCTGGCGGTGTAGCTGTCGCCGCGCCAGGTCAGGGTGCCGCGCTTGTCGAGGAAGTCGCCGGTGTTGATGCCCAGCTGCGTTTCCAGGTCCTGGAAGTAAAATGGATCGCTGATCTCGGTGTAATCGACTTCGCTCAGCAGGCGAGTATCCAGGCCGCCCTTGTGCTGCCAGCTGTACATCCAGCGGGTGTCTTCGTATTCCGACTGGTTCTTGCGCTCGTTCTCGTCGTCGTTGAGGAACGAGGCGCCGACCTGGCCCTCGGTGCTCTTGGTCAGGTAGCGGACCTCGCCCTCCATCTGCAGACCGCGCTTGGTCATCAGGGTCGGATAGAGCGTGGCGTCGTAGTTCGGCGCCAGGTTGAAGTAGTAGGGCGCGAGCAGCGAGAAGCCGGTGTCGCTGGAGCTGCTGATGCTCGGCTGGAGGAAGCCGGACTGGCGACGGTCGTCGATCGGGAACTGGATGTACGGCGTGTAGAACACCGGCAGGTCTTTCACCCGCAGGGTCACGTTGGTCGCCGTGCCGAAACCGGATGCCGGGTTCAGGGTGATGTTGTTGCCCTTCAGGTACCAGGTGTTCTCGCCCGGTTCGCAGCGGGTGTAGGTACCGTCCTTCAGGCGGATGATCGCGGTCTCTTCACGCTTGGCGTACTGCGCGCTGCCGCGGATGTGCGACTTGTGCAGCACGTACTCGGCGTTCTCGATCTTGGCTTCGCCGTTGTCCAGCTGCAGCTCGGCGCGATCGCCGACCACCAGGGCACCGTTGTCGCGCAGGCGGACGTTGCCGACCAGTTCACCCTTGTTTTCCAGCTGGTGCAGGTTGGCTTCGTCGGCCTCGACCTGCAGATGGCTCTGGCGCAGCACGACATCGCCAGCGAGGGTCGCGACCTGTTCGGTCTGCTCGTAGCGCGAGGCCTTGGCGGAAACGAACATCGGCGCTTCGCTCAGCGGCGTCTTGTCATCCATGCCCGGGCGCAGCGGCTCGACATAGGCGCCGGCGCAGTACGGACCGGCTTCGGCCAACTGGGCAGGCGTGAGCTTTTCGCGCGGGACCCAGTCGATATGGCTGTAGTCCGCACTGCGCGCCGTCAGGGCCTTGCCCTTGTTCTCCGTTACCAGGCGGGTGCCTGCGGGTTGCGCCGCGGCGGCCGTCGCGGGCTCGGCGGCCGTGGTGCCGACGGTGGAGCTGACCGCCGAGTTGCTGTGCACCGGGCGTGGAGGCAGGTTCGCCGGCTCGCTTTTCGGTGCGCAGGCCCAACTGCCGGCGGAAGCCTGGCAATCGTATTGCTCGGCGGCGACAACGTATTGGGTAGCGACGGGCTGCAGGGCCAACAGGCTTGCGGACACCAACAGAGGAAACTTCTTGCGAAACGCGGGGGACTTTACTGCCATCTTATTAATCCAGGCTTCCTGCGCGCCATCGGCCGCGGGGGGCCGCACGCCTCTCGATGGTCTGAAAAAGATGCTGGATAATAAAGCATGACCCGCGCAACGGCTAGCGCCGTCGGAGAGCCCTGCAATGCCCGATGAAGATGTACGTCTGCAACAAATAAGCGCCTGGCTGGATCAGTGCCTTCCCGAGGCCTGCGCCTCTCTGGGCTGGGCTCCTCCGGCAGGAGGACGGCTTACGCCCGCCAGCAGCGACGCCAGTTTTCGGCGTTATTTTCGCTGGGAAAGCGAAGGTCGCAGCCTGATCCTGATGGACGCACCGCCGCCGCAGGAAGACTGCCGGCCCTTCGTGCGGATGGCGCAAATGCTCGCCGGCGCCGGCGTTCATGTGCCGACGATTCTCGCCGCCGACTTGGATCGCGGCTTCCTGCTGCTGGACGATCTCGGCCGGCAGACTTACCTCGAGGTGATCGATCCGGACAACGCCGACGAGCTGTTCGAGGATGCCCTGAATGCGCTATTGGCGTTCCAGCGGCTGCCTCTGGACGGCGATCTGGCGCACTACGACGATGCCCTGCTGCGCCGCGAGCTGCAGCTCTTTCCCGACTGGTACCTGCAGCACGAGCTGGGCGTGAGCCTCGATGGCGAACGCCTGGCGGCCTGGCAGCGCATCAGCAGGTTGCTGATCGACAGCGCACTGACACAGCCGAAGGTGCTGGTGCACCGCGATTTCATGCCGCGCAACCTGATGCTCAGCACGCCCAATCCCGGCGTGCTGGATTTCCAGGATGCCGTCTACGGCCCGGTCACCTACGACATCACCTGCCTGTTCAAGGACGCCTTCCTCAGCTGGCCGGAAGCACGCGTGCGCGGCTGGCTGGAGGATTACTGGCAGCGCGCCCGCGCCGCCGGCATCCCGGTGCAGGCCGAGCTGGATGACTTTCTGCGTGCCAGCGACCTGATGGGCGTGCAGCGCCACCTCAAGGTGATCGGCATCTTCGCGCGCATCTGCCACCGCGACGGCAAGCCGCGCTACCTCGGCGACGTGCCGCGCTTCTTCCGCTACATCGAGGCGGTGATCGCGCGGCGACCGGAATTGGCCAAACTTGGCGAACTGATAGCCAGCCTGCCGAACCCGGAGAAACGCCAATGAAGGCGATGATCCTCGCCGCCGGCAAGGGCGAGCGGCTGCGTCCGCTAACCCTGCACACGCCCAAGCCGCTGGTGCGCGCTGGCGGCGTGCCGCTGATCGAGTACCACGTGCGCGCGCTGGCGGCCGCCGGTTTCCGCGAACTGGTGATCAACCATGCCTGGCTCGGCCAGCAGATCGAGGAGTACCTCGGCGACGGCGCGCGCTTCGGCGTGACGATCCGCTATTCCGCCGAGGGCGAGCCGCTGGAAACCGGTGGCGGCATCTTTCGCGCGCTGCCCCTGCTGGGCGATCAGCCGTTCCTGCTGGTCAATGGCGACGTTTGGGGCGACTTCGATTTCGCCGCCTTGCACAAGCCGCTCGACGGCCTGGCCCACCTGCTTCTGGTGGACAATCCGGCGCACAATCCGCAGGGCGATTTCAGCCTGCACGATGGGCTGGTTGGCGATGCGCAGGAGGGCGAGAGCCTGACCTACAGCGGCATCGCGGTGATCGACCCGCAGTTGTTCCTCGGCTGCGAGGACGGCGCCTTCAAGCTGGCGCCGTTGCTGCGCCAGGCGCTGCGCGAGGGGCTGGTCACCGGCGAGCGGCACGCCGGAAGCTGGATCGACGTCGGTACCCACGAACGCCTGGCCGATGTCGAGCGCCTGCTCGCGGCGCGAGGCTGAGGTGTTCTTCTGGCCGATCACCTTTCTGGGCGCTGGCGTCGGCTGGGCGGTGGCGAGCATTCCGGGCGCGCTGCTCGGCGCGGTCCTCGGCCAGGTGCTGGACCGGCGCCTGAAGATCGACTCCTGGGCCGGCTTGCGCGAGCGTCTCGGCGGCGCGGCGCTGCCGCCCGAGGAACTGCTGTTCGTCCTGCTCGGGCGGCTGGCGAAGAGCGAGGGCCGCGTGCTCGAAGTGCACATCGAGCAGGCGCGGGCGGAGATGCGCCGGCTGGGGCTGGACGCCGCGGCCTTGAAACGGGCGATCGCCGCGTTCTCGCGGGGCAAGCGCGACGAGCTGGGCCTGCGCAAGCCGCTGATGCGCCTGCGCAGCGACCAGGAACGGGTGCGCGAGCTGCTGCGCGCCTGCTGGCGCATGGCGCTGGCCGACGGCAAGCTCGGTGAGCGCGAACGCGAGCTGATCCTGCTCTGGGGGCGCTGGCTCGGGTTGTCCGCCGCCGAGGTGGAGGACCTGCAGCCGCCGCGCAAGAAGCGTGCACCCGGTGGCGTTTCGCCGCGAACGTTGAACACCTACGAAAGCGCCCTGAAGCTGCTCGGCATTTCCGCCGACAGCGACCTGGCGGTGATCAAGCGCGCCTACCGCCGGCTGCTCAGCCAGCATCACCCGGACAAGCTGGCCGGTGGCGGCGCCAGTGAGGCCCAGGTTCGCCAGGCCACGGAAAAGACCCGCGAGTTGCATGCGGCCTATGCGCTGGTGCGCGAGCGGCAGGGACTTCGTTAGGCGAGTTTCGCGCTGCTTCAGTGTGCGTCACGGTGCGCGCGGCGCACCCTACGGCGTCGCGCTACTTGGCGTAGGGTGCGTCATGCGCACCCATCAGAACGCATGCCTCACTTCTTGGCTTCCCCGACATTGCGCGTCAGCCAGCCGCGGACGCGCCGGGCGAGCTGTTCGTGCTCGGCGTCGGGGTTGGCCGGCAGGGCGTCCAGGCCGATCAGCGCGTAGGCCGGATGCTGCAGGCGCTTGCTGGCCTGCTGCCGCGCGAGGGCGGCGTCGGCGTTGCGGTCCTTGTAATAGAAGTCGCCGGTGGCGAGCTTGAGCGGCGGCACCAGCTCGTCCAGCGGCGGTGCGTAGCCGGCCGGGACCGAGGCTTCCACCATCAGCAGTTGATGGATCTGCGCCGGCTTGCGTTCGGCCAGGAAACTCGCCGCCCACCAGGCGCCACTGCCGTGCCCGAGGAGGACGACCGTCTGCGCCTGCTTGTCGGCGGCGAAGTCCAGCGCCGCCTGGATGCGGGCCATGACCCGCTCGCCGTGTGCCTTGCGCTGATCCTCCGCGGAGGCCGCCGGCGGCGTTTCCCCGGTGGCGGGCGGCGGGTCGGTTTTTGCCGCGTCGTCTTTCTTCGCCGGTTCGGTGGCCTCGGGCGCGCGCGCCGGCAACGGGTCGCCGAGCGGATCGGGCAGGCTCAGGCTGAGGGTGTGCCAGCCGGCGTCGGCCAGCTTGCTGCGCAACGGACCGATCACCCGCGGCCAGTCGGGGTGCTCGCCCTCGCCGGGCAGGAGGATCACCAGGCCGCTCGGGGTGGCGCTGTTGGCCGGCTTCCAGAGCGCGAGGAAGCGCTCGCCGCCAGCCTCTAACTGTTGCTGCTCTGCCGTCGGCAATTGCCGTTGCAGGGCAACGGCCTCGTCCTGGCTACGTTCTTCCAAGGGCGCGCGCTCGGCCGGCGGGGCGGGCGCGGCTGCGGGTTCAGCGCCGCGAACGGCACTGGCGCCGAGCAGCAGGACGATGCACAACGGGGGCAGGATCGAGCGCGACATCGGCGGTCCGGACGGGCGAGTGGGTGATGCCCCAGCGTACTGGCGCGCCGGCGATTTGTCAGGCGCAGCGGGCTCTGGAGTACTCTATGCCGGCGACCCGTCCTGGTAACCCGCGCATGATCCGCCTGTTTTCGCTGCTCCTCGTCCTCTGCCTGCCGCTTTCCGCGATCGCCGCGGCAGCGCCGGCGCACCCGCCGCTGAGCGCCGCGCAGCGCGACTGGCTGGGCGAGCATCCGCAACTGCGCGTCGGCATCGTGCTGCAGGCGCCCTATGCCGAGCTTGATCGTCGCCGCCAGCAGCTGTCGGGGCTCAACGTCGAACTGATGAATCAACTGGCGGCGGCGCTGCAGGTGCAGCTGAGCTGGCGCAGCTATCCGGACGCCGCGGCCCTGGAGCGCGGCCTGCGCTCCGGGCAGATCGACATCGCGCCGGGCCTCAGCCAGACGCCGGCCGGGCTGCGCCTGTGGCTGTTCTCCGATCCCTACCTGCGGGTGCCGCAGTTGCTGGTCGGCGAGCGCGAGGGCGGCGCGGCGGTGGACATGGAGCAACTGGTCGGCGTCAGCGTGGCGCTGCGCCAGCCGAGCGCGGTGAGCGATTACCTGCGCGACACCTATCCCGCCATCGCCCAGGTCGCGGTGAACAACGAGCGCCAGGCGTTGCGGGCGCTGCTCGAGCGGCAGGTGGACTACGCCGTGGTCGACGAGGCCCAGCTCGGCCGGCTGTCCCGCGAGGCGGAGTTCGCCGGGCTCGCGGTGGTCGGCGATGTCGGCTTTCCGCAATTGCTGCGCGTCGCCAGCCGGCGCGACTGGCCGCAGCTCTCGGCGATCGTCGATGCCGGGCTGCGCAGCCTGCCGGCCAAGGAACTGGAGCAACTGCACGAGCGCTGGCTGCAACCGCGCTATGCGCGGCTCGGCGAATCGCCCGGCTTCTGGCAGAACCTCAGCCTGCTGCTCGGCATCCTGTTCTGCTGCGCGGCCTTTCTCGTCTATTGGCAACGTCGCCAGCAGCGCGGGCTGGAGAAACGGCTGGCCGAGGCACGGCTGGCGATCCAGTTGCGCGAAGCCGCCGAGGAAGCGCTGCGCCTCACCCAGTTCTCCATCGACCAGAGCACCGTCGGCATCCTCTGGGTGAACTGGGACAGCCACATCCGCTACGCCAATCGCGCCGCCGAGGCGATGCTCGGCTATCCGCCCGGCGCCCTGCTGGAGCGCCCGCTGGGCGACTTCGATCCGCAGCTGAACATGGACCGCTGGCTTGGCCTGTGGCGCCGTGCGCGCAGCGACGAAGGCGGCGGGCTGAGTTTCGAGACCGCCTGCCGCCGTGCCGACGGCGGCTGGCTGCCGACCGATGTGTCGCTGAGCTTCCTGCGTTTCGCCGATTCGGAATACCTGGTGGTGTTCCTCAGCGACGTCACCGAGCGCCGGCGGGCCCTCGCCGCGTTGCAGGAGAGCGAGGCGCGGCTCAAGGGCATCGCCTCTAACGTGCCGGGCCTGGTATTCCGCCTGGAGCGCCCGCATCCCCAGGCGCCGGCCGCGTTCGCCTTCATCGGCGAGGGCAGCGAGGCGCTGGTCGGTTACGCGGCGAGCGAGCTGATCGAGCGCGGCCGCGGGATTCGCGGGCTGGTGCATCCCGATGACCTCGACGACTACCGCGCGACCCAGAAGGCGGCGTTGGACAACGACCGCGACTGGCACTGGCAGGGGCGCATCCTCACCCGCGACGGTTCGCTGCGCTGGGCCGACATCAAGGCCGGCGCACGCTTCTTCGAGGACGGTCGCGCGGTGTGGGACGGCGTGGTCTGGGACATCAGCGCGAACAAGCGCATCGAGCTCGAGCTGGCCGAATCCCGCGCCCAGCTGCGCCAGTTGTCGGCGCACCTGGAAAGCGTGCGTGAGGAGGAAAAGGCGCGCATCGCCCGCGAGGTGCACGACGAGCTGGGGCAGATGCTCACCGTGCTCAAGCTGGAAACCTCTATGTGCGAACTGGCCTACGCCGACCTCGACAGCGGCCTGCGCGAGCGGCTGCAGAGCATGAAGAAGCTGATCGCCCAGCTGTTCCAACTGGTGCGCGACGTGGCCACCGCGCTGCGCCCGCCGATCCTCGATGCCGGCATCGCCTCGGCGATCGAGTGGCAGGCGCGGCGCTTCGAGTCGCGCAGCGGCATTCCCTGCCTGGTCGAGGTGCCCGAGCACCTGCCGCCGCTGTCCGACGCCAAGGCCATCGGCCTGTTCCGGGTGTTGCAGGAGGCGCTGACCAACGTCATGCGTCACGCCCGGGCGCATACCGTCGAGGTGCGCCTGAGCGTCGAGCAGGGCTGCCTGTGCCTGCGCGTCAGCGACGACGGCCAGGGCTTCGGCGAGAATGCCGGGCAGGGCAAATCCTTCGGCCTGGTCGGCATGCGCGAACGCATGCTGATCCTCGGCGGCCAGTTGCACATCGACAGCAGCCCCGGCGAGGGGACGACCCTCAGCGTGCGGGTCGCTTTGGACGAGGAAATCGCATGATTCGGGTTCTGGTGGCCGAAGACCACACCATTGTCCGCGAGGGCATCAAGCAGCTCATCGCCCTGGCCAAGGACCTGCAGGTGGTCGGTGAGGCGGGCAACGGCGAGCAGTTGATGGAGGTGCTGCGGCAGACGCCCTGCGAGGTGGTGCTGCTGGACATCTCGATGCCCGGCGTCAACGGCTTGGAGGCGATCCCGCGGATTCGCGCGCTGGCCAAGCCGCCGGCGGTGCTGGTGCTGTCGATGCACGACGAGGCGCAGATGGCCGCGCGGGCGCTGAAGATCGGCGCCGCCGGCTACGCCACCAAGGACAGCGACCCGGCGCTGCTGCTCACGGCGATCCGCAAGGTCGCCGCCGGCGGGCGCTACATCGACCCGGAGCTGGCCGACCGGATGGTCTTCGAGGTCGGCCTGACCGATTCGCGGCCGCCGCACGCGCAGCTGTCCGAGCGAGAGTTCTCGGTGTTCGAGCGACTGGCGCGCGGCGAGGGCGTCAACGAGATCGCCCAGCACCTGGCGGTCAGCGGCAAGACGGTGAGCACGCACAAGGCGCGGCTGATGCAGAAGCTCGGCGCGCATTCGGTGGCCGACCTGGTGCGCTACGCGATGGAGCACAAGCTGGTCTGACACCGGCTTGGGGCCAGCTCGCCCACCGACCCACCCGGCGCCCCTTCCGATGCAGGGTGGAACGGGGTGCGTAGCGAGGCGTACTTGATCCACCGTAGCACCGCCCGGTGGATCGATAAGGCGCGATCCATCCTACGGTCTGCGGCCGGGCGCTCCTAACCGGTAGCGATTCGCGATGCTTGTGGCGCGTCGATTGTCCTTTCGTATTGTAGGGCGATGCCTACAAGGCCTCTTCCGCATGACTGATGCGAATCTCTCCTGGCGCCCGATTTTTCCGCGTGGCGCGCTTCTCTAGTCTCTGCTCACGGCATACGTCAGAGAGAAGGGTGCGGTTCATGGCCGAGATTCAAGGCAGCGACACACTGGTCAGTTTTCGCGGTGTGCAAAAGAGTTACGACGGCGAGTCGCTGATCGTCAAAGACCTCAACCTGGACATTCGCAAAGGCGAATTCCTCACCCTGCTCGGGCCGTCCGGCTCCGGCAAGACCACCAGCCTGATGATGCTGGCCGGCTTCGAGACGCCCACCAACGGCGAAATCCTCCTCGCCGGGCGCAGCCTGAACAACGTGCCGCCGCACAAGCGCGACATCGGCATGGTGTTCCAGAACTACGCGCTGTTCCCGCACATGACGGTGGCCGAGAACCTCGCGTTCCCGCTCTCGGTGCGCGGCATGAACCGCAGCGATGCCAGCGAGAGGGTCAAGCGCGCGCTGTCGATGGTGCAGCTCGACGCCTTCAGCCATCGCTACCCGGCGCAGCTTTCCGGCGGCCAGCAACAGCGCGTGGCCCTGGCCCGGGCGCTGGTCTTCGAGCCGCAACTGGTGCTGATGGACGAGCCACTCGGCGCGCTGGACAAGCAGCTGCGCGAGCACATGCAGATGGAGATCAAGCACATCCACGAGCGCCTCGGTGTCACCGTGGTCTACGTGACCCACGACCAGGGCGAGGCGCTGACCATGTCCGACCGCGTGGCGGTGTTCCACCAGGGCGAGATCCAGCAGATCGCCCCGCCGCGCGAACTCTACGAATTCCCGCGCAACACCTTCGTCGCCAACTTCATCGGCGAGAACAACCGCCTGGGCGGCAAGCTGCTCAGCCGCGAGGGCGATCGCTGCACCGTGGCCCTGGCGCGCGGCGAGAAGGTCGAGGCGCTGGCGGTGAACGTCGGCGAGCCCGGCGAGCCGGTCACCCTGTCGATCCGTCCCGAGCGGGTGCGCCTGAACGGCACCAGCGAAAACTGCGCGAACCGCTTCTCCGGCCGCGTGGTGGAGTTCATCTATCTCGGCGATCACGTGCGCATCCGCCTGGAGGTCTGCGGCAACGCCGACTTCTTCGTCAAACAGCCGATCGCCGAACTCGACCCGAGCCTGGCCGTGGGCGACGTACTGCCGCTGGGCTGGCACGTCGAGCATGTCCGCGCCCTGGACCCGCTCGCCGCCGAGTAGCGGTGAGGCGTCACGTTTCATCCACTAGCAGCTAGGAGAGAAGAAGAACATGTCCAACCGCCTGAAACTGACTGCCCTCGCCCTCGGCATGACCTGTGCGGCGCACGCGATGGCTACCGACCTCACGGTGATTTCCTTCGGCGGGGCGAACAAGGCCGCACAGGAAAAAGCCTTCTACGCGCCCTACCAGAGCAGCACCGGCAACAAGATCATCGCCGGCGAATACAACGGCGAAATGGCCAAGGTGAAAGCCATGGTCGACACCAACAGCGTGTCCTGGAACCTGGTGGAAGTGGAGTCGCCGGAACTGGCCCGCGGCTGTGACGAGGGCCTCTTCGAGGAACTCGACCCGGCGCAGTTCGGCAAGACCGAAGACTTCGTTCCCGGTGCCATCCAGCCGTGCGGCGTGGGCTTCTTCGTCTGGTCCACGGTGCTCGCCTACAACGCCGACAAGCTGAAGAGCGCGCCAACCGGCTGGGCGGACTTCTGGGACACCCAGAAATTCCCCGGCAAGCGCGGCCTGCGCAAGGGCGCCAAGTACACCCTGGAATTCGCCCTGATGGCCGATGGCGTCGCCCCGGCGGACGTCTACAAGGTGCTCGCCACCAAGGAAGGCCAGGACCGCGCCTTCAAGAAGCTCGACCAGATCAAGTCGAGCATCCAGTGGTGGGAAGCCGGCGCCCAGCCGCCGCAGTTCCTCGCCTCCGGCGACGTGGTGATGAGCTCCGCCTACAACGGCCGCATCGCCGCCGTGCAGAAGGAGAGCAATCTGCAGGTGGTGTGGACCGGCGGGATCTACGACTTCGACGCCTGGGCGATCCCGAAAGGCGCGAAGAACCAGGACGAAGCGGCCAAGTTCATCGCCTATTCGGTGCAGCCGGCGCAGCAGAAGACCTACTCGGAAAACATCGCCTACGGTCCGGCCAACACCCAGGCGGTGCCGCTGCTGGACAAGGCGCTGCTGAAGAACATGCCGACCACGCCTGAGAACATCAAGGATCAGGTCGCCATGGACGTCGCCTTCTGGGCCGACTTCGGCGAGCAACTGGAACAGCGCTTCAACGCCTGGGCCGCGCGCTGACGGCACCGGTGCCGGTCACACGTGGCGCGAACCACTGCCGCGCATGACCGGCGCCGCCGCTCCGGCACAACGCCAGCGGCCGGGCCGACCGGCCCGCGCCGCTCGCGTCATTCATCGCCCAACCCCCGTGGAGTAACCATGGCCATCGCCGTACCCCTGACCGAGGCCACCGGGCCAACCCTGAAGCAGCGCCTGGCGCGTGCCGAGCGCATGAACCGCCTGAAGTCCCAGGCGCTGATCCTGCCGCTGCTGATCTTTCTGCTGCTGACCTTCCTGGTGCCGATGGGCGCGCTGCTCTACCGCAGCCTGAGCAACCCGGAAGTGGTCGGCGCACTGCCGCGCACCGTCGAGGCCATCGTCAGCTGGGACGGCAAGGCGCTGCCCGATGAGCCGGTTTACCAGGCGCTGGCCGCCGACCTCGCCGAGGCGCGCAGGAACCAGACAATCGGCGATCTCTCCAAGCGCCTGAACATGGAGCTGGCCGGCTACCGCAGCCTGATGGCGAAGACCGCCCGCGCGCTGCCGCTCAAGAGCGAGCCGGCCTCCTACAAGGACGCCCTCGAGACGCTCGACGAGCGCTGGGGCGACCCGGCCTACTGGCAGGCGATCCGCCGCAACGCCAGCAGCCTGACTCCGTTCTACCTGCTCGCCGCCGTCGATCACCGCATCGACGACCTCGGCGAACTGGCGCCGGCGACGCCGGACCAGGCGATCTACCTGGACATCTTCGCGCGGACCTTCTGGATGGGCGCGGTGATCACCGCGCTCTGCCTGGCGCTGGCCTATCCGCTGGCGTACCTGTTGGCCAACCTGCCGACGCGTACCAGCAACCTGCTGATGATCCTCGTGCTGCTGCCGTTCTGGACCTCGATCCTGGTGCGGGTCGCCGCCTGGATCGTGCTGTTGCAGTCGGGCGGGCTGATCAACGGCGCGCTGCTCAAGCTGGGCCTGATCGATCAGCCGCTGCAGCTGGTGTTCAACCGTACCGGCGTGTACATCGCCATGGTCCACATCATGCTGCCGTTCATGATCCTGCCGATCTACAGCGTGATGAAAGGCATCTCGCCGACCTACATGCGCGCGGCCATCTCGCTGGGCTGCCACCCGTTCGCCAGCTTCTGGCGGGTGTACTTCCCGCAGACGGTCGCCGGGATCGGCGCCGGCTGCCTGCTGGTGTTCATCCTGTCCATCGGCTACTACATCACCCCGGCGCTGCTCGGCAGCCCGAACGACCAGATGGTCAGCTACTTCGTCGCCTTCTTCACCAACAGCACCATCAACTGGGGCATGGCCACGGCGCTCGGCGGCCTGCTGCTGTTCGCCACGCTGATCCTGTACGTCGTCTACAGCTGGCTGGTCGGCGCCGGCCGCCTGCGCCTGGGCTGAGGAGAAAGAAATGCTGAGTCCCTACATGTCCCCCGCCGAGCGCATCTGGTTCTACGCCCTGCGCCTGCTCTGCGGCCTGGTGCTGCTGTTCCTGATCCTGCCGGTGCTGGTGATCATCCCGCTGTCGTTCAACGCCGGGACCTTTCTGGTCTATCCGCTGCAGGGCTTCTCGCTGCGCTGGTACGCCGACTTCTTCGGTTCCAGCGAGTGGATGCGCGCGCTCTCCAACAGCCTGATCGTGGCGCCGGCGGCGACCCTGCTGGCGATGCTCTTCGGCACCCTGGCGGCGATCGGCCTGACCCGCGGCGAGTTTCGCGGCAAGGCGCTGGTGATGAGCCTGCTGATCTCGCCGATGGTGGTGCCGGTGGTGATCGTCGGCGTCTCCAGCTACCTGTTCTTCGCCCCGCTCGGGCTGGGCAACAGCTACCTGTCGCTGATCCTGGTGCATGCGGTGCTGGGCGTGCCCTTCGTCATCATCACGGTGTCGGCGACCCTGCAGGGCTTCAACCACAACCTGGTGCGCGCCGCCGCCAGCCTCGGCGCCTCGCCGCTCACCGCGTTCCGCCGGGTGACCCTGCCGCTGATCGCGCCGGGGGTGATCAGCGGCGCGCTGTTCGCCTTCGCCACCTCGTTCGACGAAGTGGTGGTGACGCTGTTCCTCGCCGGTCCCGAGCAGGCCACGCTGCCCCGGCAGATGTTCAGCGGCATCCGCGAGAACCTTTCGCCGACCATCGCCGCCGCCGCGACCCTGCTGATCGGCTTCTCGGTGGTGCTGCTGCTGGTGCTGGAATGGCTGCGCGGGCGCAGCGAGAAACTGCGCACGGCGGTCGCCGAGTAAGCGCAGGTGCCGGCGGTTCGGCCTGTCTACCGTGCGCGCCGGTCGGTACAGGCCGCGGCTTTTCCGCCATTCGGCAGGAGAGGCCGCATGGACCTCAACGATCCGTTGCGTGAGTGGGCCTACGCCCGCAGCTACGACAGCTCCGAGCAGAGAACCGCGCACTTGCCAGGCTGGCTGCATCACTACAACTGGCACATGCCGCATGTCAGTCTCGACTACAAACCTCCGATCGGTCGCGCTGTGCTTCCACTGAACGATGTACCGGGTTTACACAGCTAGAGCGCCGCTCGCGTTCCGTGGGGTGCGCCATGCGCACCCTCGGCCTACGTCTGGCCGGGCGGAGCGGGTACAATGTGCGTCTTCGTGACGAGCCCAGCAGGTGCCCCATGCAACCCTACGCCATCGCCCCGTCGATTCTTTCCGCCGACTTCGCCCGCCTGGGCGAAGACGTCGACAGGGTCCTCGCCGCCGGTGCCGACATCGTTCACTTCGATGTGATGGACAACCACTACGTGCCCAACCTGACCATCGGCCCGATGGTCTGCGCGGCGCTGCGTAAATACGGCGTCACCGCGCCGATCGACGCGCACCTGATGGTCAAGCCGGTGGATCGCATCATCGGCGACTTCATCGAGGCCGGCGCCAGCTACATCACCTTCCACCCGGAAGCTTCCGAGCACGTCGACCGTTCGCTGCAACTGATCAAGAGCGGCGGCGCCAAGGCCGGCCTGGTGTTCAACCCAGCGACTTCGCTGGACGCGCTGAAGTACGTGATGGACAAGGTCGACATGATCCTGCTGATGAGCGTGAACCCCGGCTTCGGCGGGCAGAAGTTCATCCCCGGCACGCTGAACAAGCTGCGCGAAGCGCGCGCGCTGATCGACGCCAGCGGCCGCGACATCCGCCTGGAGATCGATGGCGGAGTGAACGTCGCGAACATCCGCGAGATCGCCGCCGCCGGGGCCGACACCTTCGTCGCCGGCTCGGCGATCTTCAGCCAGCCGGACTACAAGGCGGTGATCGACGCGATGCGCGCCGAGCTGGCCCAGGCCCGCGGATGAACGGCCTGCAGCGGCTGTTTCCCGGGGCGCTGCCGCGCCTGGTGATGTTCGACCTCGACGGCACGCTGGTCGATTCGGTGCCCGACCTCGCCGCCGCGATCGACGCGATGCTGCTGCAGCTCGGCCGCGCGCCGGCCGGCATCGCCCGGGTGCGCGACTGGATCGGCAACGGCGCGCCGGTGCTGGTGCGTCGCGCCCTGGCCGGGCAGATGGATCACGCCGCCGTCGATGCCGGCGAGGCCGAGCACGCGCTGGCGCTGTTCATGCAGGCCTACGCCGGCGGCCACGCGCTGACCACCGTCTATCCCGGCGTCACGCAAACCCTGGCCTGGCTGAAGGCGCAGGATGTGGCGCTGGCGGTGGTCACCAACAAGCCGGAACGCTTCGTCGAACCGCTGCTGGATGAGCTCGGCCTGGGCGGCCATTTCCGCTGGATCGTCGGCGGCGACACGTTGCCCCGGCAGAAGCCCGACCCGGCCGGCCTACAGCATGTGCTGCGGCTGGCCGGGGTCGAGCCGGCGCAGGCGCTGTTCGTCGGCGACTCGCGCAACGACATCCGCGCCGCGCGCGCGGCGGGGGTGAGCTGCGTCGGTCTGCGCTACGGCTACAACCACGGCGAGCCGATCGAGAACGAAAACCCGGACCTGGTGCTGGACGATCTGCGTGAACTGCTGCCAAGTTGATTCGCCAGTAGCCCTGCGCTAACGTGGCCGCTCGTTTCAATCCCCCGCCTTGCGAGATCAGAACGTGGTGGTCACCGGCAAACTCTGGATGAAAGTGATCAAGGCCCTGGCCCGTTGGCGCTGGCGCGCCTGATCCGTTCCGGCCGGTCAATCCGGCGTTTGCTGCGACCTTCCTACCTAGTTTTGCCACGAGACTGATCATGACCCGCGAAGAATTCCTACGTCTGGCCGCTGCCGGCTATAACCGCATTCCCCTGGCCTGCGAAACCCTGGCCGACTTCGACACGCCGCTGTCGCTGTACCTGAAGCTGGCCGATGCGCCGCACTCCTATCTGCTGGAGTCCGTGCAGGGCGGCGAGAAGTGGGGGCGTTACTCGATCATCGGCCTGCCGTGCCGCACCGTGCTGCGCGCCCATGGCAACCAGGTCCGGGTCAGCGAGGACGGCCACGAGGTCGAGGCGCGGGAAAGCGATGACCCGCTGGCCTTCGTCGAGCAGTTCAAGGCGCGCTACCGGGTGCCGACGTTGCCCAACCTGCCGCGCTTCGATGGCGGCCTGGTCGGCTACTTCGGCTACGACAGCGTGCGCTACGTGGAGAAGAAGCTTGCCCACTGCCCTAATCCCGATCCCCTGGGCACGCCGGACATCCTGCTGATGGTCTCCGACGCGGTGGTGGTGTTCGACAACCTGGCCGGCAAGCTGCACGCCATCGTGCTAGTCGATCCGGCCGAGGAGGGCGCCTACGAGAAGGGCCTGGAGCGCCTGAAGATCTTGCGCGCCACGCTGCGCGAGCCGATCGCGCCGCGCCTGGGGCTGGACTTCAACGCCGCCGCCGGCAGCGAGCCGGCGTTCCGCTCCAGCTTCAGCCGCGACGACTACGAGCGCGCGGTGGCGGCCATCAAGGACTACATCCTCGCCGGCGACTGCATGCAGGTGGTGATCTCGCAGCGCATGTCGATCCCGTTCAAGGCCGCGCCGATCGACCTGTACCGCGCGCTGCGCTGCTTCAACCCGACGCCGTACATGTACTTCTTCAACTTCGGCGACTTCCACGTGGTCGGCAGCTCGCCGGAGGTGCTGGTGCGCGTCGAGGACGGCCTGGTCACCGTGCGCCCGATCGCCGGCACCCGCCCGCGCGGCGCCAGCGAGGAGGCCGACCTGGCGCTGGAGAAGGACCTGCTCTCCGACGCCAAGGAAGTCGCCGAGCACCTGATGCTCATCGACCTCGGCCGCAACGACGTCGGCCGCGTTTCGGACACCGGCACGGTGAAGGTCACCGAGAAGATGGTGATCGAGCGCTACTCCAACGTCATGCACATCGTCTCCAACGTCACCGGCCAGCTGAAGAGCGGCATGAGCGCGATGGACGCGCTGCGTGCGATCCTCCCGGCCGGCACGCTGTCCGGCGCGCCGAAGGTGCGCGCCATGCAGATCATCGACGAACTGGAGCCGGTCAAGCGCGGCGTCTACGGCGGGGCGGTCGGCTACCTGGCGTGGAACGGCAACATGGACACCGCCATCGCCATCCGCACCGCGGTGATCAAGGACGGCGAGCTACACGTGCAGGCCGGCGCCGGGATCGTCGCCGACTCGGTGCCGGCCCTGGAATGGGAGGAGACGCTGAACAAGCGTCGCGCCATGTTCCGCGCCGTCGCCCTGGCCGAACAAAGCGTCGACGACGACGTCTGATCCGGGAAGGGGCCAGGGTTTCGCCACTACCGGCGGGGCCTCCCGGCCCCCGTATCGACAAGGATTCAGACGATGCGAAAGACAATCCCCCTCCGCGCCCTGCTCGGGCTCTTCGCCGCCGCGCTCCTGCTCGGCGGATGCGCCTCTGCACCGATTGCCCACCAGCCGGCGTCCATCGATGAGGGCGAAGCGCGCCAGGTGATCGAGCAGGTGGTGCGCGCCAATCGTCCCGGCTTGCGTACCGACGCCCTGGAGTTCACCCAGACCTACCTGTGGTACGGCAACGGCATCATCGCGCCGGTCACCGGCTTCGGCTCGGCGGCCTCGCTGGGTTCGGCGGCGCTGGCCTCGGACGTTGCCGGCGCGGAGCCGGCGGATAGCGAGCGGCTGTACTTCGGCAGCCTCGGCGAGGCGCGGCTGCTCGGGGGGGCGGGGAACTACGAGGTCCTGCTGATCAATACCGATGGCGCCGCGCTGAGCGCCTTCCAGGTGGAAAACCGCACCCAGGGCGGACGCTTCATCGATGCCCTGTACTTTTTCCGCGACCGCGCACGCGCCGTTCAGGGCGCCTGACGAGCGTGTCGCACGGGTGCTTCCGGCCACGGCGTTATTGCAGCGAAGGCCCCGGCTGGGCTACTGTGCGGGCAGCTCAATCCGAGACAAGCCTGTGACATCCAGCACCCTCCTGATGCGAGTCATCAAAGCCCACGCCCGCTGGCGCTGGCGCACCTGATTCCGTTCGCCCGGACAATGCCGGGCTGCAACTCCTGCCTCCGCAAGACGATACCCACCGGCACCTTCGCTGCGTCAGCCAGCCGGTACATCGATTCCCCTTGCCGAGGTGCGCGATCCGAATCCAGAGGTGGGCTCCAATGCTTTTAATGATCGACAACTACGACTCCTTCACCTTCAACGTCGTGCAGTACCTCGGCGAACTGGGTGCCGAGGTGAAGGTCGTGCGCAACGACGAACTGACGCTGGCCGAAATCGAGGCGCTGAAACCCGAGCGCATCGTGATCTCCCCCGGCCCCTGCACGCCGACCGAGGCCGGCGTTTCGCTCGAGGTAATCCGCCATTTCGCCGGCAAGCTGCCGATCCTCGGCGTGTGCCTCGGCCACCAGGGCATCGGCCAGGCCTTCGGCGGCGACGTGGTGCGCGCGCGCCAGGTCATGCACGGCAAGACCAGCCCGGTCTACCACGAGCACCAGGGTGTGTTCGCCGGGCTCAACGACCCGCTCACCGTGACCCGCTACCACTCGCTGGTGGTCAAGCTGGAAACCCTGCCCGACTGCCTGGAAGTCACCGCCTGGACGCGTCTGGACGACGGTTCGGTGGACGAGATCATGGGCCTGCGGCACAAGACCCTGAACGTCGAGGGCGTGCAGTTCCACCCCGAATCGATCCTCTCCGAACAGGGCCACGAGCTGTTCGCCAACTTCCTCAAGCAGACCGGCGGGGTGCGCGGGTGAACATCAAGGAAGCCCTCGACCGGGTGGTCAACCAGCTCGACCTGTCCACCGCCGAGATGCAGGACGTGATGCGCCTGATCATGACCGGCCAGTGCAGCGATGCGCAGATCGGCGCGTTCCTCATGGGCATGCGCATGAAGAGCGAGACCATCGACGAAATCGTCGGCGCCGCGCAGGTGATGCGCGAGCTGGCCGCGCCTGTGCACATCGACGCCGAACGCCTGGTCGACACCTGCGGCACCGGCGGCGACGGGATGAACATCTTCAACGTCTCCACCGCCGCGGCCTTCGTCGTCGCCGCGGCCGGCGGGCGCGTGGCCAAGCACGGCAACCGCGCGGTGTCCGGCAAAAGCGGCAGTGCCGACCTGCTGGAAGCCGCCGGGGTCTACCTCGACCTCAGGCCGGAGCAGGTGGCGCGCTGCGTCGAGACCGTCGGCGTCGGTTTCATGTTCGCCCCGTCGCACCATGGCGCGATGAAGCACGCCATCGGCCCGCGCCGCGAGCTCGGCCTGCGCACGCTGTTCAACCTGCTCGGGCCGATGACCAACCCGGCCGGCGTGCAGCGCCAGGTGGTCGGTGTGTTCAGCCAGGCGCTGTGCCGGCCGATGGCCGAGGTGCTGGCGCGTCTGGGCAGCGAACACGTGCTGGTGGTGCATGCGCAGGACGGTCTGGACGAGATCAGCCTGGCGGCGCCGACCCATGTCGCCGAGCTGTTCGAGGGTTCGGTGCGCGAATACCAGATCCAGCCGGAAGACTTCGGCATCAAGAGCCAGAGCCTGATCGGCCTGACCGTGACCAGCGCCGCGGACTCGCTGGCGCTGATCCGCGATGCGCTGGGCCGCCGCAAGAGCGACAACGGCCACAAGGCCGCCGAGATGATCGTCCTCAACGCCGGCGCCGCGCTCTATGCGGCCGGGCATGCGGATAGCCTCAAGGACGGCATGCGCCTGGCGCACGACGCCGTGCATACCGGCCTGGCCTGGGAAAAACTGAACGAGCTGGTCGCCTTTACTGGCATCTTCAAGCAGGAGAACCAAGCATGAGCGTGCCCACCGTGCTGGAGAAGATTCTCGCCCGCAAGGCCGAGGAAGTCGCCGAGCGCCGCGCGCGGGTGAGCCTCGCCGAGCTGGAACGGCTGGCCGCCGCGGCCGACGCTCCGCGCGGCTTCGCCCTGGCGTTGCAGGAGCGCGTGAAACGCAAGGAAGCGGCGGTGATCGCCGAGGTGAAGAAGGCCTCGCCGAGCAAGGGCGTGATCCGCGAGCAGTTCGTCCCGGCCGAGATCGCCGGCAGCTACGAAGCCGGCGGCGCGACCTGCCTGTCGGTACTGACCGACATCGATTTCTTCCAGGGCGCCGACGTTTATCTGCAGCAGGCGCGTGCCGCCTGCAGCCTGCCGGTGATCCGCAAGGACTTCATGATCGATCCCTATCAGGTGATCGAAGCCCGCGCCCTGGGCGCCGATTGCATCCTGCTGATCGTCTCCGCGCTGTCCGATGCGCAGATGGCCGAGCTGGCGGCCACCGCCAAAGGCGTCGGCCTCGACGTGCTGGTGGAAGTCCACGACGGCGACGAGCTGGATCGCGCGCTGGCCACCCTGGACACGCCGCTGCTGGGCATCAACAACCGTAACCTGCACACCTTCGAGGTGAGCCTGGAAACCACCCTCGACCTGCTTCCGCGGATTCCCCGCGAGCGTCTGGTGATCACCGAGAGCGGCATCCTCAACCGTGCCGACGTGGAGCTGATGCAGATCAGCGAGGTGCACGCCTTCCTGGTCGGCGAGGCGTTCATGCGCGCCGACGATCCGGGTAGCGAGTTGCAGCGCCTGTTCTTCCCCGAGCGCAGCCGCGGACTGGGCAGCGACGCCTCCTGACCGATTCGCGCGCATGAAAAAGCCGGCCAAACGCCGGCTTTTTCATGCCCCGGATTCAGCGTGTGCCGAACACCACCATGGTCTTGCCCTTCACGTGGACCAGGCCCTGTTCCTCGAGGCTCTTGAGGACGCGACCGACCATCTCGCGGGAACAGCCGACGATGCGGCCGATTTCCTGCCGGGTGATCTTGATCTGCATGCCGTCCGGATGGGTCATGGCATCCGGCTGCTTGCACAGCTCCAGCAGCGTGCGCGCGACGCGGCCGGTGACGTCGAGGAAGGCCAGGTCGCCGACCTTGCGCGTCGTCGCGCGCAGCCGCTCGGCCATCTGCCCGCCGAGGATGTAGAGGATTTCCGGGTCGCGTTCGGACAGTTCGCGGAACTTGGCGTAACTCAGTTCGGCGACCTCGCATTCGGTCTTGGCGCGGACCCAGGCGCTGCGGGCCTTTTCCGCATCGTCCTTCTCGAACAGGCCCAGCTCGCCGAAGAAATCCCCGGCGTTGAGGTAGGCGATGATCATCTCGCGGCCGTCGTCGTCCTCGATGAGGATGGTGACCGAGCCCTTGATGATGAAGAACAGGGTTTCGCAGCGGTCGCCGGCATAGATGATCGTGCTCTTGGCGGTGTAGCGGCGTCGATGGCAATGCGAGAGGAGTCTGTCGAGGTTCTTGATCTTTGGAGCGAGGGTGATTGCGACCATGCCTGATTTCCGAGAGAGGGATGAGCTGTCCAGACGCCGTGAGAATATCCGAAACGGCAGGTTATCGAGGCAAGGTTGATACACGTAGCCGCGCCCGAGTTGTTTTCGGGCCCGCGGCTTCCGCGGGGTGACCGGAAACGCGCCAGTCGATGCAGCATTCTGCATCGCCATGGCGAGGCAGAGGGTCCACGCGGTCCTGTCGTGTTCACAGGCAGATTTTTTGGAATACCTCCCGGCGTCGAGCCGGTGATCTGGCGCCAGCTTAACAGAGGTCCCGGAGTGGGCAATCCGTTTTCTAGCCGCGTATTGTCCAGGCTCGCGCTGCGGCGTCGCCGAGGCGGCATGCTAAGCTGGCGCACTTTTCAGCAGCGGAGCGCGGCGATGAAAGCACGCATTCAGTGGGCCGGTGAAGCCCTGTTCCTCGGTGAATCCGGCAGTGGCCACGTGGTGGTGATGGACGGCCCGCCAGAAAACGGCGGCCGCAACCTGGGTGTCCGGCCGATGGAGATGGTGCTGATCGGCCTGGGCGGCTGCAGCAACTTCGACGTGGTCAGCATCCTGAAGAAGTCGCGCCAGCCGGTGGAAAGCTGCGAAGCGTTCCTCGAAGCCGAACGCGCCAGCGAAGATCCGAAGGTGTTCACCAAGATCCACCTGCATTTCGTGGTCAAGGGCCGTGGCCTGAAGGAGGCTCAGGTCAAGCGTGCCATCGAGCTGTCGGCAGAGAAATACTGCTCGGCGTCGATCATGCTCGGCAACGCCGGCGTCGAGATCACCCACGACTACGAGATCGTCGAGCTAGGGTGACGGGTGCGGGTGTCGGGCAAAAGAAAAGGGCGCTTCGGCGCCCTTTTCTTCGTCTGCATCGGGGGTCAGATGCGATAGGTGCTCTTCGTCATCACCTTGGACAGCAGGGTCATGCCGAACTTCACCGGCGCCGGGAAGCGGAACCCGCCGGCGGCGATGGCATTGGTCGAGTGCTGTTCCTCATCGATGCGCATCTGCTCGAGGATCGAGCGCGATTTCTGGTCTTCCGGGGGGATCTGTTTCAGGTGCTCATCCAGGTGCTTGCAGACCTGGTCCTCGGTCGCGGCGACGAAGCCCAGGCTGACCTTGTCGCTGATCAGCCCGGCGACCGCGCCGACCCCGAACGACAGTCCGTAGAACACCGGGTTGAGCACGCTGGTGTGGCTGCCCAGCTCGCGGATGCGCTGCTCGCACCAGGCCAGGTGATCGATCTCTTCCTCGGCGGCGTGCTCCATCGCCCTGCGGATGGCCGGCAGCTTGGCGGTCAGCGCCTGGCCTTGGTAGAGGCCTTGGGCACAGACCTCGCCGGTGTGGTTGATGCGCATCAGGCCGGCGACATGGCGGGTCTGGCTGGGTTCGAGGGCCACTTCGTCCTTGAGCAGGGCCGGCGACGGGCGATACGGCTGCCCGGTGAACGGCAGCAGGGTGCGCAGGGCGGTGTTGGCCTGCAGCAGCAGGCGATCGACCGGGGTGTAGTGACGCGCATCGGACATGACGAACTCCAGAACGAACGAGGGCGGCAAGTTTAAGCCGCGGGGCTTGGCACCGGCTTGGGACAGATCAACGCAGAGGCCGCTGGTTAGCCCGGCGGCCAGCTCATCGGGCGCTTGCCCAGTACGTGCATATGAATGTGGTAGACGGTCTGGCCGCCCAGTTCGTTGCAGTTCATCACCACCCGGAAGCCCTCGTCGCAGCCCTGCTCGCGGGCGAGTTTCTGCGCGGTGAAGAGGATGTGCCCGGCGAGGGCCTTGTCCTCCTGCTCCCCCAGGTCGTGCAGGGTGGCGATGTGTTTCTTCGGGATCACCAGGAAGTGCACCGGCGCTTTCGGGTCGATGTCGTTGAAGGCGATCACCTGGTCGTCTTCGTATAGCTTGCGCGCGGGGATTTCACCGGCGACGATCCTGCAGAATAGGCAGTCCACGGACGGCTCCAGGCCTGATGGAGGAGCGACGAGTGTAACCACGCGCGCAGGGCCGGCCAACCCGCGCGCCGCAAGGAGCAAGTGTGAAGAACGACATTCACGATCTCGGCCTGGTGCTGGAGTCCAAGGTCAAGCTGATCGTCATCGAGTCCTGGGACGAGCCGCGGGTCGTGCAGACCCTCACCGGCCTGGCGGTGCGGCGCAATCTCGGGCTGTTCCTCTGGTCGATCACCGAAGGCCTGCAACGCCTGGGCTTCGGCGCGGCTCCCGCGGACGCGGAACCGACCCACGAGCCGGAGGCGGCGCTGAAGCTGATCAAGGCTGATCCGCAGCCCAATCTCTACGTGCTCTGCGACCTGCATCCGTTTCTCGACGACAACCCGAAGCTGGTGCGCCTGCTCAAGGAGATCGCCATGGCCGAGGGCGCGCAGCGGCCGACGCTGGTGCTGGTCTCCTACGCGCTGAAGCTGCCGCCGGAAGTGCAGCGCTACGCCGCCCGCTTCGACCTGGCGCTGCCGTCGGAGGATGAACTGCTGGCGATCGTCCGCGACGAAGCCACGCGCTGGAGCGAGCGCAATCGCGGCGCCCGGGTGCGCACCGATAACCGTACCCTGCAGCAGGTGGTGAAGAACCTGCGTGGGATGAGCCACGGGGAGGCGCGCTCGCTGGCGCGCAACCTGATCTGCGACGACGGCGCGATCACCCAGGAAGACCTGCCGGAGCTGAACAAGGCCAAGTTCCAGCTCCTCGACCTGGAGGGTGTGCTCAGTTTCGAGAACGATACGGCGCGCTTCGCCGAGGTGGGCGGACTGGCATCGCTCAAGCGCTGGCTGGCCGAGCGCCAGGACGCCTTCCTCGACGACAGCGGCATCGGGCGCCCGAAGGGCATGCTGCTGGTCGGCGTGCAGGGCGGCGGCAAGAGCCTGGCGGCGAAGGCGGTGGCCGGACTCTGGGGGCTGCCGCTGCTGCGCCTGGACTTCGCCTGCCTGTACAACAAGTTCTTCGGCGAAACCGAGCGCAACCTGCGCGAGGCGCTGAAGATGGCCGAGCAGATGGCGCCTTGCGTGCTGTGGATGGACGAGATCGAGAAGGGGCTGGCCAGCGGCGACCAGGACGGCGGCGTCAGCCAGCGCGTGCTCGGCACGCTGCTGACCTGGATGGCCGAGCACAAGGCGCCGGTGTTCATGGTCGCCACCGCCAACGCGATCCAGCGCCTGCCGCCCGAGCTGGTGCGCAAGGGGCGCTTCGACGAGCTGTTCTTCGTCGACCTGCCGGATGCGAGCGTGCGCGCGGATATCTTCCGCATCCACCTGCAACGCCGCGAGCTCGATCCGGAGACGTTCGACCTGCCGGCCCTGGCTGCGGCCAGCGCCGGTTTCTCCGGTGCGGAGATCGAGCAGGCGGTGGTCAGCGCGCTATACGCCGCGCAGGCGCGTCAACAGGCCGTCGATCAGAGCCTGCTGCTGACCAGCCTGCTGAGCACCTCGCCGTTATCGGTGGTGATGGCCGAAGACCTCGCCGCGCTGCGCGCCTGGGCCCAGGGGCGGACGGTAGCCGCGGACTGAGTCTCAGCCGGGCAGCAGGCCGCGATTGATCCGCGCCGCGAGCTTGCGCACCAGCCAGCGCGGCGCAAGGCGCGGGCCCAGGGCTGCCAGGCGATTGCGCCAGCCGGGGATGATCAGCGAGCGGTTCTTCTCCAGCGCCCGCACGGTATAGAGCGCGACTTCCTCCGCGCTCATCAGCAGCTTGCTGCCGCTCAGATGGCCGATTTCCAGCTGCGCCGAGCGCCAGAACGCGGTGCGGATCGGCCCCGGACAGAGCACCGATACCTTGATTCCGCGGCCGCCGAGTTCCTCGCGCAGGCCTTCGGAGAAATGCAGGACGTACGCCTTGCTCGCGTAGTAGTTGCTCATCCAGGCACCGGGTTGGAAGGCCGCGACCGAAGCGACGTTGAGAATCTGCCCGCCACCGTTCGCCAGCATGTGCTGGCCGAGCGCATGACAGAGACGAGCCAGGGCTAGCACGTTCACTTCGATCAGGGTTTTCTCGCGGCTCCAGTCCTGTTCCAGATAGGCGCCGCCGGAACCGATTCCGGCATTGTTCACCAGTAGGTCGATGCGCCACTCGCTCTGCTCCAGTTCGTGGAGCAGCCCGGACAGCTGGATCGGTTCGGCGAGGTCGCAGGTGCGGAACAGCACGTCGACGCCGAAGCGCTGCGTCAGCTCGCAGGCGATGCTTTCTAGGGCGTCGCGTTGACGCGCCACAAGGATCAGCTTGCGCCCGCGCCGTGCCAGGGCTTCGGCCAGGGCCAGGCCAATGCCGCTGGAGGCGCCGGTGATGAGGGCGTAATGGGGCATCTGAATCTCCACGCAGGAGCCGTTTGGACCGCCGGCTCCCGGGGTTGGTGCGAAACCTGTCAGTTGCCGAGGCCTGCCCAGTACAAGGCGAGCATGGCGAAGCCGCCAAAGGCGAACATCATCAGCAGCGACAGCAGCAGAAGGGCGATGAGCACGCCGGAAATGACTTTCACCGACAGGCTGTTGGCCGGCGGTGGCGGGCCGTAACGGTTGACGCCTTCGCTGCCGGGGACCACCAGCATCAGCAGGGAGAATACGCTGCCGGCCACGGGTATAAGGTTGATCAGCAGTAGCCAGCCGGTCCAGCCGATGTCGTGCAAGCGCTGGACGGCGATCATCACACTGGTGACGGCGACCCCTAGCGACAGCACGATGATGAGCAGCGCGCCAACGATCTCGGAGACATTGCTGCCGAGCGCAGCGACGCCCAGCAGTCCCATGAAACAGAAGATCATCACCAGCGACCAGGCCAGGTAGCGCAGCCGCCCGATGCGGCCGCTGATGCTGAACACCTTGAGTTCGCCGAACTCTGGCTGCGTCTCGCCTACGTCCGCGCGGGGTGGCGCATAAGGCGTGGCCGCGGGTGCCGTGACAGGCTTTTCCACCGGCGCGGCGGCGGGCAGTTCACCGCTCTCGGCGAGCTGCGCCTGGCGCGCGAGGTACTTCTCGATGACGACACCACAGGCGCTGCACTCGATCGCCTTGGCCTGCGGATGGCCGCACTTGGGGCAGATCATGTCGCCGCTGGCGGCGAGCGCGGCAGCATCGCTCACTTCTTCGACTTCGACGAGGCTCAATTGTGAGCCCTGCTCGCGCTCCTTGCGTACCTGCGCGCCCGCGCGCTGCAGGACGCTCAGGTACTTGTCAGCCAGGTCCTCGGTGAGGTCGCGCTTGATGGCCTGGGGCCGACCGCCGAACAGCGCTTCGATGCGTCCGCGATCGCTCTTGAACAGTTGGGCGAGGTTGTCCTTGACGGTTTCCAGCGCCATGTCCGGCATGATCTGGCCATCGAATACGATCTTGTAGCGCGCTTCGGTCATGCGGGGCTTCCTTGTCACAGGCTGGGAACCGGCACAGCGTAATAACCGACTGTCGGCGGCACAAGCAGGCTCGCACGAAGGAAGGCCCGGCAGCGCGATGGCATTCCGGGCCCGTGCGCTGCGTCACACGCGGGTCAGCGCGGCCAGCGTTGTCCGAGCCGAGTGCAGCGCGACAGCGCGTCGCGGTATTCCTGGTCCAGGCGCGCGATCAACTGATCGACGCTGGGCAGGTCCGCGATATCGCCGGCGCCCTGTCCGGCGGACCAGACGGTCTTCCAGGCCTTCGCTTCATCGTTGATCGGCCTGAGCTTCTCGCCGTAGTCGACCGCGCCCTTGTCGTTGAGTCGCTTGAGGTCATAGCCGGCGCGCTCCAGGCTCTGGCGCATGAAGCTCGCCGGCACGCCGGACACCGCCGGGGTGTGGACGATGTCGGCGGCGCGGGCCTCGACGATCATCTGTTTGTAGTCAGCCGCGGCATCGCTCTCTGCAGTGGCGATGAAGCGCGTGCCGAGGTAGGCAAGGTCGGCGCCGAGCAGTTGCGCGGCGAGAATCTCGTGGCCGTGATTGAGGCAGCCGGCGAGCAGCAGTGTCTTGTCGAAGAACTGCCGGATTTCCGCGACCAGGGCAAACGGACTCCAGGTTCCGGCGTGCCCACCGGCGCCGGCGGCCACCGCGATTAGCCCGTCGACACCGGCTTCGGCGGCTTTCTCGGCGTGGCGGCGGGTGGTGACGTCGTGGAACACCAGGCCGCCATAGCTGTGTACCGCATCCACCACGTCCTTCACCGCGCCGAGGCTGGTCACCACGATCGGCACCTTCTTCTCGACGCAGATCGCCAGGTCGGCCTGCAGGCGCGGGTTGGTCGGATGGACGATCAGGTTGACGGCGAAGGGCGCCGGTTCCTGCTGTCCGTCCAGGCCCGCCTTGATCTCTTCCAGCCAGGCGCGGAAGCCCTCGCTGTCGCGCTGGTTGAGCGCGGGAAAGCTGCCGATGATGCCATTGCGGCAGCAGGCGAGGACCAGCGCGGGATTGGACACCAGGAACATCGGCGCAGCCATCAGGGGCAGGCGCAGGCGTTGATCGAGCGAGGCGGGCAGGGACATGGCGCTTTCTCTTGTTATGGGTCAGAAGGGTTTGACCACCACCAGGATCACGATGGCGATCAGGAACAGTACCGGAATTTCATTGAACCAGCGGTAGAAGGTCTCGCTGCGGCCCGGTTCGCCGCGGGCGAAGCGTTTGATCTGCGCGCCACAGACGTGGTGGTAGCCGATCAGCAGGATCACCAGGGTGAGCTTGGCGTGCAGCCAGCCGGCGCCCTTGAGCAGGCCGGGGTTCATCGACAGCAGGCCGATGCCGAACACTAGGGTGGCGATCATCGCCGGCAGCATGATGCCGCGATAGAGTTTGCGCTCCATGATGCAGAAGCGCTCGCGGCTGGCCGCATCCTCGCTGCTGGTGTGATAGACGAACAGCCGGGGCAGGTAGAAGAGCCCGGCGAACCAGCAGACGACGGAGATGATGTGCAGCGCTTTGATCCAGAGATAGAGCATCGGGGTGCTTCCAGGGTAGTAACGGTGCGCAGATAGTAGTTGCAGCGCTTCTGCCCGTCACCACGCCGGTTGGCCGCGGCATGCGCGCGGACGTATCATCGAAAGGCGCTCGTCTTCACGCGGCAAGTGGGGCAGATCGCAGAATAGTTGACCGATTTTCTGGGGTAAGCGGATAATGGCAAGCCCCAATGAAGTTCAGGCAGCGTAACGCCGGGAGATATGCAACATGAGCGTCGAAACCTTCACCCCCACTGCCATGCTGTTTTCGCAGGGCGCTGCGAGCAAGGTGAAGAACCTCATCGATGAGGAAGGCAACCCTCGTCTGAAGCTTCGCGTTTTCGTGACGGGCGGCGGCTGCTCCGGTTTTCAGTACGGTTTCACCTTCGATGAAGACACCGCTGATGACGACACCATCATCGAGCGCGAGGGGGTCAGTCTGGTTGTCGATCCGATGAGCTTCCAGTACCTGGCCGGCGCCGAAGTGGATTATCAGGAAGGCCTGGAAGGGTCGCGCTTCGTCATCAACAACCCGAACGCCGCCACCACCTGCGGCTGTGGCCAATCCTTCTCGATCTGACGCCGCTTTGCCTTGTCGACGCCGTGCACTGCACGGCGTTTTCGTTTCTGCGGTTCAGGCCGGATAGATCGCGCCCAGTATGCGCAGACCGCGCGCCCCGGTGACTTCAGGGCGATTGCCGGGAATCCGCTCCAGGCAGCAATGCGCCAGCCAGGCGAATGCCATGGCTTCGACCCAGTCCGGCGACACCCCATAGGCTTCGGTGCTGGCCACCTTCGTTTCGGGAAGCAGTTGTGCCAGGCGCTGCATGAGTGCCCGGTTGTGGGCACCGCCGCCGCAGACCAGCAGTTCATGCGTATGCGGCTGGGCGGCGCGCAAGGAGTCGACGATGCTCCGGGCCGTCAGTTCGAGCAACGTGCGCTGCACATCGGCGTCCGAGACGGTGGGATGCTGCGCCAGGTGATCTTCCAGCCAGGGCAGGTTGAACAGTTCGCGTCCGGTGCTTTTTGGCCCACGGGTCTGGAAGAACTCACTGGCCAACAACCGCTTGAGCAGTGCGTCGTCCAGGGTGCCGCTGGCGGCCCAGTCGCCGTTGGCATCGAAGGCGTCGCCGCGTTGCCGACCAATCCAGGCATCCATCAACACATTCCCCGGGCCGCAGTCGAAGCCGCTCACCGAGCCGTCCGCCTGCAGCAGGCTCAGGTTGCTGAAGCCGCCGACGTTGAGCACCGCGCGCGGATGTTCGAGGTCGCTGAACAGGCTCTGGTGGAACGCCGGGACGAGTGGCGCGCCCTGGCCTCCGGCGGCGAGGTCACGCCGACGGAAGTCGCCGATCACGGTAATTCCCGTCAGCTCGGCGAGCAGCGCCGGATTGCCGATCTGCACGGTGAAGCCGCGAAGCGGCTCGTGGCGAACGGTCTGTCCATGGCTGCCTATCGCGCGGATGTCGGCAGCATCGAGTTCCTGCTCCGCGAGCAGTCGCTGAATGCCCTGGGCCGCCAGCTCGACCCACCGGTTCTCAGCCAGCGAGGCGCGCGCCAACTCGTCGGCCCCCGACGTACAGAGACCGAGCAGATCGCTGCGAAGGGCGGGCGGCATCGGGATATAGAGGGAGGCGAGCAGCCTGGGCTGGGCGTGCTGCTCGATCAGCGCGATGTCCAGGCCATCGAGGCTGGTGCCGGACATCACGCCGAGGTAAAGCGCCATGGATCAGCGCTTGTTGTTGAGGGCCAGCATGGTGGCTTTTTCCTGCTCCATGCGGGCGATCAATGGCTTGCTCAGCTGCAGGAAGCGCTGTTTCTCGGCGCTGCTGATGGGGTCAGCCATCGCCATTTTGATGCTGAGGGGGTCGACTTGCGCTCCGTCGACCTGGAATTCGTAATGCAGATGGGGGCCGGTGGACAGCCCAGTGGTGCCGATGTAACCGATCACCTGCCCCTGCTTTACGGTAACGCCGTTGCGAATGCCCTTGGCGAATCCCTGCATATGGCCGTAGAGCGTGCGATAACGCTGGTTGTGCTGGATGATCACGGCATTGCCGTAACCGCCCTTGCGTCCGGCGAGGAGTACCTTGCCATCGCCAGCGGCCTTGATCGGGGTTCCGCGCGGCGCGGCGTAGTCGACGCCCTTGTGCGCGCGGATCTTGTTGAGAATCGGGTGTTTGCGGCCCATCGAGAAACGCGAGCTGATGCGCGCGACATCCACCGGAGTGCGGATGAAGGCCTTGCGCATGCTGTTACCGTCGGCGGTGTAGTAGCTGCTGACGCCCTGTTTGTTGGTGTAGCGAATGGCGCTGAACGTCTTGCCCCGGTTGACGAAGCGCGCGGCAAGGATGCTGCCGGTGCCTACGCGTTTGCCGTCGAGCATTTTCTCTTCGTAGATGGCTTCGAATTCGTCGCCTTCGCGCAGATCCTGGCCGAAGTCGATGTCGTAGCCGAAGATGTTTGCCAGGTCCATGGTCAGGTCGTGGGAGAGACCGGCGCGCTTCGCGGACATGAACAGCGAGCTGTCGATCACGCCATGGGCATAGACGCTGCGCACGTCGGGCTTGGCCAGTTCACGCTTGAACACGTAACCACTACCGCTCTTGGCGAGGCTGACGCGCTCCATGTCCGAAAGCTGGGAGTGCAGGCTTTCGAGTTGGCCGTCAGGGGTGAGCTTGAATTCCAACGCCTGGCCGACCCTCAACCGGCCAAGGGCCTTGGCATCCTTGCTGCTGTCGAGCACTTCTTGCAGCATGGCGGCGGACAGGCCGACCTTCGCGAACACGGTGGACAGGGTGTCACCATTGCCTACCGTGACGACCTTGGTGAAAGGGTCGGCAGACGCCTCATTGCTGGCTACAGAGGTTTCGTCAGGCTCGGCCGACTCGGCCTCGGCACTCTGCTCTGAATCCGTCGTTTCGATTTCGGCAAAAGGCGATGCGGCTACTTGCTGCTCGGCGGTGCTTTCCGGCTGCGAGGCGGCATCTTCCTGGGGAAGTTCCTGACTGGGGCTAGTGAGCTCCAGGTCCAGGTTCGTCCTTTTCGCTTCAACCTCGCGAGAAGGGAATACCAGTAGTGCCAGGCTAAGCAATGCGGCTATACCACTGGCAGCCAGGATGTGGCTTTTCGGGTAAAGCTCTGCTTTGGAAACGTTATGCGTCATATGGCGTCTGGTGATTTTGGCTACGAAATAACTGTCTAAAATATAACCAAATTTTCCTTGAGGCAACCCTGAATGCTGTGGTCTTTTGTCCGGCCACCACACTGCCACCAGGGTGAAATTTGTTTTTCGGGGCCGATCTTGTATGGTTGCTCCCCTTCGTCCAACACCTATCGAGTCATGCCATGAAGTCTGTGGAAGAGCAGCTCGCGCAGATCAAGCGCGGCGCGGAAGAGATCCTTGTTGAAGCCGAGCTGATCGAGAAGCTCAAGCTGGGGCGTCCGCTGAGGATCAAAGCCGGTTTCGACCCGACCGCTCCAGATCTGCATCTCGGTCACACCGTGCTTATTAATAAGCTTCGCCAGTTCCAGGAGCTTGGGCACGAGGTGGTCTTCCTTATAGGTGACTTCACTGGAATGATCGGCGACCCTAGTGGCAAGAGCGCCACGCGCTCGCCGTTGACTCGCGAGCAGGTGCTCGACAATGCTGAGACCTACAAGGCGCAGGTGTTCAAGATTCTCGACCCGGCGCGCACTGAGGTGGCTTTCAACTCCACCTGGATGGATCAGCTGAGCCCGGCCGATTTCATCCGTCTGGCATCCCAGTACACCGTGGCGCGAATGCTCGAGCGTGACGACTTCAGCAAGCGTTACTCGACCAACCAGCCCATCGCGATCCATGAATTTCTGTATCCGCTCGTACAGGGCTATGACTCCGTGGCCCTGAAGGCCGACGTCGAGCTCGGCGGTACCGATCAGAAGTTCAATCTGCTCATGGGGCGCGAGCTTCAGCGCGCCTACGGCCAGCCGGCTCAATGCATCCTCACCATGCCGCTGCTCGAAGGGCTGGACGGGGTGAGGAAGATGTCCAAGTCGCTGGGCAACTATGTCGGCATCCAGGAAGCGCCAGGCGTCATGTACAGCAAGCTGGTTTCGATTCCCGATGCGCTCATGTGGCGTTACTTCGAGCTGTTGAGCTTCCGCAGCCTCGAAGAGATCGAAGCGTTCCGCAGCGATATCGCGCGTGGCGCCAATCCGCGCGACATCAAGATCAAGCTGGCCGAAGAAATCGTTGCGCGCTTCCATGGCGAAGAAGCGGCCGCAGGCGCACACCGTGCCGCGGGCAACCGCATGAAGGATGGCGAGCTGCCGGACGATTTGCCGGAAGTCATTCTGTTTTCCAGTGAAGACCTGCCGATCGCCGCTGTCCTTAATAAGGCCGGAATGGTGAAGAACGCCGCGGGTGCCCGTGACTTGCTGGGCGCCGGAAGTGTGAAAGTCGACGGTGAAGTGGTCTCCCGCGACTTCATCTTCAAGCTGGGCGCCAGCCACGTCTGTCAGGCCGGAAAGAAGGCCTTCGCACGCATCACCGTTGAAGTTGAGTGAAACTTCAAAAAAGCGGTTGACGTGAGTTTTTGGCTGTCTATAATGCGCACCACTTCCGGCGTAGTCCTCAAGTAAAACCTCTTGTAAATCAAAGGGTTAAGCGAATAGAGAGGATTGCATCGGTGGCGGATTCGAGTAGAATGCGCCGGGCTAGCGGGGTGGTGGTTTG
>JADHEE010000104.1_pt1 | contig 53682 bp, 42 predicted proteins | sample 8952401 | NCBI WGS metagenome assembly JADHEE01 (sample SAMN16124438, study PRJNA663242) | bioreactor sludge metagenome | isolation source: sludge (ammonium) | place: India:Bengaluru | collected 2019-02-28 | reverse complement strand
TCCACAGCATCCCTTTGTAGCGCAGCAGCTTGTCGGCAAACGACAGCAGCAGGTTCTCCATCACGCGGGAGACCTCGCTGATATCCACCGGGTAATCCAGCTCAACCACAATCGACGAGACGTCATTTTGCTTATCGGCCATGAAGTGGAAGCGCGGCTTCGCGGTGACATTCTCTTCCAGCATAAAGCCGTTGGTGTTGAACAGTTGGGCGAGATCGATATCGCCATGCGTCACGGTGTAAATTGGGGCGCGTGAGTTGATGCGCGTCAGGCGTTCGCGCAGCTTCTCGCTCTCACCCGCCACGTCGGTTTTGGTTAGACCATAGGCCTGATAAACGTAACGCCATCAGGTAGGTGTAACTTCCGCTATACAAAACAGTTGTGAATACAGCCAGTTAATTTTTGCTTCCTTTTAAATTACTGTAAATTAAATAAATTTATAACTTTGCTCGTAAGTTTCAATCAAGTGGTCATACAGAGTGCCATTGCCATGCATTGTCACCAGAAGATTATGTCGTGCGCGAGTGATACCGACATATAGACGTTTAATATCTTCGCTCAGGTCCGTATCATCTCTTTCCTTGGCCGCATCCATAATTACCACTGACTCAAACTCTAGCCCCTTACTGCTTGGTAACGGCATTACGCAGAGGTTGTCAGTTTGCGGCGACCAATGCTTTTTATCCTCGCCTGATACAATCATCTTGAAAGGGATGTTGCGTGCAGCAAGTCGTGGACCGAGCGCGCCTGATATACTAAAAGTTGATGGGCACAGTATAGCGATCTCAGACCATGCTATACCTTGCTGGCGCTGTTCTATGACCCAATTGAGAACATGGGTAATTTCTTCGTCCTGATTATCGAAGCAGGCCAAAGCAGGATAATTGCCAGGCACTCCCCCTGCATCAGGCTGCTGGTATTTAAGAGTGTCGTCAATATGATTATTGAGATAGTTAAACGCAATGCTGCTGGCGAAATGTAAAATTTGTTGTGTATTGCGGTAGTTAGTATTCAGTATCGTCGTTCGGCCCTGAGCCTTGATATCAACGCTCGATAACGTAAAATCGAGCGCTTTCTTTTTTTGATAAATAGATTGTGCATCATCGTAGAGAAAAAGAAGTGCGTTATCTTTGCTATCTGGCATTCGTGCCAGGATCTTCAACCATTCCGGCTTAAAATCATGCCCCTCGTCAATCAAGACGGCACTGTACTGCTCGCTCTGTATTATTCCTTTCTCAAAGGCCTGCGACAGGGCCACTTCCATTAGATCAATAAAATTTTTACCTTGTGGAGGAAGAAGACGATGGTGACGCAATTGTTTATGACACCATAAGTGGAAATGAGTGACTTCTACAGGAACACGTAAAATATGCTGATCAATCAGCGCTTTCAGCTTTTTGGCTAAGGTGATGTTATAGCAAATAACTAGGATAGGTTTATCGTTATCGATATTGTTGGCAAGCTCAATACAGCGGTGAAGCAAAATCAGCGTCTTGCCAGATCCTGCCACACCATGAATAACACGATGTCCTGCCCCCATGCTTCGTGCAAGTTGTTCCTGCTGCCTATCCATAATGGTAATGATATTAGGCGTATGCAGAGTAAAGCTCTTTACATCAACATTAGTAACGGATTTATTAATTCGTACATCGGGATAAAGATGCCACCTGATACGATTGAGCTGCTGCGGCGTAGTCTGGTGAGAAAAGTTGTGTTTGACCAACATTTCCAGCCGTGAAGATATGTTTTCCCGAGACATGAATTCGTTAAGTTCGTCTTTACAAATAACTTGGTCTGGAGGAAGGATTTCATTTAGCTCGCTGGCTGAAAAGTTTTTTTCAAGCTGTGCGCGAGTGATATTTGTAAAATATACACCGTATCCATACGGCATAATAAAATTACCTTGGTGCTGTCCTTCATTCTGGCGAAGTTGGGGATCTTTTTTCAGACTATTTATAGTATCAAATGTGTACTGGCGTACTTGCTCGATGGGATTTTTGAGTGACTCGATGCCATTTTTTGTCTCGTACTGGATATGCGTCTTATTAGCACCTTTTATTTTAGTGACAAACCAGTCTTTAACTTCGATAAACAATATGCCTTTATTAGGGGTGAGAATGACAAAATCAGGGTGGGTATGCTTTTCGCCCATCGATATGTCGTACCAGCAGGTACAATCATCGCTGAGTCCGCCTTCCAGCAACCTTGCCAGTCTTTTTTCTCCTGCCGTGATTTTTTCGCTACAGCTACTAATTGTGGGGATAATAATTGCCATATTACGCCTGTCTATTTGTGGAGCTAATTTGTTTGCATGTCATTAACAACTAAACAAATAATACTCGTGCAACTGATTTTTCCAACCTTAACAGACAGCACTGTAATGAGGAAGCCAAGGATAATTAATTTGTGATTCTGAGTTGCCGCTCCCTTTTGAAACAAAGAGAGCGGCGTAATTATTTACGCAACCCCGCAAAGGCCGCGCGAATCTCATCTTCCGGCAGTTCCAGGCCAATAAAGACCATCACGCTGTGCGGCGCTTCGTCGCCCCACGGGCGATCCCAGTCGGCGCTGTAGAGGCGCTGCACGCCCTGGAACAGCAGGCGGTTGGGTTCGCCGTCGATCCACAGCATCCCTTTGTAGCGCAGCAGCTTATCGGCAAACGACAGCAGCAGGTTCTCCATCACGCGGGAGACTTCGCTGATATCCACCGGGTAATCCAGCTCAACCACAATCGACGAGACGTCATTTTGCTTATCGGCCATGAAGTGGAAGCGCGGCTTCGCGGTGACATTCTCTTCCAGCATAAAGCCGTTGGTGTTGAACAGTTGGGCGAGATCGATATCGCCATGCGTCACGGTGTAAATCGGGGCGCGTGAGTTGATGCGCGTCAGCCGCTCGCGCAGCGTCTCGCTCTCACCCGCTACGTCGGTTTTGGTCAGCAGGATGCGGTCGGCGTAGCCTACCTGCGACTGGGCGATGGTGAACTGGTTCATCTGGTCGTCGGCGTGTACCGCGTCAACCAGGGCAATCACGCCGTCCAGCAGGTAGCGCTGGCAGAGGATCTCGTGGGAGAAGAAGGTCTGAATAATCGGGCCGGGATCGGCCATGCCGGTGCACTCAATCACCAGACGGTCGAAGTCGGTCTCACCGCGGTCGCGGCTGTCGAGCAGGTCGAGCAGGGCGTCTTCGAGTTCATTCGAGCGGGTGCAGCAAATGCAACCGTTGGTCAGGGTTTTGATCTGGGTAGCGCGATCGCCAATCAGCTGGTCATCAACGGAGACTTCTCCGAACTCATTTTCGATAACCGCGATTTTAAAGCCGTGTTGTTCGTTGAGGATGTGGCGCAGCAGGGTGGTTTTGCCCGCGCCAAGAAAGCCGGTGAGCAGGGTAACGGCAATCGGTGTCATGGTCTCTCCTTTAGCAGCAGCGTACGCCGCCTTCTCCTCCTCCGCCGTAGCGCGCTTCCTGACGCTCGCGGAAGAATTCGTTGTAGGTCATGTACGGCTTATCCGGGTGGTTGGTCTTCATATGCTCAACGTAGTTGTCATAGTCCGGAATGCCAATCAGCATTTTCGCCGCCTGACCGAGGTATTTTTTTGCTTCGCCTAAGTTACCAAACATTGTGGGTTCCAGACAGAAAAAGCCCGGCGATGTGAGTCCGCTGGGCTTATGTTTCCCTCATCCCAGCCCTCTCCCAAAGGGAGAGGGCTGGGATTGCGGATTAATGGTGTGAAGAGGTCTTCACGCCGCCTTCCGGCACCGGCACGTACGGGGTTTCTTTATCCGTACGGCCGTCGGCGTTGCGAACGTTCAGCCAGGTTTTGATGCCGTAGAAGATGATGCTGTACACCACCACCAGGAACAGAATGCTCAGACCCGCGTTGGTGTAGTTGTTCACCACGATATGGTTCATGTTGGCAATCTGCTGCGCGGTCAGGTCCGCGCCGCCTGCGGCAATCTTCTCTTTGTACTGGTTAGCCATGAAGAAGAAGCCTTCCAGCTGCGGGTTGGCGCTGAACAGCTTCAGGCCAAGCGCCCAGGTGGTGCAGAGCAGCAGCCACAGCGCAGGAACAACGGTTACCCAGATGTATTTGGTGCGCTTCATCTTCACGAGGACCACGGTACCCAGCACCAGAGCAACGGCTGCGAGCATCTGGTTAGAGATACCGAACAGCGGCCACAGGCTCTTCACGCCGCCGAGCGGGTCGACAACGCCCTGATACAGCAGGTAGCCCCACAGGCCGACGCAGCCCGCAGTACCCAGAATGCCCGCTACCAGAGAGTCGGTTTTCTTCAGGAACGGCACGAAGTTACCGAGCAGGTCCTGCAGCATGAAGCGGCCCGCACGGGTACCGGCGTCCAGCGCGGTCAGGATGAACAGCGCTTCGAACAAAATACCGAAGTGGTACCAGAAGCCCATGTCCGCCCACGGCAGCACCTTGTGGAACACGTGTGCGATACCCACCGCCAGCGTCGGTGCACCACCGGCGCGGTTCAGCACGGACGGTTCGCCGATGTCCTTCGCCGTCTGCATGATCTGCTCTGGCGAAATCACGAAGCCCCAGGAGCTGACGGTCGCCGCCGCGTGTGCGCTCGCGTCCTTCAGCTGCGCCATAATCAGCGCCGCGTTATCACCGCCCATTTCGTGCAGGTTTGGCATGGTGATGCCGAGGCCCGCCGGTGGGGTGTTCATCGCGAAGTAGAGACCCGGTTCGATGATAGACGCGGCAACCAGCGCCATGATCGCCACGAAGGACTCCATCAGCATTGCGCCGTAGCCGATCAGACGCGCGTCTTTCTCGTTCGCCAGCAGCTTAGGCGTGGTACCGGAGGCAATCAGGGCGTGGAAGCCGGAGACCGCACCGCAGGCGATGGTGATGAACAGGAACGGGAACAGGGCGCCTTTCCACAGCGGGCCGGTACCGTCGATGTACTGGGTCACTGCCGGCATTTTCAGATCCGGGTTAATCACCAGGATGCCGATCGCCAGACCGACGATAACGCCGATTTTGAGGAAGGTCGCGAGGTAGTCACGCGGGGCCAGAATCAGCCAGACCGGCAGCAGCGCGGAGATAAACGCATAGCCAATCAGCGCGAAGGTAATGGTGGTGTCCTTGAAGGTCAGCGCCGGGCCCCAGTACGGGTCGTGCGCAATCACGCCGCCGAAGTAGATGGAGGCCACCAGCAGCACGATACCAATCACCGACACTTCGCCCACGCGTCCCGGACGCAGGAAGCGCATGTAGATACCCATGAACAGCGCAATCGGCACGGTTGAGCATACGGTGAAGACACCCCACGGGCTTTCGGCCAGCGCTTTCACCACGATCAGGGCCAGCACCGCGAGGATGATGATCATAATCAGGAAGCAGCCGAACAGGGCGATAGTCCCCGGCACGCGGCCCATCTCTTCTTTGACCATCTCACCCAGAGAGGCCCCGTTACGGCGAGAAGAGATAAACAGCACCATAAAGTCCTGCACCGCACCCGCCAGCACCACGCCGGCCAGCAGCCACAGCGTACCCGGCAGATAGCCCATCTGCGCCGCCAACACCGGGCCAACCAGCGGGCCAGCGCCTGCGATGGCGGCAAAGTGGTGACCAAACAGCACGTAGCGGTTGGTTGGCACGTAGTTCAGGCCGTCATTGTTAATGACCGCCGGGGTGGCACGCGTCGGGTCGAGCTTCATGACCTTCTGCGCGATATAGAGACTGTAGTAGCGGTACGCCACCAGATAGACCGACACCGAGGCCACGACGATCCACAGGGCACTGATGTGCTCGCCGCGGCGCAGGGCGACCACGGCAAGACAACAGGCACCGAGGATCCCGAGCAGCAGCCAGGGAACGTGCTTAAGTAGTTTTTTAATGTCCATAATAAAACCTGGTTTTTTAGATGAAAAAGGATCAGGGTTCGCTGTGAGAGAAAGTGAGTAATGCTGAGGCGATCTTGCCAGAGCCTTACGCGCGTAAAGGACAGTAAATCGGTGAGTGGTTATATGGCGGGATGAGCGGTCAAAGAAGCGGGCGAGTGGTTGAGGCTCGCCAGCAGGGGGTAAAATTGTGTGAAGGGGATCACGCTGTCAGGTGCGAGTCACTCCGCGCTCGCCAGATAGTTTTCTAACGTGCCGACAAATCTCTGCTTAATCCAGTCCGGTTCCAGCACCTGAATATTGGGCAGCCAGTAGAAGAGCAGCGGCAGGATTTGGTTCTCATGGGCGGCATGGCAGCGCAGGGTGATGCCCTGCTTATCTTCCGCCAGAATTTCCTGGCCGGGCAGCAGATCGCGGCGTTTGAAATAGTGCGCAATGTGGGTGGGAATAAATACCTCGACTTCGAACGTCTCTTCGCTAACCCAGGGATCGCGATTTTTTTCCAGCAGTTCGAGGATGTCATTATCCGGCGTGAAGGTTTCGCTGCGAATATCCAGCCACTGCACCAGGCTTAAAGAAAACGATTTCAAACGCTTTTCTTCGGTGGCTTGTAAATACCATATGTTCTTTTTGTTAATTACTTTATAGGGGTTAATCTGTCGCGATTTTCCTTTATACAGGATATGGCAAACCTGCTGGCCCTTAATCGCCTTTTCAAAGCCTGCTAACAGGCTGTGAATATCTTTTGGCCCTGTACGCTCGGCATCGTTGCCGAAGATCATGATATGGTTATCTTCGACCCGCGACTCCAGCTTGTCCCAGAAGTCGCGGCCTGTTGCCGGGAAAAAGTCGTCCACATTCAAAAAGTTAGCAATGACATGATGTAACCCCGGTTCTGCATGGCCCGGGCGGGCATGGATAAGCCGGTACTGCCCGTCTCCGCAGCGCTCCACAATGGGCGAAAGTGCATTAAGATCGCGATAAACCGTGCGCTCAGTAATATTAAATTTATGCATCAATGCCTGGCGGCTCACCACGCCGTGTAAATGAAGCTCCAGCAGAATATCTACCAACCTTTCAGCCGAGCGACTCCTGGTCGGAATTGTCATATTAGCTTTCCTGTTATTTTAGCCAGTGCTGTGAATTATGCCGGTGCGACTGACAAAATATGTCAGTGCAAAATTCGGCATCAAAATTTGTCTTAGGTTATAACGGCCAGGAAGGGGATAAACATTAGTGATTTTTACAACGGAGGGATAAAAGCGCGGTGTGGATCGGATCCGCCGGGGTAATTTCCCCGGCGTGGGGATGAATTAACGTTCGAGTTCGGAATCGGCAAGCGGTGTCGGCAGAGGGACTTCGGTCGGGATGTTGAGCCAGTCAGACTTGCCGTAAAAGACGGCGTTGATCTGCGTTTGATAGAGCAGGTGGGTACGAAAACGCTGGAACAGCTTTTTATCGGGCGCGAAATCCGCCTGCCAGAACTGGTTCAGCGGCCCCTGCCAGGTTAATCCTTCGATGTCGTACAGCGCTTTGCCCATCACCTTGAGCGGCTTGTTATGGATCAGCGCCGATAGCCCTGCGGTGCTGTTAACGGTGATCACCCCGCGGGTGTGGGTCAGCAGGGCGGGCAGGGAGAGATCGTGGATATAAATCACCCGGCCAGGAATGCCGTACTTTTCAGTCAGCGTGTTAATCAGGGTGCCGTAATAGCGGTGACCACGATCCATCGGGTGATGCTTGAACACCAGATGGTGCTCTTTTGACGCATGGCGGGCAAAGGAGCGGATCACGGTTTCGATATAGTCACGCACGTCTTTATACGGGCTGTGGTGGATAATCTGGCTGTCGTTATAGACCTGCAAAATCGCCAGGTAGTATTCGTTATCCAGCGTGCCGGTGATATGGCTCAGCATGTGGCGCTGCTTCCAGCGATACCACAGCTTACGGCGACCGGCGCGGAACCAGCAGCGCATCTCGTACCACGGCGAGAACGACTTGTGGTGGCGATAGCCCCGGTAGCGATGGCGGCCAAACCAGCCTGCCGCGTAGTAGAGCATGGCATGGGAGGCGCGGTTAAAGGCGCTGGGTTTCCACGGCGTCGGGGTTTTCACCTCCGGCAGCGGTTGCTCGCGATAATACTTCGCATCGATGGGCATCGAAGAGAAGGCGTTCACCCCCCCTTTTTCCAGGGTGATGTAGTACGGGCGGAAATAGCCCTCTTCAAACGCGAGGAAATCGATGGATTTGCTGCGCGCCCACTTCTTCGCTTCGATGTGCATCGGGCGGCAATCGCCAAAACAGACGATGGTGTCGAAGGCGTAGGTTTTATGTAGTTCGCGCAGCCAGAAGGCAAAATTCTTCACGGAGCCGGTGTAGTGCAGCGCGGTCTCTTTCGCGGCATACCAGGCGTCTCCGGCATTAAAGCAGACCTGCTTCACTTCGCGGTGGCTGCTCTGCAACCAGCTCGCCAGACGTGAAAAGCAGGGACCCATCGGTCCTTGCAGTAAAAGATACCGACGGCCATTCAGCAGGTGGCGGATAGCTTGCTCTTCCATTGTTTTTCCCAGATCGGTTCCGTTGATGAGACATGTTTGTTAGCGACTTGATGACCGCTTTTCTTTAATAAATCGGGATAACTAGTTTTCTAGCGAAGCGTCTGAGCCAGATAGCTCAGTTTGAGTTGCCAGCGCTGCCAGCGGCTGGCCTTCTGCGAGGATGAGTTTCCCTGTACCGCCAGCTGGCGGATCAGCTGTTCAGGGCTCATCCACAGGCCGCTCTGCCAGTCGATGTAGCGCGGATAGGCGACCAGCGTCAGATAGACCAGCGCGGCCAGCGGCAGGGTGCGCTGACGGCGTTCAGCAGGATGGATATCTTCGGTCAGCCCCCAGCCGCTGTAGAACGGCTGGCCCCAGGTGGTGACCTTCACCCCCTGAACCAGCGCTTCAAACCCGCTGAGGGAGGTCATGGTGTGCAGCTCATCGACATGGGGATAGAGACTGGTCAGGCCGAGATCCAGCACCTGGCTGTCAACGCAGCGTGCCAGACATTCGGCTGAGATAGCCCCGGCCCGGTTGCCCGCCACCACGTCGGGGTGCGGTTTAAACAGGATATGCGCGTCCGGCCGGGCGGTGCGCACCGCCCACAGCAGCTGCTCGTTGCTGCGGATCACCGGGCTGCCGGTCAGGATCGAGGCATCGCCATCCACCTGGCCCACCACCAGCACCAGCGCACGCCCGTCGCCTGGCGGCGTGAAGGGCTGCACCGTACCAACGTTATATTTGCTGACCCCATGCTGGCGGAGCAGATCCACCAGCGCGGCACCGCGTTCCAGCTCCTGCTCGCTGAGCGGCTGGTGATTAAGCAATTGTTCCAGCCCGCTCGGACGGCGGCTGTCAAAATAGATCCCCACCGGGTCGATGGAGAGCGAGGAAGGACGGCACAGATTCGAACCCAGCCCGCGGGAGCGGATAAAACCATCTTCCACGCGGATCGGGTTCGCCAGTTCAGGGTAGCGGCTGCCCCAGACCAGCACCTGCTCGTCGTCTGCCAACTGGGCAGGCGGGGTGCGCACAAAGTGCAGCTCCGTGGCCAGCGGCTGGCAGAAGGCGCGCATAAAGGCGCGTTTCCACAGCGAGAAGCCCACCATATAGAGACGGCGATAGCGCGGGGCGGGGGTCAACTGACCCGCAATAATCTGCAGCACCTGCTCCACTTCGCAGCGCTGGCCCAGAACCGGGTCCAGATAGCGGGGATAGAGGATCAGCGCCGCTGCCACCAGCTGCGGCAGGCTCACCTGCGCCTGGCGGCGTTCACAGGTTTTGCTGTCGTGGGTCAGCCCCCAGCCAGCGTAAAACGGCATGCCGAAGCAGTGGACCGCTTTGCCCAGCAGCAGGGCTTCAAACCCCATCTGCGAGGAGACGGTATAGACCGCCTCCACTTCATTCAGCAGGGCGTGGGGATGGCAGTGATCGGTGACCCGCTCCACGTCGTCCAGCTGCATCTGCGCCAGCACGCCGCGCTTCTTGCCCAACCGGGTGTCCGGGTGGGTGCGCAGCAGCAGGCGGGCGCCAGGGTGGTTACGCCGCGCCGCCGCGACCATCGCCTCAAAATCCTCAGTGGCTGCGAGCGCGCCGGGAATGGAGAGATCTCCCGCCACCTGGTCAATCAGCAGCACCTTAGGGCGAGGATCGTTGTGCAGGCGGGCTGCCAGCGCATCGGGTAACCCGCTGTCTGCGGCGTAACAGTTGTACTTGGTGATGCCCAGGCGCAGCAGTTCGCGGGTCAGCGCTTCCGCCCGCGCCACCATTCTGGCATCGCAGGGCGTAGCGATCAGCTGCTCAAGGCGGCTGGGCTGGCGAGCGTCATAGTAAATTCCCACAGGATCGGCGATCAGGGAGACGGCCTTGCCCCCTCTGGCGGGGTGGCCAATATACCCGATAAAGCCATCTTCCAGCTGCCAGTACGGCAGCCCACGTTCATGGGCTTTCTGTTTGATCTGTCGGGTATTGGCTTTCTGGCCCCAGCCGACCAGGACATCGTCCTGCGCCAGCTGCATGCTGGCCTTGAAGGCGTGTAACGGGCGACCAAGCATCGGCTCGATCTGTGCTTTTCGGGCCAGGATCCCGGCTGAACCTGTGTAAAATTTCATTCGCGCTCTGTGCATCAGAAAACGCCCCGCTTCACTGCGGGGCGTGGGACTCAGAAGTACTCTGCGTCAGGGAAGGATTTGGCAACGCTGTCTTTGGCAGAGGTGAGGATTTCGGTATCGATGGTAGGCCAGGTAATGCCGATGGTCTCATCGTTCCAGCGGATACCGCGGTCGCTCTCTGGCGCATAGTAGTTGGTGGTTTTGTACAGGAATTCTGCGGTGTCGCTCAGGGTCATAAAGCCGTGGGCGAAACCTTCCGGGATCCACAGCTGGCGCTTGTTTTCGCCAGACAGGTGCACGCCCACCCACTGACCAAAGGTCGGGGAGCTTTTACGGATATCCACCGCCACATCGAACACTTCACCGGCCACGCAACGCACCAGTTTGCCCTGTGCATGCGGTGCCAGCTGGTAGTGCAGGCCACGTAATACGCCCTTAGAGGACTTGGAGTGGTTGTCCTGGACGAAGTTTACGCTGCGGCCAATAGCCGCTTCGAACTGCTGGTGGTTGAAGCTTTCGAAGAAGAAACCACGGTCATCGCCAAACACTTTTGGCTCAAAGATGAAGACGTCGGGAATGGCGGTCTGAATTACGTTCATGATTACGGCCTGATTCATAAATGGGGCTTAACGCCCCAGGAGTTAATGATGACTACTTGAGCATTTTCAGCAGATATTGCCCGTAAGCATTCTTCGCCAGCGGCGCGGCTAATTTGCGCACCTGGTCGGCATCGATAAACTTCAGACGGTAGGCAATCTCTTCAGGACAGGCCACTTTCAGCCCCTGACGGGTTTCGATGGTCTGGATGAAGTTGCTGGCCTCAATCAGGCTCTCATGGGTGCCGGTATCAAGCCAGGCATAACCACGGCCCATCATGGCGACGGACAGATCGCCTTGCTCAAGGTAGATACGGTTCACGTCGGTGATTTCCAGCTCGCCGCGCGGCGACGGCTTCAGGCTTTTGGCAATCTCAACCACGCGGTTGTCATAGAAGTAGAGGCCGGTTACCGCATAGTTGCTCTTCGGTTCCAGTGGCTTCTCTTCCAGAGAGATTGCGGTGCCTTCATGGTCAAACTCCACCACGCCATAACGCTCAGGATCGTGTACATGATAGGCAAAGACGGTGGCGCCCGCAGGTTTGGCTGCGGCGGCTTCCAGTTGTTTCTGCAGATCGTGGCCGTAGAAGATGTTATCGCCCAGCACCAGCGCACAATCGTCGCCGCCGATAAACTCTTCGCCGAGGATAAAGGCCTGGGCCAGACCGTCCGGGCTTGGCTGCACTTTATACTGCAGATTCAGGCCCCACTGGCTGCCGTCACCCAGCAGTTGCTCGAAGCGCGGCGTATCCTGCGGGGTGCTGATGATCAGGATATCGCGGATACCAGCCAGCATCAGGGTGCTCAGCGGGTAGTAGATCATCGGTTTGTCGTAGATTGGCAGCAGCTGTTTGCTCACCGCCATGGTGACCGGATAGAGACGAGTCCCTGACCCACCGGCCAGAATAATACCTTTACGCTTGTTCATAATCCTTCAATTCTTCTGTTTTGCTGTAGAGGGGCGCAACGCCCTCACTACCATCTGTTTGATTGCTGTAAAGGGAAGCTAAAAAAGCCGCTCCCTGACAAAGGTCCGTGTCGCTAAAACAAGGCACGCATAGCATACCTTGATGTGTTTACTTTCCAAGAATTTCAGCCAGCATGCGATCAACGCCGATCGTCCAGTCCGGCAGCGTCATCCCGAAGGTGCGCTGGAACTTGCTGGTATCGAGGCGTGAGTTATGTGGACGCTTAGCCGGTGTCGGGAAGGCGCTGGTCGGAACCGCATTCACCTGAGTGACAGCCAGCTCAACGCCCGCCGCGCGAGCGGTCGCGAATACCCGCTGGGCATAGTCGAACCAGGTGGTGGTGCCTGAGGCGATCAGGTGATAAAGCCCGGCAACGTCGGGTTTATCCTGCGCGATACGGATCGCATGGGCTGTGCAGTCGGCCAGCAGCTCTGCGCCGGTCGGTGCACCAAACTGATCGTTGATGACCGACATTTCGCTACGCTCTTTACCAAAACGCAGCATGGTTTTGGCGAAGTTGGCGCCACGGGCAGCATAGACCCAGCTGGTGCGGAAGATCAGATGACGGGAGCAGAGCGCGGCAGCCTGTTCGCCCGCGAGCTTGGTTTCGCCGTAGACGTTCAGCGGCGCGGTCTGGTCTGTCTCTACCCAGGGTTTTTCACCGCTGCCGTTGAAGACGTAGTCGGTGGAGTAGTGCACCAGCCAGGCGCCCAGCGCCTCGGCTTCTTTGGCGATGGCGGCAACGCTGGTGGCGTTGAGCAGCTCGGCGAAGTCGCGTTCGCTCTCGGCTTTATCCACCGCGGTATGCGCGGCGGCGTTGACGATCACGTCCGGCTTTAGCAGACGCACGGTCTCGGCCACGCCTTCCGGGTTGCTGAAGTCACCGCAGTAATCGGTAGAGTCAAAATCCACCGCCGTGATACGACCCAGCGGCAGCAGCGCGCGCTGCAGTTCCCAGCCTACCTGGCCATTTTTGCCGAACAGCAGAATATGCATCAGTTACGCTCCTGATAGTTCTTCGCGATCCAGTCCTGATAGCTGCCGCTTTTCACGTTGTTGACCCACTGCTGGTTATCCAGATACCACTGCACGGTTTTACGGATGCCGGACTCGAAGGTCTCCTGCGGCTGCCAGTTCAGCTCGTGGCTCATTTTGCTGGCATCGATGGCGTAGCGGCGGTCGTGGCCCGGGCGGTCAGTCACGTAGGTGATCTGGTCGCGGTAAGAACCGGTTTTCGGCACCATCTCGTCGAGCAGGTCGCAGATGGTGTGTACCACGTCCAGGTTCTGCTTCTCGTTGTGGCCGCCGATGTTGTAGGTCTCGCCCACCACGCCGGTGGTCACTACGGTGTAGAGCGCACGGGCATGATCTTCAACGTAGAGCCAGTCGCGGATCTGATCGCCTTTGCCGTAAATCGGCAGCGCTTTGCCATCCAGCGCATTGAGGATCACCAGCGGGATCAGCTTCTCAGGGAAGTGATACGGGCCGTAGTTGTTAGAGCAGTTGGTGACGATGGTCGGCAGGCCATAGGTACGACGCCATGCGCGCACCAGGTGATCGCTGGAGGCTTTTGACGCGGAGTACGGGCTGCTTGGCGCGTACGGGGTGGTTTCGGTAAACAGCGGTAACGCTGTACCTGCGCTCACTTCATCCGGGTGTGGCAGATCGCCATACACTTCGTCGGTGGAGATGTGATGGAAACGGAACGCCTGCTTGCGGGCTTCATCCAGCTCGCTCCAGTATGCGCGGGCCGCTTCGAGCAGCGTATAGGTGCCGACGATATTGGTTTCGATAAAATCGGCCGGGCCGGTAATGGAGCGATCCACGTGGCTTTCAGCGGCCAGATGCATCACCGCATCCGGCTGGTGGGTGGCGAAGACCCGATCCAGTTCCGCGCGATTACAGATATCCACCTGCTCAAAGGCGTAGCGGTCACTTGCGGCTACGTCAGCCAGCGATTCGAGGTTGCCCGCATAGGTGAGCTTATCAAGGTTGATCACCGCATCCTGGGTATCACGGATGATATGGCGAACAACAGCAGAACCGATAAAACCGGCTCCACCGGTTACAAGGATTTTCATAAGCGTTTTTACTTTTTCTATTGGATGAAATGTTCACCAGAACACAGCCTCTGCTATCCGTTCAGGCCGTGTTTTAGCGGCAGGCACATGGGGAAACAAGGCCTGATGCAGGTTGGGAATACGGTATTCCCGTGCTGTTCTGTTTTAACTCATTAACGAGTACGTGTATTCCTTCGCATTATTCGCCAGCGTTTGACGTTTTTGCCCGGAATTTACCAGCAGCGATAAAGTGTCGATCCATTTTTGCGGATCGTTGTTCAGCAGCACGCCATTGATATTTTGCTCGATAAAGTCGCTGTACGGGGCGCAATTACTGTAGACCCCCACCGCGCCCATGCGCACGAAATCATAAAATTTTACCGGCCCGCGCGCCATATTAAATTCTGATTCCAGTAACGGGGCCAGGCCAATATCAACCCGGTGATGTTGCGTGTAGTCCAGATAGTTCTGCCAGCTCATCGGGTGTAATACCGTCACGCGCGGCAGGTCGCGGTACAGTTTATAGATTTCGTGCTCGCCAAAAATTTCGAAACTGGCCTGCGGGCACTGGTTCAACACGCCTTCGACCACTTCCCGCAGCCAGTACTTTTCTGCCTGGTGCGAGCTGGAGCCGTGATAGGCAATCTTGACCGGTCGGGTTACGGCCAGCAGCCGCGGTGTCGGCTGGGCGGGCACCACATCAGGGTTAAGGTGCGCATATTTATTGGCCAGATAGGGCGTCGAGACCCAGATGGTATCGCAATGGGTGGTGATCCAGCGGTGCTGGGCCGCAGAACGTCGGATGATTTTCGTCCGGTAGGCTTTGGGTAACGCCGTTAAGGCTGACGGATCGAACAGATCGTCATCCATAAAATAGACCACCTGGGAGAGGTCATCCATGTTGCGCGCAATTTCGCGTTGCCACTGCGAGGAGATAAAACGAATGACCACGATGGCGGCCCCTTTATCCACTTCGATAGCCGACGTGGTTAAGGTATCCACCAGCTGACAGACAGCGCCGGGAAAACGGCTTCTTATCGCCGCTTCAAAATAGGCCAGCGTCGGTGAGTTCCCCTCATGCAGGATCAGCAATGAACGGCACTCGGGCCAGCTGTCAGGCTGCGTCTCGCTGCTTTGCTTATTCAACTTCAGATACGGTTTAAAGAGTGCCTTTCTGATCAGTTCGTCCATGGCAGCACCACATTAGGAGTATGACTTAACGAGAAATCGGGACGGTCATAGCTCAGGTTGGGATTGTATGCGGGATCGTGCTGGAGCCGCTGCGCCCAGCGTTTTTTCATGTAGCGCAGTTCTCCCTGGGAACGCGCCAGCTGTTCTGGCGTGACATCTTTGCCGCGGGAGACCGACTCATGATGGTACAGCTCGGCAAAGGGGGTCCAGACGATCCGCCAGCCTGCCTCACCCACCCGCAGACAATAATCCACGTCGTTGAAGGCGACCGGCAGATTGACCTCATCTAAGCCGTTCAGAGATAAAAAGAGCTGGCGAGGAGTAAGCAGGCAGGCCGCCGTCACGGCCGACAGCTCCTGGGCGCTCACCGCCCTGCGCTGGTAGCCGGGTTCATCGGCGGCCAGCCCACTGTGAAAGTGATCGGCGCACCCACCCGGCCCGACGGCGTCGCCCGCATGCTGCACCCGGCCATCGCCATAAAAGAGCCTCGCCCCGACAATTCCCACGCCCGGACGCAGCAGGTGAGAGACCATCTCATCCAGCCACAGGGGGTTGATCACCTCGGTGTCGTTATTCAGCAGGCAGATAAGCTCGCCCGTGGCCTCGCGCACCCCGGCATTGTTGATGGCGGAGTAGTTGAACGGATGATCCCAGGCGATAACCCGGACCCCGTAATCACGGGTAATACGGGCAAAATAAGCCAGTGTCTCAGGATCGTCGCTCTGGTTATCCATCACCATGATTTCGATATTCGGATAACGGGTGTGCTGCACCAGGCTTTCAATGCACGGCCTGAGATGCGCCAGACCATTGCGGGTGGGAATAATCACCGACACCCGTGGCAGCTCTGCCGGAAGCGGCCAGCGCCAGCGGCAGATCCCGTGTGGGGCAGACTCCAGCGTTACCCCGACGGGCAGGTCCTGCAGCAGGCTTGCCAGCGTTTCGTAGCCATCCTGCTGCGGGAGCGTGTCCGGGACATGCATCAGCAGGGCAGGGATGTGGGCGATATCCTGCGGTGTAAGCTGGTGGGCCAGCTGCAACCATCCGCGGTAACTGTCTGCCCCATCCTGCGGGATAGCGGCGGTGCCCTGTTCCCGCCAGAGGCCGCACCAGCCGATATAGTTCTGACTGTGCAGCAGCGTTTCGTTCCAGTCTGGCTTGAAGGCTGGCGAGTGGCGCTTGCCTTTCTCATCCAGCAGATCGTGATCGCCATAGATCCATTTTGCATCCGGGGTCTGGCGCAGCTGGTGTGCCAGCCACACTAACGCAGCCGGGGCGAGTTCAGCGCCCACGGGAATGGCCCATTGCCATTCACCCGCAGGCCTGCCTGCGGCAGGGGGCTGTTCCAGCACGGTGATATGGGTTGTCGGATAACAGAGCGCCGCGATACTGGCCAGCGTGCGCTGGCGTGCCGCCTCATCGCCGCCGTTCACCAGATGCAGACAGACGCGGGGCAGATTGCCCCAGCGGGTCAGCAGACGATCAATCAACCTGCGCTCACCGGGCTGGACGATGTCAAAATTCGCCAGCCAGTGTTCGTAGGCGTGCAGCGGCCTGTCGTCGCGGATCTTGCCCACCAGGTCGTAAGCCTGCTGTAAATCGGTAAACCACAGATGCCATGACAGCCCCAGACGTTTGCGCTTTTGCGCATTCAGACGCTGATAAAAAGGCCACACCCGGCGTAAACGACGCCAGAGGCTCTTGCCCGCAGACACCTGCGCAAAGCGGGTAATGTTCAGCTCACACTCTGCCCCTTCACTACTGGCGAGCAGCCCCACCTGGCAGGCACCCACCGGCAGCCAGACCAGCTCCTGCAGGGTGCCGCGACGGGTAATGGGGAGAACCTGTTCATGCCAGGTCCCTTCGCTGCACTGCCAGCGCAGGCGGGTTTCACCCCGCGGCTGGCGGGCACGCAGGGTGCCCTGGATCAGGAACCAGCCCGCACGGGTTAAAGAGGTGTCTGGCAGCAGCGCCAGAGGGTGCCAGTGATAATCGCTATGCATTAGAGGATTCACTACCCGGAAGTGGGGAAGGCCACTTCTGACTCCTGTCGAATAAGGGGAAAATGTCTTTTAGCCGATTAACTTTTTAACGCGGGTCGCCAACCAGGAGTCGCTCTTCTGGGGACTCTCTTCTTCTGGCAAGGCATCCAGCTGCGCCTGCAACGCTGCCATTTCTGCTTTGACTTTCGGGGCCAGCGCGGCCGCCAGAAGGCAGGTTTCGTCATTGCGATCGTGCGCTTTGAAATAGGCTTTGTGTTTTACGCGGTTTGCCGAGGCTGCACTGCCGCGCAAGTGTTTACCGAGTAAGAACTCTTCCAGCGATTTAACCGCGTAATGGTTGACCCGTACTCCGTTCCAGACCACTTCTGCACTGACACCAGGGCCATGTTTAGGGTGTAAAACAAGGTCGTTGCCCAGCGCATCGATATAGCGGCCATAGCGCAGGTTGGCATGATGTGGATTATGAAAATGGTTCACGCGCTCGGGCTTCACCACGCTTTTGAAGTTGTGGTGAACATTAAATTTTATAGGTGCATGGCGAGTGAAACGTTCGGTGACCAGACCATCCTCGGCAAAGAGTTCGCCACTGGAGCCAAAAATGGCCCAGTTAAGGGCAATGGCGCTGACGCTTTCATCAGTAAACTGTGAGGCGAAGAAATCTACGACATTTAAATCGGGCGATAAGGGCAATAAAAATTCATCGGCATCGATAAAGGCAAGCAGATCAATATCACGGGAACAGCTACGTAAAATACGTTCGTAGGCCGGGAGCTGCGGTTTTTGATTTACTAAATCCGGTTGATCGATAACCGTCACAATCCCCAGGCGCGCCAGGGAAGAGAGCAACTCGTGGCTTCCGTCACGACTGCCATTATCTGCAATTACAAATCCCTTCACGCCTAACACCCGGTGATACGCTATCCACTCAAGCAGGCCTGCAAATTCATCTTTAACGATGGCGGCAATATAGAGGTTCACATTTTTATCCAACCGATTATCGGAATGCTGTGCCAGCTACCAGCGAAACGCTGGTAGCTGGCGCAAAGGAAAACTTATCAGGCAGGGGAGAAGTTCAACTCCGTTAGCCATGTAATCAAGCCATCAGACTCCAGCCCGATGGAGATTTGAGACGAAAAAGGCACATTAACACTGAAGCCGCAGCTTAAGCGGGGATGATTATCCGCGGGTTCTTGCAGGATGGCAGCTATTACATCAGGGCGTTTGACATTGAACGGATAGCTATAGGTAGCGTAATCGTTCTTGATGGCAAGATGTGGAGAGCGTTCGCCCTCTGCCAGTAACCAGCCGCGAACTTCAATGCGGCCATGGTTCAGCGTTAAAGGCCCATGCTTGGACGTTTTATCAACGTTCCAGCGCAACTTCGCATTGGAGGTAATCAATGGTGTTGCAGAAAGCGTGTAACGGTTTGTCATTCGGTTTAAACACTCAAGTTATTATTAGTATTAGGTTGGATGAACTACTTACACAGTAAGCGACCAAATTATAGAAAACTTTAGTAATTCATAAGGCCGGATTAACGCTCCGTTACTCGCTTAATCATACGGAACAGCAGTCTGTGCTCCACTGGGCAAGGAAATGAATGCAACCCAGAGGTTGTAGGGACAGTGCATTTTTGAAATCTAACTATAGATCAGTCAGATCCAAAAAGATCCCTTGTGTAGACTTTATCCGCTACGTCACTTAACTCGCTCGCCATCCTGTTGCAAAGTATTACATCGCTAGTGGCTTTAAATTCTTCTAATTCGCGAATGACGCGGGAGTTAAAGAAACTCTCTGCTTTGATGGTGGGTTCAAAGACCACCACCTCGATCCCCTTCGCCTTAATGCGCTTCATGATCCCCTGAATGGCGGATGAGCGGAAGTTATCGGAACCCGCTTTCATGACCAGACGGTGGATCCCAACAACCTTAGGCTTGCGGGCGATCACGCTGTCGGCAATAAAATCCTTACGGGTCGTATTAGCATCGACAATTGCGCGAATCAGGTTGTTCGGCACTTCCTGATAGTTCGCCAGCAGCTGTTTGGTATCTTTCGGCAGGCAATAGCCGCCATAGCCAAACGAAGGGTTGTTGTAGTGCGTACCAATACGCGGATCCAGACCGATACCTTCGATAATCTGACGGCTGTCCAACCCATGAGACTGAGCATAGGTGTCCAGCTCGTTGAAATACGCAACACGCATAGCGAGATAGGTATTAGCAAACAGCTTTATGGCTTCGGCTTCGGTACTGCCGGTTAACAGCACCTGTACATCCTGTTTAATGGCACCTTCTTTCAGCAGATCGGCAAAACGCTGCGCCCGCTCGCTGCACTCACCCACGACGATACGTGACGGATGAAGATTGTCATACAGCGCACGGCCTTCACGCAGGAACTCGGGAGAGAAAATCAGATTATCCGTACCAAACTCCTGACGCATGCGCTCGGTAAAGCCCACCGGAATGGTGGACTTAATGACCATAACGGCATGCGGATTAATACTCATCACATCGCGGATAACGGCTTCGACGGTATTCGTGTTGAAGTAATTGGTCTCAGGATCGTAATCAGTCGGGGTAGCGATAATGACAAATTCTGCACTTTCATAGGCTTCGAATTTATCCAGCGTGGCCCGCAGATTAAGTGGCTTGTTGGCTAAGTAATCTTCAAGCTCTTTATCAGCAATAGGGGAAAGACGCTGGTTAATCTGCTCGACTTTTTCAGCTACGACGTCAAGGGCAATAACCTGATGATGCTGAGCCAGAAGAACGGCATTCGAAAGACCAACATAGCCGGTTCCGGCGATAGTAATATTCATTGCATACCGTTATTAAAATAGGTGATTTTTTTTAAAATTACTATGTAATTACTTGTTTTATCTGGATTTTAATAAATTTTTATAATTATAAACTTGGTCTTAATTACCAAATTTTAAGTATGAGGACGTTATTGTTGATAGTATAGGTACTTATGTATACCCCTATGTTTAATTAAATCTATCTATAAAATATTCTATGTCTGACTTATATTTTTCATTGGTTTTTTGCTCATCGAGAAATTCCCAAAATAAACTATAAATATTGTCATATCTTATTTTTGTTTCGTTTTTAACTTCTAGGTATGCATTGCATATATGTTCATTCTCTAACAATTTATTTATTAACGAATTTATGTCGATATTTTTGGGGAAATATGATGATGAATCTATGCTGTTTTTAGAATCTATAGCTGTTGAAAATTCTTTCAAAAAAGGTAGTAAAGATTCAGTAAATGCCGAATTATCAGTTACGTTAGGATGATCACCTCTATTACGTGAATATTTCCATATGAACTCAGGTATTGTTCTATTAAAGAAATGGAGTATAGCAGCATGCGTATTGCTTGGATTATCACTAATAGAAAGGCTGTCGTATTTCTTAGATTTTAAATGAGGCTGCCCACTTGCTGTTCTATAAGAAAAAGGAAAGTTATCAATAGTTATTGGATGGTGAGGGAGTGATGAGGAAAAGAAATGCGGCCTAATAACACTTTTTATATGACCATTTGTGCTCTTTTCAAATTTTTTGATACGTTGAGTAATTGCAGTGTTGATCCAGTCGCCATGATTAGTCGGGATGCTAAATATCCAGTTAAGAGCAATAGCATGAACATCTTTTTTCCTGTGCCAATCAAAAAAGTCATGAAGTGAAGAAAATATAGAATCATTAAATACGAGGTATTCATCAAGGTCAACAAAAAGGCTCCACTCATAATCAAGGATTTCTTTGTTAATGGTTAACGCATGCGTATAAGCTTTATTTTGTGCACTGCACCCTGCATTTACCTGATTCTCAATGTATCGAATTTCTTCAGCATTGTGGAGAGCTTTTAATAATTTATCTGAACCATCATCATTTCCATTAGAGTAGATGAAAATGGCGTCTGCTCCTAGATGTTTATAATATGCAATCCATTCCAGTAAATACACCCCTTCATTTTTGGCAGTTGCTACGACGCAGAATTTATTTTTAGGCTTAATTTGTTTTCTAATATAGCAATTCAAATGCATCCACTTATTTTTCGAAAGTGAAAATAAGTTTTTTCGATCAGCAATAAAATCCATTTCATTGCTTATAAAATACTTGCGCACTCCTTTGTTTGTTATTTGATTAACGGACTCAATGAAAAAAATGTCATTGGAAATTCCTGCAAGGATTTCGAGTTCATTCATATTCGCTAGATAATGCTGCGATAACAGGTCGAGATCACAAGTTGTCATTAGCTCTAAAATTTTCTCTAAAAGAGATTTTTTATCTTGAATGTTAGAAGCTATAACATTTTTAAAAAAATCACAGTTATTATCTATATTGAAATATACATCTTTAATGATTGTGATTTCATCAAGAAAATTATCACTTTCTTTAGCTATTTCGATGAGGTCAAAAGTTTCCCAACCAAGAGCTTTTATTCTATCAGCAATGATGACTTTTTCTTTACTGTCGCCTAATGGAGGCACGCTATATATAAGTCTATTTGATCGGCTTGTTAAATAACATTGATTGTTAGGCAACAAACTAACCTTGACAAAATCGATAAATGTATTCCCGGTATGAAGAAAGCCTTTGCCAGAAGTTTTGTCTATTACAAGTCGGACATTCCCTTCGAGTTCTTTTTGGGAGATAAGTTCATTATTATTATAAAGCAGGAAGGAGTTTTCATCTTTCCTGCCCAAAATATATATATCCATATTTATACTCATAAAAAAATATTAATGCCTGATATTTTAAATTATGTAATGCTTACGCATTTTTTATTTTAAAATTGCAAAAAAATTAGATTATTTAGCAAAGCTAAAATTAATAGAGCCGGAAGCAATAATGTAATTGCTTCCGTGATAGATTGTTAATGAGCTAATTTCAGTTTCGACATTAATATCACATAATAGAGTGAAGCCACATAACTCATCATTACACAAATCAATCTTGTTCAAAACATCTGGACGAGGTTTGAATTTTATATTTTTTACCTCAATCTCAATGCATTCATTAATTAACACTCTGAAGCAATTAGGTTTTTCCCCTCCTTCACTTAATGCCCAGCCATTAATTTCAATGAGGTTTTTATTATGATTTTGAATTGAGTCGATATTTCCAATATGATGATTGTTTGGGGTGTAATACAGAGAAGGATACCGGGTAAAGTTAGAGTCTTTAATATCATATTTATTTCGTAGATTTTCTTGATGGTATTCCATCAAATGTATCCATGATTTATTTATTGGAGAGTATTCGGCATTAATATCATGAGCATAAAAATATGATAAATCTAAATTCGCACTTGATGAAGCTCTACCCTTTTTCATTTTTTTAGAAACATACTCAGACTTGGATTTAATCATGTAATGATTAATTTTTATATTTTCCCAAGTAACAGATTCACTCATTCCCGATAATGGACTAATATGTTCTTGTCCAATAGTGTTTATATATTTATGAGAGCTTTTTATTCTAAACTCATGCGGCGTGTTGCCCGTTGAAACAAAAGCATCTAGTTTTAATAGTGACTTGTAATGTCTATTAATATTACTGTCTTTTTTAAATCTGAATTCGAAATTATCCAGGACGCTATGCTCAGGATTCATAATTATGTTTGATGAGCCGTACGTCGCCCAGTTTATTGTGATTCCACCTATTTCGGTATCATTTTTAATTATTTTCTCTAATGCAGCCTGTATAGATTTTAAGTCTTCATTTAAAGTGATAAATTCGTCTGCATCAATAAATAATGCCCATTCGACTCCATCATTCTTTGCTAACTCAGCCATTTTTTCATATGCTGGAAGTTGTGGTTTTATACCGGGTAATGTAGGCCATGATAAACGCGTTATTAACCCATCATGATGTAACGAGTTGAGAAGTTCTGAGGTTCCATCAGAGCTGATATTATCTGCTATGTAAAAATCAGTTATGCCAATCATTCTATGATGCGATAACCATTCTAATATATATGGTTTTTCATTTTTAAATATTGCACAGATTGCAACTCTAACACTATTTTCTGATGTTATAGGACTCATAAATATCTAGCCTCGAATTTTTTATTCTTTATATAAATTAAAAGAGCTAGAAGGAAAAATCTTCTCTGTCTTTTGTTAAATTAATACTATAGAAGGGGTCCTGATTTAAATAATCCCCCCATTTGGTCTGCATAAAATTAACTTCTTGAGCGAAGCGAGCAATTTTCTCTGGAGAATCTTCTGCCCCGCGGCTTATTGACTCATAATGATATAATTCTGCATATGGAGTCCATAGGTTACGATAACCAGCCTCACGTACCTTAAGGCAAAAATCCACATCGTTAAACGCAACCTTGAGATTTTCTTCATCAAGGCCAGCAACTAAGTCAAAGATCTCTTTACGAATTAGCAAACAAGCTGCAGTAACTGCGGAGAGTGATTGAGTAAGCACAAGTCGACTAAAATAACCGGGATGATGACGAGGGAAGTGTTTATGTGAATGCCCACCGACACCACCAATTCCAAGAATAACGCCGCCATGCTGTACAGTATCATTGCTGTAATAGAGCTTCGCACCAACACAACCAATTTCAGGTCGCAGGCATTGACTCACCATTTCAGTTAACCAATCAGGATTAATCACTTCAACATCATTATTGACAAGGCCAATAACAGTGCCTTTGGCATGACGCGCACCAAAGTTGTTAATTGCTGAGTAATTAAACGGGAAGTCATACGCGAGCACTTTAACGCGTCGATCTTCTTGCTGGATCTGGGCGAAAAACTCCAACGTGTCGGCTTCTACGCTGCCATTATCCAGGATCAGGATCTCGTAGTTGGTATAGGTGCTTTTCTCAAGAATACTGCGAACAGCGGTTTCGGTCAGTGAACGTCGATCGCGGGTAGGGATCAGCAAGCTAACCAGTGGGGCGGGTTCCGGTATCGGATAACGTACCCGGTAAGTATTTGGCACCAATCCCGCATCAACTTCTACGCCCGGTTGCTGGGCTGCAAAATAGTCACGCAATGCTTTGATTCCCGCATCGGTAGTATAGCTTTTTTCGCCAGATGCCAGCGCAGTGGAGCCTTCGATGGTACGCCAGTGGTAGAGCACGCGAGGAATATGCACAATTTGCTCAGCTTGCACATGAGGCAAGCAGCGCAGCAGCAAATCTTGATCCTGGCTACCTTCTACACCCAGACGGAATCCACCGATTTGTTGAAGCAAATTGCGGCGATATACCCCGAGGTGAGAAACATAGTTTTGTGAGAAGAACAGATCCGGGTTCCAGTCGCTTTTGAAATGGGGATCAAAGCGCTCGCCACGACCGTTGAGCTTGTCTTCATCGCTGTAAAGAATCTGAGTTTCTGGCTGCGCACAAATGGCTTGCGCCATAAACAGCAGAGCATGTTCCGGCAGGGCATCATCGTGATCCAGTAAGGCCACAAAATCGCCTTTGGCAATTTCCAGTGCGCTGTTAGAGGCTGCCGAAATATGACCATTCTGTTGGCGGTAGACCACGTTAATACGAGGATCTTTAGCTTCATACTCACGCAGCACACGTTGAACATGTTCTTTTGGCGATTTGTCATCTGCGATGCACAGTTCCCAGTGCGGGTAGCTTTGCGCGATCACAGAGTCTAAACAGGCGCGTAAGTAGATTTCTGCCGGGTTATATACCGGCATCACTACCGAAATGACGGGAGGTTTAGCCATAGCCGCCATTATCGCGTTAACTTCCGTTTGGTTGGGCAGTGAAGGTGTTTCGACGGTTTCGATCCACTCTTCATAGTCTACGGAAGGCAAGGTAAAGCTAAAGGTCTCGTTATAGAGTGCGACCAGACGATCCATTGACAGAGTACCGCTTTCAGCGGCAATCGATTCCTTGATCTTCGCCAAATCCATTTGACGATAACTTTGGTGCTCCTGCTGAATACGTGCCAGTAATGCAGGTTCTATTTGGGTATCGTTGATAGATGTAATTTCGAACTGTCTAACAGAGAATAAATCTTCTTGTTCCAGTGGATCAAAACGCAGTGCAACCAGCGGAGATTCCAGATAAAAAAGACGGCTAGCCGTTACTGCTTTTTTATAGGGTAGGGTAACGGTTTCAAATTCATTGAATCCTTTCCCTGTATCCAGATAGAACTTGGCTAACCCTTGTTTTCCTGAACAGTCCAGAGTCAGGTTAAACTGATACCACCCTTTTTCTGTGTGTGGCAGATGCTTTAAATCAAGAATAAAGTACGGATCATTCCCTTCTGATTTCCATCCATGCAAACGGTTAGGGTCTACGGAAAGTTGGTTCAATGTGATCCAGGGTAAATTCACTGCTGATTCAACTGGGCTTAATACTGATGCTGTCGTCCAGTCAGCACAGGGTTTTCTTCCCAGTAGTGAGCCATAACGTTTGAAATGCTCTCTTGCCGATAATCCTGTCTGGCTGACATCCTGATAGGTCTGCAAATACCATTGCTCATCAAAATGCGTGAGCAGCGCTTCCTTGTTAAGTTCAACTGTCATGGTTATTTTCTCATGTTGTCTGGCAGGCAATGACGTTGTTCTGCCTTTCCGTGCAGGATGTAATGAAGTAATGGGTTGATAGCGCCTTGCGCCACGTCTGCGTAAGTTTGCAGATACCAGCGCGTATCAAATAATGCGCTTGGGCTATACCCCTTATTCGCGCCAATCTGGATAAAGTGCTCGATGGCCGACAGACCGCTGTCTGCAACTTCTGGGTAACGGTGCAAATACCATAATTCATCGAACAGGCCAGACGCAGCGATACGTTCTGCATTGCTCATTGAGACAGATGGTGTGGCTGTTGGGCTTTCTTTAAAGGTACGGCCCAGCGCACGCACAGGTGCGGTCAATTTCCATGAAACGGTCTGCTTCAAATTCTGCGCACGATCTTTTGCTTTCTGAAGTTGCAGCTCTTTTTGTTGGAGTTCATGAGTTAACTGCTCGGTATGGCGAGTCATAATTGCCAGTTCACGGAAACGCTCACCGATATTGGCTTCAAGTGCTTCGTTTTGTTTAACCAGTTCAGTTGCACGGTTCTCAAGTTGGGTTTGATCAGTGCGCCATGTTTGCTGTTGCAGGAGGTATTCTTCAGCCATTTTTGCCAGAGCTTGTTCACGCTCTTCCAGTTTTTGGGTAAGGACCGTGATTTCAATAACCTGCTTATTCAGCTTTTGATCCAGTGCATCTAACTGCTGTTGATGCTCTTCAGTCAGTTTCTTATGTTCGTTTGTGGATGTCTGTTCACGCTCTTCCAGCCATTGTGTCAGCGTGGCGATCTCAGTAAAACGTTCACTCAGGCTTTGATTCAACTGACTCAATTGTTGCTGAGATTCAGCTTGTTCTGCGTGATGCCGCTGAAGCAATACCGCGAGTTCATCACGGACCAACTCAAGTTCACTATTTTGTTTATCGATTGTCTGAGTGCTTTCTGCGAGGCTATGGCCCAAGTGAGTAATTTCACCAGCACGAGCATCTAAGGTGCTCACCAATTCCTGCTCACGCGTCTGCCAGATTTGCTGTTCCGCTTCAAACTGCTCCAGCAAAGTGCGACTTGCTGCGAGATCAGTAGTCAGGGCATCGCACTTAATTTGTAGCTCATCATGGGCTTCAGTCAGTGTTTGTTTCTGTTGTTGCCATTGATTGGTTTCGGTCTCCAGGGTTTTACTGAGTTCATCCCGTTGCTGATGTGCTGCAGTCAATGCGGTAGTTAGCTCATTAATCTTCTGTTGCCAGTGGTTAGCTTCGGTCGCCAGAGTCTGACTGAGTTCGTCCTGCAGCTGGTGCGCATTAGTCAACGCGGTGGTCAGCTCATCGATATGCTGCTGTAAAGCGCTGAGTTGTTGTGAATACTCATTAAGCACTACGTTGTTTTTATTGAGTGCGAGAGTCAACTGCGCGGCACGCTGGGTCTCTTCATTAAGCAGCAGTGATTGTTCATGCAGTTGCTGTTGCAGGGCACTCTGCTGTTCCTGCGCTTCTGTTTGTTGCTCCAGTAGTGACTGCTTTTCTTGCGCAATGAGGTCACGCTCTGCAGCCGTCTGGGTAAATCGCTCCTGAGTTTCTGCAAGCATAGTTTCCAGTTTTTGCTGGCTCGCCAGATTCTCGTCACGCTGTTGCTCGCATACGTTAAGGGTCGTTTGCAGTTCGACGGCGTGTTGAGAGGACTTCGCCAGCTCCGCAGTTAATGCACTCACCTGCTGCTTCTGGAGAACAAGCTCGGCGGATTGATCGGCGTGTTGTGCAAGTTTACTTTCCAGCTCTTTTATCGCGTGGTGCTGGGCCGTAATCTTTTCTGCAAGGCGACCCCTTTCCAGGGCTTGTTGCTCCATAACATCCTGAGCTTCTGCCTGCTGGTTTGCTTGCAACGCGACCATCTGGCGCTTTATTTCACCGTTTTCCCAGCTATAACCGCAGGCTTTACCCAGACGGGAGAAGACTTCCTGTACTTGTCGCGTTGCAGATGCATTCCCTGAAAGATCGTACAGGCTCATCATCTCTGATGATTGCTCGCTACCTACACCAATCACGCCCAAGCCGTGACCGTGTGCGAATTCAAAGTGAGGATACTGTTGCTTAAGTTCATCCAGCAGCTGGAATACTCCAAAGCCGCGTTCGCGCACGTTGGTGTCATGCATGATGACAACGGCTCTGTCAGACAGCTTTGGCAGCCAGCTTTCAAAATCATGACGCACCGCTTCAAGGGTATGCAGGCCATCAATATGCAATAAATCAATGCTGCCTTGCGGGAAGTGCTCTAACGCCTGATCGAATGTGCTGCGCACGAGGGTGGAAAAGTCAGAGTAATGTTGCTGGTTGTGTTCGGAAACCTGACGATAAACCTCTTCGCCATACTGGCCTGCATGCTCATCGCCACCCCAGGTATCTACTGCATAGCATTGGGTTTCGAGATCTAACTTCGTTATTGCCTGACAGAAAGAAAAATAGGAGCTGCCGTAATGGGTACCCAATTCAACAATTTTGCGAGGTCGCAGGGTATCGACCAACCAGAAAGCAAAAGGAATATGTTCTAACCAGGCGGATTGTGCAATGTAAGACGGACGCCAGAAAATAGGGCGTTTAAAAATGAAATCCAGCTCGGTATTGGTTTGTTTCACTGATGCTTGCTTGCGGTTTGCCTGTGAACGGCTGCTTTGCTGAGTGCCCATGGGGATATCTCTTCAATATAAAATTATTAATTAGCGTGATCGGTAGGGTGACCACTTTATGATTAGGTAGTGAGAGGCCAGAGTCGCATAGGGACTCTGGTCCTGGTTTTAGCGCATGAAATTATTAATCCTGATGCTCACGCAGGGTCGCAAGACCCATTACGATCAATCCGTATAACAGGCATAGCAGTACACCGATGGTGGCAAGGTTATAGAGGCGGCGTGGGTATTCAGCATCTTCGGCCAGGGTTGGCTGACTAATCACCAGCAGGTGCTTAAGTTTGCGGTAAGCCTCGATTCTGGCTTGTTCCAGGCTGATCAGACCGGTTTTGTAAAGGTCTGCCGCGAGCGTGGCCTGAGTTTGTACATCCATATAGCTGGCGGTCACTTCGTTCATCGAATTTTTATCCGCGCCGGTAAGTCTGGATTGTTCCTGAGCCAGTTGCTCGGTCAAAGCATCAACTCGGGCTTGAACAGAAACAACAGCAGGTGCGGTAGCTTTCATGTAGCTTTGCAGTTGTTTTAATTGTGCCTGTTGCTGGGCCAGTTGGCCTTCAATCTGGCTTACGACACCCATGCGGGCCGTGCTGGTCGATTCTGGACTAATAAGGTGATGGGTATTTTGAAACTCCAGTACTTTGGCTTTTTCGGCCTGTAATCGCTGGTAGGCGTGATCGACTTCTTTTTCTACAAAGGCCAGTTGTTCGAGCGCGACCTGGTGTCCCAGTTTATTGATAAATCCATCGGATTCTTTCAGCATCACACCTACCACTTTCTGACCATAGGCAGGATCAAACGCCTGTAATTCAATCGTCAGCACACCGGAAATATCATCCATGCGTAATGTAAGATGTTCGCGGTAATACTTCAGAAATTCCTCGCGGCTGACATTGCCAGGCAGACGAGAGAAGTAATCGACTTTATGGCTCTGGTAATGGGCTTTCAGTCCCAGTTCTTTATCCAGCTTGTTAAGCAGATCAGCGGACTTGAGATAGTCTTGAATGAGAAGCATATCCTGATGATTATTTCCTCCTAGTCCCAGCATGGAAAGAGCATCGGGCAGCATTTTGATTTGATCTGCTTGCTTGACCACTAATTCTGCCCGGCTCACATAACGATCGGAGGCAATGAATCCGAAATAGATAACAGCGATAGCAAAGCAAGCCACTACCCACTGAAAACTGCCGAGTTTGAGACTTTTTTTCCATGAGCGGTGGGCAAGTCTATAACCGCTGGAATCAATAATAAAATGTTTTGGTTTGGTTTTTAATTTGTGCAGCTTGCGCATCAAACCGGAAGATTTGTTAGAGCGGGTTGGCTGGATCATGTTTTTTGGCTTGTTATAGTTTCTGATAAATACTGATGGCATCTTCGATATTGTCAAACATTTCAAGCGTGCTGTTTCGCAGCACAATTCCCATATCGCATTGTTGACGTAAATTCTTCATGTCGTGCGATACCATTATGAGACTGGCGGTCTCACGTTTTTGGCTAAAAACATCAATACATTTTTGCTTAAAACGCGCATCGCCTACAGATGTTATTTCATCAGTCAGATAGATTTCAAAATCAAAAGCCATGCTGACAGCAAATGAAAATTTGGATTTCATTCCGCTGGAATAAGCTTTAATCGGTAATTCGAAATGTTGGCCGATTTCCGAGAAATCCTTCACCCATTCTTCGATTGCACGAGTGTCGTGAACACCGTGAATACGGCAGACAAAGCGAGTATTTTCACGACCAGTCATACTGCCTTGGAATCCACCGCCAAGGGCGAGTGGCCAAGATACACGACAGTGGCGAGTAATTTTTCCCTTGCTCGGTGTATCCATTCCGCCCAACATGCGCAGCAGGGTTGACTTCCCCGCGCCGTTGGCTCCTAAAATACCGATATTTCGATCTCGTGGTAACGTGATGCTCACATCCCGTAGCACATAATTGCGACCAAATTTGGTGGGGTAATATTTCGATACGTTATCCAGAATAATCATAGTAATTCACTTAACTGGCAATCAATCGGCGATGGCTCAGACGATAGCAACTCATCGAGAAGGTGAGTAGCACCAAGGTTAAACTAGATAAATATGCCCAACTTGCATCTGGACTTACATAGCCTGCAATCCAGCCACACCGAATTAGCTCAACGGCATGCACTAAAGGATTCCATAAAAACCAATGTTGGTATTGTGATGGTATACTCGCAAGAGGGTACATTACACATGAGACAAACATTAGTGGCATCATTAACAAATCTAGGAATTTATTGGCTTCTTTAAATAGATTGCCTAATACACAAAAAACAATTCCTAATGAAAATGAAAAAGTCATTAATAAAGAATAGACAAGTATAACTTGCAGGGGATCATTGGGAATAGAATCAAAACCAAACCATAGTAATCCTAAAACCAGTATACAACCTACCACTAAGCCAATTATCGCTTCAAGAATAAATCGAGCAATAAAGGTTGCGAAGGGCGTGACTTGTCGGTAACAAAATAATCCCAAATTTGCATTGACTGCAGATTTCATTTGGCTGACCACTTTGTTGAAAAACATAAACGGCAAATAACCCGCAGTTATAAAAATCTGTACTGGAACGCCACCAAAACCACTCTGGCTACGCATCCCAAAAACAGCACTGAACAAACCAATCATCAACAACGGATCCAGCAGCGCCCAGGCATATCCCAGCCGGTAACTCCCAAATCGTGTTTTCAGTTCACGGATAAGCAGGCCAAACGTTACATCGCGCAGCACCTGGAACGAGCTGCGGGGCGTTTGATTGAGAACAGGTTTAAGCATGAGAAGGCCGATATAACAGAACGGGCCAGCTTTTCAGCAAGCCCGTTTTGAGGGTTAATTCAGGACCACGTTGGCCGCGACGGCAACCTGATAGATGACCTGGGTAATGTCTTTGATGGACTGCATCATTTTGCTGTCCACTTTCGGCATGACCAGAATCTGATCGCCCGGCATCACATCACCACCGTCTTTAAACTCCATCAGCCCGTTGGCATGTACCACCGCAATACGCTTGTCGTTTGCACGGTCGGTAAAGCCACCTGCCCAGGCCACATAGTCTTCCAGACTGGCGCTTTTGTTGAAGACCACCGCCTGCGGCATCATCACTTCGCCACCCACCTGAATCAGGTCGGTCTTGTTCGGGATCACAATCTGGTCGCCCTGTTCCAGCAGGATGTTGGCAATCACGCCTTTATCCGACACCACTACTTTACCCAGCGGCTGGATCTTGCGGGCTTTTTCCACGAAGCGCATCACCAGTTCGGCTTCTTTGGTGCGAATAGAGGCCTCACCGTCGGAACTGGCTGGCGCGGTGAACACGCTGCGCTCCAGGCGGTTGAGGGAGTCTTCCAGCATCTCTTTCTGCCGCGCGGCCACGCTCTTACGCATGATGTAGATCGAGCCGTAATCTGCCATGTTCGGGTCAATCGGAATATGGTTCAGCAGATCGTGCAGACGGGTCTCTTTACGCACGGTGAAGTAAGACGGGCCACGGTAGCTGCCCATCACCTGCACGTCGTAAACCTGAGCATGCATATCGTCGTTAAACAGCACTTTATCGCCGTCGCTCAGCTGAATGCGGTCGAAATCCTTGTACGGCATATAGACCGAGAATGGGCCGCTGGAACGATCGCCAATCACGCCCACGTGACTCACCTTGGCGAGCGGCAGGGCGTAATCGATAAGCTCAGAGCCGAGCGCGGTGCTGTTTTTCAACTCGAAGCGGAACGGGTTACGCACCTTACCAGCCACGTTGATCATCGGCCCCTGCGGTTCCACCAGGATCACATCCTGATCTTTCAGCGACAGCTTTGGCATTTTGCCCTGCTGCATAAACTCGTACAGGTCGATCTGCTGAATAACCCGGTTCTGACGTAAAACTTTAATATGACGGTAGCTGCCGCGATCGGAGTCGATGCCCCCTGCGCGTTTCAGAAAATATAAAACGCTATCGGAAGATTGTCCGGCATATTGCCCTGGACGGATCACCGGGCCAGTGACAAATACGCTGACCGGGGTCGCGGTAAGTAAATTTACGTAAACATTAACGTTGTTGGTAAATACTTCGCTGATGTGGCTGGTCACTAAGCTATTGACTTTACTTGCCGCCACATTTTTTACATTAATTGGTCCGACATCAGGGATAAAAATATTGCCCTGATTGTCAACCGTGACCACGTTGGAAAAATTGACAGCACCCCAGATCCAAATATTCAGCTTGTCGCCGGGAGCGATCAGATAATTATCGTTTAAGCCGTCGCTGCGCTCGGTTTCATAGCCACCGGCAAACAGGTTAGCGCCGTAAGGTGGGGGCAGGCCGGATTCGGACTGGGGCAGTAATTTACGCACATCGGACTCGCCCGGCAGGAGCATGCCCTGGCGGTTTTGCTGTGCAAAGGTCCCTGTGGTGGAGGAGGTGTTCGCCTGGCCGCTCATCGCTTGTTCACCGCCGAGCTGCAGTCGGCCATCACCGGTATCTGCGGGGGTGTTCATCCCAAATGCCTGCGCATCTTCTTTAGAAGGTGCAGCAAAGGCAGCGCAAGAGGCGCAGGCCAGCAACAGAATGGCACTCAATTGCCGAAGTTTCGTTATCTTCACAACTTTTCTCTTCTAAATTATTGCACGGCAAGCAGATTGCTGGCGGATGCCTGTTCCAGTTGCGGCACCAGATACCAGGTGTCACCGCTCTTGCAGGTCACGCCATGCTGCGATTGGTTGTAGTTACGATTACGCAGCAGTTCAATGCATTCCAGACCCAGGGCAGAGACATAACGTTGGCCCAGGATATAGGTATTGCCATTGGCGCTAAGTGCAGCGCCCTGCGGCAGGGTGTTCAGGGGTTGTTGCAGGTTGGCTGACATGGTCTGGAGTGTGGTAGAAGCGGCCGGATTGACAAGCGGTCGGGAGGCTTCAACCTGCTTCGGAGAATATGCACAGCCACTCAGCATGAGGGCGAGCGAAATCACCAGAAAGCGAGTTGCGTTCTTCATAGATCAATATTTTCCAACAATTTAGTAACTGGAATGCGATATAAGATGTCGACGGTGATCAGCTGTTTTTAATAAGAAAAACAGTTGAGATGTCATGCAAGTGCAGGAAAAGCAAAAAACGCAGAAGTAGAGCAAGGGATACCAAAAAAAGGGTAGGCTACCGCACGGAAAATGACCATTCCGGTTAAAATGTGAGCATGTTTAATTGTAATAACTCAAGGGTACTATTCAGCAAACAACTAGTTAGAACTTTATTATTCACGAAAATGTTTGCGCCCAGAAGGTTACATAATTAGGAGTAATCTGTCATTTGAAATTCATTCAAATTGGGCATCAAACACGGAAAAATAACAAAAGCCTATTAACTTTGGTGGGGGCGAGAAATTTCTTATTGGGCTATGTGAGCTTTTGTGAGTGACTATTTCTAAGGTAAACTAAATGGGCTAAAAAATAGCCAGTCGCGAATGCGGCTGGCTGGAGGAAGGGCATTAAACGGTTATTTCTTGTTCAATCAAAACCGGATGAAATCTGCGCTTAAAGTAAATCAGCCCGTGTCCCTCCTGGCTCAGGTGAATATGTTTGATCGCCACCAGGTAGACCAGATGGGTGCCGATGGTCTGCACCTGGCTTATCTCACCTTCCAGGCTGGCCAGCGCCTCTTTTAACACTGGCTGGGCCAACAGGCCTTTTTGCCAGCAGGAGAGGGTAAACCGCTCTTCCATGGCCATACCGGTCATGCCAGCAAAATGGCGCGCCATTAACTCCTGCTCGTGATTAAGCACGTTGATACACAGCTTGCCGTTGCCCTGGAAAACCGGGTTCATGGCGCTGTTGGCGTTCAGGCACACCATCACCGACGGTGGAGTATCAGTTACCGAGCAGACCGCAGTAGCGGTAATACCGCAGCGTCCGGCGTCGCCGTCGGTAGTGATCACATTGACCGCCGCAGAGAGGCTGGCCATCGCGTCGCGAAAACGCAGGCGTTGTTCATCAGGTTGCATTTTGACCTCCCGCTGCGTTATTTCAGCAGCTTGTCCAGCAGGTTGATATCGGTGTTGTTATGCAGATGTGGAACCGTCCAGCCGTTCTGGTCGTACTCAGACAGGCAGCGGTCAACCATCGCCATCATCTTATCCATGTTGCCGGAGGTCTGCGCCTGGCGCAGGCACTGCAGGCGGATTTCGTCCTGGCTACCGGAGTAGTTAATCTCATACAGCTCGTGACGGCCGCCGAACTCGCTGCCGATGGCATCCCACATCAGCTTCAGGATCTTGATGCGTTCCACGTGATCCATGCCGTTGGAGCCGCGCACGTATTTCGCCAGGTATTTGTCGATCTGCGGGTTGTTCAGATCCCGGGCGCTGGACGGCAGGTAGATCAGGCCGCTGGTGACGTTGCGCTCGATGATGTTTTTGATCTTCGCGTATGCCATCGGGGCCATCACACGGTAGGTCTGTAGCGCCGCGTGGTCCGGCAGGTACGCGCCATTTACCCATGGCGTCGCTTCCGAACACATCGAGTCGCTCAACGCCCAGAACATATTGCGCCAGGCCACCACTTCCCCGAGGTCGGCCTGCACCCCGCGAAACTCAGCGGTGCCGGTACATTCCAGCGATTTTTTCAGCAGGGCAGTGATGAAGTCGAGCTTCACCGCCAGACGCACGCACGCCTGCAGCGGATACATGCGGGCGAAACCGCCTTCCATGGTCCAGCGACGGCAGCGGTCGAAATCGCGGTAAATAAGGACGTTCTCCCACGGGATCAACACGTTATCCATTACCAGGATGGCATCGTTCTCGTCGAAGCGGCTGGTGAGCGGGTAGTCGTAAGGCGAGCCGGTCGCGCCTGCCACCAGTTCATAGGAGGCGCGGGAGATCAGCTTCACCCCTTCGGCATCCATCGGGGCGACAAACATCAGGGCGAAGTCCGGGTTATCGCCCATCACCTGCGCTGAACCAAAGCCAATCATGTTGTAGTGGGTTAGCGCCGAGTTGGTGGCGACCACTTTTGCGCCGCTGACGATGATCCCGGCGTCGGTCTCTTTTTCCAGCTTGATGTAGACATCTTTCACCTCATCGGCCGGTTTATGGCGGTCGATCGGTGGGTTGACGATGGCGTGGTTAAAGTACAGGCCGCTCTCCTGAATGCGGGTGTACCAGTTGCGGGCGTTCTGCTCGAACTGACCATAAAACGCCGGGTTGGCACCCAGCGCACAGCCAAAGGCCGCTTTGTAATCCGGGGTGCGCCCCATCCAGCCATAGCTCAGGCGTGACCACTCGGCGATGGCATCGCGCTGCTGACGCAGGTCATTGGCACTTTTCGCCACGCGGAAGAACTTATGGGTGTAGCCGCCGTTGCCGGTATCGGTGTTCCAGCACAGGGCATCCTGCATGTCCGGCTTGTGCAGCGCGTCGTACAGTTGCGCGACCGAGGCCGCCGCATTACGAAACGCCGGATGGGTGGTCACATCCTTCACGCGCTCGCCGTAGATGTAGATCTCCCGGCCATCCTGCAGGCTCTTCAGGTACTCTTCGCCGGTTAACGGGCGGGTAGTGCTAGCGCGGAAATCTTCAGGTTTCATAGGGACCTCGTATCGGAATGGTTTTGTTAAATTTATGTTTTGTTTTTGTTGTTTAATTGAAGCGTGAGAGAGGCGGGAGGTGAAGGGACGAATGGGTCAACGACGGGTACTTTTCAGGCGGGTGTGAGATTTGTGATCGGAGTGGGGTTTGTATAAAATGGCTGCACTATAACTGCTTATATTTTATGGATTATGGCAGGAGCATAACGATGGAACGTGTAATAAAAATACTGCCAGATATGATTGCGTTGGTGATCGGTGGTTTGCTCGCTATCGTTATCTGCGAGCTAATACAGAGGTTATTTAGATTTAAACGGTTTGCCACCGTCTGGATACTGACATTCGTTCCCTTTGGGCTGCTGACGCCGCCAGTTTTACGTGTATTGTTATTTCCATACACAGGGGTGATGAGTGGAATAAGCTATATCGCGACGGCCGTAGCGACCTTTGTGGCGATGATTTTTTATGTCGGCACGTTTTGCTGGGCTGCTCTGGTGGATACGCCAGACAAAAGGCGATTCATTTATTGCCTGATCGCCTTTTACATAGTAGGTGTAACGTTTCTGTTTTACATTACCAGTGATGTTAATGGCCCCATTATTGGGTAATTACGCTTCCCATGGTAGTTCGTAAGTGCCGCTTATTTTTTCCCAATTTACGTCTGAAAACACCACAAAGTCGCCACCTTTTCCAGTAGCTTCACGATATTTCAGGAAATCAGAATTGTGGACTGCTGATACCTTGCGTATCCGTTTTTTGAAGTAAATTTTTTGCCCCGCAATTGTTGAGATAGCCGAATCAGCCCGGCGTAATATCCCTTCATCAGTCCAGTATCCTAACGGCTGATCCCATGCTCCATTGTTATTGAAATCATAAAAATCTTTGACGTAAATACCTGCCCACTGGGCTTCGAGATAACGCTTACCATCGGTATGTTGGAATGCAGTACCAATGACCGCAACCTTTAATGAATATGTACCGAGAGCACCATATATGTCGTCCAGTGTATCGAACATATGTGTGACGAAATTTCCGCCTACTAATTCAAAGTTATTCTGATATTTCTGTTCCAGTTCTCGTGCAGACATTGATGGCCTGCCTATTAGATTCCGGCGGCCAAATGTATAAGCACCAGAGCCACTCCACCCAAGCGCTTTCAAACGATGTGCAGTTATTTTCATTGCGGCCGGTGAGCATGCTTTTGCCATCAGCGTACGCATGGAACTAACCGCAGACGGGTATTGCATTAACCATGTCATCGTAATTATGGAGTCGTCACAATGCTGATCGGGGATATAAAGGCCCTGTGGTAATTCGCTTCCCTCCTTCCTGGTGTCAGGGCATTTCCACCCTGGAGAATTAAGCCAACGGTCCATCATCTGAGCAGATTTTTTCCAGCCAATTTTCCGCATCACCTTGGGGATGTAGCTTATACGAATTGGCTGTAATTCGACCTCGCTTTGAGAGTTCATTCTGTTCGGTTTGGTTCTAGCATCCTCCATCAGAAAATAAAGATCTTTCTCCACACCCGATATGCGCATTGCCATAAATCATCCCTTTATTTTAGCAGTGGTTTTGGTGCTCGCATCGCCACATAAATCTTTTTACTATTTCCAGTAGTTACTTTTGTATTAGTACCGGAGCCGCAGTATTCTTTTTTTAAGGCCATACCCATTTCCAGCACAGCGTCCTGTTTGAAAATGACATATCCGAGTGGCCCTTTTCCTGAATTGCAGATAGAGAATTGATGCGAATAGTCGCCATTGCTTTGCTGGTTTGCCAGTGCAGCTTTTTTTGCATCTTGGGACAGTAAATGATCATTATCCCCCGTATTGCGGAGATCGTAGCAGATAATAGGGATGTCGAGACGGTGAATGGCGAAAGCACCACACGAAGCCCTGTGACCTTCCAGAACTCGATACCTGCCGTCAACAGAGTAGCGGGGGATACCTTCAATGAATTTTGACCAGCACATACATTGTGGGCACCAGAATTTATGGCCTACCAGCACAGCCCGGTGAGTATTGTTATAGGTATCGTTCTTGCAACCATCATGAAGTGTGCCTCCGTGACTGGTGGTATCACCTGTCCATATGGTGCGTTTAGTTATCATACCGCTCATATGATAATCCCTTTCGCTTTTAGATCTTCATCTTCCTCTTCATCCATAACGCAGCACATACCTGTGTTATTTTCGAAGATGACTAAGGCCATCGAAGTTTGCCCAGCATTAGTAATGACATCACCATTACTTATTAACGTACCACTCGCGGCAGCGGACAGCATTTTTACGTTAACTTCCGTGGTCATTCGCGTGGTGGGGGCTGACATAACGAAGGCTGTAGTGTCATCAGGATAGGTAACAATGTCCTTTTGGAGCACGGTATTTTTGTCGTAACTGATAAGGCTTGATATGCCAGTGATGATGCCATTATTTGGGGTTTTAGCATCGGTCACGGCATATAAAAGGGCCTCTTTAGTACCTAATTTATTAATGTTTTCATTCATTAAACCTTTCCTTACTTTAAACCGGGAAAGTCATATTCCTTGGTGAACTGTATATCCATGCAATTTAAATGGGAATGAGTGCTCATTTTTTTCAGAATATAACTACAAATTGTTAGTAGGTATTCAAAATGAGGTTTGAGTGTGCATAAAAAACCAATTTTCTCGAAAGAGGTTTAGGGGAACAGATAGTACGTCCTGTAACGTTGCGCTTCTGGAAGCATGCTCGCAAAGTTTAAGTTAACATCATGAAAAACAAAGTTTTGTCTTCTTTTTACCTTCACCGAGTAGTAAGGTGCTTGTGTTACGGAGATAACCGCAGCCGGGCGTGAGAACCTGAAAAATATGAAAGAATGCGGTTTGAATACCGTATCAGTCTGCATGCCGTTAGAATTACGGCGACGCTGACTCAGGCACTACTGAACAATACGCTGCCACCACTGGTGGCGAAATCCATAACGGGGTTACTGCATGACGTGGTGTATCTGTTGCCGAACTTTGTGAAGGAACCGTACCTGATCGTGCATTGATTCTATGTGGTCTGTTTGCCGGGTGGCGCAGCGCTTACCCGGCTTACAATATTTCCCCTCTCCTTTAAGGGGAGAGGGTTAGGGTGAAGGAAAACTTACGACACCGGCACCTTCTGCGCCCGATACCTGCTCGGCGAGCACCCCACCAGTCGGTTAAAAAATCGGGCAAAATAGGCCGGATCTTTAAACCCCAGCTGCCAGGCAATTTCACTGACCGTGTTGTCGGAGAAGAGCAGCAGCCGCCTGGCCTCGCGAAGCTGGCGGTCGAAGATCAGCCGTTTTGGCGGGCGGTTGGCAAAGCGGCGGCAAATATCGGTCAGACGCGATTCGGTGAGGTGCAGCTCGCTGGCGTAATCCGGCACTGTCCAGTGCTGGTGGAAGTGGCCATCGACCATCTGGTTGAAGCGCTGGAACAGTTTCAGCTCGCCGCGCATGCCGTTCGCGGCGTGATCGTCAAGCCTGGCGTTACGCAGCAGCAGGGTAAACACGGCCTGCGCCAGCAGCACCAGAGTATGTTCCCGCCCGGCAAGCTGGGCGGTGGATTCACGTTCAATCAGCCGCCAGTAATAAGAGAGCGCCGCCAGCTCGTCCGGTTTGTCGGCGAGCGACAGGCAGATCCCCGGCAGCCCGAAGGTCTCCCGGGTGCCGGGGTAAAGTACCTCAAGCAGCGGCCAGATCAGATCCTCATGCACCGTCAGCACATGACCGTCGCTGTCCGATTCGGTAAAGAATGCGTGCGGCACCGACGGCGGGGTGAGAACAAACAGCGGCGCCTGCACTGAGTAGCGGTGATCGTCCAGCTGCAGTTCGATCTGCCCGGTATCGAGAAAGTGCATCTGAAAATAGTGGTCGTGGCGATGGGCCTGCATATCGCGGCCAAAAAAGCCGCCATCCGGCCAAAGGACTGATAATGCACATCGTCCGTCCCCAGACTCTCGTCGTACTCTTTACTGATATCGATATTGGCAATCGGGCTCTGGCACATAACCGCTCCTCAGTGGATCTTCTGCGCCGCCATCCCCGGCGCACTTTCACGGCTCTCCTGCCGCGTCATCGGGATCCGCGTCAGCACCAGCGCACCCAATACCAGCAGCCCGGCCACAAACCACAGCCCGGAGCTGAAACTGCCGGTTGCGTCGCGCAGAATGCCGATCAACAGTGGGCTAACGGCGGATCCAACGTTACCGATGGCGTTGATCACCGCCAGCGCCACCGCCCGGGATTGCAGGCTAATAACCTGATCCGGCGTGGTCCAGAAGATCGCCATGGCGGTAAACGATCCGGTTGAGGCCATGATGATGCCAAGCAGCTGGATCAGACTGTGATCGGTCGCGGACGCCAGCAGCCATCCCGCCGCCGCAAACAGATACGGCAGGATGGTGTGCTTTTTTCGCTCTTTCAGCCTGTCCGAGCGGCGGCTCCACCACAGCATCCCGAGAATGGTGCAAAACTGCGGGATCGCCGCCAGCAGGCCAATCACGATATTGCTGCTGCCGGTGTTGAAGCTTTGCAGGATCTGCGGCGTCCAGATGTTAATGGCGCTCAGGGTGTTGGTCAGGCAGAAATAGGCCAGGGTATAGAGCAGCACCGCCGGGGTCAGCACTTCGCGTAGCGTCGAGCGCGGCGTAGCGGCGTGCGCCACGGCGTTCTCCTGCTCACGGGCGATCATCGATTTCAGGGTCTGCTTCTCTTCGTCGTCCAGCCAGGTGGCCTGATCCGGCGTGTCGTTCAGGAAGAACCAGGTCACCACGCCCAGTACTACCGACGGCAGCCCCTCCAGCAGGAACAGCCATTGCCAGCCCTTCAGGTTCCACAGCCCGTCCAGCGCCAGGATATAACCCGAGAGGATCGAGCCGAGCATCATGGTCACCGGCATGGCGATCATAAAGAGCGCGTTGGCGCGGGCGCGATGATAAGCGGGGAACCACCAGGTGAGATAGACCAGGATCCCCGGCAGGAAACCGGCTTCGGCAATACCCACCAACATGCGCAGGATGTAGAGCGTCTGCGGGCTGGTGGCAAACATGGTGCAGGTTGAGGCGATGCCCCACACCACCATGATCCCGGCGATCCAGCGCCGCGCGCCGATCTTCGCCAGCATGATGTTGCTGGGGATCCCGCACAGCACATAGGTGACGTAAAACAGCGTGGCGGCCAGGCCAAACATCGTCGAGGTGAGGCCCAGATCTTTGCCCATCGTCAGCCCGGCAAAGCCGATATTGATGCGGTCAAGAAACGAGAAGACAAACAGAATAAAGAGAAACACGATCAAACGACGAAACAGCTTATTAATAACGCGATGTTCAACGGCTTTATTATCTTGCAGGGTAGAGATCGTCATAGTGCGCTCCACATCATACGTTAGAGCCTGGCTCATCAGGCGAGTTAACTTGCCAGTTTGTACCTGGGCAGTGCTCGCAATCCTTTCGTACTGTGTGTACGTTCCGGTTGCTGCGCGCTGTTCGGGTTCAAACTGGCTGCGAAAATTTCGTCTGATAAGACAGTCTCTTAGTAGACGGATTTATTGTTGTCAGAGCTAACGGGTTTATCGATAAAACGTGCTGCCAGCGCCTCGGCGCCGCGGGCGAGCAGGGTGGTATCCACGCCGACGGCGACAAACAGCGCGCCGCGTTCCAGATAGCGTCGGGCCAGCTGTTCGTTCGCCATCAGGATGCCGGGGGCTTTCCCCGCGCTCAGGATCTGCGCGATGGCTTGTTCGATGGCGGCCTGCACCTCCGGGTGCTGGGGATTACCGGCAAAGCCCATGTCGGCGCTGAGATCCGCCGGACCGATAAACACGCCGTCCACCCCGTCCACATCCAGGATCTGCGGCAGGTTTTTCAGCGCCTCGCGGGTCTCAATCTGCACCAGCACGCACATGGCGTCGTTGGCCTGATGCAGGTAATCAGGAATACGGTTCCAGCGTGATGCCCGCGCCAGCGCGCTGCCGACGCCGCGAATACCCGCAGGCGGATAACGGGTCGAGCGTACTGCCAGCCGCGCTTCGTCGGCGTTTTGCACCATCGGGATCAGCAGGGTCTGTGCCCCCACATCCAGCAGCTGTTTGATCTGCACCGGATCGTTCCACGACGGACGAACCACCGGCTGGCTGGGGTAGGGGGCGATAGCCTGAAGCTGGGTTAATACTGTCTGCACACTGTTCGGCGCGTGCTCGCCATCGATCAGCAGCCAGTCGAAGCCTGCCCCGGCGAGCAGTTCGGCGCTGTAGCTGCTGGTCAGCCCCAGCCATAGGCCGATTTGCGGTGTGCCGGCTTTCAGCGCCGCTTTGAATGCATTTTGCATGGTGGTCTCCTAGACAAAGCGGCAGCTGATGCAGCCCATATTGCCGTAATCGACGTGGAAGGTGTCGCCCTTGCTGGCGGTTACCGGGCGGGTGAAGGAACCGCCGAGGATGATCTGTCCCGGCTCCAGCTGCACGTCATACGGTGCCAGCTTGTTCGCCAGCCACGCCACGCCGTTGGCCGGGTGGTTAAGAACGCCCGCGGCGACGCCGGTCTCTTCGATCACGCCGTTGCGGTAGAGCAGGGCGGAGATCCAGCGCAGATCCAGTTCGTCGGGGCGGATCGGGCGGCCACCGAGGATCACTCCGGCGTTGGCGGCGTTATCGGAGATGGTGTCGAACACTTTGCGCGGACGCTGGGTCTCGGGATCGATGTTGTGGCAGCGGGCGTCGATCAGCTCCAGGGCCGGGATCACGTAGTCCGTGGCGTTATAGACGTCGAACATCGTGCAGTTCGGGCCACGCAGCGGCTTCGCGAGCACAAAGGCCAGCTCCACTTCGATGCGCGGAACGATAAAACGGTCGGTCGGGATGTCGCTGCCGTCGTGGAAAAACATGTCGTCCAGCAGCGCGCCGTAGTCCGGCTCGCTGATCTGCGAGCTGGCCTGCATCGCTTTAGAGGTCAGGCCGATTTTGTGGCCTTTCAGGGTGCGGCCTTCGGCGATTTTCAGGCTCACCCATTCTCGCTGCACGGCGTAGGCATCGTCGAGGGTGATCGCCGGGTAATCGAGGGAGATCTGACGGATCTGCTCCCGGGTCTGTTCCGCCTGATGCAGGCGATGGGCAATCAGGGTATGGGTATGTTTATCGAGCATGGCGGTTTCCTGTTTTTGCCGGGTGAGGCGTCGTGTTTGTTTTCTCTCTCCTGGTGGGAGAGGGCCGGGGTGAGGGCATCCGGCAGCAGTGATTTCCCCTCACCCTAACCCTCTCCCCAGAGGGGAGAGGGGACAGACCGTGCGCGGTATGGTTTTCTCCTTATTCCCAAAGGAGGAGGGAGCAGACCGTGCTCGGTGTAGTTTTCTCCCTCTCTCTGTGGGAGAGGGCCGGGGTGAGGGCATCCGGCCGCAGCGATTTCCCCTCACCCTAACCCTCTCCCCAAAGGGGAGAGGGGACAGACCGTGCTCGGTGTGGTTTTCTCCCTCTCTCTGTGGGAGAGGGCCGGGGTGAGGGCATCCGGCCGCAGTGATTTCCCCTCACCCTAACCCTCTCCCCAAAGGGGAGAGGGGACAGACCGTGCGCGGTATGGTTTCTCCTTCTCCCCAAAAGGGAGAGGAGCTGACCGTACCGGTATTACTTAAACAAGGCGTGCACGTTGTTCTGTTTGTAATTGAGCGTCGGATGCAGCTCTTCAATTTCAAACGACAACGCCAGATAGCGCGCCGCCATCAGCCCGGCGAAATGGCTTTTGATCAACGTAAACAACATCTCACCCACCTGCTGGCGGCTCTCCAGGCTGCGCCCGGTGCCGATCTTCAGCGTCATATGCACAAAGGCGTAATCGTGCTTACCGTCGGCCATCTGCCAGGTGTCCACCCAGTGCGCGCGGCTGCGAATACCGCCCAGGGGGAAAATGCCGGTGGCGGCCAGCGCCTCGTTGACGGTGGCGAACAAACCCGGGAGATCGGCCTGCTCACGGATATTTTCGGTACATTCGACAATAAAGTGCGGCATGGGGCGTCCTTATGCGGGCAGAGGGAAGACGGCGTTAACCTGGCCGGTGCCGGAGCTGGGGAACAACTCGGTGAGAAACTCCACCTTGCCGTCGTATTTGTCCCAGCCGAGCACGCCCAGCAGCATCACCGTGTCGTGCATATTGCCTTCGCCGTAGCAGTAGTCGGCGTACTCCGGCAGCATGTTGCAAAACTCTTTGAACTGGCCTTCGCGCCACAGCTTCACTACCCGCTCGTCCATCTGGCGGTCGAACTCGCGGGTGTAGCTGTTCATCCCTTCTTCTGCCCGCTGGTCGTCAATGAAACGGTGCGACAGCGAACCGCTGGCCAGCACCGCCACGGTGCCGTCATATTTTTCGATGGCGCTGACAATGGCCTCTCCCAGCCTGCGGCTGTCGGCAAAGTCATGCACGGTGCAGAACGCCGAGATAGAGACCACTTTGAAATGCTTATCCGCATTCATGTAACGCATCGGCACCAGGGTGCCGTACTCCAGCTTCAGGCTCGGGATGTTGTGCGCTTTGGCGCGCACGCCCTTGGCCACGGCTTCGTCGGCGATCAACTGGCCCAGCTCGGGGTTGCCGTTGTAGTCATAGGTCATGTCGCGGATAAAGTGCGGCAGCTCGTTGCTGGTGTAGACCCCGGCAAAATGATCCGCGCAGTTGATGTGATAGGCGCTGTTCACCAGCCAGTGGGTGTCGAAGACAATAATGGTATCGACCCCCAGCTCACGGCAGCGTCTGCTGATCTCTTTATGCCCGTCGATGGCTCCCTGACGGCAGCCAAAGTTTTTGCCCGGTATCTCAGAGAGGTACATCGACGGCACGTGAGTAATTTTTGCGGCTAACGCTAGCTTGCCCATCTCACACCCCCCACTTCGGAATCGGGTGGTCGCCCATGGAGATACAGACGTTCTTCATCTCCGCGAACACCTCGAAGCTGTACTCGCCACCCTCGCGCCCGGTACCGGAAGCCTTCACGCCGCCAAACGGCTGGCGCAGGTCGCGCACGTTCTGGGTGTTGACGAACACCATGCCCGCTTCGATGTTGCGCGCCAGGCGCAGTACCTTACTGACGTCCTGGGTCCAGATATAAGACGCCAGGCCGTACTCCACATCGTTGGCCAGACGCAGCCCTTCCGCTTCGTCCTTGAACGGCAGCAGGCAGGCCACCGGCCCGAAGATCTCCTCCTGCGCCACGCGCATGCGGTTATCGACGTCCGCCAGCACGGTCGGGCGCAGGAAGTTGCCGCCGCGAAGGTGCGCAGGCAGATCGGTCGGTTTGTCCGGCCCGCCCGCCAGCAGGGTGGCGCCCTCTTCGATGCCGAGGCGGATATAGCCGGAGACTTTCTCCCAGTGCTGCTGGCTGATCAGCGCCCCGATCTGGGTGTTTGGATCGGTCGGGTCGCCTACACGCAGGCGGTTGGCGCGTTCGGCAAAACGTTTTACGAATTCCGGGTAGATGCTCTGCTGGATAAAGATGCGTGAGCCGGCGGTGCAGCGTTCGCCGTTGATCGAGAAAATGGTGAACAGGGCGGCATCCAGGGCGCGTTCGATGTCGGCGTCCTCAAACACCAGTACCGGCGATTTGCCGCCCAGCTCCATGGAGTATTTTTTCAGGCCAGCGGTCTGCATAATCCGGCGTCCGGTGGCGGTGCCGCCGGTAAAGGAGACGGCGCGCACGTCCTGATGGCGCACCAGCGCGTCACCTGCCGTGGCACCATAGCCCTGCACCACGTTCAGCACGCCTGCCGGAATACCCGCTTCCAGCGCCAGTTCGCCAAGACGATCGGCGGTCAGCGGCGACAGCTCAGACATCTTTAAGACCGCGGTGTTGCCCAGCGCCAGGCAGGGCGCGACCTTCCAGGTGGCGGTCATAAAGGGCACGTTCCACGGCGAGACCAGGGCACATACCCCTACCGGCTGCACCAGGGTGTAGTTGAGCATCTTGTCGTCGACCGGGTAGGTCTTGCCGTTCATCTGCTGGCACACTTCGGCGAAGAACTCGAAGTTGTGCGACGCACGCGGGATCAGCACGTTTTTGGTCTGGTGGATCGGCAGGCCGGTGTCGGCGGTCTCCATCGCGGCGATCTCCGGCACGTTCTGGTCGATCAGATCGCCCAGACGACGCATCAGGCGCGCGCGCTCTTTCATCGGCAGGTTGGCCCATTTCGGGAACGCCGCTTTCGCGGCCTCAACTGCCTGGCCGATCTCGGCTTCACCGCCCGAGGCTACTTCAGCCAGCACCTCACCAGTGGCGGGGTTAGTGGTGTGGAAGTACTCATTACCCGCCACGTTTTTGCCGTTGATCCAGTGGTTAATCTTTTTCATTTTGCCGTCTCCTCACTCACAATCCGGTTGACCAGACGGCCAACGCCTTCCACTTCCACGACTACTTCATCGCCCGGACGCACGTCAGCCAGCCCTTTTGGCGTGCCGGTGGCGATCATGTCGCCCGGCTGCAGGGTCATAAATTCACTCAAATACGCGATCAGGAACGGGATGCTGAAGATCAGATCGGCGGTGCTGCCCTGCTGGCGTAGCTCGCCATTTATCCAGGTGCGCAGAGTCAGGTTGTGCGGATCGGCAATCGCCGATTTATCCACGATCCACGGGCCAATCGGGGTCAGGCCATCACGGCTCTTCACCCGCAGGTTAGGGCGGTAGTAGTTTTCCAGGTAGTCGCGGATCGCGTAGTCATTACACACCGTGTAGCCCGCCACATACTCCATGGCGTCGGCTTCGGCGACGTTGCGCGCGGTTTTGCCGATCACCACCACCAGCTCGGCTTCGTAGTGCATGTATTCAACGTTGTCCGGGCGCACCGAGGACTGGTTATGTGCGTTAAAAGTGTTCGGCGCTTTGATAAACACCAGCGGCTCGGTGGGCGGTTTAAAGTCCAGCTCGCTGGCGTGATCGGCGTAGTTCAGCCCCAGGGCAAACAGCGTGCCACTGGTGGAGAGCGGCCAGGCGAAGGTGCGGTTCGTGGGTAGCTCGCGGGCGTTGATCACGCTGTTTTCCAGCGTCGGTAACCCTTCAGCCAGTACACGCAAGCTGTCGCCCGGGTGCAGGGCCACGCGGGACTGCGGGGTGCCCAGCAGAATGGCGTCGCCCGGGTTGAGGGTGGCGAAGGCGCTCAGTTCGCTCAGCAGGGTGGCGGCGTTGCGTTGCAGGTCGGCGGTGTTCCAGCGATCCACTTCCTGGCCGTTGATCTCGGTGATGATGGTCAGGTTATCAATATTCGCGATCGACGCGCGCTCACCCACAGGGCAAAAACCGTCCCGGCATTTGGCTTTGATCGCCGGGCGGTAGAAGCTCTCTTCCGGCAGGCTTACCTCGTTCGCCAGCGCGTAACCGGCAATGTAGTCGGCGGCCTCTTCCGGGCTGACGTGAGTGGCGGTCTTGCCAACAATCAGCGCCACCGTCGCGCCGCTCATCACCTGTTCGCCTTCGGGATGCGGGATGGCATCGCCGGAGCGGATCAGGGTATTGCGCGGTTTGATAAACCAGACGGCGGTTTTTGGCGGCGTGTTGTAAGGGGGCTGATGAAATGCGTCGCGCCAGGCGTCGAGCTGGCTGCGGTGATTGAGTGCCACCGCGAAAACAGTACCTTTCATTCCTTTCTCCTCGGACCCGGCTGGCGGGTTTTGAGTTCATTAATATGTTAATGAATAGGTTTTAGACCCTCGCTGTGCGTTTGGCAAACAGAAGTAAATAATTTGTGATATCAATAACAATAAATTTACATGTATTTGTTTGTTTTTATATAAATCAATAAGTTAAAATTTTAATGTGATATCTGTTAGACTTTTTACCCGCGCCGCTGGCACCGTAAAGCCGCGTGAGGCATTGATTGTTTCGTTATTAATGATATTGAGGTGGGAGCGCCATGCACGATTCGTTAACTATCGCACTACTCCAGGCGCGGGAAACCGCGATGACCTTTTTTCGCCCGATTATCAAGCAGCACAATCTGACGGAGCAGCAGTGGCGGATCGTACGTGTGCTGGCAGAACATCCGTCGATGGATTTTCACGATCTGGCTTTTCGCACCTGCATTTTGCGCCCGAGCCTGACCGGGATCCTCACGCGCATGGAGCGCGACGGGCTGGTGCTGCGCTTAAAGCCGCTCAACGACCAGCGCAAGCTGTATGTGTCCCTCACCAAAGAGGGCAACGCGCTGTATGAGCTGGCTCAGGCGCAGGTGGAAGAGGCCTATCAGCGCATTGAAATGGAATATTCGCCCGAGAAGATGAAGCAGCTGACCGCGCTGCTGCAGGAGTTTATTGAACTTGGAAACCGGCACGTCATAACGCCGGAAGAAGAGGAGTAGCCACAAATTCCAGGATGATTTCCGTAAAGTTTTTGCTTCCCAGGCCGAAAATTCTGTACCTGTCTGGTGGAATGAGAAATCATGTTAAATCGTATCAAGATTGTTACCAGCTTATTGCTGGTTTTGGTTATTTTTGGCCTTTTACAACTCACATCCGGTGGTCTTTTCTTTAATGCCCTGAAGCATGACAAAGAAAACTTCACCGTCCTGCAAACCATTCGTCAGCAACAATCCACGCTTAACAGCAGCTGGGTAGCGTTGCTGCAAACCCGTAACACCCTGAACCGCGCGGGCATCCGCTACATGATGGATCAGAACAACATCGGTAGCGGCGCGACCGTGAACGATCTGATGCAGATTGCTTCTGCTTCCCTGAAGCAGGCGGAAAAAAGCTGGGCGGAATACGAAGCCCTGCCGCGTGACCCGCGTCAGAGCGAAGGTGCCGCGCTGGAAATCAAACGTAACTACGATATCTATCACGGTGCGCTGGCCGAGCTGATCCAACTGCTGGGTGCAGGCAAGATCAATGAATTCTTCGATCAGCCGACCCAGGGCTATCAGGACGGCTTTGAGAAGCAGTACGTTAACTATCTGCAGCAGAACGATCATCTGTATCAGACCGCCGTCGATGACAGCAACAGCTCCTACAGCCAGGCGATCTGGATCCTGTTAAGCGTGCTGATCCTGGTGCTGGTGGTGATTGTCGGCGTTTGGGTCGGTATCCGTCACGCCCTGATCTCCCCGCTGAACCGCCTGACTGACAGTATTCGCCATATCGCCAGCGGCGACCTGGTGAAGCGCATCGAGGTGGACGGTTCTAACGAGATGGGCCAGCTGGCCGATACGCTGCGTCATATGCAGGCTGAACTGATGCGTACCGTGGGTGACGTGCGTAATGGCGCCAATGCCATTTACAGCGGCGCGAGCGAAATCTCCATGGGCAACAACGATCTCTCCTCCCGTACCGAGCAGCAGGCGGCCTCGCTGGAAGAGACCGCAGCCAGCATGGAAGAGCTGACCGCGACCGTGAAGCAGAACGCCGAGAACGCCCGTCAGGCAAGCCATCTGGCGCTGAGCGCGTCCGAGACGGCGCAGAAGGGCGGCAAAGTGGTGGATAACGTGGTGCAGACCATGCGTGACATCGCCGGTAGCTCGCAGAAAATTGCTGACATCATCAGCGTGATCGACGGCATTGCCTTCCAGACCAACATCCTGGCACTGAACGCCGCGGTTGAAGCTGCACGTGCCGGTGAGCAGGGTCGTGGTTTTGCGGTTGTTGCCGGTGAAGTGCGTAACCTGGCACAGCGCAGCGCCCAGGCTGCACGCGAAATTAAGAGCCTGATTGAAGACTCCGTAGGTCGCGTTGAGCTGGGTTCTACTCTGGTAGAAAGCGCCGGTGAAACCATGGGCGAGATCGTCAGCGCGGTTACCCGCGTGACTGACATCATGGGCGAAATCGCTTCTGCTTCCGATGAGCAGAGCCGCGGTATCGACCAGGTGGGTCTGGCGGTCGCCGAGATGGATCGCGTAACGCAGCAGAACGCCTCCCTGGTGCAGGAATCTGCAGCCGCGGCGGCGGCACTGGAAGAGCAGGCGAGCCGCCTGACTCAGGCCGTGGCAGTGTTCCGTATTCAGCAGGATCAGCAGAAAGCCCGCGCAAACGCGGCGGTGAAAACCGCTGCAACGCCTGTGACGACGCGTAAAGCGGTCATTGCTGACAGCGGTGATAACTGGGAAACCTTCTGATGTAGCACAGCGCCCTGTTCAGGCAGGGCGCTGGAGATGGCCGGGTAGCGCTACGCTTACCCGGCCTTCAAAACCCTTCTCCATATGCCCGCATAAGCGCATCGCCGCTGGACAATTCTTGAGAACCTTACGAGTAGACCCGCGCGAACGTCGCGCCGCCTGACAATTTCTCAAAGCCTTACCAACAGTTCTCCGCAAGTGCAGCGTCGCCGGACAATTTTTGAGAACCTTACCAACATGCCCACGCGTATGCAGCGCCGCCGAATGATGCCGGGGAATCTTACCAACATGCTTCGTACGAACGCAGCGCCCGGGGTGAGTTTGGGCGCTGTTTTTGAGTCAATCAGCCTTCAGCGTTAACCACTTTAAGCTCCACCATGCCGATCCCCAACTGGCGCGGGGAGTGGCCGAGGATATTCCCCTCGTTAGTGGATTCCGGCGCAGGCGGGACAATCACCAGGGTACTGCTGCGCGACGGATTGTCGAAGTGCAGCGTGGTGGTGGTGACGTCCTTACCGAGCGTTAACGTCTGCTCTTTATCCCCAATCCGCACCGGTATCGGTTTATTGGCATTTTCCCCCCAGGCTTTAGCGGTGATCACCAGGTCAAACTTCGCTGGCAGGGGCTGGTTGTATTCGATCTTCACCTCATCCCCCAGCTGCGCGTTCGACCAGCGTCCCCAGGTTTCCGGGCGCGAAATACCGCTGAACTGCTTGACCTCTTCCGGGGCACCGGCCACGTTGAAGATGAAGCTATCCGCCTTGTAGCGAATATCGTTATCGGACACTCTCAACGTATCAACGTTGTGCTGATACCGGTCGGTGTTGATAACGGTCTCTTTAAAGACCGTTTTGCCCTTCCACTGCGCTTTATCGACACGCTGCACGGTCTGTTCGCCGCCCAGCTGACCCTGGGAAACACACCAGTCGGTGGAGAGAGCCAGCGGCTGCGACCACAGTTGGCCCATTTTGTAGCAGCGGTCGACCCAGACGAAGTTATCCCGCGGGGCGAAGTCGGCCAGCTGGTAGCGCAGCGGGGTCGAGTATTCGCTTTCCGGCATCGGTTCGACACGCTTATCGGAAACGCGCAACAGCAGCGGCAGACGGAAGTGGCTCCCGGAGAAGGCCATCATATTTTTCTGGCTGTCGATGGTGAAATCTTTCAGCTCTTTCGGGAAATTCCACAGGCGGATAACGTCCGGTTTCCACGCCAGCATTTTGTCCTTCATGTTGAGGAACACCTCTGACAGCGACTGCCCGGAGAGGCTGCTGCGGCCAAGGCCGATAAAGTTATCCCCGCCGAGAATATCCAGCACCGTTGCGCCGTTATCCATGGTGTTGCGCTTCACGGCCATTACTTCCTGCTGGGGTTTGTCGCCTCGCAGGATAAAGAACAGGTTGCTGCGATCCTGCTTGTTCAGCTCATCCCAGGCGCTATTTTTCATCGCCAGATGGTCGGAAGAGACCACGATCACCGTGTTTTTGAAGTACGGCGAGGCTTTGATTTTTTCGATCAGCGCCGCGATATGCTCCTGGCTACAGCCCACCGCGCTGAACGACTGATTCGGTTTGCCGTTAATCGCGTAGCTCTTGCGCTGGCAGGTGCGGGAGATAAAGCCGTCCGGGTGGTGGGTATCTACCGTCAGGGCAAACAGCGAGAAGCGCTTGCCAGACTGCGACAGCTCCTCGAATTTTTTCCAGGTTTCATCCAGCACCGTGTCGTCGTAAAAACCCCAGTCGTTGCGATAAGAAGGATCGGCAACGGTGGTTTTTAATTCTTCTGCGCCGTACAGATGGTCAAAGCCGTGGGATTGCAGGAAGACGTCTTTCCCGGCAAAACGCAGGTTGGCACCCTGCACGAAATAGTTCTGATAACCGGAGTTTTTCAGGATATCGCCAAGGCAGATATTTTTCGGGAAGAAGCTGGAGACCGAGGCCGAAGCGTTGCCTTCAAAGGGCGCAAACAGCGGGATGCCGCACTGGGAGGCGACCATCCCGGCGATGGTGTAGTCCGTGCCTGGCAGCTGCGCGGTGTGGCTGAAATCGATCCCTTCGTTCTTGATGGCTCCCAGTTCCGGGGCGAGATCAGGGAAGGCGTTGTTATCGAAATAGGTGCGCTCAAGACTTTCGCCGTAGATGTAGACGAGGTTCAGCTTCGGATTCGGAATCGTTTTACCCGGCTCTTTGTAATAGGCCGCAAAGTCGGGATCGCCGTCGCGCGACTGGGATTTCACCAGCTCGGTGATCTGATGAAACGCCGGGCTGGCATCCACCGAGGCGAGCGCGAGTACCAGCGCCAGCAGGCTGTAGCCGAGATGGTGCGGATGGTGACGGCGGCGGCGCAGGATCCAGCCCAGCAGAGCAAACACGCCTACCAACGCAACTACCACGCCAACGGCAGGAAGTATGTACTTACTAACCCCGGCGCCGGTCAGGCTGTTGGTCAGAGTATAGAGAACGGCATCGTTAATCCCGTCCCCGGTAAAATAGTCGCTGGCATAGAGGGTAATGTTTAAAACGACAAAAAGCCCCAGCACCAGAAGCGTGATGGCAAACCACCAGGTATTACGTCCCGCTTTACGGGCGTAAATCACTACAGAGGCAATAAACAGGGCAATAGAAATAAACTCTGACAACAGCTTATCCTCAACAAAGACAGCCGCTGATTAGCGGACTAACTGTATAATTTTTGGGTTATACAATGTAATGGCGATGCCATTTAGCTGCAATTGTAGTGTCACGGAAATGTGCTGTTGTTAGGATTTGGTTTAGAAAATGCAATGTTTGACGGGCGTCGCTTTATGCAGGGGAATACACGCCGCAACGCTTGTCGCGGCGCGAGAGGATCAGGAGATAAAGCTGAGTCCCTGTTTCAGGACAAAATCACAGGCCTGGGCTTTAACCTTTTTCGCCAGCGGCGTGTTGCCGATGGTTTCCAGATTCAGTTGCTGGCCGTTATTGGCGTTCAGCAGACCCTGAATTCCTTCCAGATAGTTAGTGTCCTGCTGCTGCTCTTCCGGGGTTTCCAGCCCTAATTTCCCCAGCACCTGATTTTTAATATTGGTGGCATCGGTCATCGAGGCCAGCTTCTCTTTGGCGCAGTATTCGAGGATCCCGGCCGCGTTATTCATGTTGCTGGCGCTGAGCGACTGGCTGCCGTTGCTGAGCAGGCCAGTAAGGGAGGAGAGGGAGAGACCGCCGTTCTGGGTGGTGGTAGTGCTGTTGCCCGCACCGAGCTGGCTGGCGGCGCTGTTAAGCGAATCCTGCCAGGAAGGTGCCGCCGCCTGTGCCGCACCGGTGACCAGCAGTGCGCTTACTGCGGCGCTGAGAAGAAAATGTGTTTTCATAAAAGGCTACTCTGTCGGTTGCCCGCCGGGGCGGAGTGGCAGGCAGTATAAACCCCCGCGGCACCGGAGTTCCCGGGAAAATATCCTAATACTCTTTACCGGTAACGCGGCTGCGATAGCTTTCCCAGTCAAA
>JADHEE010000102.1_pt1 | contig 54528 bp, 54 predicted proteins | sample 8952401 | NCBI WGS metagenome assembly JADHEE01 (sample SAMN16124438, study PRJNA663242) | bioreactor sludge metagenome | isolation source: sludge (ammonium) | place: India:Bengaluru | collected 2019-02-28 | reverse complement strand
TATTTGCGGGGAAGGGCCGGTATATTACGAACTACAACGTTAACTCAACTAAATGGATATTTAGCGTAGTTATTCCTTGAATTCATATAATAGGGGCAGGGTAGCTCATCTGTTGAGCTATGGGTAGCTCATCCTTGTTCGCTATCTTCCAAATTTGTACGGTATCTTTCGAGGTCACGCATAATCCGCACGTGTAATCGGTAACAATCCCCATAAATCAAAGGCTCCAGCCATCTGCGACGGCCATTCAAAGGAGTATGCAATGGGTCATTTTCCAAGCTGGATGCTTCACAGCGCTCACAATTATCTGAAAGCTGCTGAGGTTTTGGACGCACAGAACCTGCCGCACGTTGCCCAGGTCAATGCGGCGATTGGGATGGAAATCCTGCTCAAGAGCTTCATTTCTGTGCCTGACCAGCATCAAGGTACATCCGGAGAGACCTACAAGCTCGACGCCGCGGCGTTGGCATCAGCTCATCAGCATCTGCAATGCGCTGACAAAACCAGTCGTAAAACCCCTGACAAGCACGACTTGTTGACGTTGTTCCATGCGATTCCCGAAGCGATTCGTCGCAGCTTGGCCCTGGACGGCCAGGAAGATTCCTTCGAGCGGTACCGCGATGTGTTCACCAATAGCCGGTATCCGTATGAGTCGAGCAGTTGGAAATTTTCCGATCCGGTGCTGATGAGGTTGCTGAGGTGGACTTTGGCCAACGCGGTTGGCTACTACAAGGAGCGAGGCTCGCAGGATCCGTTCGTGCTGGGTTACTGTGACGCTCAGTTAAAAATGAAACTTCCCTCGGCACCCTCTAGCTTAGGGCTTTCAGCGAGGTCATCAACTAAAAATGATTGTTTCTCTGCGTCAAATGCCGCATTTGATCATTTCTCAAACTTAAGCGCTCCAGCCCAGTAATCATAAGGCATCCACTGATGCTAGCCGATCACTTATAAATGATCATTTTATAACCTATTGATAGAGCTAAAATTTTTATCTGAATTTTTAGATGCTCCATTCGCGAATGATCATTTTTAGTTGGTCTCCAATCCCCAGCCAGGATCTACTCTATGGCAAAATCCCACATTCGTTACAGCTTCAGGTAGCTGAAAGCTCTGTTTTCGCATAGTTTGCTTGATTTTTTTTCATGCATGCCACTGCTTTGCATTAGCGACGCTCTCGTTAATGAATCAAATGCCCTATTTTCATATAATAGATATAAATTGACAAGTTTGAAATTTTCTTTTGAAAACCACTACTTATCTGGCGGCCTAAAACTTGCTTAAGGCTAAGTGGCTTTTTTAGGCGTCAATACTCATTATTTGTTTAGAGCTGCATTGGAGTGATGCTCTTTTTTGACGTGTGCTCGCAAATCGGTTTAACTTCGACAAAATTTCAAGCGCTGAGAATTTGAATGAAAAGATTTGTGAACAAGGGAAGTCTCGTCAAACATTCAGAGAACGCATACCGTGTCATAGAAGTATCCAAGGATGGCTCTGTCACTCTGGAGAATCTGGATGCGGGGAATACTTTCAGTGTTCCATTTACAGAAGTTTCCCTGCTTGAGACAGAAGGTGCACGTGAGGAATACATCACCGACCGCCGACTTGCTTGGCTTGAACAATCAAAAAGCAATCCAGTGGAAATGCAAGTAGCAATAACTCGTGCAGAGTGCATCGATCGATTGCTCTCAGGTAAAATCTCCCGTGCGAATTTGTTATTAGAGCTTGAAATATCCGTACCTACTTTGACACGCCTTCTTAGACGATATGATCCTGAGTTGGGTGCAGTCTCTTTGATGCGAAACGTTCGCGGTAGAAAAGCTGCAACTCGCATGCTGAGTCCTCTTCATGAACAAATCATTGAGGATGGGATAAAGCGATATCTCAATAAGACCAAAAAACTTTGCACTTTTACTGAGATGTATGAATATGTAGAATCAAAATGCGTTGTGAATGGCCTAAAGCCTCCAAGTCCGAATACAATAAAAAATCGGTTGGAGTCTTTTGGTGATCGCGCAATTTATTCTATAAGGCGTGGCCGTGAGGCGATGCTGCAGAAGTTTGAAATGAAACCAGGGTCTATAGATGTCGAAACTATTCTATCTATGGTGCAAGTCGATCATACAAAAGTCGACGTAATCATCAGGGACTCGAACGGCTTGCCGCTAATGCGGCCTTGGCTGACTGTAGTCATAGATCTTAAAAGCCGGATTGTTTTGGGCTATTACTTAGCGCTGCATCCTCCAAGCGCATTGAGTGTCGCCATGGCGTTGTTGTCTGCCTGTTACCCAAAAAGCGAGCAGCCGATGATGATGGGGGGAGGGATAGGAACATTGCATCGTTTTTGGGGTACTCCAGTCGCAGTGGGTACTGATAACGCTGCAGAGTTTACTTCGGACGAGTTTGCAGCCGCTTTAGGACTCTACGATATAGAGTTGCTACTGAGGCCGATTGGTAAAAAGCATTACGGTGGACATGTCGAACGGCTCATTGGTACATTGATGGGTAAAGTGCATATGCTGCCAGGGACTACCTATTCAAATGTCTTAACTAAAGCAGATTATGACTCTGCTAAAGAGTCGGCGCTGACATATCAGCAACTTTGCAAGTGGTTTGCGGATCAGGTAGCTATATATCATGGGCGTGCTCACGAAGGTTTGGGGCGTCGATCTCCTAGTGAAGTGTGGGATGAAGAGATGGCGAAACTAGGGCCACAGTATATTCAGCCTATACCAGGTGATTTTCGAACTTTTGCTTTAGATTTTTTTCCGTCTTTTACGAGGACTGTGCAGACGAAAGGGGTTGAGTTTAAAGGGGACTTCTACGTTTCATCTGTAATCCGAAGGTTAGTAGGGCAGCGCCTAACCTTCAAATACAACCCTCTAAATCTCGGGAAGATCTGGCTTCGCTTAGAGGGCAGGTATTATGAGATACCGTATTCAGATATAACCAAGCAGCCTATATCTTTGAGCGAGTATTATGCTAGTAACAGATCAGGCAAACGTCGCCGTGGAGAGCTTATCGACCCAACGCTTCACGAACTTAGGCTTCAGGCTCACGATGATATTGATAATGCTGTGGCAGAAGCTAAGCGCGTCAGACAGCACATTGCAAAAAAAGCTCACGGCGTGGGAATAACGGCTCTACTAGAAAATAAGTCGTTTGATGATTCCGGGCTCAAACCACTTGCTGCTGATCAGGCCCGTAAAAAACTTGACTGGAAGGGGTAAATTTATGCCGTTCGAACATATACATGAAAGCCGCCGTTTCGCAATGGAATTGTCTGATCAGGAACGTATGGACTTCATACGGAAAGACGTACTAATTTCCACGGAGCACCTGAGGAACGTCAAGCTGATTGCCTACAACATGATTCATATCCCAAGAGGATGCATGGAGGCACCTTGCCTTGTAGTAACGGCTGGCAGCAATTACGGAAAGTCTACCATTTGTAACGAAATCAGAGGTTTGAACGAGGATTGGTGTCGTAAGATTCGTTATGTGAATTTTGTACGGGACACAAGAAATGTTCGAGTCCGACCGCGGCCCGGCGAGAAGCTGATGATTGCATTGGGTTTGGATCCTGGTAAGACGGGATTAGACATTGGAATGGTAATGGAATACTGCCTCGCAAATGATGTCAGGGCAATTTTTATGGATGAGTTCCAAGACTCTATTCTGCAACTTTCCAATCAGGAGCAGTTGGCCTTCTTGTCAATGCTGCGAGGTATGTGTGGCCCGCCCACATATATGAGCTTTTTTGTATTTGGTGTGGGTGAGGCTCTAAATGCCTTGCAGTTCGACCCACAGTACGTCCGTCGGTTTGAGAAGTATGAAGTGACACCATGGCAGCAGGTAGATTCAGAATACCTCAATTTCCTCGATACTTGGGAGAGCATTATGCCCTTAGCAATGCCCTCTCGATTGTCCTCTGCGGAACTCAGCAGCGCGATTTACAAAAAAACGGAAGGAGTCGTCGGTCGCATTTGCGACCTACTCAAAGCAGCAGGAGCTTATGCTATTTCGTCTGGAATTGAGAAGATTACAATTGAGGTTTTGGAAAGGGCGGGCAAATCGAAATGGCTCCAAGAAATTCCAGCTAACCAAAAATGAGAGTTTTCCGGTGCCCGTTACAGAGACAAGCTAGACTTTCGGTAACAAGAGCTCTCCTAGATAAGGATCTGATTTTATTGCGAGGGGCGCCACTGTCTGGGAAGAGCATAGTCTTGTCTGTGTTGTTTTCGTCGATGAACGATCCGAAGTGCCTATGGCCGATAGTGATTCGGTCACCGCATGTGCATGTAGGTAAATCGTTAAGGCTTGCATTTGCTCATGCATTAGGCTTGCCAAGCTCTGTTGTGTGCTCTTCACCTAGAGCGCTAAATAGTGTACTACACGAACTCAACAGTAAAGACGCTGCGGTAGTGCTCGCTATTGACGATATTGATATATTTTTTTTAGGGGCCGCAAAAGTATACCAAGATGCTTGTGATTTTATATTTTATCTCTCCAAAAGACTCTCCCGCTTAAAAATTGTGGGGGCTTTTTCTCGGTTCGAAAAAATCAGAAGCATCGCTAAAGACCTGAGGATGGAGAATCATTGCGTGCTTGAGTTGCAGTGCTGGCCGGCTACCACTGAATTTTGTGATTTTGTAAAATATGTGGGAAAAAATTTTGGACTCAGTGAGCATCAGGTTTCCGACAAGGCTTTTTTGCAAGCCCTGTTTGAGTCAACGCGCGGAGCGACTGGTGCCATTTTGACAACCATCAAGATATTAGTCATGAGTGGAGTGTTTGAAGGCGGGGAAGTTGCAAGCCCCGTTCACCTTGGGCAGCTTTGGAGGTTCTGATTCTTGGATATTGTTGATAACCATAAAATAGTTATAGGCGAGACCATTCTCTCTTGGGTGTATAGAGGCCTATCGTTGGGCTGCCTCAGAAATCCACACTTATTCCGTGCTGCCATTCAAAAGGCAGTCAAATCTGAGTATTGCGAATCAGGCGAGGTTTCAAAGTGGCCAATGCATTTAGATTCAGACATAGAATTTGATGCATCAAGCGAGTTGGCGTGCCTTTATTCTGAAATCTACAATGTATCCATCGATGTCATTCGAATCTATTTTGGGGGTGACAAACTACCCTTGACAAACTTACTCTATAGGAGTAATTCATGTGAAGACTGTCTATCTCACAGCTTTATGGCAGTTAGGTTTCCAGTGTGGAAGATAAATTGGTGTTACCTCACTTCTGCATATTGTCCAATTCACCTTAAAGCCCTCCGGTCACCATTCACTCAACCACCTGTCGAAAGTCGTATGTGGAATTGCTATCTACATACTTTGCAATTGGGACTTAACCCGGTAAATTATGAAGAAAAACGATTGGCCCTCTTGGTGGTGAAGGCTCAGTCATGGGTGCAAAGACGTATTGTAAACCACCCCGGAGAATCTGACGTGTTACATACTCTTTATGGGCTATTTTTGAGTAGACGTACGTTATACGCAGTTGAGGGGGTCGCCGCATCAGGTTTTGCTCATCCCCCCAGATCACCCTGCCGCACGCATCTAGATGTCCTCGACCGGATAGATTATGGGATGCACTCTGCCAATGGCACTCAGCGGGGTGGAGCGCTTCTTATGATGGGGTGGCTTTTAGAGCTGTTCCCAACGACTGACATTAACGGTGCAATTCGAAGTAATCGCATGGTAAGGCGTGCATTACCTAGAAGCCCTCGCATGCTCGGCTTTTTAGCTGCGCGCATATTTATTTCACGAGAAGAGGGTGAGTTAGTCGCAAAAAAAACTGCAACCGCTAAAAAACTATAATATTAGGAGCATCTGTGATTTTTTAGATTCACTTAACGCCGGCGTGAAGTCTCTGAGATGACCGCTTATGGACGGCGGTGGTTAGGTCACTCAATCTTACTGTTTCGCCAAATTCGACCAACAGTTGTCTGGTGGATGCCTAGTTTTCTCGCAACCTCACTCTGACTTAAACCCTGATCACGATAGATCAATGCTTCTTGGGTGATTTTATCAGGAAGGCTCCTTCCTGCCTTTTCTCCGACAAGCTCACCCTCCGAGAAATGTTTTGGCATGCCGGCAACGATGCCCAGCGCATCAAGCTGCTGAATCTCCTTTTTCAGTGCCGCACGACGCTCCCCAATGGACAACTGTTCGTCGTAGCTTGATGCCACCATCAACAAAGCTATCGGATCGAAGGATAGGGCTTCAGCAATGCTGCCTAGCATCTCCAATGTAACGCCGGTTTTGGCGTTTTCCAGTCGCTGAAGGTGGCGAGGCTCAATCTTGGTCTTGATCTTTGCATACAGCTGATCACGAGACATCCCGCGGCTGGCGCGCGCGAGACGCAGCACTGCTGCGAGGGCTTCCCTCGATACCATGTCAAATCCCCAAAAGTGAGGATAAGGCCATATTGATCCTATGCACGCCATGACATATAGTTCATGGCGCGCATAGGATGGCCACCTTGGGTCTCGCAACCCGCGTGGAGTCTAAGGCTAGCGCTAGCGGCCTCCAGCCAACGAATGGCAAAAAATGACGATCATGGTCGGAAGTATGGCCTTCAGTGACCGTTGCGTGTGGACTATCCCGTCGTAGGGAGTTCCCCCTCATGCGACCAGCAATGCTAGGAAGAAATGTGTTTTTGACGAAGAGCGATGAGCTCCAAGGGAGATTCAGGATTGAGGACTCAGAAGTCCTGTTCTGGAAATCCATCAACCTGAGCCGCTGCACGTATGTGTTTCTGGTCGAAGGGGTAGGCTTCGATGCAGGTGCCCTTGGCCCTACATCACAGCTTGTGTGTGACGTATCAACGATCAAGTCACTCTGGGAAAACGGATCAGCGGAGCTCCTGAACGTGCACAGGGTGTACGTGATTCCTCCACTGGCCCTACGCAAGACCGGTTGCTACATGGAGCCGCTTTCTGAGATCCGAATCAGCGGTGGTAGCGAGAGGTCTCCTGTCTATGAGTTCGTCACAGACACAGGTCATGTTTTCAGCAGCGACGAGGTCTGACGATGGCTGTAACGCTGGAAGAGGTTAGTGAGTTTTTCTACGGGCAAGGGAAGGTTGTCTCGGGATGGGAGGGTGACGATGGCGAGCTGATAGAGCTCGCTCAGGCGTATCACCCGGGTAAGCCGTATTGCTTGGTGCGTAAGTGGATCGTTGCCGACCTGCAACTGTCACAGGCAGAGCTGGAACGATTGAAATCTGAGGCGGTACAGCCTTTGGTGCTTTTTGCTCATGAAGTTGTCCGAGACAGTCGCAATCGATTTGCCCCTGGGCACTGGGTGCGCAGCAACTTTGGAATCTCGCACCGCCAGCCATGCATGTTCGAAACCAGGAGCACGGTTTACCTTCTGCTAGGTGATGGTTGCAGGAAGCGCGCTACCCTCGACACGGTTTTTTCACTGCGTCCCTAGCTCAATCCGAGAGCTAGCCCGACTTCCCTTCGGAGAAGCCTTGGAGAAGCGATCCATACAATGCCGCTCGGAGCGTGAGAGAGCTGATGAAGGTTTTGGTGTATTCAGATTTGCATTTGGAATTTCGGGGCTTCGAGTCACCCCAAGTCGACGCCGATCTGGTGGTGCTCGCTGGAGACATTTCAGTGCGCGGTCAGGGCGTGACCTGGGCGAACCAGACTTTCGCTTGCCCGGTCATCTACGTCCCCGGGAACCACGAATACTACAAAGGCGGACACCTGGATCGTACGCTCGCCAAGATGAAGGTGGCTGCGGAGGAGCATGTGCATGTCCTCGAAAACGAATGCCTGGTCATTGGTGACACCCGATTTTTGGTGACTACCGCTTGGACAGACTTCACCTCAACCGGCGATTACAAAACTGCAATTTACGAGTGTTGGGAGTGGATGAATGACTTCAGGGTTATCCGGAGCGGGGAGGGTTTCAGGAAGCTTCGCCCCGTCGATCTCATCGCCCGGAACATTACCGCTCGCGAGTTTCTTGCCACAGAGCTCGCTAAGGACTTCGAGGGAAAGACGGTTGTGGTTACTCACCACTGCCCGATTCAAGAGATAGCAGGTGATGGACACGTGGGCCATCTCGGTGCTGCGTATTTCAACCAGTGGAATGGCTTAGTTTCGCAGGCTGATGCCTGGATCTTCGGTCATACCCATCACGCGGTCGACACGGTCATTTCCGGCTGCCGACTCGTATCGAACCCTCGAGGCTATCCGGGCGAGCGCACCGGTTTCTCGCCGGATTTCACCATCGAGATTTGAATTGCCGTAGGGCGTTGCTCAAGCGACGAGCACCAGCGGCAAAGTAGGAACAACGAATGTCAGACGAAGTCGTCATCGAATACCACGTCAAAGAGCTCTCGGATTTTCAACTCAACAGGATCGCTCGTGCCATGGCTCAGCAGTACCCCGTGCCGATCACTGCCTACCTGAGCGATGTGTTCATCTCGTCAGAGTGCGCCGCAGGAATCGTCTTTGGCCACAACGATCCAGGGCCCCACGAGCAGCATGCGGACGGGCACATTTTGCAGACCGCGCCGATCTACCAATTGCGAAGGTTTGGCAGGTTCTGGGTGGCGTCTACGAACAGCGGCAACTACGTGCTGGCGACGTTCAATAGAGGGTCGGGAAGAGCGAGCTTGAGGGCGCTTATTGAGGTTGCTGACAAGCCAGGGCAGCCAGCTGTTTAACGGAAATGCCAGGCGCCTCCGTGCGCTGGAGTACGTCTTTACGTTGGAGATGACCGTGTCGAGAGGTAGGTGCGCAAGGCGACTCGCCGCCGGTGAAAGCTGCTCAGGATTTTGAAGTCCCGAAGGCGGTCGTTGCTGAGATACCCGGCATCTACCAGGCCCTGGATGTAACCCTCGGCTTTGCCGCGAGCTTCACGCAGGTCTCCTTCCGTGCTACTTAGGTGGATGTCATCAACAATCAGCTGCCAGCGCCGACTCTGGCGATCACCAATCGGGTCGTCGGAGAAGGTTGGGGCGGTGAGAAGAGTTTCGTAGTAGCCAGAAGCAGGTGGATTGCTCAAGTACAGCGCTCCTTAGGTTGAACCTACCTAAAGGCTAACACGCGCAGATTCAATCGCCTGTTACTGGTTGGCCCATAGGTTGGTGTCTCTTGAGAAATGTACCGAGAGCGCCATCGCAGAGGAGGTAGAACATGGTTAAACGGCGAGCGCCGCTTTCCACTTCCAAGATCGTCAATGTCTCGCCATCAGCCATGCCCAGCACGGTAGCCAAGGCGATGCAGATTGATTTCGATTCGGAGGTCACGGCGTACCTATCCTCGGTGGAGTATGGGCCGCATGAGCTCTTCCTGAGAGGAGTAGTCTTCGGTGACCGAGAGCGGCGTTTTGATGACGGTGATCCCATTCGCACCTCCAACATCGTGACTTACGAAGAGCTCAAGGGATACGTAGTCGCGCGCACCCTCAACAGCACATACGTTGTCTGCGACTGGGCGGCAGATGGTGCGAGAGGGGGCTCGAAGGCTCAGCACTAGTAATACCAGCTGAGCTTTCAACCAGGTGATTCACCAACTGGCGGCGGCGAGGGGGAAATAGCAGATGAAGGTCGTTAGCGAGACCGATCCAAGGTAACCGTCTGGCCAACTCACCCCTCAGCACACAGACCAGCTCGGACAAGAACGGGTGGAAAACAAAGCCTTGCCCGCAGGTATACCCATTGAATAAGCCTGTATCTGACGTAGGTCATGCAGAGCCTGCCAGCGGGTCGCAATCGACGATGGCTTCATTGTATACTTCGGCTCCGCATACCCCTTGAGCTACAGGAACATCAGCATGACTGTACTCCAAACGATCTACTGGCAGCCTACGCCGCCTTAGCGCTACGCCCCCTCGCAACAACCTGCTTCCGCTAGCCTCGCTCGCGGGTGCTCACTGCTGTACGCCTGGTTTTACACCTTAAGCACACAGCAAAAAATCCTCAAAATTTGAATTTGTATCGATTCGCTCGCCACTCCCTTGGCGTGCGCGATGCTTTGCCTTGGATATTTATATGCTGCAAAAACTTAGACAAACGTGGTTTTCCAACGTCCGTGCCGACGTGCTCGCGGGGCTGGTGGTCGCACTCGCGCTGATCCCGGAAGCCATCGCCTTTTCCATCATCGCCGGGGTAGATCCCAAAGTCGGTCTCTACGCCTCCTTCTGTATCTGTGCTGTCATCGCCTTTGTCGGCGGGCGCCCCGGAATGATCTCGGCGGCGACAGGCGCCATGGCACTGCTGATGGTTACGCTGGTAAAAGAGCATGGACTCCAGTACCTGCTGGCCGCGACGCTACTATGTGGCGTACTTCAAATCCTTGCCGGCTACCTGAAGCTCGGCTCGTTGATGCGCTTTGTTTCACGCTCGGTAGTCACCGGCTTCGTAAACGCATTAGCGATTCTGATTTTTATGGCGCAATTGCCTGAGCTGACCAATGTCACCTGGCATGTCTATGCCATGACCGCTGCGGGCCTGGGAATCATCTACCTGTTCCCGTATGTACCGAAAATCGGCAAGGTGATTCCCTCTCCATTGGTGTGCATTCTGACGCTGACTGCCATCGCCATTTACCTCGGTTTGGATATCCGCACCGTCGGTGACATGGGCCAACTGCCTGATACGCTCCCGATCTTCCTCTGGCCTGAAGTTCCGCTGAATTTTGAAACCCTGCGCATCATTTTCCCGTACTCGGCTGCGTTGGCAGTAGTGGGTCTACTCGAATCAATGATGACCGCGACCATCGTCGACGACCTTACCGACACCACCAGCAACAAAAACCGCGAGTGCAAAGGCCAGGGTGTGGCCAACATCGCTGCCGGCATGCTTGGCGGCATGGCAGGTTGCGCCATGATCGGCCAGTCGATCATCAACGTGAAATCTGGTGGCCGCACCCGTCTCTCGACATTGTGTGCCGGCGTTTTCCTGCTGCTGATGGTGGTATTTCTTGGCGAATGGCTCTCCAAAATCCCTATGGCGGCACTCGTGGCTGTGATGATCATGGTGTCCATCGGCACCTTTAGCTGGGATTCCTTGCGTAATCTGAAAGAGCATCCGCTGTCGACCAACCTCGTCATGGTGGCGACCGTCGTGGTCGTCGTGGCCACTCACAATCTGGCTTACGGCGTACTGGTAGGTGTGCTGCTGGCCTCCCTGTTCTTCGCAAACAAGGTCGGGCACTACCTGGATATCAAGAGCACTCTTGAAGAGACGAAATCGCATCGGACTTACCGCGTCGTGGGCCAGGTGTTCTTTAGCTCTGCGGACAAGTTCACTGAGGTTTTTGACTTCAAGGAGGCGCTCAACAAGGTCACCATCGATCTCACACAGGCGCATTTCTGGGATATCACCGCCGTCGCAGCGCTGGATAAGGTCGTGATCAAGTTCCGACGCGAAGGCGCTGAGGTTGAAGTGCTCGGTCTCAATGAAGCCAGCTTGCTGCAGCAAGGCCGAGGGCACGCAAGCTGACGTCGTTCAACTGAAGCACTAAGCGGACATGGCGCAACGCCTCGTCTGCAGGGCATCCCATGGGAACATCGTCCAGCAGCACCGCAAACTCACCCTCGAAATCGATGCCGTCCGCTTCAGAGGGAAGCGCAACGTCTTCATTCGGGCCCAGGAAGTCGTCACCCGCACCCTGGTAGATCAACGGAATGGTGTCGGCGTTCTCGATCGGCTCCAGGTTAAATGCTTTCTGCATCAACTTGCCGTGGGTCAGGAAGCACGAACCATCTAACCACTGCCATGCCCTGGGCAGGGGAGCCATCAGTTGATCAAACGTGAGCACGAACGCGTCGGCAGCGTCACCAGAATTCAGCTGGTGGTACAGGGACGCCAGGTGCGCTTCAACATTCGCCCAATTCTCCAGTGCCGCCTGCATTGTGGGCGCTGCCTGCCCTGCGATAACTGCATGCTGCAGATCTCGGGAAACTACAATCAGCGTCCCGTCCCGGGTATCGTCGTTGAGCGTAGCGAGCTTCATCCCAGCAGCTCCTGCAGTTCAGGTGCGTAACGTCCGTCAAGCAGGATGAAGACCATCCGCGACATCTGTTCAGTACGGTTGCTCCAGGCGTGATTGGTGCCGCGCTGGACAACGATGTCACCTCGCTTGAGGTGCACTTCCTCTTCATCCAGCACCAGCCATACCTCGCCCTCAGTGACGATGCCGTAATCGAGCGTCTCGGTGCGGTGCATCAGCTTGTGCTTCGAGTCCGCTTTCCCGGTGCCGGCGTGAGACTCACCAATTTCTGCAAATGCAGCGGCAGCATCTTCGGCACTGACCTGGTTCTGTACGCTATCTGGCGGAATGTCCACGACGCGGATAACGCTGCCCAGCGGGCCAGGGCTCAGTTGAAGTGGCTGAGAGGTCGGGTCATCTGCGTTGTCCAGCGGCGCAGGGGTCGTCGCGCTGTTCCAGACTTCGTAGAAGACGGTGCCTGGCACTGCTTTAAGCGGGAAGTTGTTCGGCGTTGGCGCGCTGCTGGCGACCACCGCAAGGCCTTCACCATTGTGACCGGTTACCACACGCTTGAAAGTAGGAAGGGTTTGCATAGGATCTCCTTTAGTTTCCGTCACCGATGGTTGTGCCACCATCGACAATAATGTTCTGACCACTGATGAATGCGCCGCCCGGCGAGGCCAGCAGCAAGGCAACAGCAGCTACTTCCTCCGGGCGTCCAACACGGCGAAGCGGCGTCAGTGCGAGACGGCGCTGCATAACTTCGGCGTTATCGGTCAGGGGGCGAGCGAATTCGGTTTGAATCACACCGGGGCTGATCGAATTCACCCGAATGTTTTGCGGCCCCCATTCGACCGCCAGGTTGCGGGCGAGCTGCGAGAGGGCCGCTTTGGAAAGGCCATACAGACCGAGCGCTTTGTTCCCGCGCACGCCGGCAATGCTTGACATGAGAATGACGCTGCCACCGCCATGCTCAGCCATGGCGGGCAGTAATCCATTGGTGAGCCAGATAGCACTTCGCAGGTTCACGTTGAGGGTCAATTCCCAGTCTGCATCGCTCGCCGAGCTCATCGCCCCTAAGTGCGGCGCTACGCCGGCATTGCACACCAGGACGTCGATGCGCCCGTAATGCTTGATGGCCTGAGCAGCCAATGCATGCACCTCGTCTTGCTTGCTCAAATCAGCAGCAATCCCAATGGCATCAATCCCCGCATCATTCAATGTCTGGGCGACGCTAGACGTTTCGCTGTGACTTTCACTGCTCACAATTAACTTGGCGCCCGCTCGCCCAAGGGCATAGGCGATCGCAAGGCCTATTCCTCGTGTAGCACCGGTGATAAGCGCCGTTTTGGCACTAAGAGAAAAGAGTTCGTTCATACAGCACCTGTGCCTGAATAATCTGAGCGATGGGCGTCAGTCCTAGGCCGCACACATAGCGTCGCCTGCAACTGACAGCCCACCGAGCCTTTCAAAGTCGCTACGCCCACGGCACTGCCTTGTGCACTTCACTGCAAGGTGGGGTTTGAGTGTGCTTCTGCTCAGGAACAGCAACCGCTGATTTTTCAGGCGAACGCTGAGGCAGTAGGAAATAGGCCAGGGCAGGGAGGAGGATGAGGGCGCCGACCATGTTCCAGATGAACATGAAGGCAAGCAGCACACCCATGTCGGCCTGGAACTTGATCGGAGAGAAGATCCAGGTACCCACACCGATTGCCAGGGTCACCCCCGTCAGCATCACGACCTTCCCTGTGAAGAGCAGTGCTTGGTAGTAGGCTCGGGACAAGCTGGCGCCTTGACGCAGTTGCGCCAGGACGATGCTCATCACATACAGTGCGTAATCGACACCGATGCCGACGCCCAGGGCGATGACGGGGAGGGTGGAGACCTTGACCCCGATCCCCAGTGCCACCATCAAGGCCTCACAAAGAATGGAGGTGAGTACAAGCGGAAGAACTGCGCAAACCACGGCCCTCCAGGAGCGGAATGTCACCAGGCACAGCAAAGTGACCGCGCCGTACACCCACCAGAGCATGTCATGGTTGGCCTTCTTCACAACGATGTTGGTCGCCGCTTCGATCCCTGCACTCCCAGCAGCCATCAGGAATGTCGCGTCCTCCGAGGAGTTGGCCAGGGAGAAGCGCTCCACATTCGAAACCACGTCGGTGAGGGTGTCAGCCTTGTGGTCTTTGAGGTAGGCAAAGACTGTCAGGAGGCTGCAATCATCGTTGTACAAGCCGCGAGGAGCGCCCGCAGTGACCATGTTCAAGGTCGCTTGGTTGTTCACCAGCTCGTACCATTTCGGGTTGCCTTCCGAGAGGCCAACCAGCACACGCCGATTGAGCAGCGCCAACGAGTTTGTCGAATCTACGCCTTCAAGCCCGCGCAATTGCCAATCCAAATCGTCGACTTTCTTGAGGGTGCTGAATGCCGAACATTGCCCCGGTGGAGTCTTGATCATGACCGCAAAGAGGTCACTGCTCGCACCGTAGTGTTGGGTGATGAAGAGGTTGTCCTGGTTGTATCGAGAGTCAGGTCGCAGCTCAGGTGCCCCAGCATCAAGATCGCCGACCTTCAACTGCAGGCTGATCGCGTAGCCTGCGACGGCCATTGCAGCAGCAACGATGACGCAGGCTGTTGCCCAACGTTTGCGGGTGAACAGATCAAGGAAGCGCCATACCGCATGCTTGTCCGCGCCAGACGCCTCAGCCTCTTCTGCACGCAAGCTACGCCGAGCAGCTTTAGGGCTTACGCCGATGTAAGAAAGAACAATGGGCAACAAGATCAGGTTGGTGAAGATGAGTACCGCGACACCAAGGCTCGCAATCACTGCCAAGTCTTGGATCACTTGAATCTTGATGATCATCAGAACCGCGAAACCTACGGCGTCGCACAGCAGGGCGGTCAGGCCAGCCAGGAACAGCCGACGGAACGTGAAGCGTGCAGCCACCAGGCGGTGCATCCCGCGCCCGATGTCTTGCATGATGCCGTTCATTTTCTGCGCGCCATGGCTCATACCGATGGCGAATACAAGAAACGGTACCAACACCGAGTAGGGGTCGAGCTCGTACCCCAGCATCGGAAGCAGACCCAACTGCCATACCACGGCAACCAGCGAACACATGACCACCAGAAAGGTGCTGCGCACGCAGCGGGTGTACCAATAGAGCACTGCAGCGGTGATCAGGATGGCCACGCCGAAGAACACCAGGATCTGCTTCAAACCATCGATCAAATCACCCACGACCTTTGCAAAGCCCGTGATGTGAATCTCAACACCCTGAGACTGGTATTTGGCACGCAGCTGCTCAAGCTCATGAGCAAAGCTGGTGTAGTCCAGTGGCTGACCATCCGGCGTCTGCGCCAGCAGCGGAACATAGACAATGCTGGATCGCTGATCGAAGGCAACCAACTGGCCAATTTCGTTCGAGCGTTCAACGTTTCGTTTCAGCGCCTCCAAGCTCTTGGGCTCACCATCGTAGCCATCAGGGATAACTGGCCCACCTTCGAGACCTTCCTCTGTTACCCCCGTCCAGCGCGTAGACGGTGTCCACAAGGACTTCATGGCAGCGCGGTCGACACCCGGGAGCAGGTAGACCTCATCACTGATCTGCTCAAGGACTTTGAGGTATGTCTTGTCGTAGATGCTGCCCTGGGGATTGGCAACTGCGATGCGCACGGCATTACCCAGGCCCTTGAGTTCGTCGCGGTGCTCCAGGTAATTGACGATGAACGGATGCTCGCGCGGGATCATCTTCTCGAAGCTGGCGTTCAGCGTCAGGCGCGTGGCCTGCCAGCCCAGGAGCAGAGTAGCGGCAATGCAGAGCAACAGTACCAAAGCACGATTGTTGAACAGCGCGCGCTCCAGCAGGGAACCTGAGGCACTATTGAAGTCTTCGAGATTGCCCGAAGGGGGAGCGGAGGAGGTTGGTACATGCATGGCTTAATCCGCGATTTTGGAGAGGGAAGAAGGCGCAACACGTTGTGCTCCGGCTACACCCACAGCAACCAGGTTGCCGTCGGGCGTGGCTGTCACAGCACTGAGCGGAAGTCCTTCAGATACAGCGATGGGTTCAAGCTTCAAATCCTTGAGGCCGCCTTTCAGAACCATGCCGGTCTGATTGGTCAGGAGCAGCTGCTCACCCTCAACGCGAATGGCGTTAAGAGATGCCGGAGCAGGGGTATCGATCGCGTTGAAAGTGGCCCCGTCATCGTCAGAAGAGAAAAGCTTGCCTCGCAGGCCTCCGACGAGAAGTCGTCCGCTGGGCAGAATCGCGGCTGCGAAGTAGCTCCCATCGTAGGAGCCTTGGAGTGCACTGAAGCTGGCGCCGCCATCCGTAGAGCGGAGCAGAAGGCCCTGCTCTCCAGCGATCAGAATCTCGTCGTGGTGGCGAGCCATCGCGTAGTAATGCAATCCACGAGGATTCGGGAGATCCCCCATCTTGGACTGCCAGGTTTTCCCTCCGTCACGGGTAAGCAACGCAAGCCCGTAAGCGCCGACAACGATCCCGTTGTGGGCATCGCTGAAGTTGATCGCCAGAAGGGGCTTGTCAGCGCCATCCGCCGACAAACGCTGAGCGGAGGCAAGGCGCTTGGCGTCTCCAGAATGCTCAGCGGCCTGGAGCTCGATCGCTGCAGCCTGCGTGCCGTCCAGCTGTACTTGCCAGCTCGCCCCAGCGTCCGCGCTATGCAGCACAACGCCGGAGTGACCAACGGCCCAACCATTGGAAGAGTCCACGAACTGCACGCTGGTCAGCGTAGTGCTCACAGGACTTGGAGCTTGCCGCCAGCTCAGGCCGTTATCATCAGACAGCAGTACAACGCCGCGCTCGCCCACGGCAACCAAACGAGCGCCGGCGTGATCGATGTCCAGTAGCACTGCATGCAATGCTTGAGGCCCGAGCACTGAGGCTTGGGAGAGTCCATCATTGGCCCCGGCTGGCGCGACCATCGTGAGTGAGCAGCTTGCAAGCAAGAGCATTCCTGAGACTATCTTTTTCATCTCGTAAAACCTTTCTTGTTCTTATAAGAAGCAGGCGGGGCAAGCGCCCCGCCAGCATCAACGAACTCCTTCGCCCGCCATTGCGTCAGCGGTGAAAACCGAGTCCTTGTATGGCGGCACGATGCGGTACTGCTCGTTCTTGCCTGCGTAAACGTCGCCCACGAACCAGGATCCGGAGAGCAGGTCGTAGAAGCCGTTGGTCAACGAGGTGACGCCTGGGAGGTCAGGCAGGACAACCGGGGAAGTCCACACCACCTTTGCGAGTTGACCACGAGCGTCGTATCGATCACCCAGGACAGCAGTCCAGGTATCTTCATCGAGGTAGTAGGTGCTCTTCGGCATGACGTGGCGCGCGCCGCTTTTCAAGGTCGCTTCAACTACCCAGACGCGGTGGAGCTCCCAACGCACGGCATCAGCTTTCATGTGGTGCGCATCGAGCAGGGCCTCTGGGGACGATGCGGTGAACACCCGGTTCGAGTTGTACGGGATGTACATCTCTTTCTTGCCGACGAGCTTCCAGTCGAAACGGTCAATTCGGCCGTTGAAGACGTACACCTCGTCAAAGCTCATGACGCCAGCAGTGGCTGGGGTAGGGGTGTCGCAGCAGGCATTAGGCAGGCGGCGAACGCGTCGTTGGCCAGGCAGGTAAGTCCAGGCGGCGGAGTTATCGGCATTCAGGTTTTCAAGGCCAGTGATGGCTTCACCGGCGCGCAGTGGAGGGCCATCGTTGGTCATGCGAATCGACCAGAAAACACCTTTCTCCGGACTGAAACCTGGCAGGTACCAAGGCATCTGCAGATCAGCTCGCGAATCGTTGGTCAGCACGTGCTTCCCATCGGCAGTGGTCAGATACTGCGTGAAGCTGGAGTGCCAGGAGGCTCCGCGCCAACGCAGCAGATGGTTCCAGATAGCCTCTGCACCGTTCTGAGGAATTGGGAATGGAATGCCGCCTGCCGCACCCTGAGGCATTGGCCCGGAAGCACCATCCACCAGCTTGCCACTAGTCGCGTTAGCGAAGGTCGCGTCGTAGACCGATTGCGGTGCTGCAGCACTGCGGTGCGTTGGGTAGACGACAACCTTGTAGGAGTCTGGGTACTTTTTCAGCATCGCCTGGATGCCTGGGGTCAACTTGTCTGCGTACTGAGCCATATTCTGGGCAGTAATGGTCAACACAGGCTGATCGCCGGCATACGGATCGCCTCGCTTACCGCCGTCCTTGTAGGCAGCATCGACTTTGGTGAGACCGCCAGTCCAAGCAGGGATGCTGCCATCCTGCCCGCGCGTTCTCCCCCAAGGGGCGTCAGTGTCGATTTCAGTGTGGCCGCTTGGTCAGCCGAAACCGCAGCCATCGACGCATGGGAGAAGAGCAGCGCAGCACTCAAGGCAGTAAGAGCAGCAAGAAACTTTTTATTGTGGTTCATCGAGACATCCTCGGTCAGAAGGTGCGACTGACAGTAAAGGCGATGAAATCGCGGTCTTTTAGCGGCTGTTCAAAGGTGTAGTGGTTGTTTTCGTCCAGGAAAGTGTTTTCTGGGCCGTAGTAATGGGTGTACGTCAAACCCAGGTTCCAGGTGTTCAGGTAGTTGCCCTTGATGCCGATGTTGATATCGCCACCATGGTCAGCGCCAAAGCCGGTACCCAAGGCCCCGGAGGCGCCATTGGTGTAGCTGAAGCCAACAGGCACAGAGACATCCAGGCCTGACAGGAATTGGCGATACATGGGCTCGTACACCACGCGCAGGCTTGTCGCATCGCGATCGGCATTCGGGTCAAATGCGTCCTTGTTTTTGGTGACGCTCATGACCCTGTTCCAGGCGATTTCACCGAGGAACGTCGCCTCTTGAGAAATGAAGTTAGGCTCCATGCTCGACAGCCACGAGATGTTGGCGTGCAGCGTCCGCCCAGTTGCATACAGCGGGTCGGAGTCGTTGTTGATCGCTTCGCCAACTGCCAGCGTGCGCTGACTGGTGGAGGCCAACGGCTGATTCCAGCGAGTGGAAAGCTCACCAGCAATGTTGTAGTTGCCAAGGGTCGTGGAGAAGCTCGCACCGAAGGCTTCAATACCCTCTGGATAAACCCAGTAGTACTCACCCGCTTTGCCTGACTGCGGGTTGAGGTTGGCGAAGTCTGGGCGAACGTTCAGTTGCGGACTCTTGTCGTGGAATCGAATGGCATAAAGGCCCCAGTCCACCGACTCGGTTCTCCAGCGAAGCTGAATACCGCCTTGCCCGGAGTCCTTAGCCTCCTTGTCGTTCCCATGGTAGAAGGCCAGTGGCTGAGCACCAGGGAACAGGGGCGCGCCAATGAACATGCGCTCATTGCCGTCGCCAAAGTTGTCGGAGCTGGAGAAATAGCTTCCTGCGCCAGGCAGGCGGTTCGCTTCCCACTCGAATTGGTAGTAAGCGCCAATGGACACATCTGGCGTCAGCTGGAGCTGCCCGGATATCTGCTGAACAGGACGGATCAGCTCTTTGAATTGGGTGTTCGGTACCGAAAGACCCTTCACAACGTCAATTGGCGCCATGCCGCCGGCGATACCGTTCATGCCGTAGAAGAGGCTCTCGCCCCATTGCATGGCGTACTGACCGACACGCCCAGTTACTGGCATGTCGCCTATTTCAGTTTTGCCGAAGATGAATGCATCGAGCAGCTCACCTTTACGCCCGTGCAGAGTACGGGTGTCGTCGGTGAAAGCGTCATACCTTACTGAATAGCTGTTCGAGCGCGTGGGGTCGTTATTGTCATTGCCCTGGTTGTAGACATCGTCATACCAAGCAGCGCCACTCACACGTGCGCCGAAATTTTGGTAGGTGATATCCATCTCAGACAGGAGATCAAGGCGATTGGAGATCAGGCCTTTGTTGAAGTTGCGATCACCGTCATCCTGGTTCAACGCGGTTTGACCTTCAGTCAGCTTGTCGCTCTGACTCTTGGTACGCCAGGCTGCACTGTATTTCAGGGTATTGTCCCAACGCACCCGAAGATCGGGGTTGCCAGTTTCAATTTCAAACGCATGTACATCAGGAAGACCAGCCGTAATTGCGAGGAAAGATGTGGCCAGTGCGAGCGGCTTGAGGGGCGGTAATTTTTTCTGGGGCGAGCGATTGCAAGACAGCATTTAAGTCACCTCATTATTGTTCTTGTTTGTCAGTGTTGGCTTTGAGTCAGGTGCATCAGGTTGCGACCTGATGCACCCCAGAATTCATACCGGTTGCGCTGTGACCTCAAGCATCTGCTTCACCAAAGCAATGCGGTCGAAGTCGCGGTCTTTTTGAATCTCTTTTTCGCCGGCAAACAACGATCGCTCGCTGATGTATTTGCAGCGCTCAAAACGGCGAGCCATGAATCGATCCAACTGTTCCGCCAGCGTGCCACCGGAGGTCAGCTCCTCGCTGAGGACGATGGCGTCTTCGATCGCCATGCCGGCACCTTGGCCGAGGTGAGGAGTGGTGGCATGCGCGGCATCACCAATCAGCAGGATGCGGCCGGCGAACCACTGCTCATCAACGAAGACGGCTTCGAGCGGCTTGTAGACGACCTGGGTGTTGTCGGTGATCTGTTCACGCAGTTGTTCGATCAGCCCACCAAAGCCTTCCAGGCGCTTACGCAGCTCTTGGGCAAGATGGTTCTCGTCCATCCAAGGATTGCCTGGCTCATGGGAGGTGGTGAACAGGTACATCAGGTCATCTGCCAGTGGGACAAGACCCGCGTTGCCGAAGGGGCCCTGGTAGTTGGCCAGGTGATCGATCTCTGGAGACCGAAGGAAGTTGTAACGCCAAACAGCTTGGCCCGTGAACTTCGGACGGTATTTGTCACCGAAAACCAGAGTTCGTACTTTGGAGTAGAGGCCATCAGCACCCACAACCAGCGAGTAGCTACCCTTGGTGCCGTCGGTCATGACCACGTCGATGCTGTTTGCGTTCTGTTCGTAACTTTCAATCGACAGGCCCAGGCGTACTTGGGTACCAAGCTCGATGGCGGTTTCGCTCAGCACCTTGTGTAGCGCGCGACGCGAGATTCCAACGTTGGCTGGGTATTGAGGCCCGGCGAGGCGCTGGCCTGGAATGCGAACCAGGGGCACGCCGTCGGTGTTGTAGATTCCGACATCTTCGAATGCATACGCGGCGTCAAGGTAGGCATCAAGCAATCCCAGCTTGGCCATCTCGCGTACCACGTTGCTTTGCTGAATGATGCCGACACCGTAGACAGTCCATTCGGTTTTGATCTCGACCAGGTCGACCGCGATCCCTTTACGGCGCAGCGCAATAGCTGCGCACAGGCCACCGATACCACCACCAACGATCAGGACTTTTTCGATATTCATGAAAGTACTCACGTGTTGTTCTTGTTTGGCTCAGCCTTTACAGAGGCGGCCTTTTTCGTGGTTAGGCTGAGTTTCCCCAGAGACGACCGATTTGACTAATCGAGTCCTCAGATGCGACCTATCGCGCTGCGCGATACCTCGATAGGCTGACCAAGGCTGTCGATCGAAAGGCGAACCAGCTCGTCCTCACACTTGAACTCAAGCGCTGTTAAAAACTTCCCCAGGCATGGGCCGTAAACGCAAAGCCCTGTGTCCGGCATGAACTGCGCTCCATGCGCGTAACAGATGACCCGCTCCCCATTGGCTGAAAGAAACCGATCCTTTCGGTACTCCAAAGGCACATCCAGGTGAGGGCAGCTGTTGCGATAGATGCGCACCTCTCCCTGATGCTTCAGAGCAAACACAGTCGCGCGCCCAGACTCGAACGGATCGAAACCCAGGGCGGTGCCTTCTTGCAGTTGCTGGAGCGGGCAAAGCACCACGCTACGATCCATGGCTCACTCCTGCTTCGGAGGTGGCCCACCTGGTGCCCATTTGTCGCGGGAGCTAAAGAGGAAGAGCTGAGAGTTATCAGCGGACATCGGAGCATGGCGGGCAGCCCAGGCGTCATCGTGCTTGTCCATATCGGCGTCGTATTCGATATGGCAGCCCAGAGGGCTGTTGAAGTACCAGAACCAGTTGGAGCCGAAGAGGTGGCGGCCCGGGCCCCAGAAGCTTGTCCAGCCTTTCTGCTGCAGGCGATAACCAGCCAGGAGCACTTCTGTGCCGCTGCCCATGTGGAAGGTGAAGTGTTCACAGCCTTGCATGTGAGGCGGCGTCTGGATCATGAACAGGCAGTGGTGGTCATCCATGCCGTTCGTGCGCATGAAGGGGCCAACGCCGATGAAGCTGTCAGTGGTCACGAAGCCCAGGCGATCTCGGTAGAACGCTTCACCTTTAGCCACATCGGGAACGAAGTACACCACGTGGGAAAGTGACCGGGGCAGGGCGACCATGTCGGGAGTGATGCCCAGCTGGTTCATCGGGCGTTGCGGTTCACTGCCAGGCGCATTGGTGAGGTCGGCAGGCGCGCTGAACGGACGGCGGCAGGTAACCTGGAAAGCGATGGCAAAGCCAAGGTCATCGACAGTGTGAAGGGCGCCAGCAGCATCCCGATGCACCTCGCGATCTCGGCTCAGCTCATCTTCGATCGCGGCCAGATCGGCAGTGCTTTCTACGCCATAGACCGTCTCCCTGAGGGAAGGAGCCGGGCCCATCGCAGGAGGGAGGGATGAGTCATCGGGCTGACGGATGATGATGGCGGTTCCGTCCAGGGCCTCGAAACGGCCACCTTCGGCGTCCAGGTGAACTGGCTTCAGTCCGTAATCACGTAGGCAATCAGCGCAAGCTTGTAAATCGTCGACGCCAAAAACCAAGGCATCAAGTCCAAGGATCTTCATGGAAACCACTCCGTTGAAATTATGATCCGGCAGCTGGGCCGGTGGTGGTCTCTGCGGTAGGCATGCCGCATGACGCGATTGAGAGTGCGGTCAGGTTTTTGAACTGACTAATCGCAACTTGGGATGCCTACCATCTGCGAACTCGATACATGGTCGCAAAGCAAGGAAATCCGGGAGTGGGGCGGTGGTGTAACAAACGGCCTCTTGACGTATCGATTATGGCGGACGAAGGTATTTCAAAAATAACTACAATCACAAGGATGCATCGCAATGCGATTCCACCACTTGGATTTGAATCTGCTCGTGGCCCTGGACGTGCTCCTGGACGAGCAAAACATTACCCGTGCTGCCGAACGCCTTCACATGACCCAGTCCGCCACAAGCGGCGTACTGGGTAGGCTTAGAAAATACTTCGGGGATGACTTGCTTGTGCAGGTAGGCCGCACCATGCAGCCGACCGCCTATGCGCTTGAGCTGGCAATCCCCGTCCGTGAAGTACTGCTGACCATCAGCTCCTCTATCACTGCGAAACCTGTTTTTGATCCCTCTACCAGCAAGCGACACTTCCGTTTGGTCATGTCGGATTACCTGATTAGTGTTCTCTTCTCGCGGGTGATTCAACGCATTCATCAGGAAGCCCCAGGGATCACCTTCGAGATGTACGCGCCAGGGGAGCAGTCGGTGGAGATGGCCAGTCGCGGCGAGATCGACCTCATGTTTGTTCCAGAGCGGTACTGCATCGACGGGCATCCCTCGCAGCTGCTGTTTGAAGAGGAGCACGTGTGCGTCGTCTGGAACCAAAACCCGCTGGTAGGCGAGACCCTGACCTTGGAAAAATACATGGAAATGGGCCACGTATCTGTCGGTTTCGGCCGCACTCGCCAGTTGAGCATCGAAGAGTGGTTCGTGAACCAGTACGGTTTCAAACGCCGGCTTGAGGTGATCACGAACGACTTCAACACGCTACCTCAGTTGCTGGTCGGCACTCATCGCATTGCCACGATGCATCGCAGGTTGGCGGAGCTTTATTCGCAATATCTGCCGTTGCGTATTCTCCCGCCACCGGTGGAGCTCCCGGTGATGAAGGAGATCATGCAGTGGCATCGCAGCATGGACAGTGATCCCATGCATCGTTGGCTGAGAGAGGCAGTCCGAGCGTCAATCCTGGCACTGGATCAAGCTTCAGCGCCCGAGCCGGCCGCAGTTCCTGAAGCTGCGCACTGACTAACAAACCGGAAACGGCGTGGTTTTCAATGCAGGCATCGCGTTTCGCGATACCTTGCATCCCCACTCGCGATTGGCCAAAACGGAGCCTGCTCAATAACGTCCTTCTCTGATCGTGCCTGGTGTACTTCCCAGCCCCGGGTTCACCTTCCGACTGAAAAGGAAAATAAGAAATGTTCCGCTACTTCCCCACCAATTACGTTTGGAACCTGTCTGTCGACCTCGCCATCGAGATGGGCGCTCGCATGGGTGAGATCGAGGAAATGTGTGCGCCGTTGCAAGAGGCTGCGAAGCAGCCAGACGCAGCCGGCACCGCAGCATTTCGTGAAACCTGGTCAAAAATGGCAGACAAGCTCTGCGGCCTGGCTGAAGAAGATGAGGCTGCAGGCCGCTTGCTGTCGGCGGGCGAGAAGTACAACCGGGCTGCCACCTACTACCTGACCTGCGAGCGCCTGCAAGCACACGGAGCTCCAGGGCGCGAGGCTCTCTACAAGCAGTTCGTGAGCACCTTCGCACGTGGTATTTCCCTATCCAAAGAAAACTGCGAGCGTGTAGAGATTCCATACGAGGGGAAAGTCCTCTCCGGGCTCTTCGTGCGCGCTGAAGGCGTGAACGGCCCGGCCCCGGTTCTGCTGCAGGTCAACGGCTTGGACTCGACCAAGGAAATGAAGTACCGCGTGGGCTTGCCGGCCTGGCTCGCCAAGCGGGGCGTGTCTTCGCTGCTCATTGACCAACCTGGCACTGGTGAGGCCCTCCGCCTGCATGACCTCACCGCCCGCTTCGACAGTGAGCACTGGGCGAGCCGGGTGGTCGATTGGCTGGAAACCCATCCTGAAGTCGACTCCAAGCGCATCGGCATGGAAGGTGTCTCGCTGGGAGGCTACTACTGCCCAAGAGCGGTGGCATTTGAACCTCGATTCGCGTGCGGCGTAGTCTGGGGTGCAAACCACGATTGGCGTGATGTTCAGAAGCGTCGCCTAGAGAAAGAAGGCAGCCTGCCCGTTCCTCATTACTGGGCACATGTTTGCTGGGTATGGGGCGCCAAGGATATCGAGGACTTCATGCCAATCTCCGAGAAGGTTCACCTCGACGGGATCCTGGATCGCATCAAAGTGCCGTTCCTGGTCACCCATGGCGAGAAGGACTCTCAGATTCCGCTGAAGTGGGCTCATCGCACCTACGAACAACTGATCAACAGCCCTAAGCGCGAGCTGAAGATCTTCACCGATCGTGAGGGTGGGGTGCAGCACTCCAGCTTCGACAACAGCATCAACGCGGGCCAGTACATTGCGGATTGGGTCGCCGAGACGCTCGGTGGCCGCACCTCCTGAGGCATTTGCTGGCTTGAAGGGTGGGGTGGCTACGGCCACCCTTCTTTGGCTTTCTAATAAACCGTTTGAAGCCCTGAGTAGGTGTAGGAAACTCATAGACGAGCTGGCGCGGAAGGACTCCGAAGAAGTACTGACTGCCGGCGCCACCGCCCAAATACAGAGCTGCTCACGGCGCCTTGTCCTAACTCACCAACAACCATGACCGCAGGGCAAGAACAGTTGCGCAGGCTCCCCCTTGAGCAGCGCGCTGACCTGGCGCAAGAGGTTGTGCCGCGCGATATGCTCATGGGCCTCGAGCTGCACGGCTGTAACGATCAGGCTGAGTAAGAGTAGGGCATCGCTATCCAATGAGCTTATAGGCCCCCGTTAAATTGGGAGCGTACCTCTCGGCGATGCGCGGAATACATTTAAACATCTGGCCGGATGCGAGTGGAGGTGCCTGCAGCACAACTGCCGTGGAAATACCTGCGCACGATCTTCAGCGCCGCGATGAGATGAAGCACGGGGCGTGGAGAGTTTTGTGGAGCATTTGGGCTGCGAAGGAACGCAACACACTGGCCTAGAGGTGGTTAGCAAGGTACGAGCATGACGAATCGCTCAGTTCTCCGTAATATGTTGGCACATCGCCATACAGGAGTTTCAGCGTAATGCCTACAGCCTCCATCTCCGCATACAAGGCAGTTTCACCCCTGCTCGCAAGAAACGCTGTGCCGAGAACAGGTACCGACAATCTGCCAGGCTATTACTCGACTCAGCACGATATGTGGGTTGTTGAGACACCTAATGGTACTCAGCCAGTTATTGCTCGTGGGGCGCTGGACGAGCTTCTCACCAAGACGAAGGTCAATAGTGAAGAGGATGACGACTCATTCGTGACGCTCGAAACGCTCACAAAAACATACTCCAAGCCCGAAAGTGACGACGATCTGGCCTCCAAGGGGCAGGCCCCTCATCTGCTCCAGCTGATGACCAAGACAGATACGGTGATCGAGGAGGATGACACGGGTGACAGCTACGCGATGCTGGAGCTGATGACCAAAACCGCAGTAGAGCTCGAAAACGATGATCCGGGGGATATGCAATTCGGCCTAGATGAGCGCTTTTACCTGGATTGAGGCTTTCCACCATGTTTCTGCTGGTCACTAATCGCCGCGACATAACGATGGACTTCGTCGTCGCAGAGCTCCAACGGCGGGGCTTGCCTTATTTCAGGCTTAACACTGAACTGCTCCCTCTGTCCCAAAGCACGTTTGGCGTGAGTGCCATGGATGATTGGGCAATTGAGCTGGAAGGGAAACGAATTACGGGGCGTGACGTTACCGCTGCCTATTTTCGCAGGCCTGGCGCGCCACAAGCACCTGAGGTAGTCCTGGATGCGGGTGAGCGTGCCTACATTGAGGCAGAATGGAGCAGCTTCCTGAAGAGTCTCTATTTCCGATTGGAGGGTTGCTGGTTCAGTGACCCTACTCAGATCTTCCTGGCTGAAGATAAACCGCGACAGCTCCTGATTGCGCGGCACCTCGGTTTCAATATCCCGGATACCGCCATCACGAACCAGTTGAAGCCCGCCGAGTTGCTGACGGCAGAGGGAAGGGCTATTGGGAAGCCTCTGCGGCAAGCGGTACTGCCGGGCGCGCTGGAGAAGGTGATGTTCACCTCACGGCTGCAGCCATTGACCGAAGCAGATGCGCCTGCGCTTGGCCTTGCCCCGTTGATCATTCAGGCTGAAGTGCCAAAAAAATATGATGTTCGCGTCACTGTCGTTGGCGCTCAGGTGTTCGCCACCGCCATCTGGTCTCAGGATAACGAAGAAACCGAAGTTGACTGGCGACGGGGTAGCCGGCCTGACTTACGACACGAGGCCATTAGCTTGCCCGTTCAAGTGGCTGGTCAATGTCGAGAGTTGGTGCACCGTCTGAACCTGCGGTATGGCGCTATTGATCTGGTGTGCGCCCCAGATGAAAAGCTGTGGTTTTTGGAGATCAATCCAAACGGTCAGTGGGCCTGGATCGAAAATCAAACCGGGTACCCAATTGCTGCGGCAATCGTTGATGAGTTGGAGATGATCCGAAATGGCCCGCTTTGATAGGCAGTTGTTTTGGCCGACCCTAGTTCCACCTACGCCTGAACAGGTTGCAGCAAATGACCAAATGCGCGCCGGGTGGAAAGCATCCATCAACGACGGCAATTGGGATCTGCAGAGCGAAATAGCGCTGGAAGAGGCGCGCCGGATGTACGACGCCGAACAGGAGCGTCGTAAAGGTGCTGACACGAAAGCAGGGGTCTATCTTGCGGCAGTAACCGCACTCATCCCGGTGTTGGTGTCGTTATTGCCGACTCTTTGGAGCGACAAGACCAGTAAAGCCCTTGGCGCCCTGTCGCTGGCGGTGTTTGCGCTTGCAGTGGCGTATGTCCTTCGAGCGGGGTACAGCGCGTTCTGCGTACTGCGCGTGAGCAATGCCCACACGGTGGGAGCCGGCGACATTTCGCGTTGCTGGAGCACGCAACAACCCGCCGCGAGCTTGGCTAAGTCTATCGCTATCAAAGTCATCGAAAACTACCCGGGCAACAACGCCAAGGTGAGCCATATCAAGCTGGCGCATGACTACCTCCTGCGAGCGTTTTTCGTTTTCACCGTGCTGCTGGCTGTACAGGCTCTGTGGCCTTGCGCGGCATGGGTGGTAGAAGAGATTGCCAAGCTCATGGCTCCCGAGGCGAGACGACCGTTGATGATGTGCTTTTCCTGACTAAGCACTGCAAACGAGCAGACCTAGCTCTATGTCACTGTGATAGTACAGGTGGCGCGGCTCGAATCCGGCTATTTAGCAATTTATGAAGAAGGGATGCTCATGTATTTACGTACGCTGGATGTTCAGGGCTTCAAATGCTTTGGGGAGACGTTCTCGATCGAACTCCATGACGGCCTGAACGTTCTGGTCGGCGAAAACGGGGCCGGCAAGACTGGCGTAGTTAGCGCGATACGACAGCTCTTCAATGACTCCGAGTCGGGCAAACGGGTTATCAGTGAGCGTGATTTCTACAGGGGGTTTGGCAAAGATGATGTCACGGCTGAGGAGATCAAAATTCAGGCGACCTTCTCCGGTCTCGACAAGAACGATGTCATCGCGTTTGACACCTGGTGCGGCAACCAGCCCGAGGCAAAACTCACGTTCACGGCACTAAACCAGGAGTCTCGTGGCAGGTTCAAACACCATACTTACGGTGGCCACGAGTACACCAAAGCGTTTGAAACCGAGAAATTGGACTATGTCCACTGCGTTTACCTACCGCCGTTACGCGACGCTGAAACCAAGCTTAGAGAAGGACGCCAGTCTCGCCTCGCGCGCCTGTTAAAAGCGCTCTGCCGCAAGGACATAGAAGCCGCCAGAAAGGCTCGTGTGCTGCATCCGCTGGAGCAGCATGTTGGGGACTTCAATCGTCAGCTATCAGAGAGCGATCAGTTTGCTATCAAAGCCGCCAACCAGCGAATTGGCGAGAGCCTAAAAGCTGCCCTGGGCGCTCATCTCTCTCAGGGCACAATGATCCAGTTTTCGGAAGTGAGCTTCTCTCGAATCGTGGAAGGGCTGAGGCTCCTGTACTTTCCAGACTTGAGCAAGGCTGACGCAGCACAATTTCGTGCGTTGGAAGAAAACAGCCTGGGCTACAATAACTTGCTGTACATCGCTTCTATTCTGGCAGAGCTGACCTACGAAGCCGATGCAGGGCAGGGCGAGAAAACGTACCTGCGCCTGCTGTTAATCGAGGAGCCGGAGGCGCACCTTCATCCCCAGCTTCAGCTCCGGCTCCTTCGGCATCTCAAGAAGGCTGCTGAGGCTCGCGGAATGCAGGTGATCATAACCACCCACTCGACTGTGATCACCGCTGCCGTATCCGTAGATCACGTTATCCATCTATCCAACCTCAATCGCCCCAAGGCTGTCCCCCTCAAGAACTGCGGTCTGCCCACGCAGAGCCGACAATTTGTGGACAGGTGGCTTGATGCGACGAAGTCGAACCTGCTGTTCGCCAAAGGCACAATCCTAGTCGAGGGCATAGCGGAGGCGATGGTCTTGCCGGCGCTCGCCAAAATTGTGCTGCAGCCCTTCGGCGAGGGACGAAACTCCCTGGACGACTACGGTGTGTCGGTTATCAATCTGGGCGGAATCTATTTCAACCATTTCATGCAGCTGTTCTGCAACGTCAAAGCCGAGCATCAAGGTGAAAACATCCCTGTCAGGTGCTCAGGACTGACCGACAACGATCCTCCAAAGTCAGTGATTGAGGACGATGGTGAGGGCGGTCAAAAGAGCGCTCCATTTCTGCCCCATGCAGACAACTGTATTGTCGGCGACAACCCGGCGCTGGGGTTACAAAAGCACATCGGCCTGTCAGAGTTCGCCCGGCTGTTTGCGGGGAAGTACAAAACTTTCGAGTACGATATCGCAATGGAAGGCAACAACCTCAAGACAATGCTGATCGTCGCTGCTGGGCTCTGGGAGGCCCAGAATGGAACCGTGGTGAAAGGCCTAAAAGCAGACGCGAAACTCGATTTTGCTGCCATGAGCTCCGCCCAGCGGGCGCCCTACGCCGGCGCACTACTAGATCGTATTGACTCCGATGACATTGGCAAGGGTATTTACGCCCAAGCCTTCGCAGATGTACTTGAGGCAAATGGGGCCGGCTTTGTTGTGCCGGTGTACATCCGCCAGGCCATCCTCTGGGCGTGCGGTCTGGAAGAGGCTGCGGCCTGATGGCGGCGCAGGATAAGGCAGCTCAAGCGGCTGCAGCCGACATCGAGTTCACCGACCAGCAGCAGAGATACATTGATGCACCGCTGGATAGGCACGTGTACCTGAGAGCCTGTCCAGGCAGCGGAAAAACTGAGGTAGTGGCCGCCAAGGTATGCAAGATCATCCAGGAATGGAACCATCACCCTTCTGGGATCGCTTTGCTCACCTTCCTCAATAGTGCTGCCGACGAGCTCCAGAGCAGGGTATATAAATACCTGCGCGAGCCAATGGGCTTGCCGCACTACATCTCCACCTTCGATAGTTTCGTGCTCACACACCTGCTATCGAGTATCGCCAGCGAGATCACAGGCTTTCAAGGCCGGGACGGCGACTTCCGCATTCGGATCATCGATAAATCAGCTGATATCTACCGCACGCGGAACAAGATCTGCGGGCGTACCGTTTCAGCCTGTCGCTACAACTACGATAAAGGATCCAAACGCTTCGTCTTTTCGACCAACGATCGGAAGTGGGATAACGAAGCCAACCTCGCCCAACAGGACGAGGCCGACCAAAAGACACTGTTGACGAACAAAAAGCGGCTTTGGGCCGCTGGCTTTGCGACCTACGGTGACATCGATATTCTCGCTTTGGTCGGCATGCAAGAAGAAAAATTCAAAGATTACTTCTCGCGTATTGCACGCCGATTCCCGTTGGTGATCGTCGATGAGTGCCAAGATTTGTCGGCTGAGCAGCTTTTGATCGTCAAAAGGCTGAGCCTACTAGGCGTAAAATTCCATTTTGTAGGTGACCTTAACCAGTCAATTTATGGTTTCAGGAAGTCGAATCCAGCAAGCGTGCGTCGGCGCATGGAGGAGCTTGGCTTCGAGGAGTACGTCCTCAACGAGAATTGGCGAAGCAGCCAAGCCATCGTAGATGTCTGTTCCAACATTCTTCAATCCGACCGTGTGGTGGGAAATCCCCGTATCGCTTCAGTAAAACCGAGGGTCGTCGAGTATCAGAACTGCCCGTCGGAGGTGCTTCCAGCCATTCGAGAAATGAGCCTGATACATGACAAGGTGGTGATCGTTGCGCGAGGATATACAACACTGCAGCGTTTACGTAATGGTAGAGCTTTCGAGGGCATCGAGCTGCTGGCGCTGGCCTGCCTAAACCTCAAAGCAGGCAGGTTGACGGACATACCGCAATGCCTGGAAACATTCGGTAAGTGGCTGGCGGCCCGACTAGAACTGCAGGTGACGAAAGCAGGCCCTTACTGCCCTATGGATATTGAGTCAAAACTGGCGTGGCGTGTATTCCTTCACGACGGCCTCCAGTTCTTGGTGGAACACGGCGTAGGAGATGGTAATCAAACTTGGTCGGACTGGGCCAGGGCAGCAAAAATTGCGCTTGGAAAGCTGCCAGATCAATCATTCGTACCTGTAGAGGTGCGTAAGCATTTAGAAGGGCTGAGAGGCCTTAATTTGCGAGCCCGTTCTGGGCAGGGGAAGATGCTGATCTCAGAAAGGTTGGCCGAGGTACCTGATGTAGTCGCCCAAGGTGACTGCCTGCGTTTCGAGACGATTCACGGCGTCAAGGGTGAAACACACGACGTGACTGTGGTTGTATCGTCACAGAAACCAGGCGTGCATCTGTCGCACTGGAAGGACTGGCTGCGTGACCGGACTTCCGAAGCTGCGAGATTTGCCTACGTGGCGAGCTCGCGGCCGAAGCATGTGCTGATTTGGGCAGTGAAAAAATTGAAGGCTGAAGATCGGCTAGTGCTTGAAGGCCTGGGATTCGAGCTCCCGTAGATGATTAAGTTAGGGGCGGCCAAGCGTTAATCGCGATGGGGAGGCGTTCCACAGGGTCAAGACACCGCAAGGCGGCTTGATTCAGGACAGCCGTGGGGCTAGGCGCTTAGCATCGCGTGAAGTGCGGTGACCATCCTGAATGAAAACCCTGCCCGGAGGCCCATAGCGCTCAAAGTCCAGGAGCTTGCACACGAGCAGCTGGGCCAGTACCCCGAAGCAGTCCAGGTCTATGAGGAAGCGCTGGCTTTGAATCCAAAAATTGGCGTTAAGCGCAGGCTGGCTTCAGTGGGTAAGCGGATCAAGACTTCGTAGCGGGGGCCGCGACTCATTGTTGCACCCATTTACACCCATTCGCACACCCCGATGACGATCACTTGCAAACCGCGATTGGCGCGATTCAGAAGTGTCGTCTGAAAGGGGGCGGCCTGGAGCTAGCGAGGAAATTGCGTCTTACCATCCAATCATCGGTCTTCAACGTATCCAAGATCGGCGCTAATCTTGGTGGAGCACTCACGCAGCAATGCCTCAAACTTCTCCGTTGCGCCGTCAGGATCCATCACGGCATCTGGGCCTGACAGGTTGATTGCAGCCGTCACTGTCCCTCGGTGATCTTTGATAGCCATGGCAATCGCGGTGGAGTAATCCGAACGATGCAGCACCCATCCTCGCGCCCTGTCAGCCTCTACCATCTCTTCAAGCTCAAGCTGAGTTCGTGGAGCGGGGGGAGGGTAATCGTCCAGACGGATGTGTTGGTAAAGCGCGGCAAGCTCGGCCTGGTCAAGGCCGGTGAGGAGCATCCGACCAATCGCAGTGCAATGGCATGCGATGCGGGTGCCAACTGGAATGTTCACGGATAATCGCTGAGCCGCAAACGCTCGATAGACATAAAGGCTTTCCGTGTTCTCCCGCACACTCAAATGGCAAGACAGTGAAGTGCGATCACGCAATTCATTGAGATGAGGCATCGCCACATCGACAATGTCGCGGCTGGCGAGGTAACTGAAACCATCGCTAATGACGCGGGCACCGAGCTCATACTGGGTGTTGCGTTTGTTCAAGTAGCCGGTGTCGGTCAACGTGAACAATATTCGGTACAGCGCGGAGGTGCTGACATTCAATCGTTCGGCAACCTCCTGCATGCTCAGGCTGCGCGTTTGGGCGTTGAACAGGCCGAGCACAGCAAGCCCTCGGGCGAGGGCAGGTACGCTGTAGTCGGCGTCCTTAACAGGTGCGTCATTCATCGTTTGTTGCTCTGGCCGGGAACGGGTGAACCATTTCGTGAGTGCTGCCTACGACCATCCGGGACGTGGTCTGTTTCAGCTCGTAGTCAGCACCGCACTACCTGAATCGATTAAAAAAGCACGTCGATTTCTAGAGTTCTACCATCGAACTCGGCCATCGCATCCATCACAGCGCCTTTGAAATATTCGAGCGAAGCACGATCACAGAGGATGTGAAAAATCGTGTCCGATGCAGAGCTGACATTGACAACAATCACATTGATTCTTGCCGCCGATGTCTGTGCAACAGCGCCTTGTGTAAACGCTGAACTGCGCAGATCAACCCCACACAGTTTTGCCATGACCTCAGCCGTGTGAACGCCGCTCAACTGCAGCCACGCATGGCTGTCCTCGCGAGGCAGAAGGTAGTTGGCTTGGTGATCCATCTCCCAGCGAGCTTCTTCATCGGCAATGCGCTGGCCTTTGTCTCGCAGGCTGCCCAGGATCAAATACTCCGTCTGCGACAGACGTGCCACTTGGCTACCGTCCGATTGAGTAACGGAGTGGTTGGGCTTACCAGGAAGGCTGAAGCCTCGTGCCTGCAGATATTCGCCACTCTGAGCACCACGAAACCCTACCCTTGGAAGCTCCGTGAGATCCACTAGCGCACATTGCTGGAGTAGGCTACGCCCGATTTCATTGAGATTGGACATATCAGAGCTCCTGGCGCTGGTTGTCTGGATCGAAGAAGGGGAGCTTCACGACGGTTGCCTGGACGACCACACCATCTTCTACTCGAATCGGGATCTGCTGTCCCGGTGTGCTTTGATCGAAGGCGGCATAGGCCAGGCCGATGATCTGATCAAGGCTTTGGGAGTATTCACAAGACGTCACATTGCCACTGATGTCCGCCCCCTTGAGCACGAGATGGCCCTCAAGTGGTTGCGGGCTTTTCTTGGGCAGCGTGAACCCCACCAGCTTGCGTTTTTGTGGCTGCGCTTCGAGGATATCGACGGAGCGACGCCCGACAAAAAACGACTTGGTACGGCTGACCGCCCACCCCATATCGATTTCGCTGGGGTGGGTCATGCCGTCGGTATCCTGACTGATGATTACATGGCCTTTTTCAAGGCGCAGGAGACGCTGGGTCTCGACACCAAACGGACGAATGTCGAAATCCTTGCCGGCCTCTATCAGTGCATCCCAGAGCTTCAGTGCATGGCGCGCTGGTACATGGATTTCGTAACCCAGTTCGCCCACAAAGCCCACACGCAGGAGCCGCGCCTTAATCCCGGCTACTGTGCCTAGACGAACCCCTAGGTATGGAAACCCTTCGGCGGACAGATCAAGATCCGAACAAACTTTTTCCAGCACCTTGCGCGAGTCAGGCCCCGCTACGTTGACTGCTGAGATTGCAGCCGTGACGTTGGCGATGTCGACGTTGAGACGCCATTGCGCGTTCCACTTGAGCATCTGTTGATAGATGCGATCTACGCCGCTGGTGGTGGCGGTGACGTAGAAGTGATTCTCGGCAAAGCGCGCGCAGACGCCATCGTCGATCACTACCCCGTGCTCGTTGGTCATCAGTGCGTAGCGTGAGCGACCTACAGGCTGCTTGAGAAACGCAAAGGTGTACATACGATTGAGGAACTCGGCAGCATCTGGGCCGCGCACGTCCAGACCGCCCAACGTCGAAACGTCGATGATGCCGACCTTCCTGCGCACATGCAGCGCCTCGGCCTGCATGCATTTGTCGCGCTCATTCGGTTTGCCATAGTAGGCAGGACGCTGCCATATGCCGGCAGGCATCATTTTTGCCCCTGCTTCCAGGTGACGGCGGTGCATCGGTGTCTGGCGGTACGGGTCAAACGCTCGCCCTGCAACATGGGCCAGTTTCTCAGCCTCAAATGGAGGACGCGCTGTTGTTACGCCGGTCTCACTGACGCTGCGTTGGGTCGAAGCCGCCACCAGCCGAGCGGTTGGCAGGGCCGAGTGGCGCCCTTGAGAGGGCCCCATGCCCACCGTGGAAAAACGCTTGACCAGTTGCACGTCCCGATAACCGATCTTCGTGGCGTTGATGATATCGCGCACCTGCAAATCTTCGTCGAAGTCGACAAAGTCCTTGCCTTTGGGGTGCGGGAAAATCGGCCATGGGAAATTGACTTGCGCTTCTGGGCGCAGCGGCAGTGGCTTGACGTCGATGACCAGACCTAGCGACGAAATGATTTCGTGGGCTGTGCGAGTGGCATCAGCGAGCACGTTGTCCAGTGCGTGGAAGCCATGGGCGGAACCTGCAACGCTGAGATTCTTCGGCAGGCCGCTGAGGGTGAACTCAGCCAGTTGATCGTCATAAGACAGCTTGCCGCCGGCTTGGCACAGCAACTGGTAGACCGGCATGTAGCCGCCGGACATGCAGAGCAAATCGCAATCCAGGTGAAAGCTGCTATTGGCGACCTGGCCGTGGCCGGTGATTTTTCGGATATCGACGCCACTGACATGGCGCATGCCTTTTTCATGCAGCGCCTCAAATACAGTGCTGCTGAGGTGGCAAGTGATTCCGCGCTGTTCCAGTGCAATCAGCAACGCGCGATCAGCGGGATTGGTACGCATGTCCACCAGCGCTGCAACCTGAACACCTTGCTCGTGCAGATCGAGTGCTGCGTAGTAACCGTCGTCGTTCCCCGTGAGTACCACTGCGCGTTTGCCAGGCTTTACTGCGTAGAGTTTCATCAGGCGCTGGGCTGCGCTGCTGAGCATTACCCCGGGCAAATCGTTGTTGCGGAAAATCACTGGCTGGTCGAACGAACCGCTGGCGATCAGGCACTGGGTGGCGCGCACTTTGTACATGCGTTTGCCCTGAATCACCGGCAGATAGTTATCGGTGAACCATGCGTTGCACGTAGCTTTCTTCAGCACTTGAATGTTGGCATGGCCTTCAACAGCGTTGATCAGCTCGCGGCGTAGGGTATCAGCACGATTGTTTTCGACATCGAAACGGGCATAGGTCAGTGAGCCGCCCAGAATTGGTTGTTGCTCAATCAACAACACCTTCGCGCCTGCATTGGCCGCAGTCAGTGCCGCCTGCAGTCCAGCAGGGCCAGCGCCGACGACGGCCAGGTCAGCGAACAGGTAGGCCTTGTCGAAATACTCGGGTTGGAATTTGAGATCCAGCACGCCGAGCCCGGCCTTCTTTCGAATAATTGGCTCCCAGAGTTTCCAAGCACCCTTGGGCTTGTAAAACGAGCGGTAGTAGAAGCCCACCGGCATGAACTTGGAGAACTTGCCAAGATACGCGTCTTTGTCGTTGTCTAGAGTACCGTTGAAATTTTGCCCGGTTACCTGCACACCATTTTCCAGCAGGTGAGTGTCGGCCAGTACGTTGGGCTCGTTCGGCAGTTGTACCAGGGTGTTGGCATCTTGGCCGGCCATGGTCAGCGGGCCGCGCGGGCGGTGGTATTTGAACGAGCGCGAGAGCAGGAAACGACCATTGGCGAGCAGGGCACTTGCGATGCTATCACCAGCAAACCCCTGATACGCCTTGCCATCGAAGCTGAAATGAAGAGGCTGATTGCGGTCGATCAACAAGCCCATGGGAGCGGGTAGGCGGCTCATTGCGCGGTCTCCTTGGCGGGGGTGAATTCAACGCGGGTGGTGAACAGCTCTTTGGGGTCGAAGGTGCGCAGGATCTCGTCGCTACCAGTGTGGCGTTCCGCCAAGAACCAGTAGCTGGAGGGGTTGTGCATCCACCACTCGCAAACCACGCCCAGCGTGTCATCGCTGTTGAACACGTAGTCGGCCCATTCGGCATCGGTACAAGTCTGCGGATCGGGCATCTGCTTGAACTCACCTCCATAGGTGAACTCGCTGATGTTGCGCGGCCCGTTGAGTGGGCAATTCATCACTTTCATGTCTTGCTCCTCAGTGGCTGGCCGCTGTCGCGCCCATCTCGTTGACTTGTTGGAAGGTTGAGAAACGCTCGAGGCCGAACGGCTGGATCAATTCAGGTACCTTGCCCCCACTGGCGACGAGTTCAGCCATGGTCTTGCCGCAAATGGGCGTAGCCTTGAAGCCCCAAGTGCCCCAACCGGCATCCAGGTAATAGTTCTTCACCGGGGACAACCCCATGATCGGGCTGTAATCCGGAGTCATGTCGGTGATCCCGGCCCACTGACGCATCAGCTTGGCATTGGCCAAGAACGGGAACATCTCGATCGCGTGTGCCAGCAGGCTTTCTTTCAGATCCAAAGTTGAGCGTGTGTTGAACAGCGGGTACGGATCCGAGCCACCCCCAAACACCACTTCGCCACGGCTGGTCTGTTGCACGTAGCAGTGCAGGGCAGAGGAGCTCACCAACGGGTCAAGGAATGGCTTGAACGGCTGGGTCACCATGGCTTGCAGAGGGAATGTCTGGATCGGCGAGCGGATACCCGCTTTCTTCATCAACTGCGAACTCATGCCCGCCACTGCCTGCACTGCGCAGCCGCACTTGATGGTGCCGCGATTGGTTTTAACCGCTTTGATGGTGCCGTTCTCGATCACCAGCTCCTGGACTTCGGTGAGCTGATGGATTTCCACGCCGCGCTTAGCAGCCTGTTTGGCGTAACCCCATGCCACGGCGTCATGACGGGCAGTCGCGCCGTCTATGTGCCAGAGACCTGCGATAACCGGAAGATGCCCAGGATCGAGGTTGAGTGTCGGCACGAGCTCGCGAATCTGCTGACGGTCGAGCATTTCGGTGCGACCGCCGAAGTGCTTGTTGACCTCGGCACGCTGACGGAACGAGCGCACGGTGGCGTCAGTGTGGGCGAGCGTCAGTTGGCCGCGATGGGAGTACATGATGTTGAAGTCGAATTCGTTGGACAGACCTTCAAACATCCGCACTGACTCGGCATAAAAGCGCACACCCTCGCTAGTGAGGTAATTGGAGCGGATTACCGCTGTGTTGCGCGCCGTGTTGCCGCCGCCCAGATACCCCTTCTCTAGCACCGCAATATTGGTGATGCCGTGGTACTTGGACAGGTAGTAGGCGGTTGCCAGGCCGTGGCCACCGCCGCCGATGATTACCACATCGTAGGAAGGTTTGAGCTCCTTGGGAGCAGGCAAATCTACTTCGACCGGGTATTCAGAGCTGAGCCCGTATTTCAGGAGATTGAAAGGCATGCGGCCTCCGAGGAAACGCGTTGTGCATGAGCCTGCTGAACCGCAGCGGTAACGGTGTTCTTCATTAGAAACGCAATGGTCATCGGCCCAACGCCGCCGGGCACGGGAGTGATGGCCGAAACCTGGGGCAGTGCGCTGTCGAAGTCGACGTCACCAACGAGCTTGCTGCGACCGTCTTCGTCGATGCGATTAATGCCAACGTCGATGACCAGTGCTCCCGGCTTGAGCCAGCTCGCATCAATCATCCGAGGTCGACCGACGGCGGCAACGACAATATCTGCCTGCCGGCACAGGGCCTTGGCATCGATGCTGCGGGAATGCACCACAGTGACCGAGCAATGCGCTTGGAGCAAAAGAGCGGCCATAGGCTTGCCGACGATATTGGATCGCCCGATGACCACTGCATGTTTTCCGCTTAGGTCGCCGCAAGCCTCTTCAAGCAGATGCATGCAGCCGCTGGGGGTGCATGGCGTCAGTACGTCGCGCCCCTGGCTCAACCCACCGACGTTTTCACTGTGAAAACCATCTACGTCCTTGCCGGGGGCAATAGCCTGTAAGGCGCGCGTTTCTTCAATGTGCTTGGGGAGGGGGAGTTGCAGCAGAATTCCATTCACCGCCTTGTCTGCATTTAGGTCTGCAATCAGCTTGAGCAATTCTTCCTGCGAGGTTTCCTCACTCAGGCGATATTCGAGGGATTTGATCCCCGCTTCTTCTGCACGGAGGATCTTGTTGCGCACGTAGACCTGGCTGGCAGGATCTTGCCCGACGAGTATCACAGCGAGCGCGGGGAAGATGCTGTCGGCTCTCAGTCGGTCGACGTCTTCTCGAACCTGCTTCATCACACGGGCTGATGCCGCTTTGCCGTCAATCAGTTTGGAGGTGCTCATCGGAAGATCACCGTCCTGTCGTCGTTCAGGAAAACCCGGTGCTCAAGGTGATATTTGACTGCTTTGGACAGGGCAACGGTTTCAGTGTCGCGGCCGATGGCGACCAGATCGTCTGGCAGATACGCATGGTCAACGCGCTGCACTTCCTGCTCGATGATCGGGCCCTCGTCCAAATCGCTGGTGACGTAGTGAGCTGTCGCGCCAATCAGTTTCACACCGCGCTCATACGCTTGGTGATAGGGCTTAGCACCCTTGAAACCAGGCAAGAACGAGTGGTGGATGTTGATCGCGCGTCCCGAGATCTGCTGGCAGAGATCGTCAGAAAGAATCTGCATGTAGCGGGCAAGGACTACGAGGTCAGTCCCGGTCTCGTCCACGACTTTCATCAGCGCGGCCTCCTGCTGAGCCTTGGTCTCCTTGGTCACAGGCAGGTAGATGAATCGAATACCTTCGCGCTCGGCCATAGGGCGCAGATCAAGATGGTTGGACACGATGGCGGTGATCGTCATGTCCATCTCGCCCTTGTGATAGCGGTACAGCAGGTCGGTGAGGCAGTGATCGAATTTGCTGACCATGAGCAATACGCGCATCGGCTGGCGCGTGTCGTAGAGCTCCCACTGCATGCCGAACGCTTGTGCGACGTCTTCAAAGCCGGCTTTGAGCTGGGCGATGTCGCCTTCGTGGCCATCGTTGAAGCGAAATACGGCCCGCATGAAAAATTTTCCGCTCAACTCATCGTCGAACTGCGCCATCTCACCGATATAACAGGCGTTGCCCGCTAGGTACGAGGTCACTGCCGCAACGATGCCGGAGGTCGCAGGACAGCTGATTTTGAGAATGAAATGGTTTTTTTCATGTTGCATGATCAGTCCTCAGATGTGCGCGGTGTGGATTCCGGCAATGGATTCATCGGTAAAACTTGGATTTGTCCGCGAACAAATATTCACAAAGGGAATTAAATATTCTGGATGGGGGATTTATAGGCGAATTGACCCGTCACGTCTACACGACTGGGAAATAATTTTTACTGGCAGGAATTTCAGGGGGAGGGTTGTAGCTGGGGGGAGTCAGGCGAAACCGAGTCCAGGTGCCGCCTGGACTCGTGGTAAAGCGGGTGATCAGGCCTCTGCGGATGCGTAGTTCATGATCGACAGGAGGCGAATCGGGACGCTTACCAGCTTCTCCGGGCCATGAGGGATTTCAGCATCGAATGTCAGGCTGTCACCTGCTTCCATGTGATAGAGCTGGTTGCCGTGGCGGTAAACCAGCTCACCTTCCAGCAGGTGCAGAAATTCAGTGCCTGGGTGAGAGAAGGTCGGAAATTCTTCGCTAGCGTCATCCATGGTCACCATATAGGCCTCGAAGCTTTTCTTGGGCCCACGGGTGTGGTTCAGCAGGTGGTAGGTATGGCCTTTCTCGGTACCACGACGAACTACCTCCAGCCCTTCATCATGCTTGACCAAAATCGCGCTGCTGTCCTGCTGGTCATACTGGCTGAACAGTTTCGACATTGGCATGCCGAGCACGTCGCAAAGGCGGCTCAGGTTTTCAAGGCTGGTCGACACCTGAGCGTTTTCGATCTTGCTCAGCATGCCCTGGCTGATTCCGGCTATGCGCGCGACGTCTGCAAGCTTCAATTCTTGCGCCTGACGCTGTCGTTTGATCTGGATGCCCAGGTACTGCTCAAGCTTGAGCTTGGGTTGGCTTTCGTGTGTGTTCATGGCTCGCACCAATTCCGTACAGTAAAATTATTTTCGCACAGAGAATGTGCAATTTTTTTGGCGTCTGTTAGGATCGCTCATGTTTATTCGTCACGGGAAAGATATTTTCCCATAAATAAGGCAGGAAGGCCCCTCCTGGCATCGACTTTTTCGGTAGCAGGTGAGAGTTGGCAAGCTCGTTGCATTCCTAATGGGAAACTAAATTTCCTGATCGTAATAATCAGATCGGGCAACCAATCAACCTCCCACCATGAATTGCTACAGCCAGGAGTCATGTCCATGTTGCCACAAGAAATACAGCGCCTGATCGAGACACACGGAATCAAGTATGTCCTGGCTCAGTTCGTAGATATCCATGGTGCAGCCAAAACCAAATCAGTACCTATATCGGGACTTGAAATGGTTTCCGAATCTGGGGCTGGGTTTGCAGGGTTCGCGATCTGCGGGATGGGTATGGAGCCGCACGGCCCTGATTTTATGGCTAAAGGTGATCTGGCATCGCTCACACCAGTTCCATGGCAGCCAGGCTACGGTCGTGTGGTATGCATCGGGCATGTAGAAGATAAGCCTTGGCCGTACGACAGCCGCTACGTTCTGCAGAAACAGGTCGAGCGCTTGAGTGATCGTGGCTGGTCGCTGAATACAGGGCTGGAGCCTGAATTCAGCCTTTTCAAGCGCGACGAGCAGGGCAAGCTGCAGATGGTCGATGCCAGCGATGATCTGGACAAGCCGTGTTACGACTACAAAGGGCTGTCCCGCTCGCGTGAGTTTCTTGAGCGTTTGACCGAAGCACTGCAGCCGGTGGGTTTCGACATCTATCAGATTGACCACGAAGACGCCAACGGCCAGTTTGAGATCAATTACACCTACAGCAACGCCATGGAGTCGGCGGATCGGTTCACCTTCTTCCGCATGGCTGCCGGTGAGATTGCTAACGACATGGGCATCATCTGCTCATTCATGCCAAAACCTGATCCCAAGCGTGCGGGCAATGGCATGCACTTCCACCTGTCGATCAGCAGCGCGACCAACAAAAACCTATTCCACGACGCGAGCGACCCGAGCGGCATGGGCCTGTCGAAAATGGCCTACCACTTCGCTGCAGGTCTCCTGGCGCATGGCCCGGCCTTGTGCGCCTTCGCCGCCCCAACGGTCAACTCCTACAAGCGTCTGGTGGTGGGCAACTCTTTGTCCGGAGCGACTTGGGCTCCAGCCTTCATCGCTTTCGGCGCCAATAACCGTTCGGCCATGGTTCGTGTCCCGTATGGCCGCCTGGAGTTCCGGCTGCCGGATGCTGGCTGCAACCCATACCTGGTGAGCGCGGCGATCATCGCTGCAGGGCTTGACGGCATCGACCGCAAGCTGGAAATCGACCAGGTCTGCAACGAGAACCTCTACAAATTGAGTCTTGAGGAAATTGCTGCTCGCGGCATCAAGACCTTGCCTCAGTCGCTGAAAGAAGCCTGTGATGCGCTTGAGGCTGACCCACTGTTCGCCGAGGTGCTTGGCAATGAAATCGTGGGAGAGTTCATCAAGCTCAAGCGCATGGAGTGGGTGGAGTACAGCCGTCACGTCTCGGACTGGGAAGTGAAGCGCTACACCGAATTCTTCTGATTTAGCCAGTTTAACCAACCATTTCTGACTCCCTGCCAATGGGTAGGGGGTCTCATGCCTGGGAGTTAACGATATGTGTGGAATTGTGGGGCTATACCTGAAAAATCCGGCGCTGGAGCCCCAGCTCGGCAAACTCTTCGAACCCATGCTGGAGGCCATGACTGATCGAGGCCCCGACAGTGCTGGCTTCGCCATTTACGGCGACGAAGTCGCTGATGGCTGGATCAAGTTGACCTTGCAAGCAGCGAACGATGACTACGACTTCAGAGCGCTGGTAGGCGCACTGGAGGGCAAGCTCGCAGCGTCTTTGGACTGGTTCCAAAACGCGAGTGCCATCGTTTTGAAGATCAAGGCTGAGGAAGCAGCCGTACGTTCCGCTTTGGCCGAGCTGGCCCCGGGCGTGCGCATCATGAGCGCCGGCAAAAGCATTGAGATTCTCAAGGGTATGGGCTTGCCAAAAGAGATCTCTGAGCGCTTCGGCTTGGGTTCGATGAAAGGTAGCCACATCATCGGGCACACCCGCATGGCGACTGAAAGCGCTGTCACTATGGAAGGCAGCCACCCATTCTCCACCGGGGCCGATCTGTGCCTGGTGCACAACGGCTCACTGTCCAATCACTTCCGTCTGCGTCAGGAACTGCGCCGTGAAGGGATCAAGTTCGACACCGAGAATGACACCGAAGTCGCAGCCGGTTACCTGGCGTGGCGTCTGCAGCAAGGCGACAGTCTGAAGACCGCCTTGGACAGTTCGCTCGAAGCACTGGACGGCTTTTTCACCTTCGCAATTGGCACCCGCAATGGATTCGCCGTGAGCCGAGATCCGATTGCTTGTAAGCCGGCAATTCTTGCCGAAACCGACGACTACGTCGCAATGGCTTCGGAGTACCAGGCGCTGTCGAGCCTGCCAGGCATCGAGAAAGCCAAGGTCTGGGAACCTGTTCCGGCCACCATGTACATCTGGGAACGCGAGTCGGCTTAAGGAGCACGCACATGAAAACTTTCGATCTTAGCAACACCACAGTGCGTGACCTTAACCAGGCTCTGCACGATCAAGCGAAGACCCTTGAGGAAAGAGAGTGGGTCGTCACTCATCCTGGCGGCGCGCACAACATCGCCGTCGGCGTAAACGAAGCAGTGTCCGTGGATATCCAGGGGCATGCCGGCTACTACTGCGCCGGTATGAACCAGAAGGCTTCCATCACTGTGCACGGGAACGTCGGCGTTGGTTGCGCTGAGAACATGATGTCTGGCTATGTCCGAGTAAAAGGTAGCGCTTCGCAAGCAGCGGGCGCTACGGCTCATGGCGGTCTGCTGGTGATCGAAGGCGACGCCGGCGCCCGTTGCGGGATCTCGATGAAAGGGATCGACATCGTGGTCGGCGGCAGCATCGGCCACATGAGCTGCTTCATGGGGCAGGCGGGACGCCTTGTGGTGTGCGGGGACGCTGGTGATGCGCTGGGTGACTCTCTGTACGAGACGAAGATCTTCGTCAAAGGCAAGGTCGAGTCGCTGGGTTCTGACTGCATCGAAAAAGAGATGCGCCCGGAGCACATTGAAGAGTTGCAAGCGCTTCTGAACAAAGCCGGCTTCAACGAGAAAGCCAGTGACTTCAAGCGTTACGGCTCGGCTCGCCAGCTGTACAACTTCAAAGTCGACAACGCCTCCGCGTACTGATTCAGGAGCAAGAAAATGAGCGAGAAAACCACTCCAGTCCTGCGCGAGTCGGCCACCTTTGATCGTCTGACTATCCAGGAAATCCAGCGTGCCGCCGAGACCGGCATCTATGACATTCGCGGCGGTGGTACCAAGCGCAAGTTGCCGCACTTCGACGACCTGCTGCTGCTCGGTGCGAGCGTCTCGCGTTACCCGCTGGAAGGCTACCGCGAGAAATGCGGAACGGATGTAATCCTCGGTAACCGGTTCGCCAAGAAGCCGATTCACCTGAAAATTCCGGTGACCATCGCTGGCATGAGCTTTGGTGCGTTGTCGGCCAATGCGAAAGAAGCACTGGGGCGCGGCGCAACCATTGCTGGCACCAGTACCACCACTGGCGACGGTGGCATGACTCCGGAAGAGCGTGGTCAATCCCAACATCTGGTTTATCAGTATCTGCCTTCGCGTTATGGCATGAACCCAGATGATCTGCGCAAGGCCGACGCCATCGAAATCGTCTTGGGGCAGGGCGCCAAGCCGGGCGGCGGCGGTATGCTGTTGGGCATGAAGGTGACCGAACGTGTGGCCGGTATGCGTACCTTACCAATCGGTGTTGACCAGCGTTCGGCATGCCGTCATCCGGACTGGACTGGGCCTGACGACCTGGCGATCAAGATTGCCGAGATCCGTGAGATCACTGACTGGGAAAAACCGATTTACGTGAAAATCGGGGCCAGCCGTCCTTACTACGACGTCAAGCTGGCAGTGAAGGCCGGCGCCGATGTGATCGTGCTTGATGGTATGCAAGGCGGTACCGCTGCGACTCAGGAAGTCTTCATCGAGCACGTCGGTATCCCAATCCTCCCGGCTATTCCGCAGGCGGTTCAGGCGCTGCAGGAGATGGGCATGCACCGCAAGGTGCAGCTGATTGTCTCCGGCGGCATCCGTAACGGTGCAGACGTTGCCAAGGCAATGGCACTGGGTGCCGATGCCGTGGCCATCGGTACAGCCGCATTGATTGCTCTGGGTGACAACCACCCACGCCTCGACGATGAACTCAAGAAGATTGGCTCAGCGGCTGGCTTCTACGATGACTGGCAGAACGGTCGTGACCCGGCAGGTATCACCACGCAGGATCCGGAGCTTTCAAAACGTCTGGATCCGATCGAAGGCGGTCGCAGGTTGGCCAACTATTTGCGTGTCCTGGTGTTGGAGGCGCAAACCATGGCCCGAGCCTGCGGCAAATCTCACCTGCATAACCTCGATCCTGAGGATCTGGTGGCCTTGACCGTCGAATCCGCCGCTATGGCTCGCGTGCCGTTGGCAGGGACTTCGTGGATTCCAGGTAAACAATACTAAGCGTCCAACCAGCGTAGTAACCCGCGCAGCCCGTGACGGCAATCTGTCTGCAACAGAAGTGTTGAGGACACAGCGCCATCACGGGCTCAAGCGCTCCTACATTCAGACCATTCTTGATTTGAACCTTCAAAGAGGCCTAAACGGCCCAGCGCTTGATCACCTCGCTTTCTGCCAGACACTTTTCCATTCATCGCAGGAGCTTCCACAATGGTTAAACGTCTACCCGGCAAATCTCTTCTTGCGTTGCTCGTGCTCAGTGCATCTATACCTCTGGCACAGGCGGCAGATGCACCTTCATTGAACACCGGCAGCACCGCTTGGATGGTTATGGCGGCCGTCCTGGTACTGTTTATGTGCCTGCCAGGGCTCGCGCTGTTTTACGGCGGGCTCGTGAGGGCAAAGAACATGCTTTCGCTGTTCACTCAATGCTTCGGTATTGCGGGTTTGGTGGGGGTACTGTGGGTGATCTATGGCTACAGCATGGTGGTAGATACCACCAACATGGTTGAGGGCGAGGTCAGCTTCAATAGTTTTGTGGGCGGACTTAACCGCGCGTTTTTGGCAGGGATGACGCCAGAAAGTCTGGTTGGCGAAATTCCTGAAGGGGTGTTCGTCACCTTCCAGATGACCTTCGCCATCATCACTCCGGCGCTCATTGCTGGCGCTTTCGCCGAACGCATGAAATTCTCGGCCGCGCTGCTGTTCATGGCGATTTGGTTCACCCTTGTGTACGCGCCAGTGGCGCACATGGTATGGGGTGGGGCAGGGGCTCTGATGCACAACTGGGGCGTGCTGGACTTCGCTGGCGGCACTGCGGTGCACATCAATGCTGGGGTCGCTGCGCTGGCAGCCTGTTTGCTACTTGGCAAACGCAAGGGATATGAAAACTCACCCATGCCTGCGCACAACCTCAGTCTTACCATGGTCGGCGCTGCCATGCTCTGGGTTGGTTGGTTTGGATTCAACATTGGCTCTGGAGGCGGCCTCAATGGTCTTTCAGGGATCGTAATGCTGAACACCCAGCTGGGCGCGTGTGCCGGTATTCTGGGCTGGATGTTCACCGAGTGGTTTCGAGTGGGTAAGCCGAGTGCTCTGGGCTTAGCCAGTGGTGCCCTAGCTGGCCTGGTCGGTATCACTCCGGCCTGTGCGTATGTGGGGGGCGGCGGCGCACTGGCGATCGGCCTGCTTTGCGGCGTGTTCTGCTATCTCAGCGTGACCGTGCTCAAGACGCGCCTTGGCTACGACGACAGTCTGGACGTATTTGGCTTACACGGTATCGGCGGGATGATCGGTGCCGTGTTAACAGGTGTTTTCTGTGTACCGTCGTTGGGCGGATTGGTTGAGAACGTCACCATGGCTGACCAGGTAATCGCGCAGGTCAAAGGGGTGGCATTCACAACGGCCTACTGCTTCATTGCAAGCTGGATCATTCTCAGAGTGTTGAAGGCCGTCGTTGGGTTGCGGGCACATGACTCCGTTGAGGAAATGGGTCTCGACCTCGGTGAGCACAATGAGCGGGCTTACAATCACTAAGTAACGAGTCTGCGATCAAGCTGATCCCAAAACTTGACCGCTAGTGGAGGTTTTTTCAGGTCGCTGTACAGACAAAGCCTCAGTGCATCTCGCGCATCGGGGCTTTGTTGTTTCTAGGACTGCGAGGCCTGCAGATGGCAAAAGTTCTTCTGCCCTCAAGGGTATCAATCGTACGGCCACTCGTATCAATGGCCAGAATCCCGAAATTGCGTACACGAATGCCTTAGAGCTGGCTGTAAGACAGTCGGGTTTGCTAGGCGCCCATGACTGTAGGCATTGTGTTCATGCCGACATTAAGTTTGATCTCCCCAGCCGCGTCTGTTCGAATCCGGTACTGAAGGTTTGTTCATCAATCCAAAGCTTTAGGGTGGCGGATTTCGAATCTGATGTCGTTCGAACCTACCAACCGCGTTGGCTGTTGCTCGGATTGCTCGACAACCAGTTTCGCGAATTGCATCAGGTCTCGGATTGCTTCAGTTCCGGATCTATTTAGATAGAAGCCTTTGATGCCAATAGCTCGAGGCCCATCTCGATCACAGCGCGGCGAATCGCCGATCATTGCTACTTGAGCCGCACCGCCGAACAGGTGGCCAGGCACAATCCCAAGATCATGGCACACGGCGCGGTAGATCGCTGGGTTGGGCTTGGTGACCCCGAGCTCGTAGCTGAACGAATAGGCGTTGATATCTGGCAGTAGCTTCTTCACTGCCGGCCCGTAGGGTGCAGCGAGGTTGCTGCAGATGGCGGTAGCTACGCCGTGCTCATGAAGGAGGGCGATCGCATCGCATGCATCCGGGAACACCTCGATCGACTCAATCTCGCGTTGAAGGTCAAATTCGATCTCAGCCATGCGTGACGGTGTAACCTGGATGCCGAGGATGTCAGCAGCTTCTCGAAGCCCTGCATCAATAGTCATCAGTTCATGGAGGTCGCCTGGGCTAGGGCGCCGGCCATTCTTCGCGCCTTCTCGCAGCAGCCGGCGATACGGGTGCATGGGTGTCCCGATCCGCAGGGTTGTGCCGAAGGCGTCAAAGATCACTGCTGTGATTGCCATCCGTATCTCCGTGGTCGACCTGGCGGGAGCGAGAGTACACTAAGCCCTCAGATGAAGGATGCCAAATCATCGAGGCTCAAGAAGTGAAGAGAACAGTGTTGGGTATGGCCGAAGCGGGCGAGCCGCTGCTCAGGCAGGCTCTTGAGGCAATTCGAGCTCATAACGACGCCCTGGCTAATGGACTACCAGCAGTGGAAATCGAATGCCTTCGACTGGAGGCTGATCATCTCTACCAGACAGTGATCGACTACCAGTTGCACAGCGCCGTCACCCTGGGTGAGTCAGTTCATTGATGGAGGCGAAACTGTGAAGATTCGCCAAATCCGTAACGAAATCCGGTTGGTTCCCCGCTTTCTCATCGAGCAACCGTGACGGTATGCAAGGAGTTGAGCAGGGCCGATCTTTTAGTCCGCGAATGCTAGCTCCGCCTGCCTAGACTCCCTCATGCCTGCGTGAGTCGTCTTAGGGGCGTTCATGCGAGGGCGGCGAGCAGCGTCGAGTCCTTCCACTTTGATACGAAGGCCTGGAAGCCCACCATCGCGCTGCAGCTCTGCAAGCTCTTCCGTTAACTCTGACATCAGGTCTACAGGCGTTCGACCTGTGTCTTCACTGAGTGTCAAGGTAAGGAGCGTCAACGGACTGAGTTCGAGCCGGCGACTGATCTGTCCGAGCTTATCCAGGGTGATGCTGGATTTGCATAGCTCGAGTTTCGAAAGGTACGTACGGCTTGTTGTGTCGGCGAAGTCACGCTGACTGATGTTGCGCTTGCTGCGGAGCGCGCGGAGTACGCTGGCGAAAGAGGTCTTTAGAGTCATAACGCAGATTTCCATCTGCCATCGCTGAAGATATTTAGCTTAGCCGAGCGGCACAGATGGTAAGGGCAAGCTGTCTAGGCGGCCTCGAGCCGTCTCGTAGATATCACCAAATGAGAGACAACAAGCGGAGCGCGCCGGCGTGACGGATGGACGCCCGAAGCGACGAGACGTCGCGTACGACGATGGCTCGGTTCACGACAGCCGGCTCCGAAAGGACACGCCCACGCCCTCGCGGTTACCTGTCGTAGTAGAATCCTCTGAACTGACGTTCTGATCGTCTTTGTCGCCGGCACATGACGCACTTTAAGGAGCAACACCTGTGTTCAGGACGTTCATGGATTTAATCTTTGTGGTGAGCGTTGCCTTCACTGTGCTCGCGTTCGTTTTGATACCCTGCATGATCCTGAGTCTCGGAGTGTTGCTCATGCTCGGCATCGACGACAGGTTTGTGAGCCCTGTTGTGGCTTACATTGCATTTCCAGAGGCCGTCATCATCAGCGGGTATCTGCTGCTTCACTACTGGAGGCAAATCACCGAAATCATCAAGTCGATTACACCATGGTGATATAGGAATGCGTGGGGAAAACGAGTGATTTGGTTTCTGGGTGACGTACATGGGCGCTTTGATCATGTCATCAGGTTGGTGAAGCGTGATCGTCCTGAGGCAGTGGTATTCCTGGGTGACCTCGAATGCAGTTTGCCCTTGGACATGATCCTGCGCCCGATCTTAGAGCTGACAGAGATCTGGTTCATTCACGGTAACCATGACACGGATCGTCCAGCCTATTGGCATAACCTCTATGGCTGCGGCCTCTCTGATCGCAGCCTGCATGGCCGTGTTGTGGAGATTGCTGGCCATCGCCTAGCAGGGCTGGGGGGCACCTTCGAGTCGCAAGTCTGGCTACCAGGTAGCCCTGATACCGGCATCCAGAATTACGGAGACTTCCTTGAGCATCTAGCGCTCAGGCCACAGCAGGCAGATATACTCGCGACGAAAAGGCAGCACGCGCTGTCAGCAATTTACCCCGATGATTACTTCTCGCTCGCAATGGAAAAGGCGGATATTTTGGTCTGTCATGAGGCCCCTAGCTGCCATCCCTACGGCTACTCAGAGATCGATGAGCTCGCCCAGACAATGGGTACAAAAATGGTTGTGCATGGGCATCATCATGACTCTCTAGACTATAGGTCTGAATGGTCAAAGCTGGGGTTTGAGGCTTACGGCGTTGCGTTCAGGTCGGTCATGGCTGTAAACGGCCAAGTCATCCTCTAACTGCTATACGGTAGCTAATGTCGCAAACGGAGCGCGCCGGCGTGACGGATGGACGCCCGAAGGGTCGAGACGTCGGCGTACGACGATGGCTCGATTCACGACAGCCGGGCCTGGCAGGGCACGCCCTCATCGCTCTACAGAGCTTTCAACGTTCGCTCCAGGGTTTGATGCTCCCATGTCGATAGCAGAGCAACCGGATCTGTCCGATTACCTGGATCGAATTCCCAGAGCTGACCATCAGGGCTCACACATCGCTCGCAGTAGTCCAGCTCATCACAGTCGTTGTAAATCGTGATCCGCCATCCCTCTACATCGACCTCGAAATGACAGGTGTACAGCTGCTCCCAGGACTGGTTGCCAACCTTGGTCATAGTCCGGCGTCCGAGCACCACCTCTCGCAGCACCTGGCAGACTTCGCGGGCCGTCAGCGCGCCTAATGGCGTGTCGTTGTGGTTTTCTGTATTCATGCGCAGTTCAGTCCCTCCCTTATCCAGTCGGGCGCACCACAGTGAAGGCGCATTCTCTCGAGATCAACCTCGGATAGCCACCTACACAAATAGGCGATTGAGTGTGCGGGTTAGATCAAGCCCTGCATTAACAGAGCGTTCCAAGGCTTACTTCCTCAAAAAATTTTCAGCTCGCATGCTTGGTAGCCAATAGCGCTTACCGTCCTTAGCCATCGATCAAGGATCAAAAAATTCACGGAGGTGAGGTAACTCTTTTTCTGGGTCTTCGGCGAGCCGCTGGCGTACAGCGTGTCGATAGCTCCTATGCCAGACCTGCTTGTCAAATCGCTCACTAGTGGCGGTGGTGATGCCGCATATGGTGTTTTTGCGTCGGCTTCTGCTCATATGGTGTCAGCGTCGATGAAGCACGCAGGTTCGCGTGCTTGCTCTGAACTGCAGAACAGATCAGGTTAACACGAGAAGCCTCAGATCCCCCCATCAAGCGGCTGCCCGGGCGGATCTGACTGCTTGGTCGTAAGGAGTACAAATGTACTCGGCATCCAGCTGCAGTCTTCGAAGCGTTTTGAATGTCCGTCATGTAACCACACACGAGATCTGCCCTATGCATCCAACAACGCCAGACGGTCGCTACTTCGTCGTCAAAGGTCAGCTCTGGCGCTGCAGCAACCCCGCGCTGCCTGTTGAAAAGCGTCAGCACCTGGTACACGACTTGATGGAAGCCCGGCGAGCCGTGAAGGAAGCCAAAGCACTGGATGATGAAGACAAGCTGCATGCCGCTCGAGCAGCGGTGGACTTGGCGAAAGTGGCACTAGGGGAGAGGGGCCCGGTGTGGTGGGATGACGGTAGCCCGGACTACAACCGCCAAAAGGCGATCAACACGCCTTACGCTGACTGGTACTACTTAATCGATGAGCAGCAGTGAACATCCTTGCGGGTCTGGCAGGCCTGTAAATACAAGCCTGCGCAGCCAACTACCGATCGTAGGTGCTGATCCTGTAGATGGTTCCCTAGCAAGGTAGACGCACTTAGCTTCTCGATCCTTAATCAGAATCAGACTGAAATTGCCAAGCGTAAAAACGCGCGTGCGCAGTGTCATAAGTAGTATCACGAATTGAGGGATACAGCTCAACCAACGACATTGATTGTGCAGCTTGCACCAAACCTGTTTCCCTAATCCATGAAAGAGTTGCACGACAAAAGGATGAGTCATCAGACACTACTTCGCCACCCAGCTTAATTTTCACCATGACCTCGGAGCACACCTGCTTAAAAAGCAAGTTGGCATGGCGACTACTTACCCCAGGCCTACCGCTCTGGGTGGAAATTAGAGGGGTAGGGTCGCGATCCAGAGGTATCAAATCAGTTCCAACATGGGCCCTGTATCGGGCAACCCATCGGGTAACATAGTCCCTTGAAATGCAGACCCGCTCCAATTCGGGGTATCCTTCAACCCTTAAGCCATAAGTTCCGTCTTTACGTTCAAACAATGAATTTATAGCCAAATTCGCACCAAATCGGTCAATGTCAGCGGGGCGCAAGAAAAGATGATAAATACTCATCAACAAAAATAGCTTGCGCTCAAATTCATCATCGTTAATCGCCAGACTTTCAGCTGCCTCGACAAATAGATTCCAATCGCTGATAGAAAAGCTCTTGGCACCATTATGAATGGCCTCACGACCGGAGTAGTGCTTCGAACGATGCAATGAGCCAGCGGGATTTATATCAATTAAATCCTCCGCATAAAGAAATAGGTAAAATGAATTGATAACAGCCAGCTCAACGGCTAAAGAAGCATAGCCTGATATCCTTGCCCCACTAACTTCCTCGCGAACCGGGCCTGTTCTGAATGGCCTCCAGAATGCATTAACCACAAATACTTTTGAAGTACGTTTGTTTGAGGCACGCCTCAAACGCTTTTCCGGCTGCTTGGCTACCCAGTCATCAGGTGGGCACAAGCAAAAATCCATAAACGCTCTAATATCTTGCTCGTCGAGCTGTATGATTGGCTTTTCTACGACTAACAAACACCACAGCAAAAGCTTTTCAATTGCAGAGCGGTAGATGCCGAATCGACTACCCAGTGCATGCTCAAGCAAAAACGCTTTGACTAGCGAGTAACTAGACAAGGCGGCGCAACGGATATCAATCCCATCTAATTTCTGCCTGACCTCAGAGTTTTCCTTATCTAGGTCGTGAGTGTTCAAGCCTTGAAAATCTTTCAAGCCAAAAAAGCAAGGAAACGGCGGCACATCCATTTTCCAATCTCCAAGCAACATGAGTTCAGCCACGATCCTTCATTGAGAGTTTCTGAATCGAATAGGCTCTCTGATTATCATGACTGCTATAATAAATGTTCTGAGTAGTGGCAAGACTGCTATGACGAAGATCTGCTTGCAAATCTTTCGGATCTCGGAATGGTGCATCGAAGGTCGCTGCTGTATGCCGCAACCAGTGGGTGGTGGCAACGCCTAAATTTTGGATTTCTTCCTCATGGCGGCCTTCACTAACCATCCGGTCGATTGCAAAATCGAAAACCTCTCGCATGATAAATCGCACCATACGTGTTGAAAGCCCAGCTTTGCCATTAAATGTCATCAGAAGTGGCGTAGATTCGTTATGCAAGGGCAGGGGGCTTAACCCTAAGTGCAGGCGATATCGTTTGAGGTAAAGCTCCACGTAGTCTGCTCTGACAGCGATTTTCCCCGCTTTGTTTCCCTTGCCAATCACATGGAACCACCAGTTACCCTCATGATCCGGACGAAAATCCCCCATTGAAGGCTGCCAATTGTCGCGACCGCAAAGATCTGAAACCCTGAGATACATCGAGAACATTGTCGCAGCTATATATATAGTGAGCGTTCATGCCGTTCCGGCTCAGAATTCGCCATCGACTCTGCTGCTTCGAGCACGTACTCCCATTGAAGAGGTGTAAGAGACCTGGTCGTTAACTCTTGTACTGAGCGATTTTTAAATTTCGATTTTTGTTTTATGGCCCGAAATGGATTCACTACTGTGCAAACCCCTTCGTCAATGGCGTATTCATAAAGGCTACTGCACACCGAAAAAATCTGCGCGATGCTTCCGGCAGTCAGTTTGTAGCAGTTGGCCTCGCGTGATGTTGCAAAGGGCCTCCAATCGGGATTGGGAGCTATGCTGTAATTTTTGCTCAGATAGCGATTTCTTACAATTTTCCCGATCCAACCCGGAGGCGGACTCATACAAAAATTAAGAAACTCTTCTGCATCAGAACGACGCAGATCAAGCAAAGGTCGCTCACGAATCAGCAGCGACCAGAGTAGTAATCGTTCGGCATGGGTGCGGTAAGAATTGAACGTTGCCTCATTACTAGCATAGGACTCCAGGAAGCCGCGTACTGCCTCATACCCATCGAGGGCGCTCAGCCGGGAGTCGAAGCCAGCCAGGTATTTCTGAACCGCAACTACAGTTGAATCATCCACATCATCTGATACTGAAACAAACCAGCGATAGGTACCAAACAAAGGGACAGGCGTACATGCGTTATTTTTCATAAGTCCCAATCACTTCCGGTTCTGACACTTATCGGAAATAGGGGAGGCATCGCCCCCAAAGCATAGGGCACACACACTGAGATGCTTCATCAAAATCACCTTGAATCGAATGCACGATATGAAGCTTCTACGAAGCTTCACTCCAGGAACACTGTATTGTCAAGCCTCTACATAGCCTGCCCCGCACGGCTAATCACTAACCTAAAGACCGAGTTGATCACTTTTAAAGTAAAAATGATCACTCCTCTCTTGCCCATTAACGATATAGCTAGGCTCAGCATCTGTCGGCAATGTCACTTGAAAATGATCAGCACGTCAGAAGGGCTAGCCTTCCATCTCTAGAGCAAACCACCCCTATAACTCGACTAAATGACTATTTAGTCGAGTTAAGTAAAGACTGCACCCAGCAACCACAGGGT
>JADHEE010000097.1_pt1 | contig 56424 bp, 47 predicted proteins | sample 8952401 | NCBI WGS metagenome assembly JADHEE01 (sample SAMN16124438, study PRJNA663242) | bioreactor sludge metagenome | isolation source: sludge (ammonium) | place: India:Bengaluru | collected 2019-02-28 | reverse complement strand
CCGAGAGGAAGAGCGTCCGCTGCACGAAGTGCGGCGCCACGACGACGTTCGACCCGGGCCTCTCCGCCTCGCGCTGCGCCTTCTGCGCGACCCCCGCCGTCGTCGAGGCTCCGCCCGAGACCGACCACGTCCGCCCCGCCGGCCTCCTCCCCTTCGCCGTCGACCGCGCCTCCGCGGCGCAGCGCTTCCGGAGCTGGGTCTCGGGCCTCTGGTTCCGGCCGAACGACCTGAAGGAGAAGGCGTCGGTCACGGCCATGCAGGGGGTCTACGTTCCCTTCTGGACGTTCGACGCCCTCACCCACAACCGCTGGACCGCCGAGGCGGGGCACCGGTACACCGTCCAGGTGCCGACGCTCGTCAACGGGAAGCCCGTGATGCGCTCCGAGACGCGCATCCGCTGGGAGCCGGCCGCCGGCTTCCTCGAGAAGGTCTTCGACGACGTTCCGGTCCCCGCCTCGAAGGGGCTCCCTCCGGGACTCGCCCGCGGGATCGAGCCGTTCCCGACCGGCGGCCTCGTCCCCTACGACCCGCAGTACCTCTCCGGCTTCCTCGCCGAGGAGTACGCGGTGGACCTCCCCGAAGCGGTCGCGGCCGCGCGGGAGCGGATGACGCGCGAGATCCACGCGGCGTGCGGAGCGCAGGTGCCGGGCGACACGTTCCGGAACCTCTCCGTATCGACGGCCTGGTCGGGCCTGACGTGCAAGAACGCGCTCCTGCCGGTCTGGATCTCGGCCTACGAGTACGGAGGGAGGCCGTTCCGCTTCCTCGTGAACGGGGTCACCGGGAAGGTGGAGGGGAACGCGCCGTTCTCCGCGGCGAAGATCGCGCTCGCCGTACTCGGCGTCCTCCTCGCGATCCTCCTCTTCTCGCAGCTGGGCTGACCCGGCCCCGACCGAGAGCCGCCGGAAACGAGCTGCGGCCCGCACCCCCCGGGGGATGCGAGCCGCCGGTTCTCGCGGGATGGTCCGGAAGACCTACTTGATCCCGACCTCGTCGAGGAGGTTCTTCGCGCCCTCGACCGCATCCCAGACCCAGAGGAGGTAGCGGCTGTCGACCTGGATCGACCGCGTCTTCTCCGTGTCGAAGAGGAAGTCGGAGGCGACCGTCTCCAGCGTTCCGTCGAAGAGGAGGCCGACGAGCTCGCCCTTAGAGTTCAGGACCGCCGAGCCCGAGTTGCCGCCCGTCGTGTCGACGTCGGACATGAAGTTCACCGGGACGTCGCCCAGCTTCTCGTCGAAGTAGGGAGTCTTCTTCCCGGCCCGGAGCGCCTTCGCCGCCTCGAGGAGACGGCCGGGCGCGTCGAACTCGCCTTCGCCCGTGTGCTTGTCGAGGACACCCTGGAGCGTCGTCTGCGGGAGGTAGCGCATGCCGTCGCGCGGGTCGACGCCCATGACGCGGCCGAACGTGACGCGGAGCGTGGAGTTCGCGTCGGGAGCGACGAGGCCGCCGCCCTGCGCGAGGAGAGCCCGCATGTAGACCGGGCGGAGGCGCGAGCGCTTCCCCTCGGTCGCCTTCTCCCGCTCGCGCGCGGCCTCGGCCATCGGGTGGAGGGCGACGGCCAGCTTCACCGCGGCGTCGTTCGTATCGACGATCTCCTTGGTCGGCTTGTCGAAGAGAGAGAGACGGAACTCCTTCTCGGGGAGACGGGTGCCGGCGTAGAGCGCGTCGAGGAACGTCTCGACCTTCTTCGCGGCTTCCTCCTTCGGCATTCCCGCGGCGAAGCCGACGAGGGTGTCGAGGGGCTCGATCCGCTGGCCGGCCGGGAGGGCCGCCGCCTCGTGCAGGACGTAGCGGAGCATCGGCCGGTCGAGCCGGTTGTCGTAGGAGCGCTCCATCCGCTCGAGGCCTTCCTTGATCCGGGCCCAGTTGCGCTCCTGGAACGACGGGTCGCGGTCGAGGTCCTTCTTCGGCCGCTCGAGGGAGAGGCGGTAGAGCTGGTTCGCGGTCGAAAGGAGGGTCGAGTTCATGTAGAGGGCGCCGAAGACGGCGTCCTTCTCACGCGTCTTCTCGCTCTCGGCCTGCATCTCGGCGAGGCCGGCGAGGGCGGGGCCGAACTCCTTCTGGCGGGTCGCGTCGGCGGCGATCCAGGCCTCGAGGGCCTTCTGCTTCGCTTCCTTGCGAGCCAGGATCCCGCCCTTCTGCAGCCCGGCGAGGACTCCCTCGTTCTTCTTCATCCCGTTCTGGAGGCCCCGCATCCGCGGCTCGGCCTTGATCGCGAGCTCCTTCGACCCCTTCGTGACCTCCTCGAGGATCGCGATCATCTCCCGGTTGCGGCGGACGTACCGCGGGAAGCCCCACTCGGTCCGCTCTTTCACCTCGGCGAACGTCTCGTGGCGCTGCGTCCGGCCGGGGTAGCCGGCGACGAAGATCAGCTCGCCCGGGCTCGCCCCCTTCGGGGAGATCTTCAGGAAGTGCTTCGGCTGGTACGGGACGTTCTCCTTCGAATAGGCGGCGGGCTTGCCGTCCTTGCCGACGTAGGCGCGATAGAAGGAGAAGTCGCCGGTGTGCCGGGGCCACTGCCAGTTGTCGGTCTCGCCGCCGTAGTTGCCGATCCCCTGCGGCGGGGCGTAGACGAGGCGGACGTCGTTGATCTCGAGCTGGGCGATCTCGTAGTACTTCAGCCCCTCGAAGAAGGAGGCGACGCGGCAGCGGAGGCCGTCCTTCTCGCAGGCCGCCGTCCGCTCCTTGATCCGGCGCTCGATGACGTCGTAGCGCTGGCGGTCGGTCAGCTTCGGAGAGATCTTCCCGGTGATCGCGTCGGTCACCTCGGTCACGGCGACCGTCACCCAGACCCGCGAGCCGGGGCCGTTCGAGAGCTCCTCCTCGCGCGTCCGCGCGAGGTAGCCGTCGACGATCAGGTTCTTCTCGGGGGTCGAGTTGTACTGGAGCGACCCCTGGACGCAGTGGTGGTTCGTCGCGATGAGGCCGTCGGGCGAGATGAACGACGCGCTGCAGCCGCCGAGCGAGATGACCGCGTTCATCGGGAAGCCGGTCAGGTCGGACCACATCTTCGCGTCGCCCGTGAAGCCGAGCTCCGCGAGGCGGGGCGCGAGGTCGGGGATCTGCTGGGGCATCCACATTCCCTCGTCGGCGGCGACGGGGGACGCGGCGATGAGGGCCGCCACGAGGACGACGGTGGTACGGAACGATTTGCTCAAGTGGAATCCTCCCTCCGGAAAAGGCCGGACCTCGCATTATCCCTTCCAGGGGACGGCCCGGGCCTCGTTCAGATACGGGGCGGCCTCCTCCCGAGTTGCCGGACCGTCTCCCCCGGGTCGTCCGTCAGGACGGCGTCGCAGCGAAGCAGTCGCCAGAGCCACAGACGGCGGCCGGGAGACGGGTCGAGCGGGGCGACCGCCTGCCCGCGGCGGTGGGCGAGAGCGACGTAGAGGGGGTTCAGGAGGAGGAGAGGCCACCAGGGTCCGAGGAGCTCGGTCCCCGGGACGGGGCGGGCCCCCTTCAGCGTGATCCAGCCCGTCGGGAGGCGCGGCGCCCCGCGCCGGCAGGCCTCAAGACGCGCCCGCGAGAACGAGAGGACGACGCACCTCTCGAGGACCCCGAGCGCCTCGAGCTCCCCGGCGAGCCGCCGTCCAACCTCGGGGTCGAGGAACCGGTCGCTCTTCAGCTCGAGAGCGAGCCCCCGGTCAGAGGGGAGGAGGGCGCAGAGCTCGGCGAGGGTCGGGATCCGTTCCGAGGCGAACTCCGGCCGCCGGCCGCCGGCGGACAGGACCTTCAGCTCCGCGAGGCTCCGCGTCTCGACGAGCCCCGTCGCGTCGGTCGTCCTGTCGAGCGTGGCGTCGTGGATGCAGACGAAGACGCCGTCGGCCGAGAGCCAGAGGTCCGTCTCGAGGACGTCCGCGCCGTCCTCGAGCGCCCGCCGGAACGAGGCGAGGGTGTTCTCCGGGCAGGCCGTCCGATTCCCGCGGTGCGCCATCACGTACGGCTTCGGGCGCCCGGGGAGCGCGAGGGCGAGGCCGGGCGGAGTGGGCTTCATCCGCGTGCGATTCTGGCAGTTCCCGGGGCGACCCGGCGCCGACCGGCGGTCGGCTAGACTTTCGGCCTCGTGAGCGTCGGCGGACCTCTCCCGCGCCGGATCGTCCTCGCGGCGGCCCTCGCGCTGACCGCCGGCTGCTCCCGCGAGCCCGCCCGCCCGGCGCCCCCTCCGGAGCGGCCGGCCCTGCTCCTCGTCACGCTCGACACGACGCGCGCCGACGCGCTCGCGCCCGAGGAGAAGACCGGCGCGACGCCGGCCTTCGCCGCGCTCGCCGCGCGAGGCCTCCGCTTCGCCCAGGCCTACGCGACGGCGCCGACGACGCTCCCCTCCCACGCCTCGATGCTCTCCGGGCTCTACCCGGCGGGGCACGGCGTGCACGAGAACGGGAGACGCCTCCCGGACCACGTTCCGCTCGTGACCGAGCGTCTGCGCGAGCTCGGCTACGCCACGGCCGCGTTCGTCTCGGGCTATCCGCTCGAGAGCCCGTTCGGCCTCGCCCGCGGGTTCGACCTCTACGACGACGAGATCGGCGACGGACGGGTCGAGCGCTCCGCCCGCGAGACGACCGACCGCGCGCTCGCCTGGCTCGCGCGGGCCGAGACGCGGCCGCGCTTCCTCTGGGTCCACTACTACGACCCGCACGAGCCGTACGCACCGCCCGAGCCGTTCCGCAGCCGATTCCCCCACGACCCGTACCTCGGCGAGATCGCCGCGATGGACCAGGAGCTCGGACGCCTCGTCGCCGCGTTCGAGGCGGCCGCGGGAGGGCGCGGGGCGGGGATCGTCGTCGCCGCCGACCACGGCGAGGGGCGCGGCGACCACGGGGAGATGCTGCACGGGAACCTCCTCTACCAGGGGGTGATGCGCGTGCCGCTCGTCGTCGCCGGCGCCGGTGTCGAGACGGGGACGCGCGGCGACCCGGTCAGCCTCCGCCAGGTCCGGGCGACGCTCCTCGGGCTCGCGGGCGATCCGGCGGACGGCACGCTCCTCGCCTCGGGAGGCGCCCCGGTCCTCGGCGAGGCGATGCAGCCGTACCTCAACTACCGCTGGCAGCCGCAGGTGATGGGCGTCGCGGGACGGCAGAAGCTGATCCGCTCCGGCCGGCTCGAGCTCTACGACGTCTTCGCCGACCCGGCGGAGGCGCACGACCTCGCGGGAACCGTCCCGCCGGACCGGGCCCTGGCCCGGGCCGTCGCGGAGTACCCGCTGCCGGGCGCCTCGCCCGCCACCTCCGCGCCGCCGGCCGGCGAGGAGGAGCGTCGCCGGCTCGCGAGCCTCGGCTACCTCGTCTCGGGGGAGGCGCCGGGAGCCGTGCCCGAGGGCGCGCCCCGCGCGGCGGAGATGACGCCCCTCTTCGCCGACCTCGACGCCGCCGCGCACGCCTTCGCTCGCGGTGACTACGCTCGTGCCGCGGGGCGCTTCGAGCGCGTCCTCGCGCGCGACGGCGGCAACCTGATGGCCGCCGTCCAGCTCGCGGCCTGCCGGTCGCTCCTCGGCCAGGAGGGAGAGGCGCTCGCGGTCTTCGCCCGGGCGCGCCGGATCGACCCCCGATCGGTCGAGGTCCGCCACTACCTCGGCCTTCACCACCTGAAGTACGGACAGGTCGAGCGCGCGGGGCCGCTCCTCGAGGCGGTCCTCGAATCGCAGCCCGACCGCCTCGCCGCGATCGAGGGGCTCGCCCAGGTGCGCGCCCGGGAGGGACGCCTCGGAGAGGCGGCGGCGCTCCTCGAGCGGGCCGTCCCGCTCTCCGGCGACCCGGGAACGCGCCTCGTCGAGGCCGGCCTCCTCCGGATGCGGCTCGGCGAGACCGGTCCGGCCCTCGCCGCGCTCGAGCGGGCGCGCACCCTCCACCGGGAGTCGTTCCGGCGGCACCTCGAGCTCGGTGTCCTCCTCCTCGCCGCCGGGCGGCTCGAGGAGGCCCGCGACGCGCTCGACCGTGTCCCCTCCGGCCACCCCGACGCCCCGATGGCGCTCTTCAAGAGGGCCCAGGTGAGCGTCCTCCTCGGCGAGCCCGACCGGAGCGAGAGGGTCCGTGCGGCCCGAGCGGGGGCGGACGACACGACCCGCCGCCTGATCGCCGGGGAGCGCCTCTTCGAGGGCGTCGCTCACTGAGGTCGCCCCCGGGGACGGCCGCGAATCGCCGCCTCCCGGCGGCACCGGCTCGGCTACACTAACTCGCAGGTTTCCATCCGACTTTTCCCGGGGTCCGACACTCGCCGCGCCGTTCGGCGTGGCTACCTGATAGGGAGGAGATTCGAATGAAGTGGCTCCTGAGGGCACTGGTGGTGGTGCTGATCGCCTCGCCCGCGTTCGGCCAGCAGACGGGCAACGTCGTCGGCAAGGTCACGATGGACGACGGCTCCGCCCTGCCCGGCGTCTCCGTCCAGGCAACCTCGAACGTCCTGCCGCAACCGCGGAACACCGTCTCCGGCGCGAACGGCGACTACCGCCTCCCGCTCCTCCCGCCCGGCAAGTACGAGCTGACCTTCACGCTCCAGGGGATGGCCCCCGTGAAGCGCCCGGCCAACGTCGTCCTCCGCCAGGACACGATGGTCAACGCGACCCTCTCGATCGCCGGGGTCACCGGAGCGGCGACCGTCGTCGCGACGGCGACGCTCCTCGACACCGAGTCGTCCGCTCTGAAGGCGGCCGTCGACGAGCAGGTCATCAAGGCCCTGCCGGTCGGCCAGGAGTACCGCGACCTCGTCAAGCTCGTCCCCGGGGTCCAGTACTCCGAGGACTCCGTCCGCGGCCCGAGCGCGGGCGGCAGCGGCCAGGACAACGTCTACAGCTTCGACGGCGTGAACGTGAACCTGCCCCTCTTCGGCACGCTCTCGGCCGACCCCTCCTCGCACGACATCGCTCAGGTCGCCGTCGTCAAGGGAGGCGCCGACGCCACCGAGTTCAACCGCGCGGCCGGCATCACGGTGAACACCGTCAGCCGCTCGGGAACGAACGCCTTCCGCGGCAGCCTCTCGTACCAGATGCAGCCGGAGAGCCTGATCGCCGACCGCGACACGACCAGCTCCGCCGTCTTCGAGGAGGACAAGGACTGGGCGGTCGCCAACATCGGCGGCCCGGTCTTCAAGGACCGCCTCTTCTTCTACGCTTCCTACTACAGCCCGACGAGCACGCGTGACAACCGCGCGAACCTCTACGGCGAGGTCCCGAACTACAAGAGCACGCGCGACGAGATCTTCGGAAAGCTCACCTACTCGCCGACCGACTCGATCCTCCTCAATGGCTCCTACCGGCACTCCGACCGCGAGGAGAGCCATTACGGCGTCGGGGGCGAGGCCTACGCCGCCTCGACGAGCAACGGCGCGAAGGCGAAGCAGAAGATCGCCATCTTCGAGGGCTCCTGGATCATCAACGACCGGAGCTACGCGACGGCGAAGTTCACCGACTTCCGCAACCCGAACACCGGGCGGCCCGACACGCTCCTCAGCGTCGTCCCGTCGATGGGAGCGGGCACGACCCTCAACGTCGGCGCCCTCGACACGATGGGCTTCGTGGCCATCCCCGTCCCCATCACGGGGCAGACCGCCTTCAACGATTTCATCGCCCCGATCATCGACCGGTACGGCTACCTGCAGGACGGCGTCCGCAAGGGGGGCGGCCGGATCGGGGCCGGGACGCAGTTCGACAACGACGACTTCTACCGGCAGAGCTACCAGCTCGGCTACGACGTCTCGTTCGGTCAGAAGGTGACCCACAACCTGCACGTCGGCTACCAGTGGTCGAAGGACCAGGAGGACCTCTACCGGACCTCCAACGGGTGGGGCTCGATCACGATCCCCGGCGGGCGGATCAACTGCCCGACGGAGTCCACCTGCGCCGGCCAGCCCGTCTTCTACCAGGCCCAGGTTCAGCAGCAGGGGATCCTGGACGTCCCGACGATCAACTCGCAGTACCACCAGCACAACATCGAGCTGAACGACTCGATCCGCTGGGCGAACGTCACCGTCAACGTCGGCCTCCTGGCGAGCAACGACAAGCTCTACGGACAGGGTCTTCGCGAGAAGGAGGGGACCGTCTCGGGATTCGAGCTCGCGCCGGGCAACCGCTACCTGATGCACGAGATCAAGTTCGGGGACGCGCTCCAGCCGCGGCTCGGCATCGTCTGGGCCTACCAGGGGGCGAACACCGTCTACGCGAACTACGCCCGCTACATCCCGACGGCCGGCTCGCTCCCGCGTGCCGCGTCCTGGGCCCGGAGCTCGGCGGCCATCATCAACGTCTATTTCGACGAGAACGGCAACTTCATCGGCTCGACGCCGGAGGCCTCGTCGAGGGGCAAGATTTTCCAGGACGGCATCAAGCCCCGGAAGACCGACGAATACATGATCGGGACGACGAAGGACCTCGGGAAGGGGTGGACCGGACGCCTGCACACGCGCTACCGGAAGTCCGACAACTTCTGGGAGGACACGAACAACAACGCGCGCCTCGTCTTCAACCCGCCCCCGGGGATCCCGCAGGAGCTCTACGTCCCGAACCTCCCCGAAATCAACAAGGAGCTCGGCGCCACGTCCTACGTCATCGCCGCGCTCGACGGCGCCTTCACGAAGTACTACGAGGCGGGCCTCGAGGCCGAGTGGCGGGGGCGGAACGCCTACGTCCGCGGCTCCTACGTCTGGAGCCACTACTACGGCAACTTCGACCAGGACAACTCCGCCGGCTCCGGAACGGGCAATGACAGCAACATCTTCATCGGCTCGTCGAACATCGGCGACGGCGCCGGCCGCCAGCTCTGGAACTTCAAGTACGGCAACCTCCGCGGCGACCGCCGGCACCAGCTCAAGCTCTACGGCTCCTACCAGCTCCCCTGGCGGGGCTCCGTCGGCGCCTACGCGGTCTACCAGTCGGGCCAGCCGTGGGAGTACCACAGCTACGAGCCGTACATCTCGCAGACGACCAGCACGAGCGACTCGAACCGCTACGCGGAGCCGGCCGGCTCCCGGCGGACCGACGCGCACTACCAGATGGACCTGAACTACACGCAGACGATCCCGATCGGCGACCTCTTCCGGCTCGAGGCCCGCATCGACGTCTTCAACGTCTTCGACCGCCAGACCGGCTACAACATCCAGGACAACGTCCACTCGGCCAATCCGGGCACGCCGCAGACGTTCTACGACCCGCGCCGGGTCCAGTTCGCCCTCAAGCTCGAGTTCTAGCCGTCGCCGAGCCGGAACGACCGGGGCCCGCGGAGCGATCCGCGGGCCCCTTCGCTTTTCCGGCGGCGCGCCGCCGGCTCTCCGGGCGGTACGATTCCCTCATGCCCAACCTCTTCGCCGGCGTCGACGGCGGCGGGACCCGCACGCGCGCCGTCGTCACCGCCACGGACCTCCTCCCGCTCGGGCGCGGCGCCTCCGGGCCGACGAACGCCTCGACGATCCCCGTCCCCCACCTCGTCCAGTCGGTGACGGAGGCGGTCGACGACGCCCTCGAGGCCGCAGGCGCCTCCCGATCCGCCCTCGCGCTCCTCTCCTGCGGGCTCGCCGGGGTCGACGCCTCCGCCACGGCCGGACGCCTCGTCGCCGCCCTGGAGGCCGTCTACGGTGCCGGCCGCGTGCGCGTGACGACCGACGCGCGCATCGCCCTCGCCGGGGCCCTCCCCGATCCCGTCGGCGGGGCCGGGGCCGTCCTGATCGCCGGCACCGGCGCGATCTGCTTCGGCCGGAACGCCCACGGCCTCGAGGAGCGCGCCGGGGGCTGGGGCGCCCTGATCGGCGACGAGGGCTCCGCCTCGGAGATCGCCCGGCGCGGCCTCGCCGCCGTGGCGCGCGACGTCGACGGCCGCGGCCCCCGAACGAAGATGAGGGAGGCGCTCGACGCCTCGGAGGGAACCCGCTCCGCCGTCGAGAGGATCCGTCGCCTCTTCCGTCCCGGCGCGGGGCCAACCGACACCGCCGCCTACTTTCCCGTCGTCCTCGAAGCCGCGCGCGCGGGCGACGCCATCGCGCTCGGGATCCTCGAGTGGGCGGGCCGGGAGCTCGCCTGGACCGCGCTGACCGTCCTCCGGAAGCTCGGGATCGCCGGCGAGGAGCCGACCGTCGCGACGGTCGGCGGCGTCTTCTCCGCGGGCGAGCTCGTCCTCGCCCCTCTCCGGGAGAGGCTCCTCGAGGGCTCCCCGCGGACGAGGCTCGGCCCGCCGGCGCACGTACCGGAGATCGGCGCCATCCGACTCGCTCTCGCCGAGGGGCCGCGGTGACCGAGACGCTCGGGCTCCTCCGCGAGATCCACGCGGCGGACCTCGAGGCCGTTCGCGCCGTCGGGAACGTCCTCTCCGACGTCGCGCGCGCGGCCGAGGCGATCGCCGGCCGCCTCGGCGCGGGCGGCCGTTGGATCAACGTCGGGGCCGGGACGAGCGGCCGGCTCGGCGTCCTCGACGCCTCCGAGCTGCCCCCCACGTTCGGCGTGCCGCCCGCTCTCGTCACCGGCCGGATCGCCGGCGGGCGGGCGGCCCTCGTCGACGCCGTCGAGGGAGCGGAGGACGACGAGGCCGCCGGGGCCGCCGAGGTCCGCGCGGAGGGCGTCGGCGCGAACGACGTCGTCCTCGGGATCGCGGCGAGCGGCGGGACGCCCTGGGTCGCCGGCGCGCTCGCCGCCGCGAAGGAGGCGGGCGCGCTCGCCGTCGCGCTCGTCTGCGCCCCCGGCTCGCGGATCGCCGCGCTCGCCGACCTCGCGATCGTCGTCGACACCGGGCCCGAGGTCCTCCGCGGCTCGACGCGGATGAAAGCGGGGACGGCGCAGAAGCTCGTCCTGAACATGCTCTCGACCGCCGTCTTCGCGCGCCGAGGCCTCGTCTGGCGCGGGGAGATGGTGGCGATGCGGCCGACGAACGCGAAGCTGCGGCAGCGGGCCGTCGACATCCTCGGCCGGACGCTCGGCGGCCCCCCGGACGCCGCCCGCCGCCTCCTCGAGGAGGCGGGCTGGGAGCTCCCCGCCGCGCTCGTCGCGGCGCGCTGGCGCGTCTCCCCCGCCCGCGCCTCCGAGTGGATCGCCGCCTGCCGGGGGAGCGTCGCCCGCGCCCTCGAGGAGGAGCCGTCGTGACGCGCTCCGGTTTCTTCGACCTCCACGTCCACGGCGCGTTCGGCGTCGACCTCCTGACCGCGGACGAGGCGGAGCTCGACCGGCTCGCGCTCGGCCTGGCCGGGCGCGGCGTCGAGGGCTTCGTCCCGACGCTCGTCCCGGTCCCTCTCGCCGAGCTCGCCCCGCTCCTGGCCCGCCTCTCCGCGTGGGTCCGCTCCCGAACGCCCGGCGACGGGCGCGGGGCGATGCCGCTCGGGATCCACCTCGAGGGGCCCTTCGTCTCGCCGAGCCGCTCGGGCGCCCTCCACCGCGAGTGCCTCCTCGACGGGAGCGACGCCCGAACGGTCGACGCGTTCTTCGACGCGGCCGGCGAGATCCCGGGCCGGCCCGTCGTCACGCTGGCGCCCGAGATCCCCGGCGGCCTCGACCTCGTCTCGCGCTTCGCCGCGCGCGGCTGGCTCGTCTCCCTCGGCCACACCGAGGCCGACGTCCCGACGCTCGACGAGGCGCTCCGGCGCGGCGCGAAGCACGTGACCCACTTCGGCAACGCGATGAAGCCGCTCCACCACCGCGACGCGGGGCCGGTCGGATGGGGGCTCCTCCGCGACGGCGTGACGGTCGACGTCATCGCCGACCTCCACCACCTCTCCTCCGAGATGCTCGCGCTCGTGAAGCGCTGCAAGGGGCCGGAGGGCTTCGCGCTCATCAGCGACGCCGCGCCGTGCGCGGGCCTCCCCGACGGGACGTACGACGTCTGGGGCGAGCCGCTGACCGTCGCGGCCGGCGCGGTGAGGAACGCCTCGGGAGGCCTCGCCGGGAGCGCGGCGCTCCTCGACGAGTGCGCCGCGCGCCTCGTCGCCTGCGGCGTCGCGACCGAGGAGGAGGCGTGGATCGCGGCGTCGAGGACGCCTCGCCGCCTCCTCTCCTCGTAGAGTCTCAGACCTTCCAGTACCAGCCCCGCCTCTCGCAGAGCCGCAGGACGGCCCAGACGGCGGCGAGGAGGGCGAGCGCCTGCAGGTGCGAGCCGAGGTGCGGGTCGCCGGCTCGAGAGAAGACCTTCTCGAAGAGGAGCCTTTGGAGCGGCACGGCGACCCCGCCGACAGTCGGTTTGACGAGGAGGAGCGTCTTCGCGAGGAGGCCGGAGAGGACGAACGCGAGGAGCGGGTTCGTCCCGAACGTCACGAGCGGCGCGAGCGGCCGCTTCACCCCCCACGCCTCGACGACGGCGAGGGCCGCGAGGAGCGCGAGGCACGCCGCGCCCGACGTGAAGAGGACGTAGGAGCCGGTCCAGAGCCCCTTGTTGAGCGGCAGGCCGAGCGACTGCGCGGCCAGGCCGCCCGCCACCCCGGCGACGCCCGCGGCGCCGAGGAGCGTCCGGCGGCGCGAGGCCGGCGCCCCGGACGTCAGGAGGAGCCCCGCGAGGGCGCCGGTCAGCATCGTCGCGAGGGCGGTCAGCGTGGAGAGGATCCCCTCCGGGTCCCAGGCGGGCTTCCAGAGGTGCCCCTTCAGGAGCGCCACGTCGATCGCCGCCTGGAGGTTCCCCTCGCGCGTCAGGTCGTAGCCGGGAAGGAAGAGGAGCGCCGTGTGGAGGGCGACGAGGAGCGCGGCGGCCGCGGCGAGGGAGGCGGCCTTCCGCTTCGCCGGGGCGGCGAGGAGGAGGAGCGCGCCGAGGGCGTAGACGACGCCGATCCGGGGCAGGACGCCGGGAAGGCGGAGGCGGAGGAGCCGCTCGATCGTGAACGGGAACCAGCCGAGCGCCCAGCCGACGAGGACGATCGTCCCGCCGCGGCGGAGGGCGTGTCGCGCGAGCGTCCCCGGCGCGGCCCCGCGCGCCTCGCGCCGGCCGAGGGAGAGGACCGAGGCCGTCCCGACGATGAAGAGGAAGAACGGGAAGACGAGGTCGGTCGGCGTGCAGCCGTGCCACTCCGCGTGGCCGAACGGCGGGAGGACGTGCGCCCAGCTCCCCGGGTTGTTGACGAAGAGCATCGCGGCGACGGTCGCCCCCCGGAAGAGGTCGAGAGCGACGAGACGGCCCGCGGGAGGCTGCGGCTTGAACAGGACCCGATTCTAGGGAGGCGCGTGGGCGCCGGACGATTTATCCTCGACGGGCATGGAGAGAACGAACGGTCCGGTGCCGACGGGAGAGCCGCCCGCCGGCGTCTTCGACCTCGCCGGAGCGGCCCTCGCGGTCGCGGACGCGTCCGGCCGGATCGGCTGGGCGAACGCCGCGTTCCGCGCCCTCCACCGCGTCCCCGTCGACGGCGGACAAGGCCTCTCTCTTCGCGATCTCGTCGTCGGTCGCCCCGGGACGCCTTCGCCTCTTCCGGAGCCGCTCACCCTCGGGTTCCAGGGAGTCGTCCGGCACCGGCGCCTGGACGGCACGCTCTTCTTCGGCGAGCTGTCCGTGCGGCCCGCCGGGAGCGGCGTCTCGATCGCCGTCCGGGACGCCTCCGAGGAACGGCGCGCGGCCGCCGTCCACGACTGCCTCCTCGCCCTCCTTCGGACCGCGCGCGAGAACCCCTCCCCCGGAGAGCTCTTCCCGGTGGCTCACGCCCTCGTCGGCCGGCTCCTCCCCGCGGCCGGGTTCGCCGTCGTCGGCCTCGATCCGGAGACGTCGCGGGTCGAGCTCCTCTACTCGGCGCCCGAGAAGCTCGGGGAAGACGTCCGAGAGGCCGTCTGGGGCGTCGCGGGAGAGGTGATCGCCGCCCGCGCGCCCCTGTGCCTCGGCCCGGCGAGCCGGGACGGCGAGCAGCGCGCGAAGAGACCCGGCCCCGCCGGCGTCCCGGGGAGCTCCTGGGTCGGCGCCCCGCTCGGAGACGGCCTCGGCGCGCTCGTCGTCTGGGCCTCGGGCGGCGCCGGCCACGACGAGGCCGACGGAGCGCTCCTCGGGACGCTCGCGCCGCTCGTCGGCGAGGCGCTCCGCCGCGGCCGGGAAGAGGCGCGCCGGCAGGGCGACCTCCGCGCGAAGACCGCCCTGATGGAGGCGCTCTCGGACGCCGGCCAGGCGCTCGTGACGCTCCGCGACGGCTTCGTCGTCTCCGCGAACGACGCCGCGCTCCGTCTCGCCGAGACGACGCCCGAGGAGCTCTTTGGCCGACGGCTCCTCCTCGAGCTCGCGCCGCCGGCCGAGCGGACGCACCTGGCGCGGCTCCTGGCGTCCCCCCCGCGCGAGCCGTTCGAGACGGCCCTCGCCCTCCCCGGAGGAGAGCGGCGGGAGGTTCAGATGGCGATCCGGGCCGTCGACCTCCCCGACGGCCTCCTCCACCTCGCCGTCTTCCACGACGTCACGACGCTCGTCCGTTCGGCGCGGACCGACTGGCTCACCTCCCTTCCGAACCGCCGCTCCACGGAGGAGGTGCTCGCCCGGGAGTGGGAGCGCCTGCGCCGCCGGTCCGGCGCCTTCGCCCTCTCGCGCGGCGAGCTCACCGACGCGCGCCCCGTCACGCCGCTCTCCGTCGTCATGATCGACATCGACGACTTCTCCGTCTTCAACGACCGGCACGGGCACCACACCGGCGACGAGATGCTCCGGCGGACGGCGCTCGTCCTCCGCTCCGCGCTCCGTTCCTGCGACATCGTCGGGCGGTGGGGCGGAGAGGAGTTCCTCGCGATCCTCCCCGAGACCGACGATGTCGGCGCCGTCGCCGTCGCCGAGCGGCTCCGCCACGCCGTCGAGGCCGACGCGTTCTACGACCTCCCGCGTTTCGCGTCCGGCGAGGGCGGCGCCTCCGAGGCCGTCCGCCTGAACGTGACCGTCAGCCTCGGGGTCGCCACCGAGGCGCGCCCCGCCGCCGCGACGGCGCACGGCCTCGTCCGGCGGGCCGACGCCGCGCTCTACGCGGCGAAGGCGGCCGGAAAGAACCGTGTCATCCCGGCCCCTCCGGAGGCAGACTCCGCGGGATGAGACGTCTCCCCGCGGCGGCGCTCGCGGCGTCGCTCCCGTTCCTCGCCTCCTGCACGGCGTCCCTTCCGCGCGACCTCCGCCTCGTCCCGGCTTCGGACCCGCTCGCGCGGCGGGTCGCGCGGATCGCGGAGGGGAGCGGAGCCCGGATGGGGATCGCCGCCCTCCACGTCGAGAGCGGGCGCGAGCTGCGGTGGCGCGACACGGAGACGTTCGAGGGAGCGAGCGTCGTCAAGCTCGCGCTCCTCGTCGAGGCGCTGGCGCGCAGCCGAGAGGGGACGCTCGAGCTCGACGAGCGCTGGCCGATCCCCCCCGCCGCCGTCGCGGCCGGCTCCGGCATCCTGGACGAGTTCGGGCCGTGGCTCGCGCCGACGCAGCGCGACCTGCTGCGGATCATGATGGTCCTCTCCGACAACACCGCGGCCAACCGCTTCATCGACCTCTTCGGCGCCGAGGCCGTGAACTGCCGGATGGCGTCGATCGGCCTCGCCGGGATCGAGCTCGTCGGCCGGATCCCCGACGCCGGTTCCCGCGAGGACGAGGCCCCCTGGAAGCCGCTCGGGCGGATGACGCCCCGCGACACCGCCGAGCTCTGGCGCCGCGCGGCCACGGGAGTGCTGCTCGACCGCGACTCGAGCCGGATCGCGATGCGGCTCGCCGCCCGCCCCCGGACCGCGAACCGGATCCCGGTCCAGCTCTCCTCGCGGCCCGGGTACTCCTGGACCGGGAAGTCGGGGACGATGCGCGGCGTCCGCGCCGACTCCGGCGTCCTCGCGACGCCGAAGGGGACGTTCGTCTTCGCGATGTTCGCCGACCGTCTCCCCGATCGCGCGGACGCCGGCCCCGCCGCGAACGCGGCGATGGGGGCGATCGCGCGGGAGATCGTCGACGAGTGGTCCCGGAGCCTGCCGGACCGCGCGCCGATCGACCTCTCGGCCGAGCGTCCCGTCCAGCCGGCGCTCCCGCGGATCGAACGGACGCCGCTCGAGGCGCGGGCCGGGGCGCCCGACCTCGAGCGGGTCTTCCGCGAGACCGACCGGACCTTCTGGGACCTCTGGGAGAAGGCGGGCGGAGACCTCTCCGACGCCTGCCTCCGGCCGATGCCGAACTCGTGGTGGGAGGGGTTCCAGCCGGAGCGGATCGAGCCCCTCTCCGCGCTCCTCCTCCACCACACGGCGGGAGACGAGGACGACTACGCCCTCTCGATCTTCGACGACCCGGCCCGCTTCGTCTCTTCCCACTTCCTCGTCGGGAGGGACGGCCGCCTCTGGCAGTTCGTCTCCCTCGAGCACCGGGCCTGGCACGCGGGCTCGTCGTTCCTCCACGGCCGCTCCGTCCTGAACCGGAGCTCGGTCGGGGTCGAGATCACCGGCGACGGCAATCGCTATCCGTTCACCCGGGCCCAGATCGAAACCGTCGTGAGGCTCGTCGGCGTCCTGACGGCGCAGCTCGGCCTCGAGGCGCCCTGGATCGCCGGTCACGAGCACGTCGCTCCCGGGCGAAAGGTCGACCCGGGCGAGCATTTCCCCTGGAACGAGGTGATGCGACGCGGCCTCGACCTCGCGGAGAGGCTCCGGCCGCACGTCCCGCCCCCGGCGCCGGCGCCTTAGCCGGCGTCGGCCTCAGACCGGGACGACGCCGAGGCCCGGCGCGTCCGGGAGCTCCCAGCGCCCGTCCGTCAGCTTCAGCCCCTTCCACGGGTCGTTCGCGACGAGGAGGTTCCCGTCCAGGTCGAGCCAGTCGTAGAGCGGCGCGACGGCGACCGCCGCCGCGATCCCGAGCGACGACTCGATCATGCAGCCGAGCATCAGCTTGAAGCCGAGCGCGCGGCCCAGCGCCGCGAGCTCGTAGGCGCGCGTGACGCCGCCGCACTTGGCGAGCTTCGCGTTGATCCCGTCGAAGAGGCCGACGAGCGACGGGACGTCCTTCACGTGAAGGACCGACTCGTCCGCGACGAGCGGGAGGACCGCCCCGGCCTTCACCGCCTTCATCTCCGCGTTCCGCGCCGCCGGGAGCGGCTGCTCGACGAACTCGATCCCCATCGTCTTCAGCCAGGCGATCTTCTTCACGGCCTCCTCGACGCTCTTCCACCCCTCGTTCGCGTCGACGCGGATCGGCTTCGTCGTGACGGAGCGGATCGCCGCGACGTTCTCCTCGTCGCTGGCGAGGCCGACCTTCACCTTCAGGAGCGGGTAGGGCTCGGCCTCCTTCACCTTCTCCTTCATCACCTCGGCCGTGTCGATGCCGATCGAGAACGTCGTCTGCGCCATCCGGCCGGTCGGGACGCCGAGGAGCTTCCAGACGGGCTGGCCGACCGCCTTCCCCTTCCAGTCCCAGAGCGCCATGTCGAGCGCCGCGACGACCTGCGAGTCGCCGCCGCAGGCCGCTTCGGCCCGCTCCAGCCACGTGAGGTGCTCCCACGGCGAGAGGCCGGCGCACGCCTCCTTCACCTTCGCGAAGGCCGCCTCGCCGCTCTCCCAGCTCTGGCCGTAGCGGACGTTCGCCGCCGTCTCGCCGTAGCCCGCGATCCCGCCGGCCGTCAGCGTCAGGAGGCCGTTCTTCTTCTCGCTCGACGAGTTGCGGGCGATCGTCCACGTATGCCGCAGCTTCAGGAGCATCGGCGCCAGGGAGAGCGTCGCGCCCTTCGGAGCCGCGGCAGCGGGCGGCGCGGCGGCGGCGAGGCCGGGGAGAAGCGCGGACGCGGCGAGCGTGCCGGTGACGGAGAGGAGGTCGCGGCGCGAGACGGGGTCGGACATGCGACGATTATGAGCACGATGACCGCCCGTTTCGCGCCCCGTCTTTCCGCGGCCCTGTCCCTTTTCGTCCTCCTCGCGGCGCGCCCGGCCGGGGCGGTCGTCCCGGCGCCGACTGCGCCGGCGGCTTCCTCCGCTCCCGCCTCCGGGCCGGCCGTCGTCGTCGTCCCCGTCGCGAACGTCCTCCTCCGCCCCGAGGCGCTCTCGCCGGTGGAGGACCAGGCGATCCTCGGGGAGACGCTCGAGGCGGCGAGGGCCGAGGGGCGCTACCGCTACGTCCGGCTCCGCTCCGGCACCCGCGGCTGGATCGAGGCGGACGCGATCCGGCCCGGCCTCCCCGACCCGTCGGCCGAGGCGCTCGAGGTGACCTCGAGCCTCGCGCACCTCTACCGCGAACCCGACTTCACGACCTCCGCGCCTCTCGCGACGGTCCCGCTCGGCGCCCGCCTCGGCGGCCTCGCGTCCCTCGAGAAGGGGGGATACCGCTGGCGCGAGGTCCTCCTCCCCGACGGCCGGAACGCCTTCGCGAGCGCGGAGGACGTCGCCCCCGCCCGCGCGGGCGGCGCACCGCCCATCCTCGACCCCGCCTCCTGGCTCGCCATGGCGCGGCGTTTCCTCGGCGCGCCCTACACCTGGGGCGGCACGACGCCTCTCGGCTTCGACTGCTCGGGCCTCGTCTTCCGGGTCCTCGAGCGGCACGGCATCCTCCTCCTGAGGAACAGCTCGGAGATGTGCTTCCGCGAGCCGCAGCTCGTCCCCGTCCCCTTCGAGGAGCTCGCCCCGGGAGACCTCGTCTTCTTCGGCAGCGCCGAGAAGATCGACCACGTCGGCTTCTGGGCCGGGAAGGACGAGGTCCTCCAGGCGACCTCGGCCGGCGTCCCGTCGACGCAGGAGACGCCCTGGGCGAGCCCGAAGCTGGCGCCGCGTTTCCGCTACGCCCGCCGGCTCGCGGCGCTCCCCGACGCCCCCCGCCCCACCGGCCTCACCCCCGCGAAGGCCGACGCCCTCGGCCGGGCGCTCGACGCCCTCGCCGCGGAGGGAGGCGCGACGTTCGGGATCGTCGTGAAGGACCTGCAGACCGGCGGAACCGTCGCACGCAACGCGACCACGGTCATGCACGCGGCGTCGACGATGAAGACCGCCGTCCTCCTCGAGGCGCTCCGGCGGGTCGACGCGGGGACCCTCTCCCTGGCGACGGGCGTCCCGGTCGTCGACTGCTTCCCGAGCGCCGTCGACGGGAGCCCGTTCCGCGTGTCGCTCGACGGGGAGAACGAGACGCGCCTCTCGCCGTTTCTCGGGAGCGCGGCGCGGCTCGACTTCGTCGCGCGCGAGATGATCGTCCGCTCGTCCAACGCCGCCACGAACCTGATGCTGGGCCTCTGCCCGCCGAAGGACGTGCAGGCGTTCGTCGACGCCCTCGGCGCCGGCGGCGTGAAGGTGCGGCGGATGGTCGAGGACGAGAAGGCCTACCAGGCCGGCCTCTCGAACGAGACCGACGCCGCGGGAATGGCCGCCCTGATGGAGGCGGCCGTCCGCTCGCCCCGCCTCTCCGCCGAGTCGCGCCGCCTCGCGTTCGAGATCCTGGCGGCGCAGGAGTTCAACGAGCAGATCCCGGCCGGGATCCCGAAGCAGGCCGGCGCCGTCGTCGCGCACAAGACCGGGAACATCTCGAGGGTCCAGCACGACGCGGCCGTCGTCCGGCTCCCCGACGGGCGGGAGTACGTCCTCGTCCTCCTCGCGACCGACTTCGGCGCGAACGAGGAGGGCCGGAAGAGGGTGATCGAGACGACGCGGAAGATGTCCCGCGCCGTCTGGGAAGCGATGATCGCGCCGTGAGCGCCCCGCGCGGGCCCTTCGCCGCGCGCGGGGGCACGGAGAGCCTCGCCTACTTCTTCCGCGTGTAGGTCATCTCCATCGACTTCGCCATCTTCCCGTCCGGGCCCGACATCCACATCTCGAAGAGGAGCGTGTCGGCGTCGACCTCCGTGTCGACCGACTTGATCGCCACCTTCTTCCCGTTCGTCGGGTCGAGCATCGAGCCCGTGTAGACGGTCTTCTTCCCGCCCTTGTCGAGGCTCCCCGTCATCACGAGCATCCCGGTGCCCAGGGAGTCGATCCAGTACGCCTCGTACTTCTTCTTCACGTTGTCGAAGCCGGTGTAGCCGATGCCCGAGAAGGGCTGGCCCATCGCCGTCCCCTGGAAGCGCTGCTCGAGGTAGCGCCCGCCGAGGACCATCCGGAACTCGCAGCTCCCCGTCGTCTCCTCCGGGGGCTGGCTCGGGTCCATCCACGACTTCGTCTTCACGTCCCAGGTCCCCTCGAGCTTCGCGAGGCGCGCGTGCGCTTCGCCGGGCGTCGCGTAGGCCGCCCAGGCCTTCATCGCCTCTTCCGCGGCGGCGGCCTGGGCCGACGCGGGCTTCTCCTGGGCGGAAGCCTGGACGGTGAAGACGAGCAGGAAGAGGGTCATCCAGCGGGCGAGGCTCATGCAGTCTCCTTTTCCGGCACCGGGGCTCGGAGCGTTTCGCGCAGTCTCGCACGGCGGGGCCGTTGGCATTAGGCTTCCCCGGTGCCGCCCGGCCCTGGCGCACGCCGCGCAATCCTCGTCTCGACCCTCTCCGTCCTCGCGGGGAGCGGTGTCGCCCTGGCGGGAAGCCTCGTCGTCCGGATCCTGATGGCCCGGGCGCTCGAGCCCGACGCCCTCGGCCTCGTCCTCCTCGCGATCGCCGTCGTCACCCCGGTCGGCGCGATCGCCGGGCTCGGGACGAACGGCGCGCTGGCGCAGCGGCTCGCCGAGCTCCGCGCGCGCGGCGAGGAGGCGCCGGCGCGCCGGATCGGGAGGAGGGCGATCCTCCTCGTCTCGGCGTCCGGCCTCCTCGCCGCGTTCCTCCTCGCCGTCCTCGCCGGCCCGCTGGCCCTGCTCCTCCACCAGCCGGAGATCGACCACGTCCTCCTCCCGATGGCGCCGGTCGCGCTCGGGCTCGCCGCGGGTGCCGCCGCGCTCGGCGTCGCGCGAGGGTTCGGCGACTCGCTCGGCCGCGCCCTCGTTCGGGACGCGGGGGGCGGCCTCCTCCGGGTCGCGGGCGTCGGGGCCGCCCTCCTCGCGGGCGCGCCGACGTCGTTCGCCGTGGCCGCCGGCTTCGCCGCCGGCTCCCTCCTGGCGGAGCTCCTCTTCGTCGGCTACGTGGCGGGAAAGGGCTGGCTCGCCCCGTCCCCTTCGCCCGCCGCCGAGCCCGTCCCCCTCCCCGACCTCCGCCCCTTCGCCGCGAACGAGGTGCTGACGCAGGCGACCCTCTGGCTCGACGTCGTCGTTCTCGGAGCCCTCGCCCCGGCGGCCGTCGTCGGGCTCTACGGCGTCGCGAGGGGGCTCACGCGCGTCCTCGACCTCGTCCGGCAGGCGTCGTCGCACGGATACCTCCCGGCGGCGGCCGCCGTCGTCGCGCGGGGCGAGGCGGGTGCCGTCGCCGCGCTCCACGTCTCGACCCGCCGCTTCGCCTTCGCCCTCGTCTGGCCCATCCTCGCCGCCTGCATCCTCGCTCCCGGCCCGCTCCTCGGACTCCTCTTCGGCCCGGACTACGAGGCCGCCGCTCCGGCCCTGCGCCTTCTCGCTCTCGCGAGCTTCCTCTCCTCGTTCTTCGACTACCTCGACCTCGTCCTCCTCGCCGAACGGCGCGCGGCGGACGTCCTGCGCGCCGGGGTCGTCGGCATCGCGGCGCTCGTGGCCCTCCTCGCGGCGCTCGTGCCGCCCTACGGGGGGGAGGGGGCGGCCCTCGCGCTCCTCGGCTCGTCCCTTCTCCGCGGCTTCGTCCTCCATCGCTTCGCCTTCCGCTCGCGCCCCTTCCGCCCCTTCCTTCCCGCCTTCGCCGGCCCGGCCCTCCTCGGGACGACGTCCCTCGTCCTGGGCGCGATCGTCCTCCGGCTGCTGCGCCCCGCGCCGCTCGGGGCCCTGCTCCTCGCGGTGGCCACCGGGGGCGCCGCCGCGGCCGTCGCGCTCGTCGCGTTCTTCGGCAAGCGGGCGGGCGCCGGCGCGCGTCCCGCCTCCGGGCCGGACGTGGGAGCCTCCCTGCCGTGAACGGCTCTCCGGACGTCCCGGTCGTCGGCGCCGTCTCCCTCTCCGAGGCGACACTCGAGGGCTTACTCGACGCCCTCGCCCGGCAGACGTTCCGGAGCTTCGAGACGATCCTCGTCGACGGCGGACCGAGCGAGGCGCGCGCGCGGATCGTCGCCGCGCACGGCGAGGCCGGAGAGGTCCGGAATCACCCTGGGAGGCCCAGCCTTTCGAACGCCGCTCCCCCCGCCCAGGCGAGGAGGATCGCGAGCGTCGCGAAGTAGAGCACGGTCAGGACGAGCGCTCCCGCGGCCACGACGAGCATCAGGCCGTCCTCCTCGAGCTCGCCGAGCGCGACGAAGACCACCGCGAGGGCCGGGAGCGCGTTGCTGAAGGGAACCCCGACGAGCGGGACGGAGACGAGGAGCCCCGCCAGGACGATGAGGACCCCGCCGGTCCGCCGGCCGCGCTCGCCCGCGACCCAGGACGACAGGCGACGCCGCGTGAAACGACGGCAGAGGCCGAGGGTCTTCCCGGCCGTGCCGAAGAGCCTCCGCCAGACCGCCGGGCTCGGCGCCCAGGCGGCGACCCTCGACGGGAGCCAGGGCGAGGAGCGGCCCCGCGCCATCTGCCAGCCGAGCGCCGCGAGGGAGAGGCCCAGGACCGTGGAGACGGGGCCGAGAGCGACCGGCTGGAGGAAGGGCAGGGCCTGCAGGATGCAGACGAAGGCGAAGCCCGACTCCTTCAGGCGCTCGAACGCCTCGCCGAGCGTCAGGCGGTGCGACCCGGCCCTCTCCCGGCAGGCCGCGAACGCCTCCATCAGCTCCTCGTAACGCCCCATCGCCGCCTCAACGGTCGGTCTGCCGCTTCGATTCCCGCACGGCGCCGACGCCCGGCCGATAATGCCCTTCGCCGCCGCGGCCGAAGCCGGGCGACGGAGAGGGATACATGGCCAAGGGTGGAAGAGGTCTCCTCGTCCTCGTTCTCGCGATCGTCGTCCTCGGCGCCGGACTCGTCGTCGCGGGGGTCTTCCTCGCGGGGCGCAGCACGCCGTCGGTCCCGAGCCGGGCGATCCTCGAGCTCGACCTCGAGCGGGGCCTCCCCGAGACGGCCCCCGACGACCCGTTCGCCGTCTTCGGCGGCGAGAAGCCCCTCACGCTCCGAGACGTCCTCGACGCCCTCGAGAAGGCGGGCGACGACCCGCACGTCGTCGGCCTCGTCGCGCGGCTCGGCGCCGCGCCGATCGGCGTCGCCGAGATCCAGGAGGTGCGCGACGCCGTGAAGGCGTTCCGCGCGAAGAAGAAGCTCGCGTTCGCCTACGCGGAGACGTTCGGGGAGTTCGCGCCGGGGAACGGCGCCTACTACCTCGCGACCGCGTTCGACGAGATCTGGCTCCAGCCGTCCGGCGACGTCTGCCTGAACGGCCTGGTCGCCGAGAGCCCGTTCGTCCGCGGCACGCTCGACAAGCTCGGGGTCAAGCCCGAGTTCGGGCAGCGCTACGAGTTCAAGAACGCGATGAACCTCTACACCGAGACGAAGTTCACCGACGCCCACCGGGAGGCGACGAAGGCGCTCGTCGACGACCTCTTCGGGCAGATGGTGACCGGGATCTCCGAGGGCCGGAAGATGTCGGAGGCCCAGGTCCGCGCCCTCGTCGACCGCGGCCCCTTCCTCGGCCCCGAGGCGCTCGAGGCGAAGCTCGTCGACGGCCTCGCCTACCGCGACGAGGTCCACGACAAGCTGATGGAGAAGGGGGGCTCCGGGGCGAAGCTCTTCGGCCTCCCGGCCTACCTGAAGAAGGAGGGGCGGCCGCACGACGCGGGGAAGAAGACGATCGCCCTCGTCTACGGCGTCGGCGGCGTCGTCCGCGGCAGGAGCCGGACGAACCCGGTCACGGGCGGGCGGACGATGGGCTCCGACAGCGTCGCGAAGGCGATCCGGAACGCCGTCGCCGACGACGACGTCGCGGCGATCCTCTTCCGCGTCTCGAGCCCGGGCGGCTCCTACGTCGCCTCCGACACGATCTGGCGCGAGGTCGTCCTGGCCGAGAAGGCCGGCAAGCCCGTCGTCGTCTCGATGGGTGAGGTCGCCGCCTCCGGCGGCTACTTCGTCGCCATGCCGGCCTCGAAGATCGTCGCGCAGCCCGGCACGATCACGGGCTCGATCGGCGTCCTGGGCGGGAAGATGGTGACGACCGCGATGTGGGAGAAGGTCGGGCTGACGTTCGACCAGGTGGACGTCGGCGCGAACGCGAACCTCTGGAACGCCTCCCGCAGCTTCAGCCCCGCCGAGTGGGAGCGGTTCAACGCGTGGCTCGACCGCGTCTACGTCGACTTCACCTCGAAGGTCGCCGACGGGCGGAAGCTCCCGAAGGAGAAGGTCCTCGAGATCGCGAAGGGGCGCGTCTGGAGCGGCGAGGACGCGAAGGCGCTCGGCCTCGTCGACGAGCTCGGCGGCTACGCCGTCGCGCTCCGGCTCGCGAAGGAGGCGGCGAAGATCCCCGCCTCCGAGAAGGTGAAGGTCGCCGTCTTCCCGAAGGAGAAGAGCCCGTTCGAGGCGCTCACCGAGATGCTCTCGGGCGAGCGGGAGGACGAGAGCTCCTTCACGGCGCTCGAGACGGTCCTCGGCCCCCTCCGTCCGCTCCTCCGGCAGATCGAGGCGGAGCAGGCCGGCGTCCTCGCCGCCCCCGTGCCGACGATTCGCTGATCGCTCCTCGCCCCCAAGGGAGGGGAGGCGCCGTCAGGCGCCGCGGGGAGGGTCGTCGCGGCCCTCCCCGATCCGCTCACGATCGAGGCGCCGGCAGGCGCCGCGGGGAGGCTCGTGGCGAGCCTCCCCGATCCACGCCCCGGTCAGTGGATGCTCTCTCCGGCCGCCGCGGCGGCGATCCGCCGGGGCGCCTCGAGCGACCAGTCGAGCGGCCCGCGCGCCTGCGAGGCGAGCTTCCCGTCGGGGCCGAAGAACATCGTCTCGACGGGCCGGCGGTTGTTGAACTTGATCGTCGTCTTCCCCTCGGGGTCGACCGTCAACGTCGCGGGAACCGGCGGGACGAGGGCGTTCTTCGCGAGCCAGGCGTCGAGCTCGGCGAAGGAAGCGGCCTTCACGAGGACGACGACCTCGGCCTCCCCGTTCCCCTTCGTCGCCCCCTGGAACGCGAAGAGGCCGCGCAGCTCCTCGGCAGCGGCCGGGTCGGCCGGGTCGACGAACGTGACGGCGAGGACCCGCCCCGGGGCGCCGACGAGGTTCCGCTTCGGCCCTTCGCGCGTCAGGACCTCGAGGTAGCCCCCCGCGTCGAGGTTCAGGATCCCGTGGTCGTGATCCGCGTGAGTGGCCGGGACGAGGGCCGTCCGGAACGCGAAGAAGAAGCCGGCGAAGGCTCCGGCGAGGACGAGACCGAGGACGAGGCGTCGCTTGGAAGGAGTCACGGCGCGGATTCTACGGACGCCCCCCCCGGTCTGCCGACCTCCGACTCCACGTCGACGAGGAAACGGGCGTAGTCGGAGAACTCGAACCGGAAGGCGCGGTCGAGCCGGAAGAGGACCCCCGTCCGTCCCTGCAGGCGGATGCCGACGAGGCACGGGAGCCACGCCCCGTCCGCGAAGCGCTGCGCCCGGTATGCGATCGACGCGCTCCGGATGCTCGCCGCAAGGCCTCCGCCCACCCGGAACGGCGTCACGAGCCGCGCATCGACGGAAACGACCTGCAGGTCTGTCGCGTCGACGAGGACGCGTCCGGCCAGGGAGCCGAGCGCCCGGTCGAGGGCCCGCGTCGCGGCCCGCCCCGGTCTCGGCGCGAAGTCGAGCGCGTAGGTCGGCCGCCCGTCCACGCGAACCTCCTCGACCGGCCCGTAGGAGAAGCGGGAGATCAGGTCGGACAGGCGGACCGGGCCGAGGAGGGGGTCGTCCTCGGAGCCGCCCACCTCGGGCGGTCGGGACGCCCGGCGCTCGGCCCGCTGGTCGACGCGGCGCCGATGCTCCTTCGCGTCCTCCTCCGCCACCTCGGCGAGCTCCGCCTCGGTGGGGGGCCGTCCATCCACCTCCAGCAGCCCGCGCCGCACGGCGTTCCCGTCGCCGGCGGTGTATCGGAACCGTCGGCGTTGAATCGTCCGCGGCCTCCCGTCGCGCCCGAAGTCGGTCTTCACCTCCACCTGCTCGAACGTCGCGGCCGCCACCGCGAGGTCGGCCCGCCGCTGCGCGCGGGCCACGGCGCGGATCAGCTCTTCGGCCGACACCGGGACCAGGCTCTCCTCACTCCGCGGAGGCGCGCCGAAGGCCGGCACCGCCGATAGAACGGCGAGGCCCAGGACGGCGCTCCGGCGGGCGAGGTGCCTGCTCATGCCCGGAACGTTACGATGCCTGCATGACGAATGCACCCAAGTCGTCGTTCGAGCTCGCCATGGAACGCCTCCGGGCCGCCGACCGGGAGTCCGGCGTCGAGGAGAAGACCCTTACCGACGCGCAGAAGGCCGCCATCGCCGAAGCCCGTTCGGTCGCGTCCTCCCGGCTCGCCGAGCGCGAGATCCTCTTCCGCGACGCCCTGAAGAAGGTCTACGACCCCGTCGAGAGGGAGAAGGCGGAGGAGGAGTACCGCGTCGACCGGAGCCGGATCGAGGCCGACCGCGACCGGGCGATCGAGAGAATCCGCAGCGGGAAGAGCTGACGGAAGTGGCGGCGTGAGAGTCGTCGTAACGGGCGGAACGGGGTTCCTGGGGCGGGCGCTCGTCGCCGCGCTCGCCGGCCGGGGGGACGAGGCCGTCGTCGTGACGCGCGACCCTTCCCGCGCGGGACTCCCGCCTGGCGCCCGGGGCACCGGCTGGGACGGCCTTGCCACGGCCGTCGACGGCGCCGTCGCCGTCGTGAACCTGGCCGGCGAGACGATCGCCCAGCGCTGGACGACCGCCGCGACGGCCCGGATCGTCGGGAGCCGGGCGCAGGCGGCGGAGCGGGTCGGCGCCGCCCTTCGCGCCGCGAAGGGCCCGCCCGCCGTCCTCGTCAACGCCTCGGCCGTCGGCTACTACGGGAACCGGGGCGACGAGGAACTGACCGAGGAGAGCCTCGCCGGGAACGGCTTCCTCGCCGAGACGACGCTCGCCTGGGAGCGCGCCGCGCGGGAGGCGGTCCCGGACGGCGTCCGCCTCGTCCTCCTCCGGACCGGCTTCGTCCTCGGCGAGGAGGGGGGCGGGCTTTCGAAGATGCTCATCCCCTTCCGCTTCGGCCTCGGCGGGCCGCTCGGCTCCGGACGGCAGTGGGTCCCGTGGATCCACCGCGACGACCTCGTCGCCCTCCTCCTCGCCGCCCTCGACGACGCCCGGTTCGAGGGGCCGGTGAATGCGACCGCCCCCGCGCCCGTCCCGATGAAGGAGCTCGCCGCGGCGCTCGGGCGGGTCCTCCGGCGCCCGGCCTTCGCCCCGGCGCCCGCCTTCGCGATCCGCGCGGCGATGGGCGAGATGGCCGCGCTCGTCCTCGACGGCCAGCGGGCGCTCCCCGGGAAGGCCCTCGCCCTCGGCTTCTCCTTCCGCTTCCCCGACCTCGAGCCCGCGCTCCGCGACCTCCTCGCCCCGGCCCCGGGCTGACCCGCCCGGGTCCTGGCGGTCTTCCGCTCCTCCCGCGCGTGCCGGCGGCGTCCGTCCCGCGTAGACTCGCTCGATGGCGCCCTCGATCGGAACCTCCGTCCCGCGCGTCGACGGCCCCGCCAAGGTGGCCGGCACGGCGCGCTACGTCGACGACCTCGTCCTCCCCGGGATGCTCCACGGCGCGACCGTGCGGAGCGACGTCCCACGCGGCCGGCTCCTCGGCGTCGACCTCGACCCCTCCTTCGACTGGACCGGCATCACCGTCGTCACCGCCGACGACGTCCCGTCGAACGTCGTCCCGCTCATCGAGGGGGACCAGCCGGTCCTCGCGAAGGACGAGATCCGGCACGTCTACGAGCCCGTCGCGCTCCTTGCCTGCGAAGACCGCCTCCGCCTCGCGGAGGCGCTCCGGCACGTAACGCTCCGCGTCGAGCCGCTCCCGCCCGTCCTGACGATCGACGACGCGCTCGCCGCGCGCGAGCTGCTCCGGCCTCCCGACAACGTCTTCAAGCGCTACCTCATCACGAAGGGGCGCGGCGGCGCGGCGGTCGACGACTGCGAGATCGTCGTCCGCGGCGTCTACGAGACGGGCTGGCAGGAGCACGTCTACATCGAGCCGAACGGCATGATCGCGTTCTGGGACGAGGCCGGGGCGCACGTCGTCGGCTCGCTCCAGTGCCCCTACTACATCCAGAAGGGGATCAAGGGGGTCTTCGGCCTCGAAGACTCTTCCGTCGACGTGACGCACGCCGTCACCGGCGGCGCCTTCGGCGGCAAGGAGGACTTCCCGACCGTCGTCGCCCTCCACGCGCTCCTCCTCGCGAAGAAGGCGGGGCGGCCGGTGAAGATCGTCTACGGCCGGCAGGAGGACGTCGAGGCCTCGACGAAGCGGCACCCCTCGCGCGTCGAGATCGCGAGCGGATGCGACCGCGACGGGACGCTTCGCGCCGTCTCGATCCGCGTCGTCTTCGACGGCGGCGCCTACGTCACCCTCAGCCCCGTCGTCCTCTCCCGCGGCGCCCTCCACGCCTGCGGCGCCTACCGCTGGGAGGACGTTACGGTCGAGGCGCTCGCCGTCGCGACGAACACGCCGCCGAACGGCGCCTTCCGCGGCTTCGGCGCGGCGAGAAGTACCTGAAGGGGAAGGTCGCCGTCGACCTCCTCCCGGGCGGCCGCGCGCGCGTGAGGACCGCCTCGACCGAGATGGGGCAGGGGGTCGAGACCGTCTTCCGGCAGATCGCGGCCGACGGGCTCGGCGTCGGCGTCGAGCGCGTCGACTTCGCCGTCCCGTCGACGAAGGTCGTCCCCGACTCCGGCCCGACCGTCGCCTCGCGCACCGTCATGGTCGTCGGCTCGATCCTCGAGAGGGCGGCGAAGGAGCGCGCCGGCCGCGTCGCCGCGCTCGCCGAGGAAAAGGGCGTCCCCCCCGCCGCCGCCTGGGAGCTCCTCGCGGCCGACCCGGAGCGCGCGTCGTGCCTCGTCCAGTACGAGCCGCCCCCCGACGTCGTCTGGGACGACGCCACCTACTCGGGCGACGCCTACCCCGCCTACGGCTGGGCCTGCGACGTCGCCGAGGTCGAGGTGGACCTCGACACCTTCGAGACGAAGGTGACCGGCTTCTGGGCCGCGGTCGACGTCGGCCGCGCCATCAACCCGACGCTCTGCGCCGGCCAGGTCGAGGGGGGGACGCTCCAGGCGATCGGCTGGGCGCTCACGGAGAAGCTCGTGACGAAGGACGGGAAGATCCTGAACCCGCGGATGACGAACTACATCGTCCCGACGAGCCTCGACGCGCCCCCGTTCGAGACGATCCTCGTCGAGAGCGCCTACTCGCGAGGCCCCGGCGGGGCCAAGGGGGTCGGCGAGCTGCCGATGGACGGCGGCGCGCCGGCCGTCGCCGCCGCGATCGAGCACGCCACCGGCCTCGTCCTCGACCGCCTTCCGATGCTCCCCGAGGACCTCTTCGAAGCCTCGACGAAGGGAGGCGCGCGATGAGCGTGACGCTCATGGTCAACGGCGTCGCCCGCACCGTCGACGCTCCGCCCGCGACCCGCCTCCTCGACGCCCTCCGCGAGACGCTCGCCCTGACCGGGACGAAGGAAGGGTGCGGCGAGGGGGAGTGCGGTGCCTGCACCGTCCTCCTCGACGGCGTCCCCGTGAACTCCTGCCTCGTCGCCCTCGGCCAGTGCGCAGGGCGCGAGGTGACGACGGTCGAAGGCCTCGGCGACGTCGCGCACCTGACGCCTCTCCAGGAGACGATGGTCACCGAAGGGGGCGCCCACTGCGGCATCTGCACCCCCGGGATGCTCCTCTCGGCCGAGGCGCTCCTCCGCGAGAAGCCGAACCCGACCGACGGCGAGATCCGCGAGGCGATCGCCGGCAACGTCTGCCGCTGCACCGGCTACCAGAGGATCGTGAACGCCGTGAACGAAGCGGCGAAGCGGCGGGAGGCACGCTCGTGAGCGTCGCCGGCCTCGCCCTTCACCCCTTCGCGGCGCCGAACACGCTCGACGACGCGCTCGCGCTCCTCGCTGAACGCGCCTCGCGAAGCGAGAAGACCGTCCTCCTCGCCGGCGGCACCGACTGGTTCGTGGAGCGGCACGTCGCGCCGCCCGAGACGGCCGGGACGCTCCCGCTCGTCGTCGACGTCTCGCGCCTCGACGCCCTCCGCGGGATCGCCCTCGACGGCGAGACCCTCCGCGTCGGGGGCGCGACGACCTACCTCGAGATCCGGAAGGACGCGCGCGTCGCCGCCCGCTGCCCGCTCCTCGCCGCGATGGCCCGCGACGTCGGCGCGCTCCAGATCCAGGCCCGCGGCACCCTCGGCGGCAACCTCGCCTCCGGCTCCCCCGCCGCCGACGGCGCCTGCGCCCTCGCGGCCCTCGACGCCACGCTCGTCCTGACGAGCGTCCGCGGCGCGCGCCGCGTCCCGCTCTCGTCCTTCTACACGGGCTACCGAAAGAGCGTCCTCGCCGCCGACGAGCTGATCGAGGCCGTCGAGGTCGCTCTCCCGCCCGAGGGCTCCCCCTTCGCGTGGCGGAAAGTCGGGACCCGCCAGGCGCAGGCGATCTCGAAGGTCGCCTTCGCCGCCCTCGCCGTCGTCGCGGAGGGACGCGCGACGCGCCTCGGCCTCGGCATGGCCTCCGTCGCGCCGACGGTGGCGTTCCTCCCGACGACTCGCGCGCTCGGCCTCTCGAAACCCTTCGCCGGGATCTCCGACGCCGACGTGGAGAAGGCGATCCTCGCCGACGTCTCCCCGATCGACGACGTCCGCTCGACGGCGGCCTACCGGCGCCACGTCGCCGTGAGGCTCGCGCAGCGGTTCTTCGAGGAGCTCCGCACGGCCTGAGCCCGTCGCTGCCCGCGGTCCGCCCGCCTACTGCCGGAGGATCTTGTCCATCGCCCTTCCGCGGGCGAGCTCGTCGATCAGCTTGTCGAGCTGGCGGATCTTCCGCATCAGCGGGTCTTCGACCTCTTCCACCCGAACGCCGCAGACGACGCCCGTGATGAGCGCGGCGTTCGGGTGGAAGGCCGGAGCCCCCGCGAAGAACGTCTCGAAGTCGGTCCCTTCCCGAAGCTGCCGCTCGAGCTCCTTCCCGGAGTAGCCGGTCAGCCAGCAGAAGATCCGGTTCACCTCGGCCTTCGTGCGGCCCTTGCGTTCCGCCTTGTTCACGTAGTGCGGGTAGACGCTCGCGACGCTCGTCTTGAAGATGCGGTGTCCCGCCGTCGTGCCCTGCCGAATCGTCGCGGGAGCCGCCGCCTTCAGCCGCACCAGCCGGCCCTTCCGACGGACGATGTTCTTGTAGTCCCACTGGACGTCCCGCGCCTCCGCGAGCCAGCGCCCGAGCTTCTCCGTGTCGACGTCGCCCGCGGACGTGTACCGCGCCTCGGCCGCCTTGAAGCTCCCTTCCTTCCGGAGCCCCTTCTCCGCGAACGACTGGCCGCTCCAGAAGAGGAGGCGGACGCCGTCCTTCAGCTTGCTGTAGCCGACGATCGGGTTCCCGTCGAGGAACCAGACCGGGTGGGCGTGCCAGACCTTGCTCTCCGCGTCGGGCAGCGCCCGGTCGATCTCTTTCGCGAGGAGGTCGCAGATCTTCCGGTCGGCGGGAGCAAGGGCGGCGTTGTACGTACGGGTGTCCGCGTGCATCGAGACCTCCTCGTTCAGCGACCCGCCGCTACGGGTGAGCGCCGAGATAGCGACCGACGGGAAGGGCGGCGACGTAGAGGCCGAGCCCGAAGGCGACGTGGCTCGCGAGGCTCTTCAGCCGGGCACGCGTCGGATCGGGCGTCCGGGCCGACGCGACGCCGAGCCCGAGGGCCGGCTGCATCACGAAGAACGGAAAGACGACCGTGACGAGACCGAAGAAGAGCGCCGGCAGGAGCGCGGCATGCAGCAGGCTGTCGCCCGTTGTGAGAAGGGCGAGGGCGGCGGCGAGCCCCACCCCGATCCCGTAGTGGACGACCCGGCCGACGAGGCACTCTCCCGCCTTCGGCGCGGCGGCGGCGATCCGCTCGTGCCGGAACGTCCCCGCCGGCATGTGCCCGACCCAGCGCCCAAGGAGGCAGAGGTCGAGAGATGGAATGCCGAACGCGACCTTCAGGAACAGGTTCCAGAGATCCATGACCAGCGTCGCACCGACACCGACGACGGCCACCCCGACCGCGAATTGAAGGCTCATCGCCGGAGGCTAGCGCAGCTCCACCGCTCGCTCCAAAGAGAAGGGGGGGGGTCTGGTCTACATTCTACACTCTACGGAGCCGCCCCGGCGACCGCCCGGACCCGCACGAGGAGGAGGCGCCCCTCCTCGTCCCGCGGGTCGCGCGCGAGCCCCTCCGCGAGGACGGCCGTCGCCTCGTCGAACCGCCTGGTCCGCGCGAGGAGGCGCGCGAGGTTGTGGCGGACGAGACGAGACGAGGGGTCGAGGCGGAGCGCCTCGCGGTAACGCGCGAGCGCCTCGTCGGCACGGCCGAGCCCGGCGAGGACGTTCGCGAGGTCCCCGATCGTCGACGCGTCCCCCGGCTCGAGGCGGACCGCCTCTTCGAACGCCGCGCGCGCCTCCTCGTACCGCCCCATCTCGGCGAGCGTCAGGCCGGCGTTCCGGTGCCCCGCGGCCTCGCCCGGCGCGAGCCGCGCCGCCTCGCGGAACTCCGCGAGCGCTCCGGGCGCGTCGCCCCGGGCCGCGAGGGCATTGCCGAGGTTGTTCCGGATCGCCGCGTCCGACGGATCGGCAATCGCCGCCCGGCGGAACGCGTCGAGCGCCGTCTCGGCGTCTCCCGGCCGCCCCAGCTGCGTCAGCGCCACGCCGAGCGCGTTGAGCGCCTCCGCCGACCCGGGCCGGAGGCGAACGGCCTCGCGCAGGTGCGGCTCGGCCCCGGCCGCGTCGCCCGAGGCGAGGAGAGCGGCTCCGAGGAGCCGCTCTGCGACGTGGTTCTCGCCGGTCACGTCGTGGGCACGGCGGAAGAGCGTCGCCCCGTCGCGCCAGTACTCGACCTGCCCGCGGGCCACCGGGGCGAGCACCAGCAGCGCGACGCCCCCCACCGCGGCGAGCGCGACCCCGGGCGCCGCGCGGCGGGCCACGACGCGGCGCACCCCTTCCGCGAGCGCCAGCGCGAGGCCGACGTAGGGAACGTAGGTGTACCGGTCGGCCACCGACTGCTCCCCCACCTGGACGAGGCCGATCACGGGGACGAGCGTCCCGACGAACCAGAGCCACCCCACGAGGAGGAACGGCGCGCTCCGGCGTGCGCGCCACGCCGCGAACGAGAGAGCCGCGAGGAGGAGGATCGCCCCGGCGAGCTCCAGAGGAGCGGGCGCGCCCCGGTGCGGGTAGAAGACGGCGAGGCCGGCCGGCCAGACGAGCATCCGGAGGTACGTGACGATCGAGACGGCCGCGTGCCCGAGCCGCTCGGAGAGCGGGAGGACCTCCAGGCTCGAGACGCCTCCCCCGCGCGACTGTGCCAGGAACGTCACGACGCTCGAGAGCGCGACGAGCGCGAAGAGAGGGATCTTCTCGACGAGGAGCGGCCGGAGCCGGGCCCACGGCGGCTTCTCGCCGAGAGGCAGGCGCCCCAGCGGCCAGGCGTCGAGGAGAAGCATCAGGAACGGCGCCGTCACGGCCATCGGCTTGGCCAACAACGCAAGAGCGAGACAGAGGGTCACGAGGGCGAGACGCGGGAGGGCGCGGGCTCCCGGCGCCCGCTTCGCGTACGCGGTGTACGCCGCGAGCGCCAGCCAGAGGAAGAGCGCGGAGAGGACGTCCTTCCGCTCCGAGAGCCACGCGACCGACTCGACGTGCGCCGGGTGCCAGGCGAAGAGCGCCGCGACCGCCGCCGCGACGCCGGCACTCCCGGTCCACGCGCGCACGAGGAGGAGGAGCAGCACCGACGAGACGACGTGGAGGGCGAGCCCCATCGCGTGGTGGCGCCCCGGCTCGGGGCCGAAGAGCTCGACGTCGGCCATGTGGGAGAGCCAGGCGAGCGGGTGCCAGTTCCCCGTGTGGAACGTCCCGAAGGCCCACTCCACGCCTTCTGCCGTCAGCCCCCCGAGGACGACGGCGTTGTCGCGGAGGTAGTTCGGATCGTCGAAGTTGACGTAGCCGAACCCGGCCGCCGGCAGGAAGACCCACACGGCGATCAGCGCGACGACGACCGCCGAGCCAACCGCCGCCGCCAGGCCGGAGTCGAACGAACGGGGCAGGGGTGCGGAAGGAGCGGGAATGTCGGCCTCCGGGCGAGGCCAGCGGCGGGCCATGGCCTCAGGATAGCGGAGCGGCGCCCCTTCTTCAGAGCGGCGGGATCAGGCCCGAGAGGATCGCGGCGAGCGTCGCCGAGCTGACGATGAGCCACAGGAGGAGGCCCTGGACGAGCGGGCGGAGGCCGACCCTCACCAGGACCTCCCGCGTCAGGCCGGTCCCGATCAGGAAGAGAGTGAGGACGAGGAGCTGGCGCGCCACCGCCGCGAGGCCGGTCCAGAGCGGCTCGAGCTGCGGCGCGGCCGTCCGGAGGGCCGCCGCGGCGACGAAGCCCGCGATGAAGAGGGGGAACTTCGGCCGCTCTCCCGAGCGGGCGAGGAGCGCCGCCCCGAGGACGCACGGCACGATCCAGAGCGCCCGCGTCAGCTTCACCGTCGTGGCGAGCGCGAGCGCCTCCGGCCCGTACGCCGAGGCCGCGCCGACGACGCTCGACGTGTCGTGGATCGCGAGCGCCGCCCAGAGGCCGAACCGCGCCGGGTCGAGGCCGACGAGATGCCCGACGGCCGGAAAGAGGAGGAGCGCCGTCGCGTTCAGCGTGAAGACCGTCGCGAGCGAGACCGCGATCTCGTCGCTCTTCGCCTTCACGACCGGAGCCATCGCCGCGATCGCGCTCCCCCCGCAGATCGCCGTCCCGAACGAGATCAGCGTCGAGACCGGCCCCGACGTCCCGGCGAGGCGGCCGAGGAGGACGCCGAGCGCGAGCGTGAGCGCGATCCCGACGACGGTGTAGACGAGCGACCCCGCGCCGACGCGCGCGACCGCGCCGAGGCTCAGCCCGAATCCGAGTCCGACGACGGAGACCTGGAGGAGCATCTTGCTCCACGAGGCCGTCCGGGCCGGGGCGGGGTTCCCGACGAGGAGGCTGAAGAAGACCCCGCCCGCGAGCGCCGCGGCCGGGCCGACCCAGGGGAGGAGGCTCGCGGCGGCGAGGGCGAAGAAGAGGGCGGCGCGAGCGCGCGAGGACATCCGCGCATTATTCGGGGCTCGCGGCGCGCCGCAAGCGGAGGCCGCCAGCGCGCAGTCTTCGCGCCGGCCATCGGGCCGGCAGGCCTGGACCGTCCGACCGGAGCTCAGAGCGAGTCGTCGACGCCCGCGATGAACGTCGCGTCGTGCGATTCCTCGTCGATCACGATGGCGTAGGAGAAGACCGCCGCGGTGGCCTCGACGACGAGGAACGCGCCTTCATGGACGTCGTCGCCGGCGTCCAGCGAGACGAAAACGTCGTCGATCTGGAGCGGCTCCCGGGGCGCCAGGGTCCGCGAGAAGGGCGTTCCGATGGGCTCCCCGTCGCTCTCGAACAGCTTCAGGGTCACCTCGACCTGCGCCTCTTCCGGGTTGAAGACGCCGACGTTCGTGCGGAACCCGCCCTCGAGCCCGTCGCCGCCCCACGAGAGAGGCACGAGGACGGAACGCGTCCGGGCCGCCGCTCTCGGCAGCGCCGGAATCGTCGTTCCGTTCGTCACGCCGGGCGACGGCGAGGAGGAGACGCGGGAGGTCGCGACGACCGGGAGCGCGCCGTCGAAGGTCAGCTCCAGAGGTCCGGCCGTGCCCGCACGCGAGATCTTCGCGAGCACGTCCCGCAGGACGGTCGAGCTCCGCGGCGGGACGAAGACGACCCGGTCGAGTCCGACGACGGCGGGAGGGCACTCCCGTCCCGCGAGGCAGTGGTGGCTCAGGTCGACCCGCGCCGTCGATCGCGAGCCGTTGAAGAGGGAGAGGTCCGAGCGAAAGAACGCACCGTTCTGCCCCGGAAGGGACGCCGAGGCGGGAATGGTCATCCGGACGAGCGGCGTCAGGGAGACGTCGTCGAAGTGGGCCCGAGCCTCTCCCCCCGACGAGCCGTAATTGACGACGAGCAGAACGCGAATGCTCCGGACCTGCAGCCCCGGCGGCGCCTCCAGGAACTGCGCCGGGCGTTCGACCCACTCGTCGACGACCTGCGGAGGGGGCGAGGGGATCGAGCCGCCCCCACCGGCGGGTGTGCCGGAGTACCCGGCTCCGAGGCATTCGGCGCTCTCGTGCGCCGAGAGACTCGCCCAGGCCCCGATGCGGCCGTCCTGGCCACCGGGAATCCGCGCCCGGAATCTCAGCGCGAAGCCGACGACCGGCGCCTCGACCGCGACGCACTGCCAGAGCTTCACGAAGTGCGGCATGCCCGAAGTGACGTTCGTCAGGAGGGCGGACCCCGAGCCCGCGGAGCCGGACGCGTCGAGATTGGTCCAGGCCACGTCCGTCTCAGGCTCGGCGGTCCAGCCCTCGAGTCCCGTCGTGAATCCCGGGTTCGAGATCAGGTTCGCGACCTCGCTTGGGGCGGCGCCCGCCGGTCCGGCCAGGAGAATGGCGAGCAGGGAGACGGGCACGAGTCGCATGTCGACGCTCCTGAGGCCTGTCGAATCCGGGGGCGTTCGGAAACGGGCACCGGAGAACGAGCCGGAGCTCGCCTGCGCACCCGAGGCGGACCCACCGTCGACTGCGGCCTGCGAGGATCGGTAGCAATGCACGAGCCAGGCGGCGCGCCCCCGCGAGAGGACGGGAGGACCATCGTCCGCGGGGAAACCGCGACGTCGGCGAGCGCCGGTTCGAGGCGCTGGTCCCTCGCGCCCCGCCCGGCCCTCTCGGGCCGGGCGGCCTCGCGCACTACGGTCTCGCTTTCGCGAGGACCGCGGCGAAGCGGGCGTCGGCCCGGAGGCTCGCGAGGTCCTCGTCCCCCTCGATCGTCGCGCGGGGTCCGAAGCCGGCCTCGACGGCCTTCCCGAGCCGGTCGAGCGCCTCGTCCTTTCTCCCCGAGAGGGCGTAGGCGCAGGCGAGGTTGTAGAGGACGTTCGGCCGGCCGGCCTGGGGGACCTTCGGGAGCGCCTCCTCGAGGCGGGCGATCGCCGTGGGGTAGTCCTTCGCGAAGAGGGCGAGGAGGCCGCCGCGCGAGATCGCCGAGGTGAGGGCCCGCTGCGCCGCCTCGTCGTTCGGGTCGGCCTCGACGATCCTCCGGTAGAGCGCGGCCGCCTCGTCGGGCTCGTTCCCGAAGAGGTGCGTCAGCGCGGCGCGGGCGGCGTCGGGCTCGGGCCCCGGCGACGGCGGCGCGGCGAGCCGGTCGACGAGCCACGCGACCGTCTCCTTCACGAGCCGCCGCGATTCGACCCCTTCGTCGAGCGCGTCGAAGGCGTGCGTCAGGCGCGGCGCCTGGACCATCGTCCAGGGGGCTCTCCCCGCGAGCGCCCTCGCGAAGTGCGCGCGGATCCCCTCGTTCAGCTGCGGGTTGTCGCGCCCGGCGAGGACGTAGAAGACGGGGAGGTCGGCCCGGAGCGAAGGAGGCTCCGGCCTCGCGTTGCCGTAGTAGAGGACGGCGGCCGAAACGCCGGGCCGCGGCTTCTCCATGAGCCACGGAAGGGCGAGCGAGACGTTCGCCGAGCAGGCCCAGACCGCGAGGCGGGACGGGTCGATGCCGAGCGCGGCGCCGTTCGCGGCGAGGTGGGCCATCAGCGCGTCGAGGCTCCGCGCCGGGTTCTCGCGATCGGAGGTGTAGACGACGCCCGCCATCCCGTGGGCCGCCACGAGGCGCGCCCAGTCGCGGTAGATCTCCCACGTGCCGAACGGCATCCCGGTGACGTTTGCGAAGACGACGGCCGGGACGGGCTTCTTCGACGCCCCCGGCGGGAGCGTGACGTCCATCGTTCTCTCCCCGTCCCCGAACCGGAGTCCCGGGCGCAGGAGCGCGTCCTGCATCCCCGGCACCTTCCAGACGACGCCGTACGTCGTCACGTCGTGCGGGGAGCGGGGCTGGGCCGAGGCAGCCGCGGCGAGGAAGAGCGGGACGGCGGCGAGGCGGAGCGCGAGCTTCATCGGCGAGACCTCCGGATGCCCCTTCCTACGCCCCCGCCGCGGAAAGGTTGTGGACGCCCCGGGCGTCCGCCCGGCGCGACGTCAGCGCGCGAGGACGAGGACGAGGACTTCCGCCGAGACGATCCGGAGGATCATCGTGAGCGGGTAGACCGCGACGTAGCCGAGCGTCGGCGCGTCCGACCCGGCGAGGCCGTTCGCGAACGCCAGGGCCGGCGGGTCGGTCATGCTGCCGGCCATCACGCCCGTCAGCGTCAGGAAGTTGACGCGGAAGACGAGCCGCCCGATCGCGCCGACGACGAGCATCGGGACGATCGTGATCGCCGCCCCGATCGCCATCCAGGTCAGGCCGGGCCCCTTCACGAGCGTGTCGACGAAGCCGGCGCCGGAGCGGAGACCGACCGCCGCCAGGAAGAGCGCGATGCCGATCTCGCGCAGCATGAAGTTCGCGCTGATCGGGAGCCAGAAAACGAGCGGGCCGACGCGCCCGAGCCGCGAGAGGAGGATCGCGACGAGGAGCGGCCCTCCCGCGAGGCCGAGCTTCACCGGCGCCGGCATCCCCTGCAGGTGGATCGGGAAGAGGCCGACGGCGACGCCGAGGGCGATCGTCAGGAAGACCGGGACGAGGTGCGGGTAGTTCAGGTCGCGGGGCGAGTCGCCGAGCTCGGCCGCGACCTTCCGGATCTCCTCCGGGCCGCCGACGGCGAGGATCGCGTCGCCCGTCCGGAGCTCGAAGCCGGGGTACGCGGCCATCTCCAGCTCGGAGCGCGAGACGCGGGTGATCCTCACGCCGAAGCGCGCCGCGAAGCTCAGCTCGCCGAGCGTCTTCCCGACGACCTCCTTGCGCGTGACGATGAGCCGCTTGCTCGTGATCGGCGTCGGCAGGCTCCGCAGGTCGAGGTCGCTCTCCTTCCCGACGAGGAGCCGCAGGTCGTCGAGGTCCTTCTTCGGACCGACCGCGAGGAGGACGTCGCCGACGGCGAGGCGCGTCTCGTGCGTCGGGACGAGGAGCTCGCCGCCGTGGTAGACGCGCGAGACGACGAGGCCGGCCCGGTCGACGAGAGGGAGCTTCTCGAGGAGGAGGCCGTCGAGGTTCGTGTTCGTCACCTCGAGGTTCGCGCGGTGGAGCGGGGGCGCCTCGCTCCGGCGGGAGCGCTCGAGGAGCTTCTCCTCGAGCGGCATCGAGACGCGGAACGCGACCTTGAGAGCGAGGATCGCGAGGATGATCCCGGCGACGCCGAACGGGTAGGCGACCGCGTAGCCGAGCGGCGGAATCGTCGCGCCGCGGGCGAGGGACGTCGCGTCGGTCGCGACCTCGCGGAGGGCCTGCTGGGCCGCGGCGAGGCTCGGCGTGTTCGTCGTCGCGCCGGAGAGGATGCCGACGACGGCCGGGAGCTCGACGTCGAGGAGGAGGTGCGCCGCGGCGGCCAGGCCGACGCCGAGGAGGACGACCGCCGTCGCGAGGAGGTTCAGCGTCATGCCGCTCCGCCGGAGGGAGGAGACGAAGCCCGGCCCGACCTGCAGGCCGATCGACGTGACGAAGAGGATGAGGCCGAAGTCCCGCGCGAACTCCAGCACCTCGGGCTCGATCGTGACGCCGAAGTGCCCGAGCAGGAGGCCCACGAAGAGGACCCCCGCGGTCGTCAGGCCGACGCCCTTCACCTTCACGGAGCCGAGGGCGAGCCCGAGGCCGGCGACGAGGGCGAGGACGAGGGCCGCCGGGGCCCCGGGGAGAAGCATCGGCGGATTCTCCCCCGGTCCGGACGGGACGTCCATTCGATAGACCGTTCCATTCGCGCGATGGGAGATTCGCTTCCGGTCTTCCTTGCGCCCGCCCGAGCTCGCGTAGCCCGACCCGCGATCGGCGCTACTCGCCGGGGCGACAACGACGTTGAGTTCGCTGATGCGTCTCGCAGCCTTCGCCCTGCTCGGACTCGGCCTCGCGCTTCCTGCCTCGGCCGAGGGTCCGTTCCGGCCCCTCGACTCGCCCGGGGAGGCGGCCGGTCTCCCGCAGACGACGATCCGATCCCGGGCCGTTCGGCCCTTCCGCTTCGACGCCCGACTGTTCGCGGTCGCCATGGGAACCGTCGCCTCCGAAGCCCCGAGCGAGGTCGGTACGCCCTCGACGCTCCTCGAGCTGCCGCACCCGGACGGGGGCCTCGAGCGCTTCCGGGTCATCGAGTCACCCGTCATGGCGCCCGAACTCGCCACGAAGTTCCCCGAAATCCGGACGTACCGCGGCCAGGGGGTCGACGACCCGAGCGCATCCGTTCGATTCGAGGTCTCGCCACGCGGCTTTTCCGCGATGGTCCTCTCGGCCTCCGGGGCCTGGTACGTCGACCCGTGGACGCGGGGTGTCGTGGACCTCGTCGGCTCGTACCGCCGGCGCGACGCGCTGCGCGATCCGGAGAGCCCATTCGAGTGCCAGGCTCCCGGCACGCCCGACGACGACGACGACGCGGGACCCGGCGGCTACGCGATGACGACGGACCTCGGGCCGACGCCCTTCCCGCTCGCCTCCGTCGGCCCGACGCTCCGGACTTATCGTCTCGCCCTCGCGACGACGGGCGAGTACTCCGTCGCGGCCTGCGGATCCAAGCCGACGACGGCGTGCGTCGCCGCGGAGCTCGTCGTCGCGGTAAACCGGGTGACGGGGATCTACGAGCGCGAGGTCGCCGCGAGGTTGACGCTCGTAGCGAACAACGATCTCGTCATCTACCTCGACGGTGCGACCGACCCGTACACCAACGGTAGCGCGACCGCCCTCCTCACCCAGAATCAGAGCAACCTCGACTCGGTCATCGGCTCCGCGAACTACGACATCGGCCACGTCTTCTCGACGGGCGGGGGCGGGCTCGCAGGCCTCGGCGTCGTCTGCCGTTCGGGGGTGAAGGCCCGTGGCGAGACGGGCAGCTCGAATCCGACTGGTGACGCGTTCTGGGTCGACTACGTCGCCCATGAGATGGGACACCAGTTCGGCGGGAACCACACGTTCAACGGGAGCAGCGACAACTGCGACGGCAACCGCGTCAGCTCGGCCGCCTACGAGCCGGGGAGCGGGTCGACGATCATGGCGTACGCTGGAATCTGCGGGAACCAGGACCTCCAGCCACACAGCGACCCGTACTTCCACGGGAAGAGCTTCGACGAGATCGTCACGTACACCACCTCGGGCTCCGGGGCGTCCTGCGCGGTGACGTCGGCGACCGCGAACTCCACCCCGACGGTCGACGCGGGCGCCGCGTACGCGATCCCCTCCCGGACTCCCTTCGCGCTCACCGGCTTCGCGACCGACTCCGAGGGCGATGCCCTGACGCACGGCTGGGAGCAGTTCGACCTCGGCACCGTCGAGCCGGCGCCCCCGCTCGTCGATGCCGGAAACCGCCCGATCTTCCGCTCGTTCGACCCGACGGTCTCGCCGACCCGAGTCTTCCCGAAGCTCTCCGACGTCCTCGCCGGAACGACAACCTACGGCGAGACGATGCCGACGACGAACCGAACGATGAACTTCCGGCTTACGGCCCGCGACAACAGAGGCGGCGGAGGCGGCGTCGCTTCCGACGCGACGACGGTTACCTCCGTGAGCGCGGCCGGGCCCTTTACCGTCACCGCTCCCGCGACGGCCGTCGTCTGGAGCGGCGGCTCCACACAGACGGTGACCTGGAACGTCGCGGGGACGGCGGCCGCGCCGATCTCCTGCGCGAACGTCGAGGTCTCCCTGTCGGTCGACGGCGGGCAGACGTTCCCGACGACCCTCCTCGCCTCGACCCCGAACGACGGCTCCGAGGCCGTCACCGTCCCGGACACGCCGACGGCCGGAGCAACGGCGCGCGTCCGCGTTGCCTGCGTCGGCAACGTCTTCTTCGCGATCTCGCGCCCCTCCTTCACGATCGGGACCCCGCCCCCGCCCCCGACGGTGTCGACGATCGTCCCGTCGTCGGGCCCCACGGCGGGCGGGACGGCCGTGACGATCACCGGGACGAACCTGAGCAGCACCACATCGGTGACGTTCGGCGGCACGGCCGCCACCTCGTTCACCGCGAGCTCGGCGACGCAGATCACGGCGACGACGCCCGCGCACGCGGCCGGGGCGGTCGACGTCGTCGTGACGACGTCCGGCGGATCCGCGACGTCGACGGCCGGGTTCACGTTCGTCGCCCCGATGCCGACGATCGCGTCCGTCGCGCCGAGCTCGGGGTCGACCCTGGGCGGAACGACCGTCACGATCACCGGAGCGAACCTCACCGGCGCTTCGGCCGCGACGTTCGGCGGGACGGCGGTCACCTCGTTGACGGTGATCTCGGCGGCCCAGGTCCGGGTGACGACACCCGCTCACGCCGCCGGCGCGGTCGACGTCGCCGTCACGACACCCGGAGGAACCGCGACCAAGACGGCCGGCTTCACGTTCGTCATCCCGGCGCCGACGATCGCCACCGTCGCGCCGACCTCCGGGTCGACGCTCGGAGGAACGACCGTGACGATCACGGGGACGAATTTCGCCGGCGCCAGCGCCGTCACCTTCGGCGGTACGGCCGCCGCGTCGTTCACCATCGATTCTGCGACCCAGGTCACCGCGACCACGCCCGCGCACGCCGCCGGCGCCGTCAACGTCGCCGTCACGACGCCCGGCGGAGTCGCGGTTCGGTCGGGCGGGTTCACGTACGTCGCTGTCGTCCCGGCGATCTCGACCGTGTCGCCGGGCGCCGGCCCGGCGGCGGGCGGCAGCCTCGTCGTGATCACCGGGATGAACCTGACGGGTGCGACGGCCGTGAGCTTCGGCGGCAGCGCCGCCGCCTCGTTCACCGTCGACTCGGCGACGCAGATCCGCGCCACGACCCCGGCGCACGCCGCCGGCGCGGTCGACGTCAGCGTCACGACCCCCTGGGGAGACGCGACGTCGACGGGCGGATTCATCTATCTCGACGAGCCCTCCGCCCTCCGTTTCCACATCGTGGCACCCTGCCGGATCGTCGACACGCGCTGGGAGCCCGATGGACCCTTCGCGGGCCCGGCTCTCTTCGCCTCTCCGGCAGAGCGTACGTTCCCGCTCGTTCCCGGCTGCGGCGTCCCGGCCGACGCGCTCGTCGTCTCGGCGAACATCACCGTCACGGGATCCACGGCCGGAGGCGCGCTTCGCGTCTACGCATCCGACTCCGTGCTGACGGACGCGACGGTCATCTCCTTCCCGGCCGGGAAGTCCCGCGCGAACAACGCGATGCTCCTTCTGTCGGCGGCCGGCGGGTCGGGGCGGATCACCGTCCGGAACGACGCGCCCGGGACCGTCCACCTCATCATCGACGTGAACGGCTACTTCCGGTAGCCGGCGCCTGCCCTGGCGCGACGAAGCGGCCGGCTCGAGCCGGCCGCTTCGCTCCGGCCCCGGCCTTTCCGCGGCGCTACGCCCTCCGGAACCAGAGCGACTGCTGCGCGACGGGGGCGGCCTTTACCTCGAGGGAGGCGAGCTGCGCCCCCGAGAGCGGGGTGAAGGCCTTCGCGATCGCGACGTTCTCCTCGAGCTGGGGAATCGAGTCGCAGCCGACGATCACGGTCGAGACGGGGAGCGTCAGGACGTAGCGCATCGCCTCGGCCATCGAGAGGGTCCCCGTCCGCGTCGCCTTCACGCGCCCGCGCTGCTCCTCGAGCGGCGGCGGGACGTACCCGGCGAGGAGCCGGCCGCGGGCCGGGATCTTCATCCCGACGATCCCCATCTCCCTCTCCACGGCGAGCGGGAGGAGCTCGCTCGCGAACGGGAGGTGGTGCGGGTCGGCGGCGTTGACCGCGAGGAGGACGGTGTCGAACGGGAAGCGGCGTATCGCCTCGGCGAGGACGGCCGGGTCGGTGTGCCCCGTGAGGCCGAGGAAGCGGACGAGCTTCTGCTCGCGCGCCTCGCGGAACGCCTCGAGCGCGCCCCCCTTCGCCGTCACCTTCTCGACGTCCTCCATCGTCGACATCGCGTGGAGCTGCCAGAGGTCGACGTGGTCGGTCCGCAGGAGCTTCAGCGAGGTCTCGAGGAGCTTCAGCGAGCCGTCGCGCCCGCGGTCGTGCGTCTTCGTGGCGACGAAGACTTCCTTCCGTCGCCGCGGGAGCACCTGCCCGAAGTAGCGCTCGCTCCAGCGCGCTTCGCCGCCGTAGCGGGCGGAGGTGTCGACGTAGTTCACGCCGAGGTCGAGCGCCCGCTCGATGAGCGGCACCGCGACGGCGTCGTTCTCGGCCTTCTCGATCGCCGCCTGCCCGCCGAGGCTGAAGATGCCGACGCGGAAGCCGGTCCTCCCGAGGTTGCGGGTCGGCATCGCGTCGGCGGTCTTCGGGTTCCAGGGATGGCCCGAAGGTGCCGTCGCGGCGGGCTTCGTCGCCGCGTCCGCGGCCGGGTCGGCGGAGAGCCGCCCCGCGACGAGCCCCGCGGCGGCGGCGGCCCCGAGCTTCAGGAGGTCGCGCCGCTCCACGCCGCCCGTCGTCGTCCCGTCGCGCTCCGTCATGACCGCACCTCCCGCCGGGGCCCCGGCGGTCGAAGTATGGCGCGTCCGGGAAGCGGAGATCGAGAAGGCCGCGCGCGGAGGCCCGGGCTCGCCCCTCAGCGCCTCCCGCCGTCCGGCGCCGTCGCCCTCTCCCAGGCGACCCGCCGGAGGCCGGGGTCCTCGGCCTTCTCCGCGACCTCCCGGAAGAGCGGGAGCGCCTCGGCGAGACGCCCGGCGTTCAGGAGCGCGATCGCCTCGTTGTAGCGGCGGACGAGCCGGTTGTGGACGACGACGCGCCGCACCTCCGCGACGTCCCACCCGAGGGCCCGCTGCATCTCCGGATCGCGCCCGAGCGAGGCGTGGAGCGCCTCGAGGCGCGCGAGCGCCTCTTCCTCGCGCCCCTCGTCGACGAGCCGGTTGACGAGGTCGACCTCGGCCGGCACGTCGCGCGAGAGAGCGGGCGACGTGCGCCGCGCCGCGGGAGGGGGCGTCGCGGCCGGCGGCAGCACGCCCGCCGCGACCGGGACCGCGCGCCCCACGGCCACGGCGCCAAGGAGCCCCGCGGCGCCCGCCCGCGTCAGCGGCAGGACGCGCCCCGCCGGCGCCGGGACGACCGAAAGGAAGCGGGCGAGCGACCGCCCCGCGACGGCGTGGGCACGCGCACGGAGGAGGAGAGAACGCTCCGTCTCCCCGAACGCCTCCGCGAACGCCGCGTCGGCCCCGCGCCCTTCCGCGAGGAGCGCCGCGTGGCGGGCGAGGAGCGCGCCCCCGTCCGGCACGGCGTGGAGGAGGTAGTGGACGACGGCCCACGCCTCGGCGCGGAGAAGCGCCTCGGCCGGCCCGTCGCCCGCGAGCGACGGGGCGGAGAAGAGCGCCGGCCTCCCGGCCGGCGGCCCCGCCGAGCGGAGGAGCGAGACGTTCTGCGGAGCGAGGCGGCCGAGCGTCGCGCGAGGTCCCGAGACGGAGACGGTCGTGAGGTACTCCGCGAGCCCCGTCGCGGCCCACTCCGGGAGCGCGGGACGCGAGCGGCGCGCGAGCGCGGCGACGGCGGCGCGGAGGAGCGCCTCGCGCGCCTCCTCCCCGCCCGCCGCCGCGAGGACGATTCGGCCTCCCTCTCGGGACGGCGGCGAGATCCGGGAGAGGTGCTCCGGCTCGTGCGCGAGGGCGACGACGAGCGGCGGGCGCGAGCCGAACGCCCCCGGGACGATCTCGGGGAGGATCGCGACGAGCGCCCCGAGCGTCGCCGCCGTCTCCGAGAGCCTCGGGTCGGAGGCCGTCCCGACGACCGTGACCGGCCCCGACTCCACCTTCCGCCACGACTCCCGCGGCGCGGCGGGCCGGGGCGCCGCTCCCGCCGCGGTCGCGGCCGGGAGGAGCGCCGCGAGGAGGGGCGCGAACGCGCGGAGGAGGATCGACCGGCCCCGTTCGGGCCGCGGCCCCCCGTGCGGGAGCGCTCTCGCGCCTCGTCCGTCCACCACGGGAAGTATGCGACCCGCCGCCCCGGTCCGGACCCCGGCCATGTCCGCCGGGGCTCCGCCGGCGTAGAGCGACCGGATTGAGCCCGGAGAGCCCGCCGAAATCCGGATCGTTGAGATTCGAGGGCGGCGTGACCGGGAGCCACTGATCGACGGGGATCGGATCCCGTTGAGCCGCGTCGCCGACCCGACGGCTCGGCTCCGAGCCCTGCTCTTTCAGGAAATCGACCCAGGCGGGGGAAGTGTCTCGACGAGCTTGCCGAGCCGTGCGACCCAGGGCCTCGACTTCCTCTCCGCGGTCAGCAGGGGAACGTCGAGGGTCCGCGCCAGGGCGATGAAGACCGCGTCGCAGGCCGTCGCATCGAGCTCGAGCGCCGTCGCGAGCACCGCGGTCCTGTCCGGTTCCTCCACCGCCAACGGAGCGTCGAGGTGAAGCGTGTAGATCTCCTCCGCGAGCGAGGGCGTCAGCTCGCGGCGCTTCACGTAGGTTCGAAGGACGTTCGCCATCTCCCAGAAATGGAGAGAAGGCACCACGAGGCGAGCGCGCCCCTCGAGGAGCTGCTTCTGCCAGCTCCTGGCGGCCGGCGCGAACGCGTCGGGCAGGTACCAGGCGATGGCGACGCTCGTGTCGAGGACGAGGGACCTCATGCCCGGTCCCGGTCCTCTCTCAGCACCTCGGACGGGGCTTTCCGGAGCTTCAGGGCGCGCAGGCTGGGGCCGAGCCTGTCGAGCCGGTCGCGGTACGTGGCGTTCCGCTCCCGGGCCGTGCGGACCTCGACCAGCGTCCGCAGCGCCTCGTCCACGGCGGCCGTCTTGGTCCGCGCGCCCGTCAGCTTCATTGCCTCACGGAGGAGCTCGTCGTTCAGTACGATGTTCGTCCGCATGTGCTCGAGTTTGCACTTTGGTGTAGATGCAGGTGTAGACAGGCGTCTCCCGCCGTACGATGCCGCCGTGACGGACTCCCCAGCCGACGCCGCGGGGAAGAGCGCGGCCGGGCGGAGGAAGAGCCTCCGGGCCCGCCGGCCACGTCCGCCCGGGCGCCCCCGACGTAGAGCGAGCGGATGACGAAGACGACGCCTCCCGCCCGCTCCGCCCGCCAGGTGGCCGCCGCGATCCTCGCGACGGCCGCGACGTTTCTCGCCCTCGACCTCGCCTGGCTCGGCGTCGTGGCCCGCGGCCTCTACGAGCGGGCGCTCGGGGACCTCCTCCGCCCCGACGCCTACCTCCCGGCGGCGGCGCTCTTCTACGCCTTCTACGTCGCCGTCACCGTTTGGTGGGCAGTCCTCAGCGCCCGGTCGAAGGGAGACGCCGCGCGGCGAGGCGCCGGCCTGGGGTTCGTCGCCTACGCGACCTACGACCTGACGAACTGGGCGGTGATCCGCGACTGGCCGGCGATCCTCGTCCCGATCGACCTCGCGTGGGGCGTCGTCCTGACGACCCTCGCCGCCCTCGCCGGCCGCGCCGCGCACGACGCCCTGAGGGGGGCGCGGTGAGCCTCGCGCTCGTCGCCGGCAACGCCGCGCTCGTCCTCGCGCTCATGACGGCCCTCTGGGTCGTCAGCGTCCGCCTCCGCGACGCCAGCCTCGTCGACCCGTGGTGGTCGATGGCCTTTCTCCTCGTCGCGGCGAACACCGTTCTTCAGGCCGGGCTGTCTCCGGGGAAAGCGCTCCTCCTGGCGGCGGTCGCCGCCTGGGCGCTCCGGCTCTGGCTCCACCTCCTCCTCCGGGGCCTCGGCAAACCCGAGGACCCGCGCTACGCCGGGTTCCGCGCGAAGTACGGGCCGGAGCGCTACGGGTGGTTCAGCTTCTTCCAGGTCTTCCTCCTCCAGGGGGCGCTCGTCGTCGTCATCTCCGCGCCGCTCCAGCTCGCGGGCGCCGCCGCCGCCCCCGACCCGGTCTCGATCACCGACCTCCTCGGCCTCGCCCTCTTCGCCGCCGGCTTCGGGATCGAGGCCGTCGCCGACGCCCAGCTCGCGCGCTACCGCCAGGCGCGCGCCTCCGGCGGCCCCGGCGCGCCCGGCCCGGTCCTCGACACCGGCCTCTGGCGCTACAGCCGCCACCCGAACTACTTCGGCGAGGCGCTCCTCTGGTGGGGCTTCTGGCTCTTCGCGCTCGACGCTCCGTGGGGCTGGGCCACCGTCTTCGCCCCCGCGCTCATGACGTTCCTCCTCGTGAAGGTCTCGGGGGTCGCGATGCTCGACGCCCACATGACGGCGAACCGGCCCGAGTACGCCGGCTACATGCGCCGGACCTCGGGCTTCCTCCCGTTCCCGCCGCGCGGGCGGAGCGCCGTGTGACGCAAGCCCCGGCCCCCGCCGATTCCGGGCTCGTCCTCCTCACCGGCGCGACGGGCTACGTCGGCGGCCGGCTCCTCCGCGCGCTCGCGGCGCGCGGCCGCCGCGTCCGATGCCTGGCGCGGCGGCCGGAGGCCCTCGCGTCCCACGTCCCCTCGGGGACCGAGGTCGTCGCGGGCGACTGCCTGAAGCGCGAGACGCTCGACCCGGCGCTCGCCGGCGTCCACACCGCGTATTACCTCGTCCACTCGATGGCCGCGGGCGCCGCGTTCGAGGAGCAGGACCGCCTCGCGGCCCGCAACTTCGGCGAGGCCGCCCGCGCCGCGGGGGTGCGGAAGATCGTCTACCTCGGCGGCCTCGGCGAGGCCGGAGAGGGCCTCTCGGCCCACCTGCGCAGCCGCCAGGAGACGGGCGAGGTGCTCCGGTCCTCCTCCGGCCTCCCGGTCGTCGAGCTGCGCGCCTCGGTCGTCCTCGGCTCGGGGAGCCTCTCGTTCGAGCTCATCCGGTCGCTCGTCGAGCGCCTCCCCGCCATGATCTGCCCCCGCTGGGTGGAGACGAAGGCCCAGCCGATCGCGATCGAGGACCTCGTCGCCTACCTCCTCGCCGCGCTCGACGTCGATCCCGGCGAGGGGCTCACCGTGGAGATCGGCGGCGCCGACCAGGTGACGTACGGCGACCTGATGCGCGAGTACGCGAGGCAGCGGGGCCTGAAGCGCTGGCTGATCCCGGTGCCCGTCCTGACGCCCCGCCTCTCGAGCCTCTGGCTCGGCCTGACGACGCCGCTCTACGCGCGCGTCGGGCGCAAGCTGATCGAGGGGGTCCGCAACCCGACCGTCGTCCGGGACGACGCCGCCCGCCGCCTCTTCCCCGCGATCGTGCCGATGGGCCTCCGGAAGGCGATGGAGCGCGCCCTCGCGAACGAGGACGAAGAGTTCGCCGCGACGCGCTGGTCCGACGCCCTCTCCTCGGCCGGCACGGCGCCCGGCGGCTACGGCGGGCTGCGGGTCGGACAGAGGCTCGTCGACTCGCGCACGGCGCGGGTCCCGACGACGGCGGCGCAGGCCTTCGCGCCGATCCGCCGCATCGGCGGCGCGAACGGCTGGTACTACGCCGATTTCCTCTGGCGCCTCCGCGGCTTCCTCGACCTCCTCGCCGGCGGCGTCGGCGTCCGCCGGGGCCGCCGCCACCCGGAGCTCCTCGCCGTGGGCGACGCTCTCGACTTCTGGCGGGTCGAGGCGATCGAGCCCGACCGGCGGCTGCGCCTCGCCGCCGAGATGAAGCTCCCCGGACGGGCGTGGCTCGAGTTCGAGGTGACCCCGGAGGAGGGAGGCGCGACGATCCGGCAGACCGCCGAGTTCGACCCCGCCGGGCTCGCCGGCCTCCTCTACTGGTACGGCGTCTACCCGCTCCACGTCCTCGTCTTCCGGGGGATGCTCCGGGAGATCGCGGCCCGCGCGCGGACCGAGGAGTGAGGGCGCCTACGCGCCGTCGCGGCTGACGGTCGCCGCGGTCGACATCAGCTCCTCGAGGAGCGCGATCGCCGCCTTGCCGCTCATCGCGAACGGGTCGAGGACCGCGGTCTCCGAGAACCGCAGGACCGTCCCGAGGTTCACGCGGTTCAGGCGGACGTTCCCCATGCGCCACGTCGCGAAGCGCCGCTCGGCGATCTCGGCGTAGTCGAGGAGCGTGACGTCGGTGTGGCGCGGGTCGCGCAGGATGCGGCCGTAGAGGTCGTTCACGGCGGCGCGCCCTCCCTCGAGCACCTGGAGGAAGACGTTCCCCTCGGCGGAGGTGCAGAGGATGCCGGTGAGGCCGTGCGCGGCGTTGTGGGCGTGCGCCTTCTCGAGGATCGAGGCGACGAGCGCCTCGTCGATCGGGGCGATCGAGCGGCTGGCGTAGAGGAGACGGACGAGCATCTTTCTTCTCCCTACTTCATCCGCCCCGCGAGGAGCGAGAGGAACTCGCGGCGGAGGTCGGGGTTCTTCAGGAACGAGCCGCGCATGATGCTGTTCGTCATCTTCGAGTCCGCGTCCTTCACGCCGCGCCACTTCATGCAGAAGTGGTCGGCCTCCATCACGACGGCGAGGCCGTCGGGCTGCATCTTGTCGAGGAGCAGCTCGGCGACCTCCGTGATCGCCTCCTCCTGGATCTGGGGGCGGGACATCACCCACTCCACGAGGCGGGCGTACTTCGAGAGGCCGATCAGGGCGGAGTGCTCGTTCGGCATCACCCCGACCCAGACGCGCCCGATGATCGGGCAGAGGTGGTGCGAGCAGGCGCTCCGCACCATGATCGGCCCGACGATCATCAGCTCGTTCAGCCGGCCGACGTTCGGGAACTCCGTCACGGGGGGCTGCTTGCCGTAGCGGCCCGCGAAGACCTCCGTGAGGTACATCTTCGCCACGCGCCGGGCCGAGTCCCGCGTGTTGTGGTCGCTCGCGGTGTCGATGACGAGGGCCTGGAGGACCGCCTCCATCTTCTCCGCGACCTCCTCGCGAAGGAGGTCGAGCTCCCCGTCCTCGATCCAGGCGGCGATGTTGTCGTTCGCGCGGAACCGTCCGCGCGCCTTCCGGATGCGCTCGCGGATCCGGTCGGCGACGGGCGTCCGTCCGTCGGAGGTGCGGCTCGCGGGCTCGGACGTCCCGGCCTGGCTCGACATGGACGTTATCTCCTGTCGAAAAAAGGCTACCACGCGCCGACGAGCGCGGCGGGCTGACCGGCAGCGCGAGCTTCAATACACGAGCCGCGTGCACGGCACGAGCCTCTCCTCGATCCACCGCGGGTCCTCGTCGCCCGGCCGGAAGACGACCCAGACCGTCGCCTCGGTCGAGCCCGCGCGCACCTTCTCGACCGCGATCTCCCGCGCGATCCGCTGCGCCCTCACGTCGGGCTTCAGCGGGTCCTTCCCGTGCACCGTCCCGCCGCCGATCGGCACCGACGCCCCGTACGCCTCGGCCACCAGCTTCTTGCCCGAGAGGCCGTTGTCTCCCATCGGCCCGCCCACCGCGAACGTGCCGGCGCCGTTGAAGAGCCACTCCAGGTCCTTCGCGGGCGCCTCCAGCTCGCCCGCCGCCACGTACTCTCTCGCCACCGCGAGGCACGCCCGCTTCGCGTCGGCGCAGATCGCGAGCCAGTCGGCGTCCTCGGCGTGGTGAAGCGAGAGCGACACCGAGACGAGCCTCTTTCGGATCACCGCGACGAGGACCTTGCCGTCGGGCCCGAGCCACCGCCTCCGCCCGTCGGCCCGCAGCGCCTCGAGCGCCTTCACGAAGTCGCGGGCCAGCGCCTGCTCGAGCGGGATCAGCCCCGCGCGCTCGCCCTGGCAGGCGTAGCCGACGCCGATGACCTGGTCGTCGGCCACGCTCCGAAACGCACGCTCGTCGGGCTCGAGCGGGCCGAGGCAGAGGTCGAAGCGCACCTCGACGCGCTCCGGCGCCGGCTCGAAGAGGCCGCGCAGGTCCTCCGCGTCGCCGGGCGCGGTGCCGTAGCCGGCGCGCGCGTACGCCTCGCGCACCGCGGCGGCGACCTCCTCCTCCGTCACGGCGCACTCCGCGCCGTACCCGGCGGCGATCCGCCCGTCGACGAAGACGACGTTCCGGTGGAGGGCGACCTCCACCCCGACGAGCGCCTCCGGGTCGCGCCCCGTCGCGAGCGCGACGAGGCCGTCGGCGATCGAGTCGGCGAGACGGTCGGGGTGGCCGGCGCAGACGGCCTCGGCGAAGCGCAGGCCAAGGGAGTTCGGGAAGGGGTTCATGCGGACCTCCTGTAAGGCGGAAGCTCGGGAAGGGTGACGAGGCGGGAGGCGACCCCCTCGAGGTCGCGCCGCCAGCCGCCCGGGGTGAGGGCAGGTACGCATCCATGCTCCCGCTCACGTCGAGGTAGACGACCGCCCGGCCGGAGGCACGCGCCTTCGGCATCTCGACGTCGCCCGCGTAGAGGAGCGGCGTCGACCCCGCGAGGCGCGCCACGGCGGCCCGCCGGTCGTGCGGCGAGGGTATCGGGACGATCGCCGGCACCCGCCCCGCCTGCCGGGCCGAGCCCGGCCGCGCCCCTCCGATCGCCGTGTCGTCGAGCGCGCGGCGCAGCGCGGCGAGGACGCGCTCGCCCGGGCTCGCGGGGGGCGCCTCGTGCGTCTCGAGCGTGTCGGCGAGGCTCCGGCCCCGCAGCGCGTCGGGCGGCGGGGGCCACTTCTCCACGATCTTCCGGATCGCTTCCACCACGTCGGCCGGGAGCGGCCCGGCCGTGCCGTAGTCGTCGTCCCCCTCTGCCCCGTGCGACCCGAGGAGGCGTCCCACCTCGCCGAGCGCGAGACCTCCCTCCCCGAGCGTCTCGACGAGGCGCTCGAAGACCTCGAGGCACGTCACGTCGCCCGCATTCGAGTAGAGGAGCTCGTGGAGCAGCCGCAGCTTCGGGTCGCCGATCGGCTCGTCGGCCGGCGGCGCCAGGAGCCGCAGCGCCCCCTTTTCCTTCCCGTAGTAGCCGAGGAAGAACGACGTGTGCGCGCTCCGGGGGACCCGGGAGCAGAGGAGGGCGTTGATCGCCGCGTCGAACGCCAGGTTGTGGAGCGGCGTCGGCCGGAGGAAGAGGCGCGTGTGCCCGAGGAGGACGTGGTGGATCTCGTGCATCACGAGGATGAAGAGGTGCTCGTCGCTCGCGCAGCGCTCCGCGACGAAGTCAGGGTTCAGCTTGAGCACCGGCCGGCGCTCGCACGTGACCGCGGCCGTCGGCACGTCGCGGCTCTCCTCGATCCGAAGGAGCCCGAGGAGCGCCGTCAGCTCGTACGCGCCCGCCGGCAGGGCGTTCAGGAGGCGGAGGGCGAGGGTCTCGTTCACGCGCGCCCCCCGTCCAGCGGGAAGTAGACGTAGACCGGGTCGTTCGGGACGAGAGCCGGGTAGACGGGCCGCCAGGGCAGGTAGAGGTGCCCGGAGCGGCGCGCGAGGACGGCGAGCGCGGCCGGGTACCCGATGCGCCGTTTCGGCGCCTCTCCCTCCGGCGCGCCCGCGCAGATCCCGACGCGGTCGGGGAGCCGGAGCCGCGCGAACGCCGCCTCGGCCTCCTCCGGCGGGGGCGGTCCGTCGGGCCGGTAGTCCGTCCACTCCGAGGGGCGGGTCGTGTGGAACGCGAGCGCGGCGAGGCCGGGGCTCGACACCTGGAACTTCGAGATCGGCGGAACCGACATGTTGTGGAGGAGGGCGGGCCCGCTCACGCCGCCTCCTTCCGGCCCCGGGGCCGCAGCGCCGCGACGCCCCGCTTCCACGCCGCGCCGAGCTCCTCGACGCGGAACTCGTGCTTCCGGTGCAGGAGGCGCGCGGCCACCGCGAGGAGGACCCGCCCCTTCTCCGTCCTCCCGTCGAGCTTCGGCAGCTCGGCCGTCAGGAGCGGCTTCACCCAGCGCGTCCCCGAACCCGAGGTGACCGTGCCGGACGCCGGGACGCCGACCTCCGCCCAGTCGTTGCAGACCGGCTCGAGCGCCGCCGCCGGCAGGTCGCGCCGCTTCGTCAGCTCCGGCATCAGGAGCGCCGCCGCGACGAACCGCTCCGGGAGCGGCAGGGCGGAGTAGGTGTCGGAGAGGACCTCGGCCGCCTCGTGCGGCGGGAGGGTCCCGTCGAGCGCGATCGCGATCCGCGCGAACGGGTCCCGCTCCTCGAGGAGCCGCCGCCGCGCGGTCCCCTTCGCCATCCCGGCGGCGGCCCAGGCCGTCTTGTGCGCGGCGAAGAGCTTCTCGTGCGGCACCGGCCGGCCCCACGCCGCGTCGGGCAGCGAGCTGCGCGAGGCGACGAGGAACGCCGCCTCCGGGTCGTCCGCGTCGCCGAGCGCCCGCCCCGCCGCGCGCACCGCGACGACGTTCCGCACGAGCTGCGCGGCGCGCCGCGTCGAGAGCGGGTGCCCCGCGCGCGCGAGCTGCGCCGCGAGGAGGATCGCGTACTCCGCCGCGGCGCCCGCGTCCGTCCGCTCCGCGTCGGCGAGCGCCTCGCGCGCCGCCGCCACGAGCGCCGCCACCGCCGGCCCCGCCTCCTCCGCGCTCCAGCGCGACGGCGCGAGGACGCGCCTCTGGTCTTCCGTGGAGAGCTCGGCGAGCCCCGGCACCGTCGCCACGAACGCGAAGCGGTCGGCGAGCGCCACGTCGAGCGGCTCGGCGCCCGCGTACCCCGCGTCGTCCCCCTCCAGCGAGGCGGGCGGGTTCATGGCGCCCCAGCGGTGCCGCAGCCTCGGCAGCGGCATCCCCTGCAGCACCCGCTCGTGGACGAGCGGGAAGAGCTTGTTCTGCACCTCGGGGCGGCAGCGCGACACCTCGTCCACGAGGACCGACTCCGCCTCCCACACCGTCGCCGGCGTCTGCAGGTACTCCACGCGCCCGTCGCGCGGCACCGGGAAGCCGACGAGGTCGTCGAACGACAGGAGCGAGGCGTTGTAGTGGCGGTGCTCGAGCCCGAGCGCCGCGGCGAGGCGGTTGAGCACCATCGTCTTCGCCGAGCCGTGCGGCCCGACGAGGAGGAGCGGCGCCTCGGACGCGACCGCGGCGAGGACCACCGGGTCGAGCCCGTCCCACCCGGCGATGCCGAGCGTGCGGAGGAAGAACGAGCGACGGGGAGATGCGGTCATGGGAGCCCTTTCGACGAGTGGCGTTCCCGCCTCGATCGCGCATGGGTCCCTCGCCTTTCGGCGGGGCCGGCTGGGCCACCGTGTAGGACTACGGTCTGGCGTGCGGGTCGTCGAGCCGGTGCTCTCTCCGCATCTCTTCATGCCGGCAGCCCGAAGCGGAGGGCTGCCTGGATTCAAAGAACGGCGCCGGAAACGGGGGGCCGGCGCGAGGACGATTATCTCACCCGAGCCCCCTCACGGCCAGACCGTGAAGCCGGCCGCCGCGAAGTGGCGGTCGAACGTGAAGGCGCGGGCGAGCTTGTGCCGGCGCATCAGGGCGAACGACACGCAGTCGGTGAAGCTCACCTCCTGGTCCGAGAGCTTGCGGAAGAGCGCCAGGGCGGCTCGCTCGTCCGCGGCGTCGGGGCGGAGGATGGTCAGGACGCGCGAGGCGTAGGCCGCCTCGGCCCGGTCGGCGGCAAAGGGGTACGACGTGCGCCGCGCGAGCAGCGTGAACGTCTCGTCCAGGACGAAGCTGCTCGTGAAGAGCGGCACTTTCCCCTTCTCGAGCTCCTTCCACGCCCTCCGGGCCTTCGCGTGGAACTGGTCGTGCGCGACGTGCCGGGCGAGAAAGGCTCCCGTGTCGACGAAGATCACGCGTCCTCGCCGTACAGGTAGCGGTCGTGCGCGGCCGAGAGGTCCTTCGGCGCCTTTCCCGCGAAGACGGCGGAGTCCGCGAAGAGGGGGTCGTCCGCCCGGGCCGGCGCGGCCGTCGGAAGGGCCGAGTCGAGCGACTCGCGGATCAGCTCCCCGAGCGAAACGCCCCGCTCGCGGGCGCGGACGAAGGCCCGGCGGCGCAGGTCGGCCGGCAGCATCACGGTGGTGCGCTTCATCGGGGGCGTGGGGCGGCTCGACATGACCGACATATTACTACCGCCATAGGGTCCGGCTCCTGCGGCGAAGGGTCCGCGCACGGGCGCGGCGCTGCGTGGCACAGACCCGTCGCCGGACGCCGCTCACCGCACCACCTGCGCGGCCGCGGCTCCGGGGTCGCCGCCCTCGAGCGCCTTCTCCGCCCGGACGCCATGTGTCCGGGTCTCGGCGTGATCTTGTGTTCGTGCGCGGCCGGCCGGCTCCGGATTGCGCAGGCTCCTCACGTCGACGGCAAGGGCGACGCGGATGCGACCGCTCGTTTCCAGGAAAGGGGGCTCTCATGACACGGCACCCGAACGACGCCCACCGCCTCTCGACGGTTCGTCCGTCGATCGCTCCACGCGTCCTGGAGAAGCTGGAGGAGACGAGCCTCGACGGGCCGCTGATCGCCGGCGAGGCCGCGATCGCCGAGCTCGGCGCCCTGCGCGACTTCACGCTTCCCGAGGCCCCGCCCGAGGACCAGATGTGGGAGCTGATGCGCCCCGACGACGTCGACTTCGACCGCATTCGCGGCTGGGCCGACACCCCCGAGCTCCTGGTCGGGCGGGTCGTCTACTGGGACTCGCGGCGCGGCAGGGAGCTGACCCCGGAAGAAATCCGGCAGGGTCTCGCCGACCTCCGCTCCGGCATCACCTTCTCGCCGGAGGCCTTCTCCGTCTACATGCTCCGCTGGCTCGAGAACCAGTGGCAGCTCGCCACGGACGTCGGCCTCGACGTCGTGGCCGAGTACGAGGCGGGCACCCCGCTCGGCGCCATCGCGAAGTACGCCTGGATGCTCGACGGCCTCCCGCCCGACCCGG
>JADHEE010000096.1_pt1 | contig 56732 bp, 71 predicted proteins | sample 8952401 | NCBI WGS metagenome assembly JADHEE01 (sample SAMN16124438, study PRJNA663242) | bioreactor sludge metagenome | isolation source: sludge (ammonium) | place: India:Bengaluru | collected 2019-02-28 | reverse complement strand
ATGTTGAGGCGCATCGCGGCCATCAGCATGCCGGGGGTGATCTTGTCGCAGTTGGAGATGCAGACCAGCGCGTCGGCGGTGTGGGCGTTGCACATGTACTCGACGGAATCCGCGATCAGGTCGCGCGAGGGGAGCGAATAGAGCATTCCGCCGTGGCCCATGGCGATGCCGTCGTCCACCGCGATGGTGTTGAATTCCTTGGCGACGCCGCCCGCCGCTTCGATTTCGCGGGCGACCATCTGGCCCAGGTCCTTCAAGTGGACGTGGCCGGGAACGAACTGGGTGAACGAGTTGGCGATCGCGATGATCGGCTTGCCGAAGTCGGCGTCCTTCATGCCAGTGGCGCGCCAGAGGCCGCGCGCGCCGGCCATGTTGCGGCCGTGGGTGGAAGTCCGGGAACGGTAAGCAGGCATGGCGGTCGGCCCCTTGGAATAAAGACGAAACGGCGGTTCCCGCCGCCCGGAGGGCGACGGGACCGGATCAATTTTGATACGCCCGATGTCGTGCGCGCGTCAACGCCACGCAAGGCTACATGTGGTTGGGCATGTAGGTGACGATGCCCGGAAACACGGTGATGATCGCCACCGCGAGGATGAGGATCAGGAAGAACGGCACCGCCGCCTTCGCGATGAACAGGATGTCGCGCGAGCTCAGCCCCTGGAGGACGAAGAGGTTGAAGCCCACCGGCGGCGTGATCTGCGCCATCTCCACCACGAGGACGATGAAGATGCCGAACCAGATCGGGTCGATCCCGGCGGCGGTGATCATCGGCTGGATCACCGCCGTGGTCAGCACCACCACCGAAATCCCGTCGAGGAAGCAGCCCATGACGATGAAGAACACCGTCAGCACCGCAAGGAGGCCATAGGGCGAAAGGTCGTAGGACGCGATCCACCGCGCAAGGCCCGCCGGAATGCCGGTGAAGCCCATCGCCATGGTGAGGAACGCCGCACCCGCGAGGATGAACGCGATCATGCACGAGGTGCGGGTCGCGCTCATCAGGCCGTCGACGAAGGTGGCGCGGGTGAGGTCGTTGGTGCGCCACGCGAGGATCAGCGAAAGAAACACCCCCACCGCCGCCGCATCCGTCGGCGAGGCGATGCCCGAGTAGATCGAGCCGATGACGCCGCCGATCAGGCACACCACCGGGCCGAGGCGCTTCAGGCTGTTGAGCCGGTCGGCCCAGGTGTAGGTCTCGGCAAGCGCCGGGATTTCTTCGGGGCGGATCAGCGCGCGGATGATCACGTAGCCCATGAACAAGCCCACCAGCATGATCCCCGGCAGCACGCCCGCGACGAACAGCCGCGCGATCGACTGGTCGGTGGCGATGCCGTAGACGATCAGGATGATCGACGGCGGGATCAGCAGGCCGAGGGTGGCAGAGCCCGCGAGCGAACCGAGGATCGCCCGCTCGGAATAGCCCCGCCGCTTCAACTCCGGGATCGACATCTTGCCGATGGTCGCGGCGGTGGCGGCAGACGAGCCGGAGACCGCGGCGAAGATGCCGCAGCCGATGATGTTGACGTGCAGCAGCCTCCCCGGCAGGCGGGTCATCCACGGCACCAGCCCTTCGAACATGTCGTCCGACAGCCGCGAGCGGAACAGGATCTCGCCCATCCAGATGAACATCGGCAACGACGCGAGGGACCAGAGGTTGGAAGACCCCCAGATCGCGGTGGCGAGCAGCGGCCCGGCGGGCGACGAGGTGAACAGCACCATCCCCAGCAGGCCCACGCCCAGCAACGACAAAGCCACCCAGACGCCGCACGCCAGCACCAGGAACATGAACCCCAGAAGCACGACGCCGGGGAGAATCGAACCGTCCATACTCACTCACTCCCCGCGCCGAGATCGCAGGCGGCGTCGGAACCGTCCTGGATGAACCGAATGGCGCTGTCGACAAGACAAATCGCCAGCACGCTCGCGCCGATCGCGATCGGCATTTGCGGTATCCACAATGGGATCGCCACCAAACCGGGCGAAAGGTCGCCGAACTCGTGACTCTCGAACACCAGTTGCCAGGCGTAGTAGGCGAGATACGCGCTGGTGGCCGCGCCGACGATGCAGACCAGCACCGCCGCGACACGCCGCGCCGCCTCCGGCAGGGCCATCAGCACCAGGGTGACGCGGATGTGCGAGCCGCTGCGCATCGCATACGGCAGCGCCAGGAACGACGCCGCCGCGAGGAAGAAGCCCGCGATCTCGGCATAGGACGGCACCACCAGGCCGAGCGGCTGGCCGGCGAACATGCTGATCACGTAGTCGATGGAGTTGGCCCCCACCTGCGCCAGTACGATGGCGAAGATCGCCACCAGGAAAAACGCCGCGGCGACGCCGCTGGCGGTGTAGAGACAGTCGAGAGCTTTCCGCATCAAAGGCCTTTCCGGCCGCGCCCGGTAGAACCGGCGGGCCATCCGCGTCGACAAACGAAGCGGGAGCCGGCGCGATCGCCGGCTCCCTCCGATCTTGGCGTGTTACTTGTTGTAGGCGTCGAGGATCGCCTTGGCGTCGGGGCCGCCCTGCTTCGCCCAGTCGGCGACGATCACCTTGCCGGCGGCCTGGAAGGCGGCCTTCAGCTCGGGCGAGGGCTTCTGCACGGTCATGCCGTTGTCGACCAGGATCTTGGTCTTGGCGGCGGTCTCGGCCTTGCTCATCTCCCAGCCGCGCTTTTCGGCGGCCTCGGCGGCCTTCAGCACCGCGGCCTGGTTCTTCGGCGACAGGGCGTTGAACGCGTTGACGTTGACCGCGATCACGTTCTTCGGCAGCCAGGCCTGGACGTCGTAATAGTACTTCACGAAGTCCCACGCCTTCGACGACGAGCCGGTGGAGGGCGAGGTCATCATCGCGGCGACCTGGCCGGTGGCGAACGCCTGCGGGATATCCGGCACCTCGACCTGGGTCGGCACCATGCCGAGCTCGACCGCCAGCTTCTGCAGGATCGGGTTGTAGGCGCGCAGCTTCAGGCCCTTCAGGTCGCCCGGCACGTTGACGTCGAACTTGGTGTAGAAGCCCTGCGGCGGCCACGCGACGGAATAGAGCACCTTGATCCGCTGCTTCTCGAGGAGCTTCTCGACCACCGGGCGCGACGCCTGCCAGAGCTTGGCGGCCTGGTCGTAGTCGGTGGCGAGGAACGGCAGGGAGTCCACTCCGAAGACCGGGTTTTCGTTGGTCAGCAGGGAGAGGAAGAATTCGCCGATCGGCACCTGGTTGCTGCGGATCGCGTTCTTGATTTCCGGGTGTTTCACCAGGGAGCCGGCGGAGTGGACGACGATCTTGAGGTCGCCGCCGGTCGCTTCCTCGACGTCTTTCGCAAACTGGCGAACGTTGATGGTGTGGAAATCGGCCTCCGCATACGGGGTCGGCATGTTCCAGGTTTCGGCCTGCGCCGACACCGCCCCGAGGACCGAGGCGGCGACGGCGGCCAACGCCATTTTGCGCAGTGAAGGCATCATGTGAAACTCCCTGTTGTTCATTTTGGACCCACGAAACGCGAGCACATTTTAATCAGATCGGAGAGAGGCCGCCAAGTGCTGATGAAGAAACGGGCATATTTGACCGCTTCGGCAGGGGTCATGCCGGGTTTTCCGGGGCCTTTCGCGCCCGTCGGCGCAATCCGCATCAAAAGGATTGATGTCCCAGAAAGAAAAATCATCCCGACTCGTTGGCCTTCGCCGCCAGGTTGCATCCAAAATACTTATCGGCATCTATCAGCTTCGCCGATGCGCCAGGATTGCATCAAGACAAATGCCCCGGCGGGTGCTATGCCTGAACCATGCTGAGCTACGACATCACCCACTGGACCACCTTCGCCCTCGCCTCGCTGGCGCTCAACGTCGCGCCCGGGCCGGACCTCGCCTTGATCATGGCGCACACCCTGAAGGGCGGACGCCGCGCCGGAGCCGCCGCGATGATCGGGGTTTGGGCGGGCGCGCTCGGCCACGTGGCGTTCGCCGCGCTGGGCCTGTCCGCGATCCTCGCCGCCTCCGCCACCGCGTTCGCGATGGTGAAGTGGGCGGGCGCGGCCTACCTGGTGTGGATGGGCTGGCAGGCGCTCAAGGGTTCGGGCGGTCTCGCAGCCGGTCCCTCGGTCCCTCGCCTGTCCACTTGGCGGATCTTCCGCCAGGGCATGCTCACCGACCTGCTCAATCCCAAGACCGCGATCTTCTTCCTCGCCTTCCTGCCCCAGTTCGTCGTGGAGGGCGCGGGGCCGGTGTGGCTGCAACTCGCGGCGCACGGCGTGCTGATCATCGCCACCGCCGCAATCGTCGAACCGCCGCTGGTGCTCCTGGGCGACCGCCTCGCGGGCGGCCTCAGGCGGCACGCCAAGGCCAGCCGCTGGCTCGACCGCGGCCTCGGCACCGTGCTCGTCGGCCTCGGCGTCAAGCTCGCCCTCCTGGAGCGCTGAGCCGGTGGCCGACGCGACGCCGAAGTTCCAGATTCTCTGCCTGAGCGGCGGCGGCTACCTCGGCCTCTACACCGCGCGCATCCTCGCCGCCCTCGAGGCCGAGGCCGGGGAACCGCTCGGGCGGCGCTTCGACCTGCTCGCGGGCACCTCGATCGGCGGCATCCTCGCCCTCGCCTTGGCTTTCGAGGTGCCGATGGCGCGGGTCGTCGAGACCTTCGCCAGCCGGGGCAGCGAGATCTTTTCCGCCCGCGAGGTGCCGAAGCGCGCGGTGCAGCGCCTGCGCGAACTCGGCAAGGGCCTCGCCAAGCCGCGCCATCGCGCCGAGCCCCTGCGCGCACTGGTGCGGGAATTCCTCGGCGACGCGACGCTGCGCGACGCCCGCCATCGCATCCTCGTCCCCGCCATCGCCGCCAGCCGGGGCGGCGCGAAGCTGTTCCGCACGCCGCACGCGGCGGCGCACGCGGAAGACGGCGGGGTCAGGGCCCTCGACGTCGCGCTGGCCACTTCCGCCGCGCCGTTGTTCTTTCCCCTCGCGCAGATCGGGCAGGAGCTGTTCGTCGACAGCGGCGTGTTCGCCAACGCGCCGGACCTGATCGCGCTGCACGAGGCGGAGCACGCCCTCGGCGTTCCGCGCACGGCGATCTCGGCGTTGAGCGTCGGCACCGGCTCCGCGGCCTACGCCCTCCCCGCCGATACCCCGGTGGAGACCGGCACCATCGGCTGGGGAATGAACAACCGCCTGCTCTACACGATGATGGCGGCGCAGCAACAGATGACCGCGACGATGATGGCGGAGAGCCTGGGCGGGCGCTACCTGCGCCTCGACCACGCCAATCCGCCCGAGGCCTGGAACACCATCGGCATCGACATCGCGTCCGCCGCCGCGCGGGACACGCTGCTCCGCCTTGGCGAAGCCTCGGCGCGGCAAGCCCTGGAGAGCGGCGCTCTCGCCTCCTTCCTCGCCCACCGCGCACCCTCGCCGCGACGCTTCTCGCCGCCGCGCGCCGGGTGACGCCAAACCTGGGAGCTAGGCCGGCCAGCCGAAGCTCGAGACCAGAAGCAGGGCGACCCCGACCGACAGGATCGTCACCCCGAGCCAGAGGGTGCGGATGTCGGATTGCGCGTCGAGCTTCAGCGCCTTGATCTCGCCTCGCATTTCGTTGCGCAGAACCCGCAGTTCGCCGCCGATGTCCGACAGCAGGCAGTTGGTCGAGCGCGCGATCTCGCGCAGTTCGGTTTCGGACGTCATCGTCGTCTCTCCGATCGAAAGTTGCGATTGGGGAGAGAGTAGCGGGCGAATGTCGAAGAAGTGTGCCGCCCGCCCGCGAATTTGTCGCAAAGTGTCCGCGAACGAAGCCTAAAGCTCGCCCCGCGTCGCGCGGGCGAGAAGCATGCCGAGAAAGTCCATGCCCCGGGCGAACTTGTCCGCGTCGAGGGCGTGGTAGGTATTGATGCGGAAATGCGCCTGGAACTTGCCCCAAACCGCCTGGTGGCTGACCGGCTTTCCCTTGGCGTGCCCGGCGGCCACGATCGCGTCGACCTGTGCGACGAGTTGCTGCTTCTGCTCCGCCGTCATCGCCGCGCCGCCCGCCACCGCACCGACGCGACGCCCCTTGCCCGCCTGGAACGCAACGATATTCGTGACCTTGCCCTCGCGCCGAGTCTCGCCGTCACCCATCGCCAGCCTCCGCCGCACCATGTGAAAAGCCCGCTAGATCGTTGATCTAACGGGCTTAATTGGTAGCGGAGGAACGATACCGCCGCCACCAACCGACAGCGACGATAATCATCGCGTGTTGAGCCCACCTCAATATCCCACGCCTCCGCATTCCCCGGAAGCCTAAACAACTATCGCCTCGAAGCTCTAGGGGCGGCGAGCGATGCTGCGCGGAGAGGGGAAGGAAACCGTCAATCGGCGATCCTCTTCCTCGATCCGCGCCCTAACGTAACCGTCCGCCTCATCCTGGGATAGACAGACCACACCTTCCGATTCTCCATTGAAAAAGACCGTCCAGGTCCGCGCCCCCCGATGATCGGTCTCAACGTCGACGACATACCGCATGGCGTTCCTCCTCGATTTCGCTGCAGCATACCGCGCGACGAAGAAATCTCCCAGCGCCCGCGCCGGTCACTTCGACACGCCCTTGACCTTCTCGAAGGTACGCAGTCCACCCAAACCGAGCATGCCGAACATCAGTTCCCACAGCATGTTGTCGAGCGTCGGGGGCGCTTGGATCGGATGACCAGCCAGGTCGAACGCCCATACCGCGAGCGGGCCGATAACGAACTGAACCGAGAGCGCGGTACCGCAGACCCAGCCGATATAGGGCCGCCAGCCCGACGCGAAGGCGTTGCCGCTCTGAGCCTCAGCGGTGTTGGTGGCAGACTGCGTCGCGTCCCACGCCAGCAGGCTAGCGCGGAGTTCCGCCTCCGCCCGGAGCTTCGCCTCCGGATCCGGGACGAACTTGTCGACGATCTTCAGGCCAGCCGCGATCGCGTCGTCGATGCCAAAAGCCATGGCTCATCCCTCCGCCAGCATCATCGCAATGCGCTGCGCCCGTGCCCCGATCTGCTTCGCCCATTTGCTGTCGATCGCCTCGCGCGCCGCGGCGGCGTAGTCACCCGCCTGCAATGCGGCCAGCATCCCTTTGAACCCGAGAAGGCGCGGCAGACCGAGATTGAAGGCCATGTTCACAAGCGCACGCTGCCGGGCCTCGGAAAGCCCCCGCCACCATGGGAGGTTCCGGTCGAGATCGGCCATCGCGCGGCCGATATCATTCTCCAGCAGGTAGTCGGCCTCCTCAGCGGTGATTCCCACGTCATCGAGGTTGCGACCAACGCCGAGCGTCATCTTGCCCACCGTGTCGCGGTAGGGCTTCAGCCGAAGCCCCTCGTCGCGGCGGAGTTCGGACTTCATGTATTCTATGTTCATGTTCAGTCTCCTCACCAATGCCGCTTCAACCACTCGATCAGGCCATAGCCGATCAGCACCAGCAGGCCGGTAATCACCGCCTTGGTCGCGGTGCGGCGGATGTCCTGCCCGAGATCCCGAGATGCCTCCCGCATCGCCCGCGCAAACCGCTGATCAGCCTGGAAATTCGCCACACTCTCGGGGTCTTCGATATCGACGCCAAAGACCAGGCAAACCTTCCGGGCCGCCTCGTCGGCCGCATCATGTGAAGCGTCCTCGGCGAGGTGGCAGCCATCCGGGAACTTGCGGCGCTCACGACGAAGCGCAGGCGTCGGACACGGTGGGGTGCTCGGCGGCGTCATCACGACACCCGCGCCGTGATGCGCCAATCGGCGTTGAATACATCGGCGCGCACCCCCGTATCCTTGTGGAGGAGGGAAATGGTTTTCGTCGCCGAATAGCCGTTCGCGAACTTTACGCGGATGAGGGTGTCGGTTGCGGCCACCACCTGGAAGCCGTTGCCGGTCAACCACGGGCTGCCCGACGCCGTCTCCGAGATGCCAGAGGACCACGGCACGGCGGGCGCGTACTCGCCGACGCTGAAACCCTGGCTCGCGTTGATGCAGTGGTAGGCGAAGTCGATGCTCGTCGGAACCTTTCCGAGAGCGTGCGGGATCTCGACCAGCCCTTGCGCGATCACGGTATCCGTGGCCATCACCGAGGCGGACCCGCCTCCGGTGAGGGTGGTTCCTTTCTTCGCGCGGACGATAAGACGCCAATTCGCGGGAGTTACGCCAGCCCACTGGTTGTCAGAGGCTCTGAATATGATAGGGAAACCGCAGACGCGCAGGAGAACATTCGTGTTGTTTTTGTCCGCGTTCACCCCCCAAGACCCGGAGCTGTAGTAGGTCATAAGGGCATTGGTGGTCTGCCCTGGCGTCCACCCCGCTTCCGCAACCTTATTAATCAGCAAGACTTCAACGGATGAGGGCTCGGCACCAAGACCGTGCGGGACAGTGATCGTGCCCACTACAATAGGAATCTCTGCGCTTGTGAAATCCCAGTCCCCTGAGTTGATCGCCGCGATCTGCGCGTTCCGCGTCTGGGTTTCGGCGACGAGCGCAGCGATATCCGCCTCGGCAGGGGTGGCGGCAACGCCGAACGCCTTGATGCAGGGGATGCCGTCATAAGAAGGCACATAGGCCACAGCGTGAGCGGAGCCAGCATCGAACGTATCGGTTCCGTTAATCGTGGTGAGCCGCAGCTTGTCGAACGAGGAGATGTTCTTCCGGCCAACGACATGCAGCGTGCCGGGACTAGAATAGCTGAGGTTGGACGAGCAGGCGAACGAGCCATCAGCATCACGAGCGATTTCCACCCGGCCCAGAAGGGCGACAGCAGCCGTGGCGACCTGCATCAGGACGAACCCGGCAGAGCTTGACGCGCTAGCGGGCGTTGCCGAGCCTACCTGCGATACGATGGAGGCGTAGCCTGCGGTGTCCGGAGCGCCCTGCCCGATGCGGATGACCGGCGGAGAGGTTCCGGAGGTCGACACGTCGTATAGCGAAACGGCCACCCGTTCCGCCCCCTCGGGAACATCCCAGTCCAGGGAGGTGCCAGAGCTAGCAGCGCGCACGCCTAGATCGACCTCCCGCATCGTGGTTGGAGCCACGTCAGTCAGCATGTACGCGCCGATCGTGCTGCGCGTGCCGGTCGGGTTGCCGAGGTCGGTGAAGCGGTACCAAGCCGAAGCCGTCGCGTTGTTCGCGTCGCCCACGTACATCAGGGCGGCGAGATCGGGGTAAGCCGCAACGAGGAAGCCGGAGCCGTTCCTGGGGAGATACCCGTAGGGGAGAGCGCCCTTCGCAAAGGACTTAAGGAACCCAACAGGCTCCGCGTCGCCAATGGCAGCGCCAAACGCCGTCACCTCCCAATTGTCGGGAGCCGCGTCGATATCCGCGTAGAGCTTCGCGCCCGCGCCCTGGGCGGCAATCTCGTAGTCGTCGGGCGAGCCGTTTACGGTGTCGGAGCCGGAGCGCCGCACCCGCACCTTGTTGGTCGAAGCGTCGGACTTTTTGACGAGCGCGGGGAACGGCTCGCCCACGGCGGAGATCAGCGGCAGCGTCACCACCACATCGCCAGCCGAGCAGTCCACCGAAAACAGATACCCTGCCTCGTTGGTCGCGATCGCGCGGTCGGCGACAACGGGTTCCGTTTTCTCGCGCGGGATCGAGGCGACCAACATGGCTGTGGTGGTGGCGTCGGCAGCGGTAGACACGGCGGATGCAGCGGCGGCGTCCCGCGCCACTTCGGAAGCGTCGCGCGCCGCCTCGGCCCCCAACCGTTCCGCCTCGGCGGCCTGGACCAACCCGGCCGTAGCGGAGACGGCATTGTTCACCGAAGCGATCAGGGCGTCGGCGGATTCCGGAGAGGAAACCGGAACCTTCGCCGAGCGGTCGACGGCTTCCTGGAGTTCCTGGATCATCATCACGGTGTTGTCGAGGCCCGCCTCGATGGCCTTCAGGTAAAGGCCGCCCTGGTTCTCCAGCGCGGTTTCCTGCGCGCGCGGCGTGCGGCGCAGCAGAGTGATCTTCCATCCCGTCGGCAGCGGATCGCCCGAGAGCGGATAGACCACCGTGCCGCCGTCCTCGCCGACACCGGAGACGGTGTAGAGCGAACTGTCGAGCGGATCGCTCTCGGCGCCGCTGGCGTCGGTGAGGATCACGCTGACGTGGCTCGCCGCGCCGATGCGGAAATGGTAGGGCCACGACGTCGCAGCGCCGTTGCCCTCCCAAGTGTTCTTGGTGAGGGTCGAGGAAATGCTCATCGGATGTCTCCGGGGTCAGTGCTGCGGGTTGACTCGCCGCGCCGGCGGCGTATCTTGTGCAACGAGCCGGTGGTTCTGGCTGTCCCGGGGAATTGGACCCCGGATAGCCGCCAGAACCCCGGCTCGCTTCTAAAGAGAAGGCCGCCCGGAGGCGGCCTTTTGTTTTTCGGGTAGCGTTACGGTCACACACCGCACGCCGATGGGGCGTAGTCCGACCAAGCCCTGCTGATGAACCCGATGCCGTCAGGAACTCCCCCGTTCATCGGGCACTCGAAGTCGTGCCGGAAGTCGTGTTCGAGGCCATCTTCAAAGTCCTCGCCATCGTCCTCGATGTTGCCGCCTGCCGGATCGTCATCTTCCAAGTCTTCGACCAAACCCGGCATCGCCAGGAGCGCATCGAGAACGCGCGGCTTGAGCCGGAGAAGGACAAAAGCCGATCCGTCCTTGTCCGTGCCCAGCAGTTCTGCGGTTTCGCCCAGGGCGGCGACGATGTCGGCCTTTCTCGCGATTGCGTTCATGGCCCTACTCCGCCGCCTGCAACGTGCCGCCGTTCAACAGCAGCGCCAGCTTCGAAAGGCCCTTCGGCGTCACCCGAACCGCCTCCGTCACCTTTTCGCTACCGTCGTTGCGGTAGACCGTCGTCACCTTGTGTTCAAGGTAGCCGGTCTGCATCTTGTCCTGGTAGGCCAGCCACCCGGCCTTGCCCTGCCGGGAATAGATCCAGCCGTGGCGCTTCAGCCAGTCGAACAAGTCCTTGGGCCGCATCTGCAGCGCCTTCGCCGCGTCGGTGATGCACATCGAGCCGTCGGCGTTGGCGATGCGGTCGAAGCCGGACACCTTCGGCTCCATCACCTCGATCCGGCGACGCTGCTCTTCCAGGCGGTCCTGCTGGTCTGCGGCGAGCCGAAGCGCCTCGGGAAGCGTCTGCGGGATCGCAAAGCCCGCGAGCGGGTTCCGCAGGGTCGATTCCATCGCGTTGAATTGCTCGATGTAGCGCAGCTTGAAGGCCAGCGCCTTGGAACCGGTGAAGCCCATCGCCAGAAGCGAGAAGCCGTCGCGGGTCATATCGAAGGTCTGATAGCTCTGGCCATTCTGCGGATCGGTGGCGGGGGTCTGCTCAAAATTGAGCACACCCCATTCCCCCGCATCAGCTATTAGGTTTCGGATATCCCGAAGGACGTTCCGGTGTTCCTTCCCGAAGTACGCCGCCACGTCCCGGCTGTTGGCGAACACCCGGCCGTCGCGCTCGAAGACAACCGGAACCTTGCTTTCCGTACCCGCGAAGGGCATATTTTCGTGAGGCATTCGATGCTCCTACATCGAGTGGTTTGCGATCGCCGGTGCGTCAACACCGACCTTTGCTCTGCCGGAGATGGGGTCTTGGTTTCCTAGGCCCGGCCCCATCTTCGGTTTCGCCACCTTCAGGTGGCCTCTTCCTCCGCATTTCTTCATCGATCCTCCGCAGGGCCGTTCGCCCTGTCAACGAAATTTGCTGCGTTATGTCAATTGACTAGGTGGCAACAAAACCTGCAGCAGGCACAAAGTCGGGGTACCGCGTCAAATGCTTCTTGAAGGGGTTTTGAAACCCGTTTTGAAAGAACTCTTTTAACGCGACTCGCTCTCAGCAAGCGTTTGACGCTCCCGCGCATTTTTGCGCTTCCGAAGCCCCGACCGAATCGAGGCCGATCTCAACAAGGGCCCGTACTGCCGACGAGCGATTCGGGATCGGCCTCTGACGCCCACGCCAATCGTCGATCCGAGCTACGAACTCCTCATCCGTCCTCATGGTGAACCGGTCTTCTTTTGCCATTCCCTTCCTCTCGTTCATATTGTTCGAACAATCTGAACTTACTTGCGCCCAGGCAATCCGTCAAGCAACATGTGCGTACGTTTTGAACAGTAGGCACCGATGGAACAGCACGAACGATTCACCATGCGGGTGTCAGACGAGTTCCTAAGACTCGTCGACGAGTGGCGCAGACGCAGCCAAGACATCCCAGGGCGCTCTGAAGCAATCCGGCGTATGGTCGGTCTGGGGAGCACGATGACCGAGATGCACGAAGTCATCGGTCTCATTGCCGACGCCATTGCCCAAACCGATAAATCCCGGAGAACCGAGCTTCTGACAGAAGCCCTCGCCAGCTATAGCGTCCTTGTCGAGATACAGGAGCGGTTTTGCGTCAACATCAAATCGACCGCTGCGGAAAAATACTGGCCGGAAGACACTCTTGAACGTCTCGCAGAACTCTGCTCTCCACCTAATCCTTAAAAAGCCCCGCAGTGCGGGGCTGTTGAAGCGGCGCGATGATCGCGGTATGTTCGGCGTGCCCTGCTGGCCAGAGGCTTCGTGCTGTGAGTGCCCCTTCGAGGGTGCGGGCCTGCCGGATTGTACCGGGTGACCCATCGAGCCAGCGGGGTTCTTCGTTTCGCGGCTGGAAGACTGAGCCCCCTTCGGGAATTGGACCCGGTGCGGCCGGTTCAGACTTCCAGCCGCTTTTTCTTATGCCGTGCGGCATGGCCCCCGTTTTCCCATAGAAAAAGGCCCGCACCTTTTTTCAGGGTCGGGCCTTTTTGTCGCCGCTGACAGCGTGTCAAGATTTTCCCCACCCGTCAAACTTCCTTCCGGTTTGTCCACAGCAGCCATGCGAACACCGCTATTTCGATCACGGGCATGAAGGGGAACACCGCGTCGAAATTCCAGCCCAGGCGCCGACAGAAGAGAAACATCCCTAGCAGAACACCAACGGCGATCGCGAAGAACATCAACCCGCCAAAAGCCGTCCGGCTCCACCCGCATCCCGCTCGCCGAAGGCAATATCCACCGATAAAGGCCGGGAGCAAAAATGCGGAGAAGAACAGCGCGCGCGTCACGGAGCTACCGCTCTACAGGCCCCGAGATAGATTTGGTCCCACGTGCCTTTGACGTTCGCCAGCGTGAAAGCAGATTTCCCTTCCGCAATCTCACGACCATCCAGGCAAAAATCAATCACCGCCGTTGCCCCGCCATGCTTGATGACGATCTGCTTGGAGCAACTGGTGTTGTCGTATTGCTGACCGATCAAGGACACCGGCTGCCAAGCTGCCTTCTCTCCGCCTCGGACATTGTGGGTGAAAAGGAATGCCGAATTCGGCACATCGAGAACGAACGAGTTCGGCCGTAGCTCGGAAACCCCGCCGCTTCCAGGCTGAGCTACGCCATCCCGAAGGAAGAGGAAATCGTAGGTGTCGCAGGCGATTTTGTTGACGCGCCCGGAAAACGTCGGATCTGAAACCGGCTGATACTCCAGAAACCCGGCCTGTGCCTGCGCCGCCCACATCGTCACCACGGCTGCGACACCAATCGATCTCAGCATCTTACCCCCCATGCCTGCATGTCGGTCGAGCTTACCATCACCGCGCCGGGACGCCGAAGGTTTCGTTGAAGCCCTGTTCAGCGGCGTCGAACGCTTTCGAGAGGCCGATGAGGTTTTGATACGGCGCGAGCCGCCTCAGGGCGTGGACGGTGCCTTGGTCGAACTCGCCGCGTCCCGCGTCCACGGCGACGCGCGAGGCGAGATCGAGGCCGCCGCCGAAGGTGGGGCCGCCGAGGGACTCCACCACCGACCGGCTGGCGTAGCGCGAGGTCTGCGCGCCCCAGGCCTGGGCGGGCACGTTGTAGGCGTCCATGATCCAGCCGATCAGGCCGGAGCGGTCCAGTCCCTCGCCGAGCCAGGTCACGTAGTCGTCGGCGTCGGCGACATCTCTCCCCGCGAGCTTGGCCTTGACCGCGTAGCTGAGCATACCGAGGCCGACCATCAGCATCGCGCCGGAGAGCGCGGCGGCGTCGCGATCCTGAAGGCCGGAGATCAGCGTGCGCTGGACGCTGGCGAACCCGAAGCTCTTGAACTGGCCGAGCAGCTTGCCGGTTTCGCTCGACATCCACAGCGGCCGGTCGCCGATGCCGGGCGTGACGACGGTCTTGTCCACTTCGCGGATCACCGCCGACTTGAAGGCGTCGACCACCGAGCGCGGGGCATCCCAGGCCGTGGTGTTGGCGATGCGCACCCCGTCCACGTCGCCGCCGTACTTGGCGAACTGCGCGGCGATCTGCTCGGCGGTGTCGCGCGAAATGCCCGCGGCAGCGAGGCGTTCCAGTTCCTTCGGCGCGATCCGGCCTGCGGCTGCCGCCTCGCAGGCTTCGAGGATGCGGGTCATGGTGATGACGCCGCTGAACTGCTTCATGCTGGCGTTCCACGGCGCCATCAGGGTCAGCAGGCCATTGGCATTGGCGAGGCCCTGCAATCCGCGCTCGAAGCGGGTGTGGCGGCCGTAGTCGTCCATGATGTCGGCGATCATCCCCTGGCGGGAATTGTTCACCATGTCGAGGCCGACGCCCATCAGCTTCAGCTCCTCGCCCGCTGCACGGAACGCCCCGAAGTTGCGCACCATCGGCGCGATGCCGTCACCGAAGACCCGCCCGAGGCCATGCACCATCACCGGCCGGGCGACGTCGGAGAAGGCGGAAATCGTCATGCCGCCAAGGAGCCGCACGGCGTTGAGCTGGCGGGCGGCGCGGGCGGCGCGAACGGTCCATGCGTCCGGATCGTCGGGCATGGCATAGGTGCCGCGCAGGATGTCGCGCATCGCCGCGAAATCGCGCAGGGCGGCGTCTTTCGAGCGGCCGAGCGCCGTGCGGTCCGTTTCGCTTTTCGCCCCGGCGATGAGCCGGTTGAAATCCTCGGCAATCTGCTTTTCCCGCAGGGTTCCGGCGACGTCGCCGAAGGTGCGCGCCAGCTCGATATCCGGCGCCATGCTGCGGATCTGGCGGCGGGCGATCACCGCGACGTCGTTTTCCAGAAATTCTTCGATCTCGCGATCGGGGATCTTCAAGGTGCGCTCACGGAACAGGCCGCTTTCGGTCGGACGCAGCTTGGTCTTGAGGGCGCGCGCCATCTCTTCGAGGTCGATGTCGTAGGGCAGGCGGCCATCGGGAGTGCCCAACACCTTGTCGGTGACCTGCTCGGCCATGTCCATGGCCTCCGGCACCGGCAGATTGTCCGGTCCCTCCGCCTGGCGCACCAGCCAGCTCGCGACGCGGCGCACGAACTCCGGCCGCTGCGCCTTGATCCGCTCCTTGTCGTAGACGCGGGTGACGTGCGAAACGGCGGTGTCGCCGACGTCGGGTTCCTCCTTCCACAACCCAACCGAGATCGCCTCGCGCTTGATTTTCTCATCGAGTTCTCGATACGCCTTCGCCGCCTTGGTGACGTGCGCATCGCCGAGGGGGTCGACGTCGCCGCGGCGGCTGGCACGCGCGACGCGCTCGCGGAACTGCGCGAACGTCATCGGCCCGGCGTCGCCCCGGCGCAACATGTCGGCAGCGTTGAGGCGCGCGAGGTCGCCGAACTTCTGCGCCCGGCCAAGGCGGTATTCGACGAACGCGGAGCCCAAGGCGCGCTCGAACGCATAGTCGTCGCCCATCCAAGCCTTGGTACGGGTTTCGACCGCGCCGCCCTCCACCCCGGTGGCGATGCCTTGCGCGTTCTTGCGCAGCGTCATCGGAATTTCCGCCAGTTCCTGAACCGCGCGACGCGCCTCGACCGACGCCGAATTCAGCATGCGCAGAACCGGGTCCTGGAACTTCAGCGCCTTCTCGATACCGAGGGCGGATTTCAGCCCCTCCGCCTCAAGGCCGTTCGACACCACGCGCGCCGCGCCAACCGACGATTGATCGGGCGTGACGCCGGGCTCGGGAAACGCTATATTGAGAGGTGCCGGTGGTTCGGCACGCCCCTGCATTTCCGGCTGAGCACTGGATGCAGCGGTATCCTCGGGGGGGTAGTAAGCCTCGCCGGGAGACGCGGCCGGGCCACCGGCGCTGCTTTTCCGGGCAGAGAGTGCGGGAAAGTCGCCGCGCTTGGGATCGGCAACGTAGACCGACACCACCACCCGCGCATCGCCCGCCCGGCCATCGGCGAACTCGTTCACCGCGTAGACCACCCGCCGCTCGCCGCTTTCCACCACCCATCGCGCCGACCCCGGACCCATATCGGGCTGCACGTCGGGCGTGATGTCGCGCACGATCTCCGGGAGCGCCAGAACATCCTCCTCGCGCACCCGGAACTCCGGAGACTCTCCGGACTTCCAGCCGTGCCGCCAGATGATCTTGACCAACCCCCACCCTCCCTTCGACACCTCCATTTCGTTGATGTTTTTGAACCCGCCACGAGCAAGGATCACCTTGCCGATATCTTCGGAGTGCAGTTCGACGAGCGGATCGAAGGGATCGCCTTTCGGGTTCGCCTCCACCCCGCGGATCGCGGCGCTTATCTCTTCGCGAAGATTCGCCCCGGCTTCGTCGGCGCTCCTGGCGGTCGTGCGCAGCTTACCGCTGCCGATCAGCTTGCCCACCGCCGCACCCGCCCCGCCGAACACTCCGCCCAGCACCGCAGAACCGGCGAGGTTCTCGAAAGCCTCCAGCGGCGTGCGGGTGTATTGGGTCGCCTGCAACGCTGCCTCCGACGCCGCTGCGCCGATCAGGCCAGCCCGCGCGCCGCCCGCGATGCCGCGCGCGATCCGCCCGGCGCGGTAGGCGGCGGCAACCTCGCCGCCCACCGGGATCAGGTTGACCGGATCGAGCACGCCGCCCACCACCTGCCACAGCACGGCCTCGCCCCCCGCCTGCGCGAGGGTTTCGGAATCGGCCTGCTCCTGATCGAGCCGCCGCATCACCTTGCCCATGTCGTCGCGGTTGCGCACGTCGACGAACGCCGAGGCATGCTGCGCATAGGGCGTATCGAGGATTTCCGCCAGCGGGTCGAAATCCGGCTCCCGCCAGCCGCTGAGGGACGGCGACGACAGCCAGGAGCCGACGGTGTTCTGGGAGCGGAAGGCAGCGCGGATCACATCCGAGGTCGGCACGTCGGGCTCCGGCTGCTGCGGGATGCTGCCGACCGGCGCGGCGATGGGCTGCTGATTTTCGGTCCAGGGCATCAGTCGTTCCCCTCCGCGTAGCTGCCATAGGCCGGTCCGTCAGCGGTCGTCGGCTTCGCCGGGTTGAGGCGGTTCCACTGCGCCCGCGCCGCGTTGATGGCGAGCGGGTTGCCGCTCTTCTCCGCCGCCGCAAGTTCGCTCCGCGCCTGCTCGTAGCGAGCGTCGACGCGGGCCTGCCGTGCCTCCGCCGTGGCGACTTCAGCAGCGGTGTCCCGCGCCGCCACGGCGGCGTCGAGCGCCCGCTGGGCAGCGAGATCGGGCGTCCAGTAGCCGAGGGGACGGAGTTCCCCGGAACCGGTCTGCGCGATGACGACGTACTCGGGCCGCCCCGTGGAGAAGCCACGAGACGTCCTTCCCGGATCAGCGACGATCTGCACACGGCTCAAGGTTTCGCCCGGAGCCTTCATCTGTTCGAACCGGGCAGCGACGTCGTGGCCCAACTGCCGCTTCATCCAATCGCTGGAACCGGGGCCGAACAGCGCCTCGGGCGGGTAGCGCATGATGGTCTTGCCGCCGTTGAGTTCGGTGACGCCCCACTGGGCCTTGATCTCGCGCTGTGCCGCTGCCTTGGCCCCGGGTTCATCAAGCCCGGACAGGAAAGCCCGCCGGTAGGCTTCGTTCGCCTGATCTGCCATCACCCCCACGACGTCCGCCGAAGCTCCTGGCTCGAACGACAGCAGCCCCGGATCGAACCAACCTACGACATCCTTCGGAAGGATTTTCGGCTGCCCCTTGGCTTCCTTGATTTCCTCTTTCAGGCGTTTCTCCCGATTCTCGACATACTGGAGATTGGCGGGACTGAGATCCTGGTCGGCCTTCTTCACCGCGTCCTCGGGGGACAAGCCGCCCCGCACGTAGGTGGTCAGCAACTCAGCCCGATAGGCATCATGCTTGCCGAAGGTGGTCTCCACCGCCGTGGGGTTGACCTCCTGTAGCTGGGCGAAGAGATCGGCGGCGATGACCTGCTGTTCCGGCGAGCCGCCCTGGAGCGCCCGCACCTGCCCGGCCACGACGTTGGGGATGAAGCGGTAGTTGCCGGTCATTCGGGCCAGTTCGGCATTGCGCTCGTAGGGGTTTGGGGGCAGCTCCGGCCACATCCGCTGGATTGCCAAGTCTGCGCCGTGGCGAAGCTTCGGGTCGTTCGGATCGGCCACCACTCGGCCCGCACCAACGTCATGCGCGAGCGAGATCAGCCCCTCGCGCTCGACGTATTCCTTCTGCGCTGCATCCGCCCTCAGGGTCAGCGTCCGCCAATGATCGTCGCCATGGGCAATGACGTTGCGGTCAACGAGATCCTGGATAATGCCGTAGCCGTTCTCCTCGCCCCGGCCGATCCGGACGAACGCGGTGTTGACCTCGCGGTCGGTGATCTTGGCCCGTTCGGCACGCGCCTTGGCTTCGGCACGTTCCTGCTGCGCTTCCGCATCGCGCCGGTAGGCGGTGAGGGTGAGTTCCATCTTCGCGGCGGCGTCGCCGTGGAAGCGGTCGGCGTTCTCGCGGTAGAAGGTCTGCGCCCCGGCGACGTCGCCCTTCGCCAGCATTTGCCGGGTGAGGTCGCCGTAGACGCCGGTCTCGGCGTCACGCAGCTTTGCCTCGGTGACTTCGGGCGCCCAGCCGTTGCGCGCGCCCATGGCCTGGATGTTGTTTTGGATCGCCATCCATTTGACGTCGCGCTCGCTCGGCCGGTCCCAGCTCGCCACGAGGTCTTGCGCCAGGGTGAGGTTGTTCGCCTCGTCGGCCTGGTTGGCGTAGGTCAGGGCCTCGCGTTGGTGATGATCGCGGATCGACTGCCCGAACATTCCGAGGCGGCTGGTCGTCGCGCGGCGGTACATCCGCTTGGCCTGATCGTCCAGGCCGTCCTCGAACTGCCGCGCGAGATCGGTCAGACCGACGGTCGCCTCCTCAACGCCGTCGATGGCGTCCCGCCCCTTCTTCACGCCGAAGTCGCCGACGAGCTGGAGGGCTGCGTTGCCGAAGGCGGAATAGGCATCCTTCGCGCGGGCCTCGGCGATCAGGCTGTCGGTCTGGTCGACCTGCCCCGCCATGGCAACCATGCCATGGCCGAGGCGCTGCAAGGTCTGCCCCTGCTCCGCGCCGAAGGCGGCGGCGGAAGCGCGCGGCTGCGGCGCCGACGGCAGCGCCCGCGCCTGGACCTGCCCGATCTGGTAACGCTCGACCATGGGTCAGTACCCCGTTCCGCTGCGGCGATACCAGCGGTCGGCGACGGTGCCGAAGCCGGTTAGAATCGAGCCGCCCGCCTGGAGCGGCAGGGACGCCGACGACCATCCGGCCTCCGCGCTCGCAAGCCCAGCCTGCGCGTTCTGTCCCGCCGCCTGGGCACGGTAGCCCCACGCCTCTTTCTCCGCGTTGGAGCGGATCGTCAGGGCGTCGAGTTCTCCGTATCCGGCGGTATCCTCGACGGTGTCGACGAACGAGCCAGAATCGAGCGACACTCCGGACGCACCCATGCTGGCACGCTGCTGCCCGATCAGTTGATTGGTCTTAAGGCGCTGCTGGCGTTCGGCGACGTCGCCGCGCGCGAGGGCGTCATCGGCCTGGTAGCCCGCGATCTTCGCCTGATTCGCGGCAACCTTGGCGTCGTACTCGGCTTTTGCTTTGCTCGACTGGTTGCTCTGAACCATCCCGGCCACCCCAGCGAGGGCACCGGCCCCCGCCAGCACATCCATCAGCCCGAGCGCACCGACAAATCCAGCCTCTCCGGCGGCGGCCCCGGCGGTGCCGAACGCGGTAGTCATCGCAGTCGCGGAAATGAGTTCGCACATGATCACCAGCCCAGAGTGAAGCGATGGAAGGGAAGTCCGAACGGCCCGTGCGGCTCCGGCGCATGGATCGTGAAGCCGAGCCAGTCGAGCCAGCGGAGCGCGCGGCGGTTGCGGGCGTCGACGTGGTTTTCGAGGTGTGGGTAGATCGCCAGAACCCGCGCCAGCCAGTCGCGGGAAACCTCCATCAACGCCAGAGGGTGACGGTCGAGGATCTCGGCCCCCAGCAGCCAGGGCACGCCGACGCCCGCCGCCAGCGATGCAGGGCCAACGCCGAACACCGCCGCCGGTTCGCCGTCGATCCAGCCAGCCCAAACATGCGACGACAGCGCCACCGAGCGCGCGATCGCGTCCAGGGGTTCACGGCGTCCGCTCGCCCAGACCTCCGCGCGGTCGCCTTCCCGCAGGTGCGCGGCCACCCAGCCTATGCTCACCGGCCCGACCGGACCGACCAGCGCCCTAGCCACCCGACGCCTCGACATCCGGCACGATCGCGAGCAGCGCGATGGGCAGCGGATCCTTCTGCCGGATCGCTACCTGCCCGCGCGTCGACCATCCCCCGAGCATCGACTGCCGATAGTCGCCGGTGAACGCCTCTTGCGGCGCGTCTGCGGTCGGCTTCGGCTTGATCTCGATCAGGCGCTTGTCGTCGAGCGCGGGACCGACCCAGCCGCCCCGGCTTTCCTCGAGCTTCAGCACCACGGCAGGAATGGTGACGCCCTTGCCCTGCACGGTTCCGGTGCGGGTGTCGAAGTTGACGCCGAGCGTCATCAGATCGGCGGTAATCGGCAGGCCGACCAGGACCACGGCACCCTTGCGCGGCAACGTCACCAGTCCTGCGGCGTTCGCCGTCAGCCCACGCACCACGTTGCCGTCGACCAATGCGACGACGTCGCACCCGGCCAAGTGCGGAACCGAAACCGCGTCGATCTCCTCGCCCTCGAAACGCAGCGCGCAATCGAGGAACCACGCCTGTGCGATCGGCTTGGCGACGCGGCGCGCCAGGCGCTCGACGAAGCGGCGCGGCTGGCCGTCGACGGTGCGCCGAACGACGAAATAGACCGCGTCTTCGTCGCCGTCGGGGAGGGTGCAGACGCTCTCGAACGCGCCGTCGGTGTCGTGTCGTGCCCAGGCGATGACCTGATGTTCGCGGAGGTAGGAGAGGGTCAGCAGCGCGCCGTCGCTCATCACCGTCCAAATCACCGAATCCGGCTCCTCGGCATACGCCCACTCGTGGATCGTGCGATTCTTGAACAGGTGGCTCGCCAGGACCGAGAGGTTGTTGCCGGTGTAGCCGTCGATTTCGAGGCTGTAGTTCAGGTCCCAGACGGTGCGGCCACGCGCCTGGACGTACAGCGCGGTCTCGCCGATCACCAGCGGCGGGACATGGCTGGACCCGCGATTGTTCATCCGCCGCGCCTTGACCGAGAGCGGCGTGATCGTGTCGCTGGAGCCGCTCTTGCCGGTGACCTGCCAGACCGATCCGGCGGTGAGCGCGATCAGCGCGTTGAGGCTGACGAGGTGGCGGATCTCGTAAACCCGACCGCGCCCGAGGCTGTAGGAATAGGCGTCGTCGTCGGCCTGCGGGGTGGTGGTGAAGAAGTTGGCGTAGGCGCCGGTGCGGGAACCCTCGATCGCCTCGGGCTTGTTCGCGCCGCCGCCGTAGACCATGCGCTGATCATGTTCGGCGAGGGACAACGGATTGTTGCCGTCGGCGAAGGGAAGCTTTTCCTTGGGCGGCGTAGTGGTGGTGTCGGCCTCGATGTTGGTGTCGGTGAAGCTCGTCGTCTCGGTGCGGCCGATCCAGCCGTAAAGGCCGTTGTTCTCGCGATAGACGTCGTGGCCGTCGGCCGCGGCGTCCGCCGGAATGGTGAGGGTGATCGTCGCGCTCGTGCTGTTCAACACCGCCGAGGTCACGGAAACCGGCTCCGACGGCAGGCTCTCCTCGCCGGTGTCCTTGTCGGTGGCGGTGACCACGTATTTGTAGGTCTTGCTCCCCGAGGCCATCACCGACGCGGTAACGCCGACCGGCGGGGCGATCGACGGAACAAAGTCTTCCACCTCCCAGCGCCAGTCGTGATGATCGTGGCGGGTCAGCACCCGTGCCCCATAGGCCCTGTGAGCGAAGCGGATGCGGTCGCCGGACTGCTCGAATTTGAGCTTGGCAAGGTCCGCCGCCGCATAGGGGCTTTCGACGACGACGACCTCGCCTGCCTGGGCATGTCCCTCGGGGTAGAGCACCAGGGCGAAGTCGCGGTAGATCCGGAAGTAGCCATCGCCGAATTCGAGCGCGTAGGCGTCGTCGTCGTTGAACACGAACGGCAGCAGCCGGATCGCATGGGTTTCATCGTGCGCAGGGGCGAGGAATTCGGTTCCCGGCCGGTTGGCCGCGCCGCCGGTGGCCCGGATGACGAAATTTCGCGCAGTATGCAGTCCGACGGCCCAGCGGTTGAAGTCGACGCGGGCGTGCATGTCGGGCCGGAGTTCCCCGGCGGCGAAACTCGGCTGGATCGTGCTGATCGGCATCTGGGATCACGCGATGAATTGAGTGTCGATGCCGATGGCGGCGATCCATGACGGATCCTGCGCGTCCTCCGGCGTGCCTTCCGAGGCGTCGGCAGCCTTGGCGGCGGCGATGGCGTTGAGGTACTGGGTCTGTGCCGCCTGGACCCAGCCGCGGTCGGCGGTGATCTCGGGCGAGACCGCTACCGCGAGCCGGAGGCTGAAGGCGACCGCGAACAGCGGATCGAACACCGCCGGATCGGTCACCCGCTTGGTGAAGCAGAGCCAGCTTTCGGCCTGATCGGTGAGGATCAAGTTGCCCGCGCGCTCGAACGGCACCTTCGCCCCGCCCTTGACGTTGGGCAGGATCAGGCGCGCCAGCACGCAATCGGCCGGGCGTCCGAAGGCGTAGTCCCAATTCGGCGGCACCGCCCCGGCGGCGGGCGCAAGGGCGACGTACGCGGTCGCGAAATTCCAGGGATGGTCGCGCAAGGTGGCGTCGAGTTGCGCGTCGTAGTAGGTGCGGCAGGCGTTCGCCTCGACCGAATCCTCGTCGATGTCGGCAATGCGTCCGCCACGGATCGCTGCGAGCGCCTGATTGCAGATGCCGATCTTGGTCGCCATGCCCGCCTCCCCTCAAAAAGACTTCGGGGGGCCGAAGCCCCCCGCGGTTACTTGGATTTGGCCGCCGCCGGTTTCGGCGGTTCGGCGGGCTGTTTCTCGTCCGGGAGCGGGACCGTCGCCTTGGCGGCGGCAAGTTCCGCCTCCAGGTCGGCAATCCGCTTGTCCTTCGTCTCGACGTCGCGAGCAGCTTCGGCGGCGGCTTCGCGGGCGGCCTCCTTCGCCTGCGCCAAGGCCTGCACGGTCTTGGCCTGAAGTTCGGCCAACTCCGCGTCCTTGGCGGCGATCGCCGCTTCGTGTTCGTCGATGGCGACGAGGCGGCGCGGGTACGCCGCCGGCGTCGGCGGCTCCCAGTCGATGGGGTCCATCCACGACGGCGCGAACTCGCTCTCGTCGATGGTGAAGGTTTAGCCCTGGCGAGCGTGATTGCCGCCCGGAGCGATGCCCGGGGCCTTGGCGCGAACGGCGCGGTCCATGTCGGTCCTCCGATCAGCGCGGCAGGTAGACGGGCAGGACGTCGATCTTGCCCGAGGCCGCCGCGTCGGTGGTGCTGATCACGGCCTTGATCTCGTTCTTCACCGTGCTCGGCAGGGCGAAACGGGCGAGTTCCTTGCCCTTGGCAAGCGCGCCGCTGCCCGCCGCGGCGGTGATCGTGTAGATCGTCGCGAGGTCGGCGAAGACATCGGTGCCGTCGCGGTGCTGGAGCTTCACCGTCAGCGCCTTGGTGTCGGCGATGGCGATTGCGGCATTCACCCGCACCAGCAGCTCGAACGCGCCCATGGCACCGCCGACCTTGAGCGGGCCTTCGTTGCCGTCGGCGGAGGTGTTCTGCGGCAGGGTCTGCGCGTTGGCGAGGCTCTGACCGTGGACCTGCATGACGTGCGGCAGGCCGTCGTCTTTCTTGTACATCTCGGGATCTCCTGCGAAGGGAACGTCAGAGGAAGCGGCGGCCGCAGCCGCCGCATGGGATCAGGACAGCGCCACGTTGGCTTCGGTGCCGTCGTACAGGTTGTAGGAATCCAGGAACGGCACGCCGCCCCAGCTTTCCAGGGTGCGGTCGATCACCTTGTCGGCCGGACGCATCTGGACGCGGCTGTCCTTGAAGGTGCGGCAGAGGGCGCCCTTGAGGCGGGTGTGCATCATCAGCACGGTGCGGCCGGAGCCGGTGGCGCGGATGTCGGCGAGGAGGTCGTCGATCTGCATCGCGGTCGGGAGCTTGGCATTCGCCGGGTCGATGTTGACGATCGCGCCGACGTTGCGGACACCCGCGAGCATGAAGCCGAGGTCGGTCTTCATCCGAACGCCGAAGCCCAGCACGCCGGCGGCGTTGATCTTGTAGAGCGCGCCGCCGTCGATCGCCTCGGTGTCGAACATCACGCCGTTGCCGAAACCCTTGGGATTGTAGAGGCCGGAACAGACGCCTTCCTCGAAGCGCACCGCGATGATCGAATAGTTGGCGTTGCCGGAGCCGCCCGCCGAATACATCGTCTTGGTGGTCTTGCCCGCGAGGAACTGATCGAGGGCGTACTGGCGCAGGTTGTTGTAAACGATCACCCGCTCGGTGTTCATGCCGGTCATCTTCAGCACCGGTCCGGTCTTGTCGGCGAAGTACTTCTCCTTGCCGCCGTACTGGCGCGCCTTGTCCTCGGCGACCTCCATCAATCCGCCCATCTTGGCGAGGTCGAACTTGATCAGCGCCGCGTCGGACGACACCGACGGCAGCGGCGCGTCCATCGACACGAAGCTCATCGCGTCGGCGGAAACCAACTGCTCCGCCATGTGCCACATGTCGTGGGTCGCGGCGGCAAACGGGACGGTGTCGAGAATCGGCGCCTCTTCGGTGAGGTGGTCGATCTGCTTGGGCTGCTTCTTGCTCTTGTCGAGAGCGATCGTACGCAGCGTGTCGAGAGCCATTCGGGGGTCCTCCTGTTAGGCCTTGCTGGACTTGGCGAACACTTCCGCCATGAAATCGGCTTCGGACATCGCAGTCGGGCTACCGATGCCGTCGCCGGGGGCGATGCTGTCTTCGCCGGTCGCCAGGGCGGCACGGTGCAGCATGCGGATCAGAGCGGGCGCATTGCCGATCCCGGCTTCGGACAGCAGCTTTTTCACCGCGCCGCCGGGGATCGGCTTGCCCGCGTTGGGGTGACCGTCGGGAAAGACCACGGAGGGATCGGTGTCGCCGAAGCGTTCGATCACACCGCGCACCGCCGCCGCGTTCCTGTCGAACGCCGCGCCGCCGAAGCCCTTGTCGGCCTGCATTTCGGCGAGCCACTCGGCAGCCTTCTGCTCGCGGCGCTCGGCCATCTCCTGCTGGACGCGCGCAACCTGGCGCTGGACCGTTCCCGCGACGATGTCGACGAGCTTCTGCGCGGTCTCCTGCGAGACCTTGTTCTCGCGAAGCAGGGGCGTCGCCGCCGCCATCGCATCCTGGTCGAGGCCGTCGAAGCCCTCCGGCATGGTGAATTCGTATTCCGGCAGGTCGTCGGTGGCGTCGCTCTGGCCTTCCCCCGCTTCCGCTTCGGCCTCTCCGGTCCCGGCGTCGGGTTCGGTTTCGGCGGCAGCGTCATCCGCCACCGCTTCGGCATCCGGCGACGCGGGTCCTTCGGCAGCCGTGGCATCGGCGACGGCTACAGCTTCCGGCGCGGGAGTCGCGGCGGCTTCGGCGAGGATTTCAGGCGGCATCGTAGATCTCCTTGAGAATCGGCAGCACGGCATCAGGGGCAACGCGCCGGACCGCATCGAGAAGTTCGCGGCCAACCGACCGGCGGCCTTCGGTTCGTTCGTCGTAGCTCGGGCTCATCAGGCCGCAGTCGGCGATGTGCGCCGCGATCAGCCGCATCCCTTCCGGGGTCGAGACCACGGCTGCGAGGTCGGCGGCGAATTGGCGCGGCCGGGCGGTCTCGGCGGCGCGTTCGGCGTCGAGCTGAGCGAAAGCATTGGGCATGGATCACTGCACTCCGGCGATGCGGCCGAGAAGGTTGCCGCCCTCGAGCGAGGTTTCGGACATCGCCCGCGCCCCCTCGATCGCCTGGCTCGCCATCTGCATCTGTTGCGCCTGCTGCTGTTGCTTGGCGCGGGCGGCGCGGATCTTCGCGGCCTTGTCGTCGGAGACCACGACGCGGGAGTTTACCCCGATGATCCGGGCGTATTCGTCGGCGGCCTGGTCGGCGTCGAACTTGTCGACCACCTGCGGACTGATCCCGGCGAGGTTGCCAATGAAGGTCGCCATGCGCTCGATCGCGGTTGCGTCGACCATCTTCTGCGCCTGGGCGAGCGGCGACAGGTAGTCGATGCTGACGTTCGCGCGTTGCAATTCCGGCGGCGGCTCCGGGTAAATCCCGGCTCGGGCGTTCATCGCGTCCGTGCGCCGTACCAGCGGGCCGAGGCCTTCGGCGTGCTGGCGCTCAATCGTCGGCCCGACCATCAGCAGCTTTTCTTCCTTGCGCTCGACGATCTCGCGCGCGGTGACCGGCTGCCCCATGTCGGACTGCGCCAGCATCAGGAACAGGTCCTTGTAGAGACCGCTGTCGATCCGGCGCTCGGTGCGCTGGATCTCCATCGCCAGCGGGTTAATGTCCGACGGCACCTGGTAGAGCGCGCGCCCAGCCTCGGGTGGACCGTCCATGAAGAAGTTCTGACCGGCGCTCGCCGGGGTGTTGGCGTAGACCTTCGCGCTGCCCGGCATCGCCTTCGGCGGGTCCGCCAGCTTTGGGATCAGGCGATGCTTCTCGATCTCCATGCGCTGGAGCGAGATGCAGTCGTTGAGCGCATCGTGCCCCGGCCCCTCGCCGTAGGCGTCGAGGTCGAGGACGTCCCATCGCGGCGCGATGATCGGGCATTCCTCGTAGCCCGAGACCTTGGCGATGGTGTCTCCGGTGGTATCAACCTCCCACCACGCGGAGCGGAAGGCCTTGCCGCGCCAATCGGCGCGGCTGGGAATCCGTTCGTCGTTGGCCTCGATCACATGGCAGACCGCTATCCGCTCTTCGGTGTCGGAGCGGTCGTAGGCACGGCGAACCGCAGGGGAAACGTTTTCGATACCCACGGTGCCGATCCATTGATTCACCGTCATCGTGGTTTCGCGGTAGAGGGTGCGGCAGATGTCGTCGCCGTCGGCGGCAAGGTAGAACTCGCCGGTCGGGATTACCCGAGCGCGCACGATGGTGTTGAAATCGTTGTCCAGCACCATCACGCCGGTGCCGAACTGGCCTTGGTTGCGGTAGGTGGTGTGCAGGCTGCGGTAAACGTTCGACTGCGCCAGCGTCGAGAGCAGGATTGAGGTGCGCTCGGCAAGATGATCGCGCACCGGCCCCCACTCCATCAGCTCTGGATCGTCGGTGATCATCCGCAACCACGGCCGCGCCGGAGATGAAAGCCCCGCGTGCATGCCTGAACCAAGAGTGCGCAGCGCATACTTCGGCGAGCTGTTGACCATCTTCACGTCGCGCTCGTGCCCGGCATTGGTACGGAAAAACCGGCTCTTGCGCGGCTGGATGTAGTCGCTGAGCAGCCGCCAGTCGTTCTCGTAGGGCGAGCGCGCGGTCTTCAGCGCTGCGAGGCGGCGCTCGAACGGTGCGCGTGCAAGCTCGGCCATGGGCTCAGATCCCCAACACGGACTTGCTTTGCGTCGTCGCCGGGGTGTTGGCGAGGCCGTAGTTGCCGGTGACGATGTCGCCGGTGCGACCGGCGGCCAGCAGCGCCTGCTTACGGCTGTCGTCGCGCGCCTGCTTCACCGCGACATCGGTCTCCTTCGGGGTTTCCACCGGCGCCTCGACCTCGGGAACCTTCGAGGTCTTCGGGGTGCTGAACACGCACATCAGCGCGCCTCCTTGCGGAACGGGGGAAGGGTGCGACCGAACAGGAAGTGCAGCGCGAGCAAGATCCGCTGCCGCCAGCCGTAGGTCGTCGGATTGAACAGCCAAGCGACGCGCAACGCGTGGAACGCCATCAGACCGTTCGCCTGCGCGTCGGTGAGGCCGAGCCGCTCGAACTCGGCGATCGCCTGCGCGGCGGCGGCGTCATCCCACTTCAGGCCCGCAGCGGCGCAACGCTGCTTGGCCTCGGTCAGGTCGTAAGCCATGGTGGTCTCCTTCAGGTCTTGAACCAGTCGGCGGTCGGATCGTCGCGAACCGGCGCGCCGTGGAAGGTCTCGCGCTTCGGCTCCGGCTTGCGGGCGTAGACCACCGCATCGCCGCGATCCGGCGAGCGGCCGATCCGCTTCTCCAGGTCTTCCTTGCTCTCGATCAGGATGCCGCCGCTCGACAGCCGCCAGCGTGGCGCCGTGAGGTCGGCGAGCAACTCCCGATCCGGCGGCAGCGCGAGGTTGTCGCCGAGTGCCGGGTCGAGGGCTTCCCGCATCGCCCACCAAAGCTCGGCGCGCACGTTGGCGAACGAGAGCCGCCCGGAGCGGTCCCGCGCGTAGGACTTCTCTGCGCCGCCGATGCCGACGACGTGGACGTGGTTGCCCTGCAGGTGGTCGTAGACGCTTGAGCCCACCCCGACGACGTCGACGAGGATCGGTGCGCCGTCCCGCGCCCGACCCACCGCCAGCCCCGCGACCATCGGCCCGTTGGGCGTCGATGATCCCGGATAGGCATCGAGCGGCGCGAACCATGCGCCGTGCCGCGCCGCGAGAATGGTCTTGTCCTTGCCGCCCCGCGCCACGTCGACGCCAAGCGTATCCATCGGCGCGGGCTTGAACCCCTGCCCCTCCAGCCGCTTCCACCGCGCCTGGGCCAGCTTGACCCACTCGGTGGGGATCACCTGGAAGGCGTGATCCTGCTGCATCGCGCCGAAGTCGCCATGTCGGAAGGCCGAGCGCAGCGGTTCGGGCAGCATGTCCAGCGTCGCCTCGTAATCGCTTCCGGCGAGGTAGACGTTGTCCTCGACCCGCGCGGGGATGAAGGTCCGGCTCTTCGGCCGCAGCGTCCGCCCCTGGTGCGTGATCGGTTCCGGGCCGGGAACCTCGGTGTCCTTGCCGTCGATGTTGACGAACCAGCGCAACTCGCCGGGCTTCGCCGGGTGCGGGTGGTTGCGGTCGAGCCACGGCGCGAAGAAGTCGATGATCCACATCCCCTCGGCGTCCGTCGGCGGGTTGAACGCCAGGATGACGCGGCACCTCTGCCCCGGAACCGTCGAGCGGTTCCAGGTCATCAGCATCCGGACTTGGATCTCGAGAAAGTTCGCGGCCTCATCGAAGCCGATCAGGTCGTAAGGGCGGCCCTGGTATTTCTTCCAGTCGCCGGGCTTGGAGGTCGCGCCGAAGCGGACGAACCGCGTCGGCGTCCGAACCTTCGTACCTCCGGCAACGATGGTCCTGCCGTGCAGCGTCCAGGTGCGGCGCTGGCGTGCGTACCGCCCCGCCTCGCCGACGATGTCCGCCGACCGGTCTTCCAGGCCGTCGAGCTGCGTCCCTTCGCGGCGATAGATAATCGCGCGGCGGTGCCGGGTCGTCGCGGTGCCGAGCAGCAGGTCGGTCTTGCCGCCGCCCGCCGCGCCGCCATAGCCGACGATGTCCGCCTCGCTAAGCAGCGCCTCGATCTGCGGCAGGCTCGCCGGTTGCCACATCGGGTGGTCCAGCAGCGTCGCCAGTTCCAGCCGTTGCGCCGGTGTCGAGGAGGCGAGCCAGTCGCGCAGTGCGCTCATCCTCGGTCACCGCCTCCGTTCCGTCCTCGTTGCCGCTCAGGTCCTCGTCGACATGCACGCCTTCAGCCGCCGCCTCAGCGAGAGCGAGGCGGGTGCGCGCGAGATTCGCGGCCTGATTGGCATTGCGTGCGAAGGCGACGTCGAGCGTCGCGTCGGTCACTTTCCCCGAGGCAGCCTGGTGCGCCCGGAAGGCGCGCAACTCAGCGAGCGCCTGAAGCGTCGCCAGCCGTTCCTTGGGATCGGTGGCGAGAAATTCCTTGTCCTGCTCGGTCAGGAGAACCGACCAAACCCCATGCTTCCGTGCATTCTGGTTCCCCTTCGGCGCGCCCGGATTGGTGCCTCCGTGCATCCGGCAACGGCCGTTGGGCATCGGCCTTGTCTGGCACGGCTTGCCCGAGCGCGTCTTGGCTCCGCAGATAGGCCGCTCCTCAGGCACATTGGTGGCTCCGGTCAGGCGTTCGCGGGCCGTAGGGCAACTCCCCGCATACCGCGCGTGAACAGGCGATGATGGCCGTAGTCGTGGGCGACGACGCGCCCGCCAAGTCGGCCGAAGTTCTCGGGCTTCAGATCGCACATGAAACTCGGGACCTGCTTCGGCAGGCGGGCGATCGGCAAGGTTTTGCGCTGGATCAGCACGGACCCGCTAAAGCTGATCGCCTCGCACGGTGCGAGCCACTTCCCCCACTCGGTGTCCCGGAGTTGGTTCCAGACGTGCCACTCCGCGACGTTCTCGAACTCGCCCGAGGCCCTCAGTTCGATTTTGGCGACGAAGTGAGGAGCGAACCGCAATGCGTAGACCTTCCGGTACGCGCCTTCTCCGATCATGTCGCCCAAGATCAGATCGTTGAATTCGCTCTGAACGCCAGAGGGGAACGATTCGAACGGGTTCATCGACGTGTTGGCCCCTCAACGCAAAAGCCCCGGCCGGTGAGGGCCAGGGCTCGTCATACCTCTCGTGAGGTTGATGTAAAAATGCCATACGGCAGCGCTTTTGTCACACTGAAAATTCGCTCACTGATAAAACCAGTCCATCTGGTGCTCGTGATACCGCTCCATCGCATCGATTACGTCGGCTTCCGAGACAGCCCAGGTGTTGAATTCCTTGGCCTTCGTTGGGATGAACGCCTCTGCCGTTGTCAGGTCCAGATCAAACCACTCCCCTCGGACCTGACGAGCCGAGAATTCCCGCTTGAAGGCAGATTCAACCCGCTCCGAAATAGCGCGTCCGGCCATCCACCAGTATCTGTGGATCTTCAATTCTGCAAAATTCGACGACTGAATGGAATTAAACCTAGAAACCACGTCGTCTGCGATGCCCACTTTCACCGGGTTTCCGATCATCGTCGTGATGAGATAGATCGAATGGAAGCCATGCCGCCGAACATACTTGTGGAAGCCGACAGGTCTACGGTCGATCATCTTTCAGCCCCGACTTTGTTGCATATCTCGATTATCGCAGAAGTCCAGCGCCGCCACAACGTGTTGCGAGTCACCCCGAATCGCCAGACCAGCACCTTCCACGGGGTCCGCGTCGCCCGCATCCACACCAGCTTGGCATCCTCGCCGGGCAGCAGCCGCAGCCACCCCAGCGCCTCGTCCATGCGGCTGATGTCCTCCGCCGACGGCACGCTCGGGCTCGCGACCATGTCCTCCCATCGCCCCTCCTCCAGCGCGCGGGTCCACACGTCGCGAACCTCCCGGAGAGGCGTCGGCATCGAGCAACGGCAACCGCCAGGCCGATCCGCCGCAGGCATCCGTCGCAGCACGTCCGCAGCATCTTCCAGCCGCTCCGCCACCACCTCGGGGGATATCCGACCGCGACGCGCTACGGTGATCACCACCGCCCCAGCCACCCGTTGCCGCCCTTTCGCAAAGGCCCTATTCGTCGCCATGTTCCCGCCCCTCCTCGATCTGTCGCCGTGCCTCGTTCACCACCGCCTGCCGGGTCCAGTCGTCCCGGCAGTCCTCGATCACCACCACCGCCACACCTCGCCCAAGCGCCTGCCGCCGCAGGTCGAGCGGCAACGCCTCGTCGCGCGGCGGGCGATAGCGGCTCTCCATCGACCGCGCCCTCATTCCGCCGCCATCCTCTGCGGCGCCGGGTAGTAGCCTTGCCGCCGCAGCATGTCCGCGATCCGCCGCGACGCCTTGGTCGCGGAGCGGTCCACCGCCTCGATCACATCCGGGTTGTCCTGCATCGTCGCGAGGATGGCCGTCATCGCCTGGTCGAAGGCGCTCCCCGCGACCAACACCAGCGTGCCGTCGTCGAGGATGCCCTTGAGCCAGAGCGTCAGTGCCAGGAAGCCTTTCGCGCGCGAGCCGCCGACGAGGGTTTCCATCACCTCCTCGCCCATCCTGTCGATGCGCCGGATCAGTCGCCGCCGCTCGGCAGCATTCAGCCCGTCGAGCGGCTCCATGGCAGCCAAGCGCAGCAGCGAGATCACCTCGCGATCGTCCTCGCTGCGGATGTCGGGGTCGATCGCCGCACTCACCGCCCGGTGCATCAGGTTCGCCGGTAGCGCCAGCTCGACCCGGCGACGTTCGGACAGGTACATCATTCCGCCGCCTCGCCTGCCTGAGATTGTTTCGCCAGTTGGCCCAACGACCGCAGCGACGTCCGCACCGGCGGCGCAGCCCTGAGCCTCTTCGCCTCCTCCGCCTTCTCCCGCCATTCGGCAATCTGCGTCGCCGGAACCCGCACGTTGACCGGTCCTCCGGCAAAGCCCTGACGCACGGCTTCGAGCCGCACCCATTCCCGCATCGTGAGCGCGTAGCCCTCCGCAAAGGCCTGCCGCCCCTCCGGCGTGTCCCACATGAATGCGGCGGCGTAGGTGTGCGCCTCGTTGTTCACCCGGTTCGCTTTCGCTGCCGGAGTTTCGTCGCCGCTCCGCGCCTTCGGCTGCTCGGAGCGGATTGCCTTGGCCGCATCGGCGAACTCGGTCACCGGCGGCCGCGTCGGATACTTCGGCTTCCAGCTCTGCCGCACGCGATGCAGCGCCTGGGTGATGATCTCGGCGTCGAAGCGCCCGACATCGGCAACCGCATCCTCGACATAGGCCTCTCGCTCCGCGTCGGACTTGAACGCTCCCCAACGGGCCGCCACAGGCTCCACGAGGTATTTGACCACCTTCGCTTTCACGAACGCATCCATCAGATCGCCTCCCATTCCTCAGGGGTCAAACCGAGTTCCTTCCAGGGCTCGCGCGGCTTCGCAGGTTCGCCCCGGATCACGCCAGCCGCACGATTGGCGCGAACGTTCGCCAGCCGCTTGGCGGCGTAGGTCATCGGGTCGGTTGCTGCGGCGACGCGGGCGCTCTCGATCGCTTCCCGCACCTCGCCCCCGGTGTGCTGGCGCAGCCATTCGGCCATAGTCGCCTTGGCGTGGTGCGGGCTGTACTTGCCGGAGAGGGTCAGCACGGCAACGCCCTCGGGGGACTTGCACCAAACCTCATCGGGATCAGAATCCCCCTCCCCGACCGCGCCGGACGCGCCAGCGTCGGCGACGGTCTCCGAAGGAGACCTAATATCCTCTTCAGAGGAATATCCCTGTCCCTGTCCCTGTCCCTGTCCCTGTCCCTGTCCCTGTCCCTGTCCCTTAAGAGCGTTTTCCGCCGGAATTCCAGCGGACGAAGCCGCTTTTCCGCCGGAAGACTTTTCTTTTCCGCCGGAAGAATTGGATTTTCCGCCGGAAACCGGGGCATCTTCCGCCGGAAGCGTCTCGACTTCCGCCGGTCTTCCGCCGGAATTCCACGCCTCGAACGTCGGAAACGGCAACCCCTCCAGACCGGCGGCCTTGCGCTTTCCGTTCTCTTTCCGGATGCGTTCGCAGAGCTTGCCGTAGGCGTGGCGCAGCTTGGAGAGCCAGGATTCCTTGGCCTTCTGAGCGACCACTGGGTGATACCAGCGGCCATCGCCGCACTTCACCCATCCCCGCATCGCCCCGGTCTTGACCCGTTGCCACTCCTTCACCACCCGGCCATACCCGGCGAAGTTGGAGAGCACCCGATCGTCGTCCGGCAAGGACCCGGCAGGGATTTGGTGCCAGGAGGCGCACCAGAGCAGCACCGCCGCCCAGCAGGCCTCGGGCTCCTCGAGCGCGGCAAGGTCGCTGTCGCGCAGCCGAGCCACATCGAGCGGCATGAAAGCGAAGTCGCGCAGGTCCGCATCGGCGGGCACCAGCGGATCAGGCAGCGTGTCGTCCATCCTTCCCCCCTTTCGTCTTCGACGCGGTCCATGCGGCCTCGGCGGCGCGGGCGCAGCGCGGGCAGGCGTCGGTTTTGTTCTTGTCGTTGGTGATCTCGCCGGTGCCCCGGCAGCGCGTGCAGAGGAACATCACCACCCCCTCGGCTGATAGCGGGCGCGGGTCGCGACCCGGCGTTCCATGACCTGTTTCGCCCAGGCGCGCGGGTGCTGCATGTTGCGCAACGCCCCGTAGGCGCAGAGGTCGGCGTAGGTCTTCAGGTGCTTCACCGCGTCGTTGAACTTCATCCGCATCAGGTCGTCGGCGGGAATGCCCGCGATTGGCGGATGGCTCTCGACCACCGCCGAGGCGAAGCCGGAGGTCTTCTGCGAAGCGCCGCAGGAGCACGTCGTCACCCGCGTGGTGTCGGGGCGGCTCTGAACGCGATGGCACTTGCGGCAGCGCCAGGTCCCGGCGACGGCACGCTCCAGGCCGCGCAAGCCGCCCTTCAGGTCCCATTGCCGATCGGCGTCGTACATGCCGTGCTTGGCGGTGTTGCCGACGAGGTCGAGGATCACCGCCTCGGTCTTGTCCTCGTGCGGCCGCAGCGCACGCCCGACCTGCTGGAGGTAGAGCGCCGTGCTTTCGGTCGGACGCAGCAGGATCGCGGCGGAGACCGCCGGAATGTCCAGGCCCTCGCCGATCAGTTCGCAGGAGGTCAGCACCTGCACCGAGCCATCGCCGAGCCCACCAATCGCGGCGTCGCGGTCGGCATCGCGCATCGAGCCGTCGACCGAGCGCGCCCGCCAGCCGTGCGCGGCAAACGCCTCGGCGACGTGCTTAGCGTGTTCCACGGTGGTGCAGAACACCACGGCGGGCTCGCCCATGCACTTGCGGCCGTACCAACGCACCGCGGTGAGGGTAAGGAAATCGGTGTCGACGGTGGCGGCGAGCTGCCCGAGGACGTAATCGCCGCCCCGCTTCGCGACCCCGGAGAGGTCGAGCCCGGTCGGTGGCGCGTAGACCACCGCCGGCGCGAGATAACCGTCGTCGGTGAGCGCCCGGATCCCCGGCCCGCGCACGAGGCGATGGAACAGCCCGGTCTCGCCGAGGCCCTTGCCGTCGGTGCGGCAGGGCGTCGCCGTGACGCCGAGACGCTGCGGCATGAGTTGCAGCACCCGGTCCCACTTGTTGGCGACGGCATGGTGCGCCTCGTCGGCGATCCCCAGCCGCAGGCGCTTCAGCCAGGGCGTGAGGCTGCCGAGGCGCGCGCCGACGGTGTCGATCGAGGCGACATGGACGCGGTGCGAGGTCAAATCGCAGCCCGGCGCGATCACGCCGTGGGGAATGCCGATCTGGGTGAGGCGCTTCGACGCCTGGCGCAGCAGCTCCTTGCGGTGAACGAAGATCGCCGAATCCCACCCCGCCTCGCCCACCGCGTCGACCACGGAGACGAAGCACTGGGTCTTGCCGCCACCCGTCGGCAGCACATAGAGGGGCGATTCCTTGCGCGACAGGCACGCCAGGATCTCGGCGACGTTCTGCTCCTGGTAGGGGCGCAGGGTGATCCCGGAGGTGGCGACGGCGTTCATTGCGCGCCGCCCCGCCGCTCGCGCAGCATCCGCCGGATGGTGTCGGCCTGGTCGGCGGTGTCGCGAACGATCCACGCCTGCGCGGCAAGCCGATCCTCGCGGACCTTCGATGCCAGCACCCGCGGAACCGCTTCGAGCAAAGCCTCGCGCGTCAGCCAGACGCCGAAGTCGCTGCGATAGATCATCGTGGCGCGCCCGCTCGGCTCTGCCGCCACGTCAAAACCTTCGATCACGGGTACGCCAGGGCGTCGCTGGACGCGTGGCGGCTGGATCGTCGCGGGCGTGAGGTCGAGCCGGGGCGTCATCGCGCACCCCCGTCCACGAGATCGAGAATCCAGAGCGCGTCGGCCTCGTTGTCGTCCGCGAAGCTCCAGCCCCGCGCCGTGGCGGCGGCCATCATCGCGTCCTTTCCGGAGTTGCCCTTGCCGGTGGCGTGCTTCTTGATCTCGCCGACCGGAACGCCGCGGTACGGCACCTTGTAGTCCTCGCACCACACCGAGAGCATGGCGAGCAGCCCGCCGTAGACATGCGCCGCGTCGGTGCCCTTGTGCGCGCGGACCTCCTCGAACACGATCTCGGACGCCTCGGCGGCGGCATCGTCGAGCCAGCGGCGGAAGCGCAGATAGCGCATCCCGCCGCCCTCGTAGCGGCCGCCCTTGAGGTCGAGCACGCCGGAAGAGACGACACCGCCGACACGGGTCGCCCATCCGGTCTTGGTTCCGAGATCGAGCGCGAGAACGGTCATCGTGCCCTTACTCCGCCGCCGCGGTCATCGGAATGACGTTGTCGCCGACGCCTTCGAGCGCCTTGCGGATGCCGGACTTCCGCCCCCGCTCCCAGGTCGCCGATCGGATTCCGTCGGAATACGGGTTGTCCTGCGGCGTCTTGCCCGAGCCGCCCGCCGCCTCGCCTTCGTTGAAGATCATCCCGGCGTTGTCGAAAGCGGCGTCGGAGGCTTCCGCCTCGGCGTTGCCCCAATCCGCATCCGGCCCGGCCTCGGCTTCCTCGGGCGCGGATTCGGCTTCCGGTTCGCGATCGCCGTCGTCGGGGCCGACCTCGGCGGGATCGTCCACGCCCTCGTCGGCGGCGAGCCGCGCGTCGTCGTCCTCATCCTCATCCCCGGCGGCAGGCTCGTTCTCGGCACCGGCCGCGACGCCGAGCCAGTCCAAGGTTTCGCCCTCGGCGAGCGCGTCGTAGAGGCGGCGCAGGTCGTCCTTGATTTGCCGCCCGGCGTCCTCGTCGTCCAACATCTCGGCGTCTTTGTCGCGCTTGTAGAGCTTGTAGTAGAGTTCGAGATCCTTCCGCGCGATGCCGGTGGCGGCCTTGAGATCGCGCCACTGCGCCGTGCGCTCATCGGCCTTCGGCTCGATGTGAACGGTCTTCAGCGCGGCGAGATCGCAGTCGATGCCATAGAGCTTGGCAAACGCCGCCTTCAACGCCTCCGGCAGTTCGGCGGGACTCAACGCTTTCACGGTTTGATCCATGGTTCAGTCTCCTTGGGTGGGGGTGGTGTAGTCGTCGTCCCGTTCCAGCCGCTTGCGGCAGGGCGGAATGAAAATCGTCGGCACCGCGACGATGTCGAGGCCGGGGAAAATCGGCGAGAACTGCTGCTTTTTAAGAATCAGCAGCCACCCGTAGGCCGTGGCGCTGCCGTCTTCCTTCGGGAGAATTCGACCCTTTGCCAGCGGCACACGCTCGACGTGCTGAGCGTAGAGGGCATGGCTCTGCCACGGCCTCCAGATCCGGTTGAAACGCTTTGCCCCCTCCAGCATCTGAATCCGGCCAAACATCGCCACGCCAACCCGCGCATGGGCGAGCGCGATCAACGCGAAGCGGACGATCCTGGGGTTTGAGGCAGGGCCAAATGGGGGATTGGAGATGATCCAATCGACCTCATCGCCAAACGGCGCGGGAAGCCCAAGTTGACCAGGTTCGAGGGACAGAAAGTCGAAGCTCGGATAGCCGAAGCCGTAGTCGAACACGTCGGAAGCATGGACAGTGTCGAAATACTCCGACAAAACCCGAACCATGTGCCCCTCGCCCGCCGCAGGCTCCCACACGGTTGCTTCCCGACGGTACAGTCCGAGCGGCTTCAGCACATACTCAACGAAAGCCCGCGTGGCGAACGGCAAGGTCGGGAAGTAGTCAAGGCTGTTGTGCGGCTCGACCCGGCGGGCCATCACGGCGGAGGAGGTGTTCTGAGCCATCACGCCGCCCTCCCGCACAGGTTTTGCGTGCGGACAACCGCCGCGCTAAACTGCCGCGTCATCGCGGGGGAAAGACGATGGGTTTCTGGGAATTTCTCTGGCTCTACCAGACTTTGTTCGCTGGAATGTTTGCAGTCCTCGCCGCGTTCGTGGGGGCGCGCGCTTTGCGACGGGAGGCGCGAGAACGTGCCGAGGCCGAGTCTGAGAGGCTCTATCGGGAGGCTTATGTTCGCCTGCTGGCAATGCTCCCCACTCTCTCGGCGATCACCGAGTGGGTAGCCGCGTGCAATACGACGCTCGGCAAGCTCGGGTGCCAAGCACTCATAACCGATCGCGACCGGAACTCCCTTACCCTGCCGCTGATCTCTGACAACAAAGAGAGTTGGTTCGCGATCGCCATCCTCCCTGCTGACGCAATCGCGTGCGCTAGGTCGCTTCAAACTCAACTTTTGATCCACAACCGAGAGGCAAGGACCAAGGATTTGTCGAACGAACATACCTTGGTCGGCCTCGAACTGCGCCTGCAAGAGGTGAAGCGCCACGCTGAAAGCGTGATCTCCGCGATAAATACTCTTCCTCCCCCGAGGCGATAGCATCACGCGCGCTCCCGCCAAGACGGCTCACCGGCGCGCAGCATCGCGGCTTCGGCGAGTTCCAGCCGGTTGATGATCGGGAGGCCATAGCGCTTGCCGTGCGCGATCTCGATGCTCACCCCCCGGCTTTCGCTCCAGCCCGGCAGCGGCAGCACATGCAACGCGGTGCAGACCTCGAGCAGAGGCAGGCACCGCGTCATCCACCAGGCGTGGTCGACGTCGATCCGCAGCAGGTCGCCGTAGGCCTCGCCCATCAGCACCGGAGAAACGAAGTGCTCGCCGCGCTCGGCGAGGATGGCGCAGGCGTGCCTGGTCTCCAGCACGCGGCGTGCAAAGACTTCGGGATTGGGATGGGTCAGCGGCGAGGTGAGGAAGATCATCATGCCCTCGCCACGCCAAGGACCGGAATGCCGGTGCACCGAAGAACGTCCTTCTCCAGGCGGTCGAGCGTCGCGCGGATCTCGTCGATGGCCGCGCCGATGCGCGCTTCCTCAACCGGCGCGATTTCGCAACCGCCCGGGCTGGCGGGATCGATCGCCAGCCGTACCTCCTCCGCAAGCACGCCCATCGCCGAAAGCCCGGAAAGCAGGCGCTCGGCTGGCGGCTGTGAGGCGTGCACGATCCCGATGGCGCCGAGGCGGCGCGTGTAGACGCTGGAGATCGGGGTCTCCCCGCTCGCCGCAGCGCAGGCCGCGTCGAGGGCGAACGCCTGTTCGATGCTCGGCTGCTGATCGCAATCGGGATCGCCCCAGCGGTAGACGAGGTTCTCGGACTTGCCGACGGCCGCCGCAGCACCGTCGCGACCGAGCAGCCCGATCACGCGAACGATCGCGGCCTCGAAGGTCTGCGGCGCACGTGGTTTGATGGCGCTCATCGGGTCAAACTCCCTGGAATCGTTTGACAAGACCCCTCGCCCGCCGCGTGGCAGGCTCGAACCATGGAAAAGATCGGAGACACCGCAGGGCGATTGATGGAGGCGTGGCTGCTGGCCCGCGCCGAAGCGCTGGACACCGGAGCCCCCTGCCCGCCCTGGACCGAAGAAAGAGGCGCGACGCCGCCCGGTTTTCCGGAGGCGACGCCGCGCAGTTGCCCGAGAGCCCGGGAGCCCGCTCGGGAGGAACAGGAGATGCGCGGGGCAGCCGTGGGGGAAGACACGGAGGGGGTTTGCCCCGCGCTCACCGCCTGGGGGAGGCGGCGATGGGATTGAAGCGAATTCTGGGAGACGCCAGCACGACCATATGGCACGCTTGCTGCGTTCAAAGTGGAGGGCTGGCAGTTGCGCGACCAAAGACCGGCAACCCCGGAAAGATTGGCGCACCTAGCGGAAACGCTGGCGCGCAATGTGGCAACGCTCGCGCGGGAGACGGGGCGGCTGGCCGACCGAATAGAGCCGTTCAAGGACGCACAACAGCGCCCGCCCTTCCCGGAACCGAAGCCACCTACACCCACGTTCGAGGGCGCATATGCAGCGATGCTCAATGCGGTGCGAATATTGGATGCAGCGCAACGCGACCTAGCCGCCGCGCGAGCCAAGATCGACAGAATGGACGAAGGCGCATACTTGAAAGACGAACTCGGGCCCTGGCTAAAGCGGTAGGTCATTCCGCGGCCTCGGTGGGTTGGGTCCCGAACACGTCCGGGCGCAATTCGTATCGGGAAACCCCCGTCACGCGCTCAACGTCGAGGACGCGCTCCGACGGAACGCGCCGCCATTGGGCGACGGCGGGGGCGGTGATGCCGAGATGCCGCGCGAGAGATGCAGCACTTCCAGCGGCCCGGATCGCCCGGGAAAGGGGGGTGTCGTTTTCCATAAGCAGCATAATAAGCCGCGCTTAATTGATTATCAAGCGGAAGTTAAGCGACACTTAGCTTGTGCGTATTAAGTACCACTTACACAATGCGGTCATGACGATAGGGAAAAGAATCACCGTCGCGAGAGAGTTGGCAGGGCTGAAGAAAAACCAGCTCGCCAAACTCGTGGGCGTGAGTCCGCCAGCCGTGACCCAGTGGGAAACGGACGACACAACGCCCGGGCTTGATCGACTGGCTCAGATCGCCGAGGCCACCGGTTGCACGGTTTCAATGCTGACCGGGGACGAAGCCTTTCCCCACACATCAGCAAAGCCCAAGACCCCCGCGCCCTCCGCCTCCACCCGCATCCCTGAGGTCGACGTGCGCGGCGGCATGGGCGGCGGCGGGGTAATGGCGCTCGAGATCAACGGCGTTGACGAATGGGGCAACCAGATCGCGCGCGACGACGTGCGCGGCACCTGGGACATGCCGACCGACTACCTGCGGCACGAACTGCGCGTTGTCCCGGCGCGGGTGCAGATCATCGAGGTGCGGGGCGACAGCATGGAGCCGACGCTATCCTCGGGCGATCGGGTGATGATCGACCTCGACGACACCGACCCCGGCCCCGGCGGCGTGTTCGCGGTCTGGGATGGAATGAGCGTGCTGGTGAAGCGAATCGAGCGCGTCCATAAGAGCGACCCGCCGGCGGTTCGCGTGATCTCTGACAACCCGAATCACTCGCCGTTCGAGCTGGTGCTGGATGACGGTGGCGGGCGGATCATTGGCCGGGCTGTGTGGTTTGGCCGGAGGATGTGAGAGGGATGGAAAAAATGGAACTGCAAAATCAGCCACAACCCAATCCGGACCTCATCCTGCAAAACGCAGCACGTTCATTGAGCAAAGAGACTAATTCAGCGGTCATCTTTTATTCGGGACCAATCGATGGAGACGGGGTAGACCGCCTTAGGTCACTCCTACCTGCGATTCGCGAGAGACGCCACGAGCGTTGTTACCTCATTCTCACTACCTATGGCGGGGATCCGGCCGCTGGATATAGGATTGCTCGCGCGCTACAGACATCATTTCAGAGAATTTCTCTTTTTGTTGTTGGCTTCTGCAAAAGCGCCGGGACTCTGATCGCCTTGGGGGCTGACGAGTTAATCATGGGAGAAAGGGGCGAACTGGGGCCTCTTGATGTCCAGACCACCAAACGCGATGACCTGCTGAGCAATAGCTCCGGCCTCGATATATTCAAAGCGATCGCCGTCATCCAGCAGCAAGCATTCGGCACTTTCGAGGAATATTTTCTGAACATTATTAGCCACAGCGGCGGTGCAATTTCGGCAAAAACAGCAGCCGACATAGCGAGTGGCCTTGTGTCCGGAATCTACAGCCCCATGATGAATAAGATCGAGCCGCTTGGGATCGGCGAGATGCAGCGAGCAATCAATATCGCAACAGCGTACGGGACGCGCCTCGGGCTCAGAAACATCAATTCGGAACAGCTAGACCGATTGGTCATGGAATACCCCTCCCACGGATTCGTGATCGATAAGCGCGAAGCCGAGGAACTTTTTACGACGGTGCGCTTTCCAAGTACGAGCGAATCTGCGATAGAAAACGTCCTTAATGATTTTTTTAACGCACTATCCTATCATCCCTGTAAGACACCGCTGGTTTGCGACTTAACCAATCTCGCGCCAGCCCAGAAGGAAGAGAACGATGACCCAGCAGGAAACCATCACGATGCGGAAGATGGTCAGCCGGGAGAACCAGTCGGCGAAGCAGACCATCCAGGCGATGAAAAAGATGACGCAGACCGCGCCTCAGCTCATCAAATCGACGAGCCAGAAGGCGGCGAAGTGCTGCACATGGAGTCTCGCTAACGCAATACGTTAAAAGAGAAACCCCGCAAATGCGGGGTTTCTCTTTTAACAATCGTTGATCACCCCGCCTTGCGCCCACAACCATACCCATCCCTCGACCTTTTCACCCTCACCGCCCGGATTGAAGAGCGGCTACGCGTGCTCGCCTTGAGCGACCGCCAAGCCAGCATTCTCGCCACTGGGAAACCAGACGCAATCCGCGACATCCGTCGCGGGCGCCTGCCGAACATATTTCGCATGGTCGAAATCGCCCGCGTGCTCGACACATCGGTTGAGTGGTTGGTCTGCGGAGAGCCGCCCCACGGCATCACGTGATACCGCCTACTCCCCCTTCCCCACATACTTCTCGCTGTGCGCCGCATGCGCCCGCCAGTTCTCGGCGTAGCGTTGCGCGAGATCCCGATCCGACAGCACCAGCAGGTTCTCCGCGTTCTTCTCCTGCGCCGACTTCGTGAAGTTGAAGCTGCCGGTAATCACCCTCTCCCCATCGATCACCATCACCTTGTTGTGGGCGATCGCGTGCTTCGCGTCGATCAGCACCGGCACGCCGCCGTGCGCTAGGAAGTCGGCGCCACTGTACTTCTCGGTCCGCTGGCTCTTGTCGAGGATTGCGCGCACATCGACGCCGCGGCGCTTGGCTTTGACCAAGGCATCGGCGATCGGGGCCGAAGTGAAGCTGTAGGCCTGGACCAGCACCTGGCGCTTTGCCGCAGCGATCTCGTCTACGATCACCTGCGTGCAGTCGCCGCCTGGCGTGAAGCAGACGGCCTCGACAGTAGCGGTCTCGGCTAGGGCCGGAAGCGGGCAGAGCGCGAGCGCCGCGAGTATCAGCAGCCGCATGACGGGCTCAAGCTTCCATCCCGGCACACCGCCCGTCCGTCCTTGCTACAGCCGGCAACGCCGCCGTGATGCGAGCAGCATCCACGCTGCGCGAGCTGCTGGTGCGACTGCTCGATCTGGGCCTTCGTCGCGTTTGGCGGCAGGATGATCTCGCATTGAGAGGGCGGCAGGGCTGGCACGGTCGGAGTGCCTGTTGGCACCTCAACCGCGAAGGCTGTAGCGATGAAGCACGCCATCATCACTCCGGCCAAAGCAAATCCCCGCATGGGGGCCGTAAACATCTTCTTCATGATTTCTCCCATGAGTTTCGAGGCCCCGACACCAAGCCGCGCATCGCCGCCTCCTGAGAACATCATGGGAACAGGATACATCTTACCGGGGAATAAGCGACTTACCGACGGCTGCAATCAGCGCACTAGGCCCGCACGACTTCTCACCTTATCGGCGACGGACATGACGACATAGATTCCAGCGATCACTATGAATGGCCCGAAGAAAAGCACGCCAGCTTGCGCCCATGACCACCCCCACCCATAAACAGCACCGACCATCCCCGCGACCGTCCCCAACAGCGGAATGTAGGCCGTAAGGAACGCGACTGGGGCTGCAAAAATCCAGGGCCATCCCCACACATCCTGTAATCCCGTCATGGTCGCGCTAAGTTGCATAAACCCGAGCGCCAGATACCCAACCATCATCAGAAATCCGAGAAATCGCATTTCCTCCTCCCTAACAGGTTGAAAAATCGTAGCGCTGTACCTCGGCTTAATCACCAAAAGCCTTGCTTAATTTTTCCCTTGCATTTGCATTAAGCCGCACTTAATCTTCTCCCATCAACCCCGATGGGAGGCCATCATGCTCCGCCAGTCCAGCCACACTCTTTCCTCCGGCGTCGTCGTCACCCGCCACCACGAAGCCTGCGGGTTCTCCGAAGCTCACTGGAACGAATACCGCAACACCTCCGACGAGATCAGTGATCTCGAATGGCGCGCGGCGAAGATCGAGGCGCTGGCGCAGAACGACCTCTCCACCCTGCGCTGGACACTCGAAAACGACGTCCGCCAGTGGCAGGGCGTCAACCGGCCGGTGCTGCTGACCAAGCTTGCCGAGGTCGACCGCCTGCGCCGCACGGCGATCTACCGCCACAACATGGCGCACCGCCTTGCCGAGCAGGCCCGCGCGCTGCGCGACCAAGCCGCTCCCCAGCTCCTCGCGGCGGAGTGACCAGCATGAGCAAGCCCGCCACCACCATCGGCAACGTCCGCGACGACATCCCGCCGCGCGACACGTTGCCCACCGACGCTCTGGCGATCGTCCTGGCCTACGTCGTTCTCTGCCCGCTGGCGACCGCCGCCGTGATCGCGGTCCTGGGCTTCGGCCCGAGCATCCTGGCGGGCATCGCCGACCACCTGAGGGGGTTGTGATGGCTGACCTCAAGCGCTCTCACACCCTCACCCACAAGATCACCCGCGTCGCCGACGGAGCCTACGACGACATCACCATCGTCGGCGACACTGGCCTGATGAAGATCGCCATCAGCACCCCCGACCACGGCGAGATCGAGCTGTGCCTGGAGGCCGCCAGGCATCTGGAAAGCGCGCTCTACGACCAGATCCAGTTGCTCAACAAGGCGCAAGAGGAGGCCGAGCAAAATGGCTGACCTCGCCCTCTCCCTCCTCGGCGTCGCGTGCCTCGCCCTGGGCTTCATCGCTGACCGGTGCCGCAATGGGTAAGCCGATCCGCCACGGATGGGCGCGCAAGGAAAGCATCGTCGCGCAGGCTGTCGCCGGTATCCGCGAGGCGGCGAAAACCCTCGAAGCCGAGGGCGACGAAAGCAGCGCGGAAGGCGCGGCGAAAGCCGCCGACCGGATCGAAGACAAGGCCAGGAGAGACCGATGATCACCATCACCAAGCCGGGAATCTACGACATCCCGCTCGAGGCCTACCACGCCGATCCCTGCCCGACGCCGAGCCTGTCGGCCAGCGGCATGAAGACGCTCATCGACAAGTGCCCGGCCAAGTTCTGGCACCAGAACCGCCGCCTCAATACGGCTGCCGAGCGCGAGGAAACCCGCGACACGTCGGTCGGCCAGGCCGCGCACTCATGGATCCTCCAGGGCGAAACCTTCGTCGACACGATCGCGGTTATGCCCGCCGAACTCGACTTGCGCAGCAACGCCGGAGAAGCGTTCGCCACCGAGGCGAAGGCCGCGGGAAAGACCCTCATCCGCGCGCACGAGTTCGAGCAGATCAAGGCGATGCGCGACGCGGTGATGCGCTGCGAGTGGGCGCAACTCGCCTTCCAGCGCGGCGCGCCGGAGCGCTCGCTGTTCTGGCAGGACCGTGAAACCGGCGTGTGGCTCCGCTGCCGCCCGGACTACCTGCCCGACGGCCTGCGCTTCATCCCCGACTACAAGACCGCCCGCTCCTGCGTCCCAGCCGACTTCCAGCGCGCCGTGCGCGAATACGGCTACCACGTCCAGGCCGGTCACTACCTCGACGGAATCGAGGCAGTGACCGGCGAAACGCCGGAGAGCTTCTTCTTCATCGTGCAGGAGAAGGACGCCCCGTATCTGGTGAGCATCTGCACCCTCGACGACGACGCCCTGCACTGGGGCCAGCAGCTCGCCCGCCGCGCGATCCGCACCTTCGCCGACTGCCTCAACCGCAATTCCTGGCCCGGCTACGACTGCAACGTTTCCGTCGTCGGCCTACCGATGTGGGCGACCAAGGAATACGAGGCGATGGAAGCCGCCGGCCTGTTCGACATCACCCCCAACGAGGACATGAACCATGCCGCTGCCGCTGAGTAAGGAAGCCCTGGCCGAGCAGGCCAACCCCAACGCCCCCGTTCCGCTCAACCGCCCCCGCGTCGGTCAGGCGACGGCCGTCGAGCAGTCGCGCGCCGTCGCCGAGGTGCAGGGTGCGATCGTCCTCGCGCAACAGAAGCCGCGCGACAAGGCGGCCGCGATCGCCGAGATGGAGGAAAGCTGCCGGATCAAGGAGCTCGCCGAAGGCGCTTTCTTCAAGTTCGTCCGCGCCGGACAGAGCGTCACCGGCGCGAGCATCCACCTCGCCCGCGAACTCGCCCGCTGCTGGGGCAACATCGACTACGGGATCAAGGAACTCGCTCGCGACGACGGCCACGGCCAGTCCGAAATGCTGGCGTTCGCCTGGGATCTCGAAACCAACGTCCGCGCCGAGACGGTCTTCATCGTGCCGCACATCCGCGACACCAAGAGCGGCCCGAAGGTGATCGCCGAGGTGCGCGACATCTACGAGAACAACGCCAACATGGGCGCCCGCCGTCTTCGCGAGCAGATCTTCGCGGTGCTGCCGCGCTGGTTTACCGAGAAGGCCGAAACCATCTGCCACGACACCCTGCAGAACGGCGGCGGCGAACCGCTCCCGGTGCGCGTCGCCGCCATGGTCAAGGCGTTCGAGGCGATCGGCATCAGCAAGGCCCGCATCGAGAAGAAGGTCGGTTGCGCCGTGGACCGCATCGACGCGGTGATCCTCGCCAACCTGTCGATCGCGTTCAAGTCGATCAAGCGCGGCGAGGTCCAGTCCTCCGACGAGTTCCCCGAGGACAAGGCCGCAACCGCCGAAGCTGCCCTTAAGGCCGCCGCGTCGGCGGAGAAGAAGGCTGAGCAGGCGAAGACGGAACCCGCCAAGCCGCAGACAGCAGAAGCGATGCCCGTCGCCGCGCCGGAACCCGACCCCATCGCCGCCGCCCGCGCCACCCTCGCCGCCTGCAAGACGGTCAAGGAGATCGAACAGGCCTGGGAAGCCCTCGACGAAGACGTCGCCCGCGAGATCGGCTGGCCCGACTTCCAGACCCTGCGCGAAAAGCTGAGCGCCTGACGTGATCGACCAGCCCGCCGTTGACGCCGCCGCCCTGGCTTTCGTGCGCGCGACGTCGGCAGCGGAGTTGGAGCAGGCGGCGGCCCAGCACAAGGCCACCACTGCCGAACTGGCAAAGACCAACGACCCCAGGCTTGTGCTGCTGCGCGGGGTCTACAAGCGGCGCATGGAGGCGCTGACGAAATGATCCGACCGTTCACGCAGGCTGAAATCACCGCCGCCACGGAAGCGGTCATCGCCAACCTGGAGGCGCGTCTGGCCGCCGCCACCGAGCGCGCCGAGAAGGCTGCGGAGGAGGCGTCCCAATTCTGCAAAGACAATGATGAGCTTGGAGAGGTGATTTCCAATCTACGCATCCGCGTCGCCGCGCTGGAAGGGTCGCTCGGGGGATACACAGCCCCGGACTGGGTGTGCGAGTGGCATCCAGAGAAACCCTGGGGAACGGGTGAGGGAGAGTGCGAATGCGGTGCCGGGATGCCCGGAAATGCTAATTCCGCGATCTCCGCTCTGGTCGCAGCCAGGGATAAGAGCGACAAGGCGATAAAGATGCTTTCCACCGCTCTACGTAACACTATTGACGAGCTTCGCAGCGTGGAGAAGGACACAAATTACGTAATCCACACGGATTTTTGTACGGGTGAATGCGCAATTTGCTGCGCGGAAGCGGCCATTACCACCCTCTCCGCCCCGCCCGCGCCCGCCGACGAGAGCGAGGAGAACATGCGCCGCCTCGGGCACGCGGTCATGGACCGGATCGCCGAACACACCAAGGACGCGGGCGGGCCGCTCGAAGACTGGACCCCGGCGGAGTGCCCGTCCGAGGTCATCGACGACCTGGTGGACATGATCGAGAGCCTGCAAGCGTGCGGGGCAAAGCCCGCCGCCGACGTGCTCGCGGATGCCGAGCGGTATCGCTGGCTACGCGCCCGCGACCTCGACACGATCCACAAGGGCGGGGTGTTCGCTGGCATGACGCCGGATAACGTGGTGCTCAATGGCGAAGACCTCGACAACGCCGTCGATGTCGCCCGCCTGATCGCCGCCGCCCAGGCCGAGCGGGAGGGCTGAGGGGATGGGAAACCCTTACCTCATCGATGGACCGGCGGTCATCTCGTTCAGCGGCGGGCGCACTTCGGCCTTCATGCTTTACCAGATTGCTCAGGCCCACGGCGGCACGCTGCCCAACGACATCCATGCGTGCTTTGCCAATACCGGAAAGGAGCGCGAAGAAACGCTCCGGTTCGTCTTCGAGTGCGGCAGCCGGTGGGGTGTGCCCATCCATTGGCTGGAATGGCGCGATGAGAAACCCGGCTTCGAGGAAGTCGGCCTCAACAGCGCGGCGCGGGAGGGCGAACCCTTCGAGGCCCTCATTCGCAAGAAACAACGGCTGCCGAACTGGCAAGAGCGCTGGTGTACCCAGTACCTCAAGGTCAAAACGCTCCACGCCTTCGCGGAATCAATCGGCTTGGACCACGGTGAATATGTCGAGGTCATCGGCCTTCGCCACGACGAGCCGAACCGCATCGTCAACGGTCTGGAGCGAGCGGCCCAGACGGGCCGAAAGGTCGTCTACCCTCTGAGCCGCGCGAAGGTGACGAAGGCCGCCGTCATGGAGTTCTGGCGCGCCCAGGACTTCGACCTTGGCCTACGCGGCTATCAGGGGAACTGCGACCTCTGCTTCATGAAGGGCCGCGGCATCCGCAAGAGGATGATCGCCGAGGACCCGCGTTCCGCGTGGTGGTGGGCGGAGCAAGAGCGCGCCGTCGACGGCTTCTTCGATCGGCGCGATCGCGTCGCCGATCTGTTTCGAGAGGTCCGTGACAACCCCGATCTTTTCGATGAGCAGTTCCCGGACGAAGACTACGACGTTGAATGCAGCACCTCGGGCGACTGCGATTACGGCACCTATGGAGAGGACACCGCTGTCCGAGCGGCGGCGCAGGGAGGCGGGCGATGAGCGACAGCCTCGCGCGAATATTCCGACAGATCACTGGGGAAGAACCGAGCACACGAAGCGGTCTTCTGAAGGAGGCTCGCATCCTGGAGCGCGAAGCCAAAGAACTTATCGCTGGCATCCCCAACGCCCCGTACGAGGCAGGAGGCGGGATGTCCGTCACCGCCGACATGAAACGCGCCAAGGCTAAGGCTCTTCGCGGAAAAGCCAAGGCGCTCGCCAGCAAGGACGCCGCCGAATGACCGCCCTCGCGCCCATCCGCTACCTCTCGGTTTGCTCCGGCATCGACGCCGCCACGGTTGCGTGGTCGCCGCTCGGGTGGAAGCCCGTCGCGTTCTCCGAGATTGAGCCGTTCCCGCGCGACGTCCTCGCCCACAGGCACGGCGCGATCGACGCCCGCAGATCGGGAGCGACGCGACGCGGCGTCCCACTCTGGGGCGACTTCACCACCATGCGCCCGCGCAACTTCCGGAGGCTCGGCATTGACCCAGCTATCGATCTTCTCGTCGGCGGAACGCCCTGCCAGAATTTCAGCGTCGCCGGGCTGCGAGCGGGACTTCGCGGCGCGCGTGGTAACCTCACGCTCGAATTTGCCCGCCTTGCTCGCCGCTTTCGGCCCACATGGATGGTATGGGAAAACGTCCCCGGCGTGTTCAGCCTTAACCAGGGCCGCGACTTCGGAGCCATCATCGCCTGTTTCGCCGGATATCCCGAGGGCTCGACGTTCGAACCGCCCAAGGATGGATGGTGCAATTTCGGCGTCGTGCCTCCCGCCGATCCCGACAGTTACGGGCTCGCCTGGATCGTGCTGGACGCTCAGTATTTCGGAGTTCCCCAGCGACGCCGACGTGTGTTCGTTGTCGGATATCTTGGAGACTGGCGTCCTGCCGTCGCGGTACTTCTTGAGCGCGAAAGCCTGTGCGGGAATCCTCCGCCGAGCCGGGACGCGCGGGCGGGAGTTGCCGCCCTCACTGCTCACGGCGTTGGGACGTGCGGCGCAGACGACAACCAAGCCCAGGCGGGGCACCTGATCCCCGAGACGTGCGCGACTCTCGACGCCAGTTACGGGCGGCTTCAGGGGTGCTCAAACCAGGATAGCAACCACGGGTACAGCCATCTCGTTCCGCAAGTCTTCGGTGGCAACAACACCACCGGCCCCATTGATGTCGCCCCCGCGCTCAACGCCCACGGCGGCGGATCGCGGAGGATGGACTTCGAGAGCGAAGCGTTCGTTGCCACTACGCTCCGCGCAAGAGACCTCGGGCGCGGCGTAGACAGCGACTGCACCGACACTCTCGTCGCGCACACCCTTCGCGCCGAGGGCTTCGACGCCAGCGAGGATGGACAAATCGCCGTCGCCATTCAGGAGGTAGGAAAGCGCACTGGAACCAGCACCACTGACCCGCGTGCCGGAATCGGCATCGGCGATGTGGGAGACCCGATGTTCACGCTCCAGGCCGGCGCGCAACACGGGGTCGCGTCTGGTAGCGCCGTCCGCCGTCTTACCCCGCGCGAGTGCGACCGCCTCCAGGGCTTCCCCGACGATTTCCCGCGTATTCCGATGACGAAGACCCGCGCGACCTCCAAGCCGCGCGACAAGTGGATCCGGTCTCGTGGAACCCTCGTCCGCGGCCCGGGCGGAACTGTCACGACCGCGCTGTGGCGCCGCATCGATAACGACGAGGTCGCATATCTCGCCGGCATGGGTCACGAGGTCGCGAAGCGCAGTAACGGCCACTGGTACACCACTGCGGCGGCAGACGGCCCTTGCTACAAAGCCGAAGGCAACGGCATGGCCGCCCCGGTCATGGCCTGGATCGGTCGGCGGATAGAGATGGTGCGCGGCATCCTCGCCGAGCAACGCAACATGGAAGCGGCGGAGTAGCCCACAACCATGGCCGCGCGCGAGCCCACACGTCCGATCGCACAGCCGCCCGTCCTCGACATGGACGCGGCCGCGATCGAGCTCGCGCGAATCCTTGCCCGCGCCCTCGCTCGGCAGCATCATGCCGAGGAGCAGGCGCGGCAGGAGCAAGCGGGATGCGAGTAGCGGTCTACGCCCGATATTCCTCGGAACACCAGAACGAGCGATCCATCGACGATCAAGTGCGGCTCTGCCGGGAGCACGCCGCCCGCTTGGGGTGGTCGGTCTCGGTGGTCTACGCGGACTATGCCATCTCCGGCGCGCACCTCGGCAGCCGACCCCAGGCGCAGGCGATGCTCGCCGCCGCGAAATCCGGGCAACACGACATCATCCTTGCCGAGGCCCTGGACCGCCTCAGTCGCGATCAGGAAGACATCGCCTCGATCTACAAGCGCCTGACCTTCGCAGGGGTCCGAATCGTGACCGTCTCGGAAGGCGAGGTGAACGAACTCCACGTCGGACTCAAGGGCACGATGAATGCGCTGTTCCTGCGCGACCTTGCGGCAAAGGTCCGGCGCGGACAGAAGGGAAACATCGCGGCGGGAAAGAGCGCCGGGGGGATTTCCTACGGATACGACGTGGTGCGGGAAATGGACGCCAAGGGCGAGCCGATTCGCGGACAGCGCGCAATCAACCCGGAGCAAGCCGAGGTGGTGCGCCGCATCTACCGGGAATATGTCTCAGGCCTTTCCGCGCGGCAGATCGCGCACGGCTTGAACCGCGACGGCATCCCATCGCCGGCAGGGGGGATTTGGCGGGTATCGGTCATCAGCGGAAATCGTGCCCGTGCCAGCGGCATTCTCTGGAACGACGCCTATCGGGGCAGGCTGGTCTACAACCGCATCCGCATGATCAAAGACCCGGAAACGGGGAAGCGCATCAGCCGCCCGAACCCGCCAGAGGATTGGGTGTCTGTCGACGCTCCTCACCTGCGGATCATCGACGATGCCATGTGGGAAGCAGTGCAGGCGGTCAAGGACCGATACAGCACCTGCGGCGCGCGCGGAGAGCGCAAGCCGAAGCACCTGTTGTCCGGGCTGCTACGTTGTCCCGTCTGTGGCGGAGCCTACTCGGTCTATGCCAGCGACAAGGCTGGGTGCGGAACCCGGCGCGATGCCGGGACTTGCTCCAACGACCGCACCATTATCGTCAGTGAAGCCGAGCAGCGGGTGCTTTCTGGAATGCGGAGTCGCCTCCTCCATCCCAAGGCCCTCACCGCATTCGCCGCGACCTACGAGAGCGAGCGGAAGCGCCTGCGCGCCGACAATGAGCAGCGCCTGCATCGGGCGCGCACCCGCCTTGCAGAGGCGGAGAAGCAGATCGGCAACATCATTGATGCCGTTGCCAGCGGATTCGCGTCCGAGACCATGAAGAAGCGTTTGATGGAGACGGAGGCAGAGGCCAACGCTTTGCGACAGCAGATCGAGTCTGCACCACCGGAGAACGTCGTCGCATTGCATCCCGCCGCCATAGCGGAGTACCGCCGCAACGTTGAACACCTGTTCGACGCATTGAAAGCCGACGACATCGCCAAGGCCGAAGCCTCGACGCTGCTGCGCGCGGTGATCGATCACATCGACGTGGTGCCTTTGGAAGGTCGCGGGAAATATGACCTCAAGGTGGTCACCCGCCTAGAAACGCTGATCGGCTTGGCGCAAGGCGCACAAGCCGATCGGTTTGTTTCGATGGTAGCGGAGGAGGGACTTGAACCCCCGACACGCGGATTATGATTCCGCTGCTCTAACCAGCTGAGCTACTCCGCCACAGGCACCGCGTGAAAGGCCTCGTGATTGCCGTTCCGCGCGGGAGGCGCTTTACTTATTCGGAATTCGGGGCCTCGTCAAGCGTCGAAATGCGCCGCGCCGAAACATCCGGCGGCTGGAATTCCGGCCTCGCCTTCGCGCGCCCGAGGCTCTACCGTGTCCGCACCGGAAAATTCGGGAGGTGCGGCGAATGCGCGTGGTGGTGCAACGGGTTGACGAAGCCAAGGTGGAGGTCGGCGGCGCGGTGGTGGGCGCGGTCGGCATAGGCTTTCTCGTGCTCGTCTGTGCCGAAACCGGCGACGCGGACGCCGACGCCGATTTTCTCGCCCGCAAGATCGCGGCGCTTCGGATCTTCACCGACGACGCCGACAAGATGAACCTGGCGCTCAAGGACGTGGGCGGCGGCGTGCTCGCGGTCAGCCAGTTCACGCTTGCCGCCTCCTGGCGCAACGGCAACCGCCCGGGCTTTTCCGCCGCTGCGCCGCCCGCCGAGGGCGAGCGCCTCTACTGCCGCTTCTGCGAGGCGCTCCAGGCCCAGGGAATCCCGGTTTCGACCGGAATCTTCGGCGCGCAGATGAAGGTCTCGCTGGTCAACAACGGCCCGGTGACGATCCTGATGGACACCCGCGACCCGCGCTGATTTTTTCCGCCCAGGCGGGAATAAACCGCCCCGCGCCGTGTCTCTCCCCCATACCCGATCCCTGCACCGGGCCTCCCCATGGAGGCCCACGGCGTCTTGCGGCGCAAGCGGCTCCCACCATGGCCGCGACTATGGAAACCATAGCCATGCCGCTCTTTGGAATGGGACCGGTTTGCACCATCTTGATGAGGTGCAGTCTCGCTTTGGAGGATTGACCGATGCTCTCCCGACGCAACGCCCTGACGATGGGAATCGCCGCCGCCGGCGTCTTTGCGGCGACCCGCTTCTCCCGCGGCGACGGCACCGCCAACGGCGCGTCTCCTGCCCCCGCCGAGGCCTTCGAAGTCACCCGCACCGACGCGGAGTGGCGCGCCAGGCTCAGCCCGGAGCAATACGCCGTGCTGCGCCACGAAGGCACCGAGCGCCCCTACACCAGCCCGCTCAACGCCGAGCACCGCGCCGGAACCTTCGCCTGCGCCGGGTGCGACCTGCCGGTGTTCTCCTCGACCACCAAGTTCGACAGCCGCACCGGCTGGCCGAGCTTCTGGACGCCGATCGAGAACGCGGTGGGCACGCAGACCGACACCACCTTCGGGATGGTGCGCACCGAGGTCCACTGCCGCCGCTGCGGCGGCCACCTCGGCCACGTGTTCAACGACGGCCCGCCGCCCACCGGCCTGCGCTATTGCATCAACGGCGTCGCGCTCGCCTTCCAACCCGCCTGAGGAGAGAGCTCCATGCTTCTGCTCGCAGCCTATCTCGGTGGCGCGCTCACCATCCTCAGCCCGTGCATCCTGCCGGTGCTGCCGTTCGTCTTCGCCCGCGCCGGGCAAGACTTCAAGCGCAACGGCCTGCCGCTGCTGATCGGCCTCGGCGTCACCTTCGCCGCGGTCGGCACGCTTGCCGCCGCGGGTGGCGCGTGGGCGGCGAAGGGCAACGAGATCGGCCGCTGGGTCGCCCTCGCCTTCCTCACCCTGATGGGTTTGGCACTGATCTTCCCCGCCGTCGCGACGCTGATCGCCAAGCCGTTCGTCGGCCTCGGCAACCGCGTCTCGAATTCCGAGACCGGCCTCAGCAACGGCCCGGGCGGCGCGGTCCTGACCGGCGTCGCCACCGGGCTGGTCTGGGCGCCGTGCGCCGGGCCGATCCTCGGCCTGATCCTGGGCGGCGCCGCGCTCTCGGGCGGCGGCGCGTTCCCGGCGCTGGCGGCTTACGCGGCGGGCTCGGCCACCTCCCTCGCCCTCGCCCTGCTCGCGGGCGGGCGGATCATGCAGGCGATGAAGCGCCGCATGGGCGTCGGCGAGCACGTCCGCCAAGTCCTGGGCGTGCTGGTGCTGGCGGGCGTCGGCGTCGCCGCCCTCGGTGCGGACACCCTGGCGCGCTGGGCGGGTCCGAGCACCGACAAGATCGAGCAGGCGATCCTCAACCGCCTGCCGGACGCCACGCCGGTGCGCGCCGCCGCCCACGCCACGCCGCTCGCGACCCTGAGCGGAGCCAACGGCTGGCTCAACAGCCCGCCGCTCACCGCCGCGTCGCTCGAAGGCAAGGTGGTGCTGATCGACTTCTGGACCTATTCCTGCATCAACTGCGTGCGCGCCATCCCGCACGTCCGCGCGCTCGACGCCGCCTACCGCGACAAGGGCCTAGTGATCGTCGGCGTGCATACTCCGGAGTTCGCCTTCGAGAAGCTGCCCGCCAACGTGAAGAAGGCGGTCGCCGACATGCAGATCAAGTACCCGGTGGCGTTCGACAACGACTACGCGATCTGGGGCGGCTTCGCCAACCGCTACTGGCCGGCGCAGTACCTCCTCGATGGCAAGGGCCAGGTCCGCTACACCCACTTCGGCGAAGGCGCGGAAGACGAAACCGAGCAGGCGGTGCGCGACCTGCTCGAAGCCAACGGCAGCGGCGACCTCGGCCCGGCGATCGCCGAACTCGACCTCAAGGGCGCGGAGGCTCCCGCCGACTTCGAAGGCATTGGCTCGCCCGAGACCTATATCGGCTACGCGCGCACCACGGGCTTCGCCTCGCCGGGCGGCCTCACCCAGAACGTCACGGTGAGCTACGCCGCGCCGCCCGATTTGATGCTCAACGAATGGGCATTGAGCGGCGACTGGGCGGTGGCGTCGGAGGATGCCCGGTTGGAAAAAGCGGGCGGAACCATCGCCATGCGGTTCCATGCACGGGATTTGCATCTGGTTCTCGGCCCGGCCCGCGACGGCGCTCCGGTACGCTTCCGCGTGACCCTCGACGGCAAGGCGCCGGGGAAGGACGCGGGCATGGACATCGACGCGGACGGTTACGGCACGGTCCGCGACACCCGGCTCTACCAGCTCGTCCGCCAGAGCGGCGGCTCGGCGGAGCGCCGGTTCGCCATCACTTTCCTGGACTCCGGCGTCCAGGCGTTCGCGTTCACCTTCGGATAGGAGTGCTGTCATGTTGAAGATGGGTTTTCGCAGGAGTTTCCCGCGTACCGGCCCCCTGCGTAGGCGGCGGTGGTGGAAGAGCGGCGGCATCCTGGTGCTGCTGCCCGCCTTCCTCGCGCTGGCGAACCCCTCCGCGGGATGGGCGGCGGGGTCTCCCCTGCCGTCGCCCCAGGTCGACCCGCCGGTCTCGGCCAACCAGGAAACCGCCGTGCTCGCGGGCGGCTGCTTCTGGGGCGTCCAGGCGGTGTTCCAGCATACCGAGGGGGTGATCAGGGCCACCTCGGGCTACGCGGGCGGCGACGCGAAGTCGGCCAACTACGACACCGTGAGCGGCGGTCGCACCGGCCATGCGGAATCGGTGCAGGTGGTGTTCGACCCGGCCAGGATCAGCTACGGCGAACTGCTGCGCGTGTTCTTCTCGGTGGCGCTCGACCCGACCGAGGTCAACCGCCAGGGTCCGGACGTCGGGCCGCAGTATCGTTCGGAAATCTTCGCGACCTCGCCGCGGCAGAAGGAAATCGCCTCGGCCTACATCGCCCAGCTCGACGCAGCGAAGGCGTTCGGCAAGCCGATCGCCACCAAGGTCAGCGACTTGCAGGCGTTCTATCCGGCGGAGGACTACCACCAGGACTTCTTCGCCAAGCACCCGGCGCATCCCTACATCGTCTTCAACGACAAGCCGAAGGTCGCCGCGCTGAAGCAGGAATTCCCGAACGTCTATCGCGAAAAACCGGTCCTGCTCGGCAAGAACTAGGCGACGCGCGCCTGAATCCAGCCGCCGCCGAGGAGGCGGTCGTCCTCGTAGAACACGCAAGCCTGCCCCGGCGCGATGGCGGAAAACGGCTGATCCAGCCGGACCTCCGCCGCGCCGCCGCCGAGATCCGCGAGCCTCGCCTTCACCGCGCGCGAGGCGGAGCGCAGCTTCACCATCACCTCCGCCCCGTCGAAGCTCGCCGCGTCGCCCAGCCAGTTGACGTCGTCGATACGGAGCGAGGTGCCGTCGAGCGCCGAAGCCGGGCCGACCACGACGCGGTTGTTGGGCGCGTCGAGAGCGACGACGTACAACGGCTCGGGCGCGGCGATGCCGAGACCGCGCCGCTGGCCGACGGTGTAGCCGGTGATCCCGGCGTGGCGGCCGAGTTCCTTGCCCTGCATGTCGACGATCGCGCCGGGAGTCGCGGCTTCCGGGTCGAGGGTCTCGACCACCTTGGCGTAGTCGCCACCGGGGACGAAGCAGATGTCCTGGCTGTCCGCCTTCGCCGCCACCGGCAGGCCGAACTCCACCGCAAGGCGGCGGGTTTCGGTCTTGTCGACGATGTCGCCCAAGGGGAACACCGTCTTCGCCAATTGCTCGTGGGTGAGCTGGAAGAGGAAGTAGCTCTGGTCGCGCTTCGGGTCGCGGG